>Ga0302322_100005667_pt1 | contig 10964 bp, 8 predicted proteins | sample Fen_T0_2_FD_203757 | JGI IMG/M metagenome (GOLD analysis project Ga0302322, IMG submission 203757) | Peat permafrost microbial communities from Stordalen Mire near Abisko, Sweden - Fen_T0_2 | ecosystem: Environmental > Terrestrial > Soil > Wetlands > Permafrost | place: Sweden: Abisko... | reverse complement strand
CCGGCACTAAACATTTCAGGGAAGGCTCGAAGGTGCTGCTCATCGATTGGTCGCCGCGCGATGGTGTAGACGCGGTTGCGATTGGGCGGCATCGCAAGTCAAAACAATGGGTCAAGGCAACAGTTCCGATTGGACGGCTTACAACTCTTGAAGTCGAGGTGATCGATACCGCTGCGGTATTGAATCTGGTCGCCAAGCACTTTTCCGGAAATCGTTGTCCGCTTACCCACGAATTTGCGACCGAGATGTGTGCGGCTTTGGTAAGCTCGGTCGGCGCGCTGCGCTCAGAGATCGCCGAAGTGGTGCTGAAGTAAGGCGACGCCCACGAGTGCGGCTGTCTCAGCTCGCAACACCCGCCCGCCAAGTCGCAATGGCGTCGCGCCGCAGGCCGCAAGGTGTGTTCGCTCGCCATTCGTGAAACCGCCCTCGGGACCAACGACAAAGGCGATGCGTGAAGCGGGTTTTCTCTGGTCGGATAGGCCGGCTCCGACAGGTGCGCGGTCGTCGAGGTAGTAGCGCAAGTTTGCCGCTTGAAAGTGGGGTGTTTCGAGGGCGGCAGCCAGCGTGATCGCACTCGCCACCCGAGGGATACTGGCACGACGACATTGCCGCGCGGCACGCAAAGCTTGTGCAGGCCAAGCGTGTGCCTTCTCGTGGGCAAGACCCGAGGCGGGTACGGACTTTTCAGAGAAGACCGGCACCACCGCCATAACGCCAAGCTCGGTGGCCTTCTGGATCACGCCAAGCATGCGCTGCCGAGCAAGCACTGCACAAAACAAAGTCAGATCCAGCGACGACTCGGGTGATGTCGCCATCGCTTCGTAGATCTGCGCTTTCCCTCCGCCGGACTCGGCTGCAGTCAGCGCCGCGCGGAAGAACTGGCCGTGGCAATCTGCCAGAGTGAAGGCCTCCTTGACGTTGATCTCTCGAAATTTGAGGGCCAACAGTTGTGCCTTGTCGAGCGCTATCGTTTGGCCCGTTGTCAGCACCTCGGCGTAGCGGATGGGCGCGCGCAGACTGTCATTCGACATCCTCGTCCGTAGCACGTTGCGAACCTAGCCGCGGAAAGCTGAACGCGATTGTGCAACGCCCAACCTACCGCGGGGTTGCGCAGCGAAAACCGTGGGTCAGTCGCTGCTCAATCGGCGAGTATCGCAGGTCGATGGCGAATGTCCCCGCAGCGTCGGAGTCGAACAAGCTGCCCCCACGCGACAAGACACTAGGTAACCCAGTTCCTCCAATCCCATAAGCGACGTCGGAATGGAAGTCGGAGCCTGGCCAAGCTGTCTGGGGATAGCCCGCGGCCACCTGGGCGGACCATTCGGCTATGAATTCCCATAAATTCCCGAGCATGTCCTCAGCGCCCCAGTAACTTACGCAGGCGGCGCCGAGGCCAGTACTTCTGATCGTAGTGCCGTTTGTATAGCAGGAGCCGGCGTTGCCGTTGCTTGTTCCTGGATCGATCGTGCCACGGACCGCACGTTGCCACTCGTCAGCAGTGGGAAGCCGTTTGCCACTCGCCTGACAGGCAGCCGCGGCCTGGAACCAGGATGCCCAACTCGCCGGGCGCACGTTTACCCTGCTGACGGCGAAGTGAGGGACGGAATATTGGCCGTTAGTCGGGAAGGAGGCTGGGTAGTCCGGGCCGGCGTCGCTGACACCAAATTGGTTCCCGCTACCACTAGACTGGTCCCAAATGCTGGCCTCGTAGCGGTCAATCCAGAAGGCCATTCTGCCGCTATCTACCTTCACGATTTGGTCATTGCTCTTCGTGCACACAATTGCCACCGCACTAGTGGCATCGCGCATATACCCTTTCGGGCAATCCGGATCCTCTATCGCATCAAGCGTGGCTTGTTGTGCGTTGAGCGCGTCTTGCAACAGCTTAAAGTTCTGATTGAGCGCCTCTGCGGTCAGTGTGTCTCCATTCTTCCATACGGTCGCGACCGAAACCGCTGCTGCGCGAACCGATGCCGTCGCATAACCGACGATGATGCCCACTGCCAACCCACCAATTGCCCAGCGTGTCCAATTCGGAACCTCGAATTCAATTTTGATTTTCACGCGTTCACCGCAGTCCTTCCACTAGGCATTGGTACCTTGAATCCCGCTAAAGTGTGCACCTGTCCAACGTGAAATTATCGAGCGCGCAATTGGAACTCGCTGGAGCGCCACCAGCGGCAACAGGCGCGCCGCCCGTACCAAGCGTGGCGGTTTCGGTGCCAGTCGCGCCACCGCCACCGCCAAGTGGTACTGCGCCACCGCCACCGCCAAGTGGTACTGCGCCACCGCCACCGATGCCAAGCGGTACTGGGTCGCCGCCGCCCGTACCAAGCGTGGCGGTTTCGGTGCCAGTCGCGCCACCGCCACCGACGCCAAGCGGCATTGTGTCAACGCCACCTTGATGGACCATGTCGGCGATACCTGCCGCGCCTTGACCACCTTGAGCCAACTCACCATTGCCGCCGCGAGCATCGTTGCCACCAGTTAAGCTGGAGCCAACTGTTGAACCTGGGCGCCCACCGAGGATGATATTGCCCCGGCCGCCGCCAACGTTGACTTCCGGCACTGGTGGCCCGACGAGTTGCCCCTTGCAGGCCACTACCGCAACACACACGAGCAGCCAATGAACGCGCCGCCTCGCTGTCGCTGCAACAGTGCGAAAAGGTACCCGCGGCGCAGGTCGTTCAGGTAGGAAGAACTCGAAATCCATGTTTCTTCGGAGTGTGGCTCGAGTAATTCGTTCTGCCAAAGTGCTGGGCCTTTCCAATGCGGGACGCGTCCAAGTTCGGAACCGACCCACACTTCGGGCCCCCAAGACTAGACGCCGGATTCCAACAAGCGTCGCAAGAATAGTGCATGCGGCGCTCAACACAACCTACCCCAGAAGCCGAGACAAGCTGAGCGACACGTTGCCCTCAAACAGGCGGATAACGCTGTCGAGCTCTTCGCTGTTGGCCCCGCTCAACGCCCGGAGTTGCTCACGTATGCCAGCGAGCAATCGCTCACGAGAGCGAGCCAAATGGCGAGCAGCGGTGGCTTTGTGAACCCCGAAAGACACACCCAGCTGGTCCGTACTCATCCCTCGGATGAAGTGACATTTGAGCAGATTCCGTTCGTGCGGCTCGAGGTCCTGTGCGGCGCGTTCGAAAGCTTTGCGGAAGATGGGCCTGTATTGGCGCAACAGGTTGTCGAGCTCTGGATCGGCTGCTTGCGCACTCAGAAGAAAGTTTTCACCGTGGGCCAATGTGTTGAGCATGGTACCGCGTTTGGATTTGCGAAACTCGTCAAGTACCATGCGGGCGGCCAAAACGCGAACCCAGTGACGGAGCCTGCCGAGCCCTCGATATTCGAGAATGCGCATCGGTGAACCGGCACCGTTCAGGAATAGTTTGTCCCAAAGCTTCTGCCGCAGATCGTCGGCATCAGCGGCACTCACCTTGAGTCGAGCTACCACTGTTTGAAACTCGGGTTCGCATTCTTTGGCAAAGGCTTTCAGGGCTGGCTCACTTCCGACGCTGCAGGCGTAGGCGAGATAGAGATCGTCTATTGCTAGCCTGTTCAAAGCCTCGATTGGATTCTCAGTGTCGCGAACTTGTTGCAGCACCATCTGCATGAATGGTTCGAAGTCGACCCGCGAATACTTTCGCGCGGGGATGGCGCGCTGCGCAATCTGCTGCACCAGCGCAGTATCGTCGGTGCGTCGCTGGTACCCGCTGATGCTCCGCTCTTGGGCAGGAAGTGCCGACCCGTGTCGTTCGCTCAGGATTGAGGTCCTCATGGTTGTCGCCGCCTGTGTCATGTGCATCCCCTGCAAGAAAGCTTAGTTACCACCGACTGTTAAACTCAAGGCATTTCGATCCATTTCATCTGTTGCGATGAATGCTCTCGGCCCAAGCCTCTAGCCTTGTACGCCAGCAGAGCGCAGATGGCAATAGGTGCCAAAACTATGCTTGGAAGTGCAGCACAAGCGTAACAGTAGGTGGCCCAACGGAAATAGGGCGAATTTTGACGCGTCAGTGTGTATAGGGTAAGGGCCCCCCACAAAAGTCCAAGACTTGACCACAGCACGCCGTAACAACAGAACACTTCTCGCGCTGTATGCCAAAGTCCGACACCAATTGAATGTTGGGTCAAATCGAAGACGAGGCAGCGCAGGCCAATTTGGCCCAATCTCGACGCAAAGTAGGCGTGACCAATCAACAGCGTCAGCGTGGAGACGAGTTCGACTTCTCTACCTACGCTATTCGCGTCATGCTGAACGCCAGCTGCACGATGACGCTTGCGAGTTCGGCCTGTCGATTCCGGGTGACCAATGAAATTGCTAGCATCTTTCGCCGGAGAAGTTCCCAAGCAGCCAAGCAGGCTTGCAAGCTCCAAGCAGGCTGGACAGACGTCGAGGTGTGCGTGCAACGTAGCGGCCTCGACAGGTGGAAGCTGTCCCAATTGAAGCCGAGCAAACGCAGTTTCGTCAGGACAGTTCATTGAGGTTTGCCGCAGCTGATGTCGTTCGCATCCAAATCAGAATTCGTTGCGCCAAGTTAGGGCCATTCCCCGAGGTTCCAAGGAAAGACCAATACGAGGTGGTGCTTCGCGTCGCTTCGACGGAGTTGTAAGCAGTGCCACCACGCCAGACGCTGCTGCCGACAGGCCGCTGGCGAGGCCAATCCAGCCGGCCGTGTTCGCTGTTTTCCACGTCGCTATCGAGTCAGAAGCCGCTTGGGCTTCGGTCTGCACTCCCGGCTTTGAATGACGGCAAGAATCTCGGCCATCGACTTGGACGGCGCAAAGATCAAAAAGCCTCTGTTCCGATGAAGCCGCTCGCAACTTACTAAGGGAAATCAGTCCAGCACTCAGCAGCGCGAGCGTCGTCCCGCCGCCTAACAACGCGTAGCCCAAAGTGTGCCCGCCGTGTTTAGTGGACTCGTGGCTGGGGCTTGCGCTTCGGTTAGGCCATGGAGGTTCCCGTATCACAACGCCAACCGCCGCAGCGGTTGCTTGCTTGGTTGGCTGGAGTATGTTGAGGCTTGCGTTTGTCGCCAGGGATGGCGCCACGCTGACCGATTCCGGTTCATCCAGGTGCAATTCCAACAGCTGGCCTGCAACTATCGGCAGTTGTCGGGCTTGTGTCTGCTTGCCGTCGCACCGCAGCTCCAGCCTAATCTTGCCCTGATGCACCAAAATGGGATGAGGTTGCGGCAAACTAGCGCGCTCCACGTCGTTGACCAGTAGTTGACACCCGGACTGTCCGGTCACGTTCAGCGTTGCCATTTCTGACCTGTGTTCGCTAACATAGTCGCGTGCCTTGAAATGCACTGGTCCCTTGAGGCCAAGCGCAAGCGAGCGCTGGTAGGCCTCGACGGCTAAGTCATCGTACCCAAGGTTCGACGCGGCCACGCCAATTTCATAACCCACCTCAGGTGTTTTGCGTAGTGCGTCGGCAATTTGCAGGTGTTGTAGCGCCTCCTGCCAATCCTTTGCACGATGGGTTTCCTGTGCACGTTCCTTTGCCGCAACTGCCTCGCGGAATGCAGCACGGAATTCGTCCTGTGCCTCCGCTGGATGAGACGCATAGAGCAACCCCAGCGCCAGCCATGCGCAGTGTGACCGAGGGTGCGGCCAATAGGTCATTGGCATACCTCAGCCGCGCAGAGGCCTTCAGCACATTCTGCTGAACGATTGCAAGTAGCTCCGCGCGGTAGCGACTGAGCCGTTGTCAGCACTTTGACCGAGTGCTTTGGCATGGCAAAACTCGACTTGTCGCGTTGAGTGGCTGGCGATGCCGGAACAGTATTGGCAGTCGTGACGGTCGTAGCCGATGGCCCCACATTCAGTTCGGGCGGGCGTGCCGCTGCGGTCACATCTAGTCGAGCTTTGGAGGTCGGTCGACTCTGGGTTGGTAGAACTTGCGGTAGCACACGGGACACGGTCGTGCTTTCTTGCTCCCAAATTCTAGCGAGCCAATGAATCGCCACCAGTGAGCCAGCAAAGGATGCGGCCAAAAGTCCATAGTAGGCGGGGACCAACCGACGATTCCTGATGATTCGCGCGATGACCGAGCAATCCAATTGGCGGTTCGAGTTCGAACCGAGAGTGCCGTCTGGTGGGTGCGGTGGACGGTTCGAGCCGAGTGCGTTCGGCGGAAGACGAATCGGGCTTGCTTCAGCCGCCCCAATTCCCGATTCCAGATCGGCCAACTGCCTGTCCACGTCGTCAAATCGGTCGCTGGGGTTTCGCGCGCAGGAACGCAAGAACCAATCGTCCAATGCCCGGGGCCAATCTGGTGACACCCCGGATGGGACTGGCATCGGCTCATGCACGATGGCGAGAATGAGCTCCGCCGCACCGTGTACGTGGTCGAAGTAGTTTGCGCCGGTCAGTGCCCGAAACGCGATGAGCGCAAGCGCCCACTGATCGGTGGCTGGCCCTTGCTTTGCGTGGTGCCGCAGCTGCTCCGGCGCCATGTAGCGCGGCGTGCCGAAGACCGCGCCGGTTTCCGTGGACATGAGACCGCTTTCGCTCACATCCAAGATGGCGTGCTGCTGGAGCTTCGCAATGCCAAAATCGCACAATTTGATGACAGTCTCACCGTCCTCTTCGCGAGCGATAAATACGTTTGAGGGCTTCAAGTCTCGATGAACGATGCCGCTACGATGGACGGCTGACAACCCGCGGACGATTTGCTGAATGATCCAGAGCAACTGTGCCAAATCCGTCCGATGTGCGATATCGAGCCACTCAGCAAGACTCATCCCATGGAGCAGCTCCATCACGATGAAGGGGAGAGCATTCCCCTCGTGCAGGTATTCTGGCTCGACATCGACCACTCGAACAACGTGACGCGACTGCACCGCTGCAGTGGCGCGAGCCTCGTGCAACACGCGACGCAATGCCTTGTGTTCGAGTAAGCCAACACCGTGCAACGTCTTTAGAGCGAAGAGCTGCCCTGTGCGCACGTGTCGAGCACGCCATACAACGCCCATTCCACCACGACCGATACAGCGTTCCACGCGATATCGTGAATCCACTACTTGACCCGAGAGGTCGTCACACGCGTCCACCATGACAGAGCGCAATCATAGTTCGCATGCTCCCGAGTCAGGGTCAAGGTGTCGCTCGGCACGAAAAACGTGGCAATCTACGCGGGCGTGCAGCATGGGGGCTAGTGTCGAGCTTCGACTTTTCGGCCGGAGCAACGCTTCTGGTAGGTCGCTCATTAACGGAAGATTTTGTGCGACGCCGCGCGAAGGTGCGCGTCCTATAGTCGGATGCCGATCGTCGGGTGCCGATCGTCGGGTGCCGATCGATTCAGTGAGAGGCAGCTGATGCTTGCTTTTGTGGTTGGGTGATGACGGCAAAGCGTTAGGTGATTGGGGTGCAGATCGAGGTTTTTGGAAACCTCGAATACGCGTCACACTGGTTGAGCGAGCTCATTGGCGCACCTGTAGAATTTGAATTACTCACGTCCACCAACGCTGAGGACCGATATCATCAATTAATCGCGACATGTTCGAAGTATTCGCGCGACGCACCGAGCCGCCGGTCGCGGATGACTGGCACTGGGCGTTGGCGCAGGTGTGGTCCGCAACGAAACTCGAAAGAGCGCCGCAGCTGTGGCGCAATCGGGGCACTTCTAGGCAGATCGGCCGAAATGTGGGCAGACAAGATCGCTCGGAATTTGCCTGAAATCGGCGAGCATTGCCGCCCCGGTGTGACTTTCTAGCCAGGCCATTGAGTACCTTGAGCTAGAGACGTTCGCCTAGGTCCTCGTCGATGTGGTTCCCTCGAGGTAGACTGAACCTCATGCGTCGCGCGTTGATCCTCGTTATAGCGATCGTTGCCGCTGGTTGGGCGCGGGCTGTTGCTGCGCAATCGGGGATGTTCGATGTCACCGGTGAGAGTTGGTTGCCCGAGACGAGCACCATGTTGCCGCCAGCCGCCACCAGCGCTGAAGTTCAGCATGAAGGGCGCGCTATTGGGACACAATGGCCTTCAGCCATTCAGGGGCCGCCCTTTGGGTCTGGTTTGGAAGAAGGCGCCCCCTCGCGAACTCCGAACGTTTTCCTCCAATCGGGACTCGAGGGGTTGACTACTGCGCGACCGATTCACGCGCGGTCATCAGCTTGGCGTTTTGGCTCGGGGTTGGAGGACGACGCTCCAACCCGCGATCCAAGTGTGTTTCTCCAGTCTGGGCTCGAGGGGTTGAGTGCAAATACTCCCGTACGCCACCCGCGGATAGCCCGGTTTGGCTCAGGCCTGTAGCCAACCAACAGGTCCTCGCGCCGTGGGATAAGAGCAATGCTACGGCGAAGTTTTCGGTGCCTCAAAGGGCATGGCGTCCTTCTCGCCAGTATGGCCAAGGATCTTGCCTTTGATGACGGGCCCTTTCGGCGTTTGGACGAGGTCGCCAGTCACGCGGCAGGTGCTGCTATTGCCTTGATCAGTTGGGACGCCGCTCGGCACTTTCATGGCGTACTTCATGTGGACCTGGGTCTTGACCGGTCCGGTTGCCTCGAGGTGGGTTCCCTCGAGTTTTCCGGCGAATTCGCCACTCGCTGAGCCTTCAACGTTGACCGCGCTGCCCATACAATAAGCGAACTTGGCTGCAAAGGTTCCGGTGGCGGCACTCTGTTCGGTGACAACGATCCGGATCGGCCCACTTAGCCTAACATCGGATTTGACGCCGGGGATCTTCTTCAGCTGTGACCACTCGACTTCATAGGTTCCCGCATAGGCGTCGAGCTCGAATTCGACTTTCGCCCCACCGGGCTTGACCACCATTTTGGCCTTGTAGACCTTTGGCTCGGCCCCCGCCGCTTGAGGCAGCGTCAGCTCCGCTTCTTTGGGCGCGCCGTACATCAGGTAGCCTAGCGGCGTTAGGGGCAATTCCCATTCGCCCTTGGCGTTGAGTTGTCCCTCAAACTTGTTTTGGTCGCGGCTGACGGGCACGCGGATCTTTGCGCCCTCGAGCTTGGGCGGGTTGGTGGTGTTCGCCGGAAGCTTGACGCCGAAACGCACCGGTGACTTGAGGCTCAGTTGCGTACTTAGACCATTGAGTTCGTGGTAGAGTTTGGCTTCGTAGTCACGTTGAAGTTGTTGCTGCAGACGCTCAATTACCATGGCGATGGTCGGTGCAATCTCGGAGCGATGGTTGTCGCTGAGCTGCTTTTTTACGCCGTCGTTGAGGCCGCCACCTCCGGTCATCGCATGGCTCTGCACGCGCTCCTGGTAGGCTGCGACAACTAATTCATCATTCCAGAACTCTTGCACGTAATCATCCAGAGCGTTGCGCATGGCGGCGCTGACTTGCTCGGGATCTTTCGAAGTTTCCGCCAGGGCCTTGAAGCGGTTGAACCAATCGACCGAGCTTCGTCGATGCTCTTTGTAATACAGCCGATAAGCGTTCTCCCAGATCTCGAAGCGGCCAGCAATTGCGGTAGTGGCGAACTTGTTTAGCGAGTAGTCGATGGCAAACACCGCGACACTGCCGATCTTCATCGCGGATGTGCCCCACTGACCGATCGAGATGTATGAAAGATTCTTGGTTGCGTTGACCGCGGCATCGCGATTCTTTCCCTGACTCAGATCGATGACGAGCTGAATCGCAGCGAACCCGATCCCAAGCCTACTGGCTGCCTCGTTGAGCGGGCCAAGCGAAGCCATGCCCATCGCTTCTTCGGCGAAGGTACCAGCACTGGAGCCAATCCCAAGCCACTCGTTCGCGCTCTCCCAGCCTGCGAGCGTTGCCTGCCCGGTCCCTCCGCGCAGAATCGTTTCGGCGCGACCCTGATCGGCAAAGCGAGGTTCGTAGGGATATGGAACGTACTTCACCTTTGCAGCTGGGTTGAGCTCGACCGGGCTTGCGGAAACGGTCGTGAAAATGCTGAGGTGGTCAGTCGTGATCCGCATCACTCGCGCTTTCTCGTCCACATGATACGGGATGGGGTTCCACGACTTGCCAGCAGGATCCCACCACATCGCGACAGCGTTGCGACGCAAGTTTCTACCGTAGCCGGCATCGGCAGGAATCGGCATCTCGATCGTGACGGACTCAGTGAATTTGGACTGTCCTTCGAGGGTTACGTCAAAGCTTGGGTGAGTGCCGCGTGCACCATCGACAGCGGGCAACGCTAAGGCTTTGCGAATGACGAGTCGTCGCGCCTGACTGAGCGAGCCTGGTGGCAATTCGACCTTGAGCTCATTACCGACCGCTGCGCGACGAAACTCGTCGTTGCTGGGTTCGAGCGTTTGCTCGAGCAACGCTGGTCCGAGCGTAACCCCAGCGCTCCTTGTCGGCAGCCATGACGTGCCGAGTTTTCCCCGGTAGTGCCAAAGGCCAAATCCGGCGATTGACACGAAGGTGAGGGAAGTGAGCAACAAGAGCGGCCGCTTGCCTCGCGAACTGCGATGCCATTGCGGTTGCATCGCGTAGCGCTGTGGTGGCTGCGCATAGGCTTGCGGCTGTGGTGGCTGCGCATAGGCTTGCGGCTGTGGTGGCTGCGCATAGGCTTGCGGCTGTGGTGGCTGCGCATAGGCTTGCGGCTGTGGTGGCTGCGCATAGGCTTGCGGCTGTGGTGGCTGCGCGACCTGCGCAATCAGCTGCGTGCCGCCGCGAGTTTCCTGCGCAGGCATCGCCCGAGGTTGCTCGGCAACCTGAGGCATGACCTGAGTCCCTTTGGCGGTATGCTTCTCGCCACCGCGTGCCCCCTGGCCCTCGTCGTTCGTCATGATGCTGATCCGATCGGCTGAGGGCGCAATCGAAGAAGGCCCACGGTCAAACCTTGATACCTTGCCGTCTTGTCTTGGGTAGGAGTACCGGGCAGGAAGTCGCCACAAGGAGCATATGGTCACCGCACCAATGGGCGCCCGGACATTTTCGAGCTTCCGTCGAATGCCGCAACCGCCAGCGCCAGTCTCGCTGCAGTCACATGTCGCCTTCAGCAGCAGAATGGCTAAGAGGGGCG
>Ga0302322_100005666_pt1 | contig 10964 bp, 1 predicted proteins | sample Fen_T0_2_FD_203757 | JGI IMG/M metagenome (GOLD analysis project Ga0302322, IMG submission 203757) | Peat permafrost microbial communities from Stordalen Mire near Abisko, Sweden - Fen_T0_2 | ecosystem: Environmental > Terrestrial > Soil > Wetlands > Permafrost | place: Sweden: Abisko... | reverse complement strand
ATATCTGGATAACGGCGGAGTCAAGACCGTTCTGGGTGTCGGTAGCGCCTTCACGCTTCAGGATGTGATAGACGGCAAATTGAAGTACACTCACGACGGCAGTGAGCCGGATTTCTCAGTCCCCAGAGTGGACGACAGCTACAACTTCATTCTCTCCGACAGTAGCGGCATGAATGAACCTGCGGGCACCTTTAAAATTCATGTTAACCCGGTTAACGATGCGCCAACGCTTGGCGGAATGGGAGGAAAACTGGTTTATGTGGAAGACTCGGCCGCAGCCATCATCGACGGTCTGGTTTCGCTGACAGATACCGACCTTGCCAACAACGGCTCCAATTTCAACACAGGCACGCTGACGATTTCTCTTTCCGATGGCTTAAGCCATGTGGCTGACCAGCTGTCAATACGCAATCAGGGTACAGGGCCAGGCCAGATCGGTTTCAACAGCGGCACAGGAGAGATTTCTTACGGCGGGATCGTGTTCGGTGTGGTATCGGGCGTTGACAATGGCGCCAATGGTGCCAATTTACGCATCACTCTTGATGCCGACGCCAATATCGACGCAGTCAAATCCCTGATTCAGAATATCACCTTCCGAAATACTGACACCGCCAACCCGGTGGCAGGCACCCGCATGGCGCAGTTCACACTGAACGATGGCGGCGGCACGGACAGCGGCGGTAACAACACCGCATCCGGCACCGCATCCATCAGCGTCAGTCGCGCCAACGACGCGCCTGTTCTAAATGCGGCATTACCCAACCTGGGTTCTTTTAGCGAAGATATAGCCGATCCTTACGTCGTCACTACGGTGGCAGCGATGGTGGACACCAGCATCAGTGACGTGGACGTATTGCCCTCACAAGGTATTGCCATCACGGGGCTAAATAGCGGCAACGGCATCTGGCAATACAATACCGGCAGTGGCTGGAATGCTATCGGTACCGTCTCTGATGTCGACGCTCTGCTATTACGTCCATCGGATTCCATCCGTTTTATCCCTGACGGCAAAAACGCCACCACCGCCAACGTCAGCTATCGTGCCTGGGATCAAACCACCGGCTCCGCCGGCACCAAAGTTGATACTACGGCTACCCACGTAGCGGTTCCCGCCGACACCTCAGCGTTTTCCGTTAATCACGATACAGCGACACTCACCATCACTGCGGTAAATGATGCGCCACTACTCGTTGATACAGTACTTGCCTTGAACCAATTTGAAGATGCAGCCACACCTGTAGGCCCGGTGGGTACATTGGTATCCAGCCTGGTTGGTGGGGTATCCGATGTGGATACCGGCGCCGTGAATGGGATCGCCATCACGGCGGCCGATTCCACACAGGGTATCTGGTATTTCACAACGGACGGCGGGACAAACTGGAAGCCACTTGGCATTCCAACAGTCTCAAGCGCTGTATTGCTGTCCAGTGATGCCAATACCCGCGTTTACTTTCAACCCAACGCCAACTATAACGGCGTGCAAGGTTCTGCACTGACCCTGCGTGCCTGGGATCAAAGCACCGGTAATAACGGCGACGATCACGTCGATACCACGATCAATGGAGGCACGACAGCGTTCTCCACCACTACCGATACGATTTCATTGACGGTAACAGCGCTCAATGATGCACCGGCGATCGCGAATACTGCTCCCACCATCGATACCGCATCAGCCAACGAAAATACCCGGATTACGCTAGGGTCGGTCTTTACTCTCGGCGACAATGATCTGGCGCGTTTTGAGGGAACCAATCAGGGACAAATTACCCTTAGCGTACCGCACGGTGCTTTTGTGCTCGACACAACTGGCGTGACCGTTACCGCCGGCACTCAAGCTACTGATCGCGGAGCTGGAGATTGGGGTGGAGGCACAAACTCCCTGACATTTACCGGCACCCTGGCGCAACTGCAAACTGCGTTGAGCACAGTCAACTATGTGCCGGGCGACAATCCAGATACTTCAGAGACCATCACAGTCACACTAGATGACCTGAATAACGCCGGTTTAGGTTCAAGCAGTGGCGGCTCGGATATTCACAGCGTCAACACCACAGTTACCATCAATAATATCCAACCGGTTAATGATGCGCCGACCTTAATCAGGCCGGCCAATGTAACCGCCATTGAAGATGTTCAGTTCAGCTTTAACGGCGTCAATACCATCAGCATCGCCGACGTGGATGCCCGAAATGGCACCGTCGAGATAACTTTGAGTATTCCCAAAGGTAGCCTTACCCTGACCCAGGGTGCGACCACCGTTACCAGCGGGGCACTAAATTCCGCGACTTTCACGCTGCAAGGCTCTGTTTTCGATATCAATACGGCCCTCACCACCCTGAAATACAGCTCGGCGCTGGATGACAACAGCCTGAACGCTTCCGTAGCCGACCGTACATTATCCATCAACGTCAGCGACCTGGGCAACAGCATAGGTGGGGCGATCACCAGCGCAGGTACAGTCAGCGCTACGACTATTATCAACATTAATGCCGTCAATGATACCCCAACGTTGGACGTGGATTCGGCCGCCGGTGTGCAAACCACCCGAACGGCGACCACAGTAAGTGAAAACGCTACGACGGCGATCATCGATATTGTGCTGGCCGACTTCAAAGACATTAATGACTCCGGCTATGGCAGCAACACCAATATTGTGATTACTGCCCTGCATGGCACCCTCTCGCTAGACCCATCAATCGGAATAACCGCGACCGCTTCCGATAGCCCGACTGGGCGTACACTTACGCTTACGGGTACCATTGCCAATATCAATGCCGCCATTTTGGCGAGCAGCTTCAAATACACTCCCGATACCAATTTTTCCGGCAACGATACCCTGGGAATGGTCTTCCATGATGCAGGAAACAGCGGCTCAGGCGGCGATAAAACAGCGTCGGCCAGCATTCCGATTCAGGTCGGTGGCTTGAATGATACGCCGGTATTCTCCGGCTTGGGCGGCGGTTCTGTGGGCAGTCCTGATGTAGGATTCACTGAAGACGGCGTGGCCGTGGCCCTCGACGTTAATGCCACGATCAGCGACCCCGAACTTTCCAGCTATAACAACTGGGGTAGTGCGGTTTTGACGGTGCAACGCACGGCTACCACGGGCAATACCGGTGGTGCCGGTGACGATGTGTTTACGTTGACGGGTAGTGGTGACTCTGGCGTCAATTTCAAGGGCTCCAATATTCGTATTGGCACCGCAGTTGTGGGTATCTATACCAATGCGGGCGGAGTGCTTGCAATCACTTTCAACAACGCTACAACAACGACGCAAGTCAATCAGGTTCTGCAAGCCATTAAGTACAGCAACACCAACAATAACCCGCCAACCACCGTCACGCTGGGCTACACCATCAATGACGGTAATACCAACACCGGACTTACTGCGCAGGGTGGCGCCAATCCAACGCTCGCCCTGACCGGAAACGGTCAGGTGATCGTCGGCATCACCGCCAATAACGATACGCCGGTACTCAGTGGAATTTCAGCAACTGCCTCGATTACCGAGGATGCAACTGCTATTACCCTGGCGGGTTCGGCGTTGGCCAGCGATCCCGAGCTCTCTTTCTTCGGCAGCGGAACTGGCGATTGGGGCGGGGCGACGCTGAATCTTAGCCGCATCTCGCCAAATACTGACGACCGGTATGCCGCCAGCGGCACCCTGTCAACTCTGAACCAGGGCGGCTCATTGATTTTGAATGGTGTAACTATCGGCACCGTGACCACGAACAGTGGCGGTACGCTGAAATTTACCTTCAGCGCGGGAACAACCACCGATCAGGTGCGTGACGCTATGCGCCAAATCGTGTATAGCAACAGCCGACAGTCCCTTACCACAAGCGAAACCGAAAGTGTTGCGTTGGTGTGGACGCTGAACGACGGTAATGCTGCCCTAAACGGAGCTCAAGGCTTGGGCGGCGCCAAACAAACTACATTCACTGAAACCGTGACGCTGACCGGAGCAAACGACGCCCCGATACTGACTGACACCTTGCTTAATCTTACCCAAAACGAAGATGCCATTGCACCAAGTGGCGCGGTGGGAACCCTGGTATCTGCGCTCACAGGCGGCATTACCGATATTGACACCAGCAATCCCAAGGGTATTGCCATTACTACATCTGACTCATCACTGGGCACATGGTTCTACAGCATTAATGGCGGAAGCAACTGGATTGTTTTTGGTGCGGTATCCGATACCGGCTCGTTATTACTGCGTCCAACTGACCGCGTTTACTTTCAGCCTAACGCAAATATCAACGGCGAAGCAGCTACTGGAATAACCTTTCGGGCCTGGGATCAAAACACCGATAGCGCCGGTAGCAAAGCAGATGCCAGCGTCAACGGCGGAACCAGCGCATTTTCAACGGCAACGGACACCATTTCATTGACGATAATAGCTGTCAACGATGCACCTACTCGCCTGCTCTCAAGCGTCCCCTTGGCCGCCTCGCCAGAAGATGCATTGAGCCCGAGTCAAGCCACGGTTGCCAACCTGTTCAACGGTGTTGGTTCAAACGCAGCTTTTAGTGATGCCACTGATCAGGTTCTGGTTCCTGGTGGCTCGTTGGCGAACAACTTTGCCGGTGTTGTCATCGTCAAAAACACAGCCAATGCATTGACTGAAGGTGTTTGGCAATATTCAGCCGACGGCACTGCCTGGACTACGGTTACCAATTCCGTTACCACAAACGCCGGGGTTTTCATCACTCCCAGCTATCAACTGCGCTTTGTTCCGGCCGCTAACTATAACGGCACACCGCCCGGTCTAACGGTACGTCTGGTAGACGATGCCGCAGTCACGCCCGCCCTGCCGGTGCCCGGTGCGACTAACGTAGACGTCACTATCAGTGGCGGTACTACCCGTTACAGCAACAATGACAATGCCGTTACCCTGACCACCAACATCACCGCAGTCAATGATGCACCCATCGCCAATAACGACAGGGGCGCGGCCACCGAAGATACTACCCTGACAGTAACTGCCGCCAATGGTTTGATTACCAGTGCCCTAACAGCAGACGGAATGGACAGCGATATCGATAATGCCTCGCTGAGTATCACCACCTTCACACTGGCTGGCGATGCCACGGTATACAATGCCGGTGACATCGCTACTCTGCCCGGAGGAGCCGGCACTTTGCAAATCAATCCGGACGGCAGCTATGTCTTTACCCCTGCACTGAACTACACCGGCTTAGTGCCTGTAGCCACCTATACCCTTAGCGACGGCGCTCTAAACGATACAGCAACACTGACTATCGCCATCACACCCATTAACGACGCCCCCGTTGCTGACAATGAAAACGTCACTACACCAGAAGACACTCCCATCGTCATTGATGTACTTGCTGGCGACACGGATGTTGACGGCACACTTAACCCTGCCACCGTACAAATTGGCGGCACCGCCGGTCCAGGCCTGGCCTTGGTAGTAGCAGGCCAAGGCACATGGAGCGTAAACACCGGCACAGGCGCCATCACCTTCACTCCGGAACTGAATTACAACGGCACCCCCACACCTATAACTTACACCGTAAAAGACAATTTGGGTCTAGTCTCGAATGCAGCCACTGTGTCGGTAACGGTTACCCCGGTTGATGATCCGCTAACAATTACCAATCTGAACGACGGAACAGTGACCGGGACAGACGGCACAGTAAGAGAGGGAAACCTTGCAAACGGCACCACGCCAACCGGAACAAATGAAACGAGTAGCGGCACGTTTAATATCAGTGCCCCGGATGGCATTGACTCATTGCAGATAGGTACCACCACGCTCACGTTAGCTCAACTCATGGGCAGCGGCGCGACCCCACAAACCATTGTTTCGCCTCAGGGTACGCTGGTTATCAATGGCTTTAATGCCGCCACAGGTGCTGTCAGTTATAGTTACACCTTAACTTCGCCGGATAATACAGGCACTGACGCAAAAGACACTTTTATACTTACGCTCAGTGACGTTCAAGGCAGCAATACCACCACTGCCAATCTGGCTATTCTCATCATCGACGACGCGCCCATCGCCAGAAATGATGTTGATGAAGTCATTAACCTGGGCGGCAACCCGAGCAGCATAGCCACCGGCAATGTATTAACCGGCATCGACGCAGGGTTACCAACCGATGATCCAAATACGGCAGACGGAATATCAGATAGTTTAGGTGCTGACGGCCCTGGTGCGCCCGTCATCACCGGTGTTGCTGGCAAAAATCCGTTTGCACCGCTTCCTGTGACAGGTATTGTGTCTGGCGCCTTCGGTACCCTTACGTTGACAACTGACGGTAGTTACACCTACGTCCCGGATTACACAGACCCTGCGATTAGCGGCTTGCCACCTAATGGAAGTCAAATTGACACCTTCACTTATGAAATTACCGATAGTGATGGCAACAAGTCCACCGCCACGCTGACGATTACTATCGTCGGCACGCCTGCCATAATAGGCTTGGGCGATGGCGCTGTAGCCGACACAGATGGTTCGGTTCTGGAATCACACCTTGCCTCGGGTACCAACCCGGTAGGGCTAGGTGAAACGCTCAGCGGCACTTTCCAGGCCATCACTCCTAACGGACTTCAGAGTTTGAATGTTGGGGGAACGTCCATCTCAGAAGCTGACTTACTCACATCAGGCACAACGCCACTAGTAATTACCACGGCCAATGGCACGTTGATAATTAACGGTTATAACGCCCCAACCGGCGTTGTTAATTACACCTACACGCTAACCACCCCGGCCAATTCACCAGCCAGACCAAGCGATAATATTGCAATTTTTGTTATTGATGACGCAGGTAACAGCACTGCGAGCGCCGCTAAATTCCTGAAAATCGCTATCATTGATGATGCACCTATCGCTGCCAACGACATTGACAGTGTTACCGAAAACAGCGGTCTACCCGCCACAGGAAATGTTTTTACCGGCATGGAAGCAGGCGGGGATACAAACGCTAGCGACGGTGTAGCTGATCAAATCGGTGCAGACGCCAATTCAAACCCTGTCAGTGCTTTTATGGCCGGCGTCACAGGGACACCAACGGGAGTGATTGGATCCGGCATCGCAGGACACTACGGCACACTCACGCTTCACGCCGATGGTAATTATAGTTATCTATTGGATAACACGAATGCCACTGTTAACGCGCTACCAATCGGCGGTTCACTAAATGATGTATTCACCTATCAGATTACCGACGCTGATGGCAGCAAATCAACTGCAACACTGACTATTACCATTGCGGGCGCCAACGATGCGCCTGTTGCTGTCAACGACACTGCGCCCACAGTAATTACCGGCACTCACCCCAGCATCAACGTACTAGCCAATGACAGTGATGCTGAAGACGGTAAGCCAACCATAATCGATCTTGATCCCGCCAGTCCGGGTATCCAAAACAGCTTTACCAATGCAGACGGTACTTTCACAGCTGCCGGTGGCGTGGTCACTTTCACCCCAACCCATCCCGGCTTTACCGGCAGCACCCGCATTGACTACGTCGCCATAGACAGTGCCGGAGCCGTTTCCAACGTCGGCGTGGTCAGCTTCAACATTATCGCCCGGAATACGTCACCCGTCGCAGTCAACGACACCGCTTTGCCGGTAACCGTTGGCAACAACCCCAGCATCAACGTTCTGGCTAACGACACTGATGCTGAAGACGGTAAGCCAATTCTGGTAGATCTTGATCCAGCCAAGCCGGGTATCCAAAACAGCTTTACCAACGCAGACGGCACTTTCACCGCAGCTGGTGGCGTGGTGACCTTTACTCCAGGCAATCGCGCATTTACCGGCCGCACAACCCTGGACTACGTTGCCATAGACAGTGCCGGAGCCATTTCCAACGTCGGCGTGATCGGCTTCAGCATCACTCCGGCACCCAATACTGCACCGGTAGCCGTTAACGATATTGCAACACCGGTCACAGTCGGCAGCACCAGCCTGAATTACGTGGCAGTAGACAGTGCCGGAGCCGTTTCCAACGTAGCCGTAGTTAACTTCATTTTTAATGGAGAAAGCCTGAATAATGGTTCGCTGATTGCCCTAACCAATCCGACACCCCCTCTTTTTCCACCTTTCCAGGATGGCGATACATACCCGCTTATGAAATATGGAGACAGTCGGCTAATTTTGCAAAACGACGATTTATACCAGCCTGTGCATTTCAATTTTTATGGTGATGAGCTGTATCTGATTGGCTCTTTGCGCAATCAGGTCGTGTTAGAAGAGCGAAGTTATTCCTTTGATATCCCACGGGGGGCATTCCAGCATTCCAACCCGAGTGAAAAGCTGGAGTTCCAAGCAACTCGGCCCGACGGCTCTCCTCTGCCCAAATGGCTTAAATTTGACCCTAACAAATTGAAATTCAGCGGTGTACCGCCAAAAGGCGCATTGGCGACACAGGTTATGGTAACAGCAAAAGATAGCCATGGTAATGAAGTACAGGCTTATTTCAATGTCATCGTCAATAAGGAACCCAATCATTCGAGTCAAAGTCACTTAACGCTGGACGTTGAGCTTCCGCAGGCTGCAAACGAACCTATTGCAGAGAATGATGGGCATAACAAATTTGATAAGGCGTCCGGGGGTAAAGCCGGTCTTACCGAACAAATCCATGCCGCCGGCAAGCTAAGCAGATTACAAGAAAGTCAAGCACTTCTTAATAGCTTAAAACAATTATAATCATCACTTTAACGGACTTTAATTATGCACTATTCCAAAACCCTCGGCGCTGCGTTGATAGCCACTACTGTTTTAAGTGGCTGTGCCATCACACCGGAACCGATCGATGCGGATGCCCGGCTCGTCAGCATGATGAACGATCAGACGGAAATCTATGGCAAACAGGAGCCTATCTCCAGACCACTGACTTTCTATGATGCGTTAGCGCGAGCATTGAAATATAACTTCGAAAACCGGTTGGCCATGATGGAAGCGGTATTACAGGATACCCAACTTTCGGTCGCCACGCTCAACATGCTGCCGCGCTTGACAGCCAGTGCCGGTTATCTGACGCGTAATAATCAACTGGCGTCTTCCAGTCAAGCTGTATCAAACGGCCAACAATCACTGGTTCCTTCGACCTCACAAGACATGAGTCGAGGCGTGGCCGATCTGGCCTTTACCTGGAATGCGCTTGATTTTGGCGTTAGTTACTTTCAGGCCAGACAGCAAGCTGACCGGATATTGATCGCCCAGGAACGCCGCCGCAAAGTCGTTAATAATCTGGTTAAGGAAGTCCTGGCTGCTTATTGGACCGCTAATATAGCCGACCGCCTGCTGCCCAAGCTGGATCCTGTTTTAGCAGAAGCGGAACAGGCGCTGAAATTAAGCAAGACCATTGAAAATGACAGGCTGCAACCGGTTCTTGGCGTATTGGAATATCAACGCAGCTTACTGCGTGTCATCGACCAGTTGAAAAAACTCAAAGCTGACCTGTTAATCGCCAAACCCAAGCTGGCAGGCCTGATTAATGCACCCATGCACACTCATCTGGTATTGGCCCAACCGGATAAAACACCCGAACCGCCACGCCTGAAGACGACCCCTGCGGAACTGGAAAAAATAGGCCTGTTTTACCGCCCGGAGTTGCGTGAAGAAATCTATCAGGAGCGTATCAGCCAGAATGAAGCATGGAAGGAAATCTTGAAAGTGATGCCCGGCCTGACCATCCCGTTATCAGCAAACTGGGATAGCAACTCCTTTCTGGTTTACAATTTATGGATGGAAGCGGGCGCACGCACCACTTTCAATTTGGTCAATCTGATCGCCGCGCCAAAAATATGGAAATCTGCAGAGACTCAAATCGAAGTTGCACAAACCCGCCGTAAAGCGTTGACAGTTGCTGCGCTGGTGCAAATCAATATCGGCTTTCAGCAATACATCAAAGCCCTGGATAGTTATCAAAGTGCAGCTGAATTGAACAAAATCGATCAAGGCATTTTCAAGGTTATCACGGACACAACGGCAAATGATACGGGATCTGAACTGGAACGCATCCATGCAGCGACCGCCGCACTCGCTTCGCAACTGGAGAGGGAACAGAGCCTGTCGGATGTTTATGGCGCACTGGGCAACATCTATGCCTCTATTGGCCTGGATCCGGCCACCGGCGCAATAGAACATATCACGGTACGCGCGCTTGCCGTGCAGTTGGAAAAAACCATGGGCCAGTGGTATGCCGGTGATTTACCCAAACTGCCTGCAATTCCTGCCGTAGCCGCTGTCAAAACGAGTTCATAATGAGACATACCATCGCGTTATTGATGCTGGTAATAACATCAATTCAATCATCCCTGGCTCTGGACGAAAAGCCCACCGTCACCAGCGACCAAACTGGCCTGCATCTACGTGCTCAACTCAAGGCACGAGAGAGTACGCTAATCTCCAGTGAAATGAATGCGCGTGTTAGCCAGCTTAAGCTGCATGATGGCGAGCGTTTTAGTGCCGGACAAATATTGGTGAGCTTTCACTGTACACTGGAGGAAGCGCAATTAAGCAAGACCCGCGCAACCTTGGAAAAAAAGATTAAAACCTATGAGGTCAATCAACGTCTGGAAAAGCTGAGCTCAATCGGCGCTTTGGAACTTGCCGTTTCCAAAGCCGAAGCCGATGAAGCTAAAGCTGATGTGCAGGTAGCACAAGCTGTACTGGATCGTTGTGTAATTAAGGCACCGTTCTCGGGAAAAGTAGCGGAAATCATCGCCCGACCCTACCAATCTGTCCGTGTAGGCGACCCTCTGCTTGAAATTCTTGACGACAAGACTCTGGAAGTAGAATTCATGGCACCTTCGCGTACACTACTGAAACTCAAGCCCGGCAAACATTTTCAAGTAACGCTGGATGAAACCACGAAGACTTACGAAGCAGAAATTATCCGCCTGGGTGGAAAAGTCGATCCTGTTAGTCAAACCATCAAAGTCTATGGCCGTATTATTGACAAGACCGACGAACTGCTGCCGGG
>Ga0302322_100005665_pt1 | contig 10965 bp, 11 predicted proteins | sample Fen_T0_2_FD_203757 | JGI IMG/M metagenome (GOLD analysis project Ga0302322, IMG submission 203757) | Peat permafrost microbial communities from Stordalen Mire near Abisko, Sweden - Fen_T0_2 | ecosystem: Environmental > Terrestrial > Soil > Wetlands > Permafrost | place: Sweden: Abisko... | reverse complement strand
CCCCAGCGGATCCTGTTCCTGTGCCGGCCGACTGGAACTAAGTGTGATTAAGTGCGCTGGCGTCCCAGGTCTGGGAGTACTCAGTGAGGACTTTGGTCGCCGATCGCTGCCAGTCCCGGCGCGCCGACGGCATTAGGCGGTCGCTGGAACGTCGGGACGGGCGTCGTGTAGCCAATCCGCGCGCTCGGCGAATGTCCCTGGAGGTCCAAGTAGTGACAGCCCAAATGTCGCGCAAGCATGGATTTGGGAGCAAAAGCCGCACTTCTACGGAGCGCTGGCGACGGGCCCCGATGGTCTTGGGGAGCGGCATGGCGGCCCGGTAGCTCCCGACCTCTTGCGGCGGAGCCCCGGCGTCAAATGGAAGAAGCGCCCGAGACGGACGGCTATGGCATGTCGCCATCATGCCGGCGATGGCCGAATACAGCTTCAGGGAGTTAGGCAGCTCGGACGATGCGCAAGACCAGTAAGCGAGGCCGCGGCGGCGTCGCATGACTGTTTACTCGGTGTGATCGACTGCAACGCAACACCGATCGGCGCGGTTTTAATATGCGTTGCGCTTTCGCAGAACTTCAAAAAACGTCTTGATGAGAATCTGGACGTCCAGCCAGAGCGTCCAATTGTTGATATACCAAAGGTCCAACTTCACTCTCTCCGAGATGTGATCGATCGTAGGCGTAGCTCCCCGGGCGCCATTACACTGCGCCCAACCGGTCATTCCGGGCTTAACGTGGTGACGATACGCGTAGTCACTCAAGATCTGTTCGAAGTACGTGTCATGGGCGAGCGCATGGGGTCGGGGGCCGATCAACGACATATCGCCGACAAGGACGTTCAGCAATTGCGGCAACTCGTCAATGCTTGCTGAACGCAAGAGCGCCCCGATCGACGTCACCCGCGGATCGTTGCGTGTCGCCTGGACAACAGAATCGCCATTTTCCTGCACCGTCATGGTCCGGAATTTGAACATGACGAATTGCTTGCCGCTGAACCCTTTTCGGTATTGCTTGAAGATCACAGGCCCGCGGCTATCAAGTTTGATCGCGAGCGCGGTCAGCAGCATGACCGGAGCAAAGAAGAGCAACGCAAGCGACGCAATTGCGATGTCCATCACCCGCTTCACCGAACGCTCCGCTCCGCTAAGCGGCGCGCGCTGTATCTCGATGGCAAGAACCCGTTGTCTCGCGGATGACACGTAACTGGTCAGCGTGCGGACACGGCTGTCCGGCAGTAGCCGGACCGCAACCGGCAGCGTCTTGAGACGCTCCCGAACGAATTCGATGCGCTGAGCATCGGCCCACGGCAAAACCAGCGCGATTTCCCTGCAGTTCTGGCGCCGCACCACGCTTGCAACCGCCTCGATGGCTGCGCAGTCCGCGGCTGCGCGGCCAGCGGGATCGGTCTCGAGCCCGAGCGCGAAGCGACTGACTTCGGACGCACCGAAGAAGGCGACCAGATCTCGCGGCTCCAGTGCGCGGAGTTCGTCGAGGTCGCCGACCAGGACGACATCATTCCGGCCGACCGCGCCTTCCGAGACGGCTCGGACAAGAACTGTCTTGGTTGCTTTACGCACCGCGAGCAGCCCCATCGGCGCAACAAAGTAAAACAGGACGAAGGTGCCGCGGGAATACTCGACTCCGATCTTCAGCAGGAACGCAAAAAAAGCGAGCAGCAAGCCGGTCGTAAACCAGCACACCAGAATTTCCCCGACCTCGACACGAGGTTTCGCGCTTTCCGGAAAATCGTAATAGCCGTTGCCGCTCATCCGCAAGATATGGATAAAACTAGCGAGCAGGCCCACCGCGCAGTGCGGGAGCAAATTCGGAACAGAATTGCCTATGGCAACCTGATAGACGATTCCGCCCATGATGCTCGAAAGCATGATGACGAAAGCGTCCGCTGTTGAAAGCACATAAGGAACGGCTTGGCTCGAAAACTGCAGCGGATGCTTCGCTGATCCATCCAGTCGCGCCAACTCACCTCGGATATCTGAACCAATCGACATCAGGAGACCCCAAAGTCGCCACAAACTGCTTCAATGCACATAAAATGAAGGTGGTTCAAATCATTAGCACCAAAATAATCCTTCATTAACAGCGCTACGCTACGCTCGCGTGCCGTGCGACGCAACATTAATCTCATTAAATGAGCGCATTCCGGGCCAGAGCGGGGCAATTCAGCAATGTTGGCACTCATAGCCTGTGGAACCGGCGTCTATTTAGGCCTGAAATTCAATGTGTTAGCGCTGCTTCCAATCTCCGGGCTCGGGGCGGGCGCCTATGTTGTCGTCTCCTGGTCCTCCGGGAACGGGCTGCTTCGAAGCCTGGTCCTCGTCATTATTCCGCTGGTTGCAGTGCAGCTCGGTTATTTTGTCGGACTGACCGCTCGCGATGGTTATCGACACCTCCTCATTCGGCTGAAGCTCGGACAATCCCGGCAGGCCTAGCGGCGGCCCGGCAGGCGACGGTGCCATCGAGATGCCGTCATAAGACGGGTGGAAGCCGGCTCAAGCGAGCCTTTGCAACGACGCGATGTCCCGTCATGTGCGGAACGAAGCAGCGACATCCGTCCTTTCGAACCTGCGGCATTTTGCCGAAGCTGCGCCACAGGCTATAGTTCCGTTCCGCGAGCAGCCCTTGAGCGGCTGATCGAGATCGTGGCCAATCGCGTGGCTGAGGACTGTCGAGTGGTTTATCGAGAAGCGCCAACATCTGCTGTGGTTTATTTTCTTTTCTCGATCAGGAAGCTGCTGGGCATCGCGACGTTCTGTCTGATTGTCCTGTTGCTGGGTCCAAAACTCTTTGTTTTGTTTGACAATCCGAAGAATGCGACCGTACCCGCGCTGTTGGCCCAGGCCCACGACTATGTTCTCAAGAATTCCGCTCCCGTTCTCAAACGATATGTTCCGACGAACGTCGCTGGAAGCGATCGGTCCGAATGGATTTTAGTGGGAATCGCCATCATCGTCACGATGATCTCCGGGTCCATCGCACAACGGGCCCAGACGGCTCAAAATCGGCGTATCTTGCGCAGGTCGGCAGAGGCATGGCGCAAGAAGGAAGGTGTCAAGCCCGGATCGAAGCTCGACGCCGAATTGGCAACGACCTTGCGGACTGCTGAAAGCGGAAAGACAATAAACCGTCAGGAACTCTTGCGCGTATTCGCCGAGACGAAGAAGAAACTGGACAGCTTCGGGCGAGAGGTGGCGTTCCTCGCGATTGACGTGGTCGGGTCGGTTGGGATCAAGGCTGGAGAAGACCCCGCCACCGTCCAATACGATTTCGAGGAATATCGTAAGCTTGTCGAGCGCATTTTTCGTGCCAGAGGTGTTCTGAAGGCGGCTTGGACCCCGGATGGCGTCATGGCCTGCTTCGTCCACGTCGAAGACGCCTGTCAGGCCGGGAAAGACGTGATCAAGAGCCTCAAAACGTTCAATCAGGAGGTCAAGGTTTCGAAGGCTGACTTCGCCGTCCGATGCGGTGTAAACGCCGGCCTCGTCTACTTCGACGACGCAACACCGCTGGAAACCATCTCTGATCGCGTGATCGACGTGGCCGGCCACATGCAGAAGCACGCTGAGCCGAATACCGTGCTGGTTGCGCGCAAGATCATTGAGCCGCTCCGGCAATTGGAAGAGTTCACTCACACCACCCAGGTGGTCGATGGTTACGAAGCGAGCGTATGGAGAGATGGGGCCAACGCGTGGGCGCGGCCTCCCGGCGAAGAGCCTCGAGGGACATCGCCGGCGTAGCGATCGTCATTTTGACGCCGACTGTGTGAACTAGTCTACAGACCTCGATCGGTTGGTGTGCTCCATTCACACTCATTCCTAGCCGAGGCCGGTTGGCAGGCAAATTGGAGGGGTCGCATGTCGAATATTGCAAAGAGTTATTTTGAGCTTCAGTGCCTCAGGCAAGAGGTCTATGACGCCGAGCAGGAACTGCACCTCGCCTCTTTACACCGATCACACGGATCCAGGAGATCCGCCCATTTGGGTTCCCTGAAGCGGTTCGATCCGGCAAGCGTTGCTTCGCTGAGCCGCGGATCGGAAACGAGCCGGGGAGGCCCCACCCATCATTGAAGGCGACGGGCTCCGGCAGCAGACGAGGTCCAGTTTCGTTTGCACAGCGCGCTTCGCGGCCGGCCGTCCCGGCGCGAGCGACGATGCCGACACTTTCCTATAATAATTTACCATTCCGTCAGCCTGCGTGCAGTTTTTGCTCCGAATGAGTTCCAAACCTTGAACCTATCAATTGTCTGATCGTCGCCGACCCACTAAGATACTGAAAAACAAGCAGTGTTCAATTTGCATACTGCGCGACCAGGGCGATCATATCGTAGCAAGCGGTTCATTTGGAGCGTAGGATGCATCACCCACGCCGAGATCATTTCTCGCGCGCCGTAACAGAAAGACCGTTTGTTTTCATTATTGGGACCCGTCCTGAAGTCATCAAGATGGCCCCCATCGTTCGCCGCATGCGTCGGACGGAATGGGCCAACGTCCAGATTGTCACGACGGGCCAGCAGAGCGACCTCCTCGAACAGGCGCTGGTCGAGTTTGATCTCCGAGCTGACTTGGTGATACGGCATCGACGCAGCTGCCACGCCCCATCTGCCTTGGTCAGCCACATCGTACGCAGATTGGACAAATATTTCGAAGAGACGCGACCTCTTTGCGTTCTCGCCCAAGGCGACACCACGACTGCTTTTGCTTCTTCGATCGCGGCGTTCTATCGCAGGATAGCTTTCGTTCATGTCGAGGCTGGGCTGAGAACAGATAGCCTTGATGCCCCGTTCCCGGAGGAGTTCCATCGTCGCGCCATTGCGGCGTCAACCACACTGCACTGCGCCCCCACCTCCGCCGCCGCTCGAAATTTGGCCAAAGAGAACATTCCCAGCGATAAGATCATCGTCTCCGGCAATACCGTGATCGACTCCTTGCTGGAAGTCGCCGCCTTCAGACCAGCACCTCCGGCCGATTTCCCCAAATGCAAAACCATATTGCTCACCGCCCACCGGCGGGAGAACTTTGGTGCGCCCTTGCGAAACGCCCTGACGGCCGTCAAAGCCTTTGTTGACGTCACGCCGGACGTGGCGGTCTACTTTCCAGTCCATCCGAACCCGAACGCTCGAGAGGCCGCCTTCGAGGTGCTGTCCGGCCATCCGCGCATTCTGTTGGTCGAACCGCTCGGCTACCGAGATCTGGTCGCAGTGCTTCAGAATTGCTGGTGCGTCGTCACCGATAGCGGCGGCCTGCAGGAAGAAGCGCCAGCGCTCGGAAAACCCGTCCTCGTGCTTCGCGACCTCACGGAAAGACCGGAGGCGATCGCATCTGGCGTGGTTGAGCTGATTGGGACATCCCGCGAAGCGGTTTTTGGCTCGCTCTACGAACTTTACAAGGACCAAGCCAAATATGCCCGCATGGCGCGCCCCGTGTTCCCTTACGGAGATGGACATGCCAGCAAACGCATCGTCGAGGCGCTCTATCAGAAGATCGCTTCGCAGATCTCGGTGCCGTACGATACTCATTCAGCGGAAATCATTCCGCTTCATCTCGCATCGTAAGACATGACGCAAACCGCAACCCTTGTTCTCAACTATCTCTATTTCGTCGAAATCGTGACGTTGATCGCCGCGGTCATCATCATGGTGTCCAGCTTCGACGACTTGTTCGTCGACATTCTGTATTGGACCAGCAGAGTCTTGGGGACAGCGGCCGCAAAATCGAGGGACCTCCCCGACATCGAGATTATCGAGACTCTTCCAGAGCGGCCGATCGCCATCATGGTCCCCTGCTGGATGGAACACGACGTCATCTTTTCGATGCTCTCGTCGAATTCGAGGCTGTTACGCTACGAAAAGGTGCACTATTTCGTCGGCGTCTACCTGAACGATCCGCTTACCCAGGACGAGATTCGCAAGGCGAAAGCGTTGTATAATAATATCCACATGGTGCTGGTGCCGCACGATGGCCCGACCAGCAAAGCGGACTGCCTCAATCAGACGCTGTCGGACATCTTCATGTTCGAGGCCGAGCACAAATTGCAGTTTGCCGGCGTTGTCATGCACGACTCCGAAGATCTCATTCACCCACTGGAATTGAAGCTGTTCAACAAGCTGGTGGACATTTACGACTTCATCCAGCTGCCGGTTTATTCCTTCTCTCGTCCGATCACGTCATTGATCGCCGGCATCTACATGGACGAATTTGCCGAGATGCATACCAAGGACCTCGAAGTGCGGCAGCGCATCAGCGGAGTTATTCCATGTGCAGGCGTCTCGGCGTGCTTCAGCCGCGAGGCGATCCAGCATCTGATGGACAGAAATCAAGGCGAAGCCTTCCGAACCTCCTCTTTCACCGAGGACTACGATATCGCGTTCCGCGTCTGGGAGCTCGGCTTCAAGTCTGCCTTTATCGCCTACCCCGCCAAATATGCGATCGACATCGATATTGATAGCGGCAATCCCGGCATCCTCCGGCGCAAATTGCCGGTGGCGACACGAGAGTTCTTCCCATCCGGCCTCGAAGCAGCATACCGCCAACGGGCAAGATGGCTCCTCGGCATTGTCTTTCAGGGCATGCAGGAGCACGGCTGGCGCGGGTCACTTGGGACCAAATATTTTCTCGCGCGAGACCGAAAGGGCGTGATCACAAGTCCAGCGGTTATGCTCGCATACTTTGCTCTCGCCAACTTTACCGGATTCGAGCTGTATCGTTCGCTTTTCGATCCTGAACAACAATTCGTTTACGCGATGCTATCGACAGAGTGGGTTCGGTGGCTGTTCATCGTGAATTTTTTCTTTTTGATATGGCGGTTAGCCAACCGCATGATCTTCACCGGAATGATCTACGACACCCGCCATGCACTGATGTCGGCGCCCCGCCTTGTGGTCGGAAATTTCGTCAACTTTTTCGCAACCTGGCGCTCGGTCCGAGTCTATTTGAGCCACCGGATCTCCGGCACTGCCTTGGTCTGGGACAAGACCACACACTCTTATCCCGTTGACATGGGCGAGTTGACGCTACCTCAAGCGACGGTGGCTTTCGAGTCCGCCGGCTCTCGCGACGCGACAGGTTAGATCGCGGGCCGGCATCGTGCTCACCGCACGAACGTTACCGGGTCGTGGCGAGCTCCGCCCAAGACCAGACGGCCGAGGGATCGGCCGACAAGAGCGATAGCACAGAGTATGATCGCGACGAGTTGAAGAGTCGGATAGCAGATCACGGCGATCAGCACCGACCATCCCAGCCCGATCGCAGCTGCATCGCTCAACAGCGAACTTGAATTGTCGGCATCTACCAAGCCATGATCGAGCGCTGCGGCAATCGCCTGAAGCCCTGTAATGGCGTCCACATTCGTGAAACCATCTTGCGCGGCCAAATGCGGCAGATGATCGGTCCTTGAAAACATGCGTGCGTCCCCGTCCGGAGCCTGGCTCAGGCTCCATAGAGAACGTGGCACCGTGGGTGTTTCCTGCCGCTCAAGCGGATTGATAGAAGTTTAACGACCGCCCTCGCTTGTGCCCGCCCGATGCGGCTCGCTCCGAGATTTACCTAACGCCGGCCTAACAAGATCCTGAGAAAGCAATTCATTAGGGCTCAATCCGTTCCCCGACCGCGCACCACCATGAACCCGGCAATTGGCAAAGCCGCTGGATCGCTCAGCAAGGAGCGTATGGTCTTGCGCGAGCGCACCGAGGCGCAAGATGGCACGATAGATTCGATCGATGCATGCGACGATCACAGGTTGAGCCACGCGTCGCTGTCCACAGACAGCTGTGCCAGCTAGTTCGCCTGGAGCAATTCAAGCATCTGACGGTCGAGCTGATGTCCGCGAAACGATTCATAGGATACGTCTGCCCGCTGGCTATCCAGGACACCGAACGCGCCGCGCAGATTCCACAGCGCCCAACCCCATCCGGCCTCACGCCAGATCGACAGCATGTCGGTCATCCACGAGAGGCTGACGTCGTGGGGCGTTTGGTTAAGGCAGCCCCATTCGCCGACATGGACTGGCACGGCCATGGCGATCGCCGGCTGCCATTTCGCGATCAGCTCTTCCCGAAGCCGGTCTTTGTCCCAACGAATTCCGTGATCATCCGTCATCGGCCAAGCGGGCGGTCTGAATGATTCAAACTCCGCAGCAGGTACCCAGCTGGCGCCGTGGTGGCTTATCATCTTCGGAAGATATCCGCGGGTGCTTTGGATGACACGCTGGTCGAACAACGCAGGAACCGGCGTCTGGCCGATATCGGCGCCGTCGACGAATATGAACCGATCAGACGTGATGTCTCGAATAGCAACAATCAATCGTCGCGCGATCTCCGTGTAGCGGGTTTGATCGCGCATGAATGGCGGCTCGTTCAGGAGATCAAAACTCAGGAGATCCGACGAAATATGTTGGTAGCGACGCGCCAGGTATTGCCAGTGATGTGTCGCCGCGTCGAGTGCACGCTTGTACTCAGGTTGTTGGCTATCGAATAGCTGAAATGGCTCCATTTCGCGGCCATTGACGCAATAGCCCGGCAAGCGATGCAAACAAAGATTGACGTGCATGTTGTATTGCCGACCGAAATCGATTGCTTGATCGAGCGGTTCGAGGGCTGAATCGTCGATTACCATCCAGTCGCTCTTATCGGACCACGCCCAATAGGAGCAAGGCAACCGAACAAAGTTGAAGCCCCAGAAGGCCATGATTTCAAAGTCGTGTTCGTGGCAGGCTTGCCCCTTCCGACCACTTGCCAGTTCAGTCAAATTGAAACCACGCCAGCGTGGAATTGGCGGCTGAACGCCGGTTGCAGATCTTACCGACGCGGCCCCGCCGGCTACCAACATCAGTGCCGAGGCCAAGGACCGCCCTATGAACGACCGCCGATTGATCATGAAGGCAAGCTTTCCGCCAGTCTCGTTTGCAGAGGCTCATTCCGCTCGTGGCAAAGTGCTTCCAGATGCTACACGAGGTCATGCGACGTTGTCACCGGAGCGCAAAGACCTCTTGGGCGACGCACGCGGAGGACGCGATCGGTTCAGAGACTCAATTGGTCTAGGAGTCGCCGACGAACGACGGAATGATGGATCTGAAGGATTGACGAGTAGGACGCGGGGTCGAACCCTCGCATGAGATGTGGCGAGTTCCCGATGGCCCCGATGCGGGAACACTCCAACTAGCAACCTGTTGCTGAACCGGAACGAAGATCGGAACCCATCGCGGATTTGAAGATGCCGAAGGGCCGGGACCGGGGTCTGCTTGCGCAGCGCGCATTGTTTTGCCGACTGGCGTTTTCAGCCGATGTGCCATCGGCGCCAAGGGCGTCGGGATACCCATATATTGGATGCCACATCAGCAGAGCGTCCCGGGGGGACGCGTAAGGCGCCTGCTGACCCATTGGAAGCAGCGCGGCGTCGACCCGCCGCGATGCTCTTGCGGCTCGAACAAACGCCGTGCGCATAGTTATTAAGTAGTAGCCAAGCAGAACTTTGCTTGATACGGGTCGCACTGGATGCAGATGAGCTGCGCTCATCGACTGCGGGTCGAGACGCGCGAACACTCGCTAGCCAAGAACCCTGCAGTGGGTAAATAGGACAGGTAGCTAGAAGCCCAGTGCCAAGTGTTATGTCATCAGCTGCCGTTTAAGTCCGCGGCAAAGACGATGAAGCGAGCGCAAAAACGTAGCTGTCCGCGCTCGCGCACTTCATCTCGTTTCGAGATCGCTAAAGAGAAATCTCTCCAACGCCGTTCACCCGACTGCCTGCCCGCGATAAGGCCAAGCTCGTCCCAGCCCGCCAATAGCCACCAAACCCAAAAGCATCATCACCCAGGTTGCCACCTCTGGTACCGGGGCAACAGGAGACGTGAAGGCCAGGTCATTGACAGACAGAGATAGATCTGGAGCAGTGATCAGGATTTCATCGAAGGACGACGTGTCGTTGATACCAAAGAAATCAAATACGGGGCTTCCGAAAACAATGCCCGTGCTTGTCAGCGTACCCTTATCACCATTCGAGAGTGTGAAGGTCACATTGGTCCCAAAAACGCTCAGATAGTTGAAAGAAAGTGCATTCAGTTGCCTGCCGAAGCTGATCCGAATATTCGGAGTATCAGCCCCCCCGGGCACGTCGACCAACGCGGTAACCACAGGTGCATAACCTGTGAAACCCGATCCGATCTGGTATAGTCCGACGTTCCCAAGACTTGGGTCCAAGGAAAAAGTCACCCCACCGATCGTGATGGGTGCAGCGTTCGCCGTCGGCGGGTTGTAGTAGGGAGGGTTTGGGACGTCAGGAATAGCGAGCGTGCTGACACTCCCTGCCGCAGCGCTCCAGCTTGCATAGTCGCTGTAGATGGCGACGGCAGCCGAGGCGCGCGAGGCGAACAAAGCTGCGCCCAATATCAAAAACAATCGAACCAAGTTCGATCGCATGGCAAATCTCCCCCAAAAAAAGACCAAAAATTCAACCAACCGATTCGGCTATATTAACGCAATCCGACCAGCCACAATACACTCTTCTTTCGGGATCTCGCCGAAACTCGACGGCAGCGCGTGATCAGACCGGCGCCACAAAGTAACGCCCTCAACCTTGTCTCCGCCGACGGAGCCGATCCTGTCCCACGACTTGGTGCTCGCACGACGCCAAAGCCGAACTGTCATCCAGCGCCTTGCGAAAGTAATCACAGAAATATAGCTAATTGGAGCGACGGTTTCCAGCATCATATAGCGGCGCGTTGCGTTGCCCGTTCGTAATCCTGCTCCGCCGGCGTGGCGCCAAGGCGTGGCGCCATTGCTTGCTTGCGGCGGCCGGAGTGTGGCGGCAATGGCGGTCGCGACAAAAGCAGAGACAGCGCAACGCCGGGAGACAGATTAGAATGAGCCGCGCCACGAGGGGCGCGTGCGGGCGTCTTGCTGCACCGGCCCGGCGACACGAGCGCGGAGAGACACGACATGGTGTCAAGGGAACGCGACAACGAA
>Ga0302322_100005664_pt1 | contig 10966 bp, 9 predicted proteins | sample Fen_T0_2_FD_203757 | JGI IMG/M metagenome (GOLD analysis project Ga0302322, IMG submission 203757) | Peat permafrost microbial communities from Stordalen Mire near Abisko, Sweden - Fen_T0_2 | ecosystem: Environmental > Terrestrial > Soil > Wetlands > Permafrost | place: Sweden: Abisko... | reverse complement strand
TCCGGAAGAAATTCGGGGTAAATAAGAGGTTGAACAAGAGCAGAAATCCCAAGGCCACCAACGGCCAGAGGATACGGCTCCTCAAAAATTTTCGCCAGACTTCCATGGCTACTTGCCTCCCGCGATGGTACGCATGATGTGGGTTTCGGTGCGGTCTGCCCCGGTGAGTTCGGCGATCTTCACTTTGTCCTTGAGCACGGCGATCCGCTGGCTGCACCTGACCACCTCTTCAAATTCCGAGGAGATAAACAGCATGGCCATACCCTGCTTGCTGAGGTTGAGGATGAGTTCCATGATTTCGAATTTGGCGCCCACGTCGATGCCTCGGGTGGGCTCGTCGAGGATGAGCAGGGATGGGTTGGTCGCCAGCCATCGGGCCAAGAGTACCTTTTGTTGGTTGCCGCCGCTGAGGCGTTTGACCTCGGTGTTGGCGCTGGGGGTCTTGATCTTCAACGATTTGATGAACCCGTCGGCGATTTCGAGCTGCTTTTTCGGGGTAAGGTAGGCCAGAACGCCCTGCCGGCCCTGGAGGGCCAGAATGATGTTCTCCCGCACCGTGAGGTCACCCAGGATGCCCTCGGCCTTGCGGTCCTCGGAACAGAAGCCCATACCGGCCATCATGGCGTGCCGGGGGCTGTGGATCTTCGTTTTCTTTCCCTTTACGGTGACCTCACCGGTGTCGGCCTGGTCGATGCCGAAGATGAGCCGGGCCATTTCGGTACGGCCCGAACCCAGCAGCCCGGCCAGCCCTACCACGTCGCCGGCCAACAGCTCGAGGTCGAAGGGGGCAATGGCCCCGTGGAGCCCCAGCCCCTTGACCCCTAGGACGGACTCCCGGACGGCGGCCGAACGTCCCTCGTCCTGTTCCTTGTGGGCGCTGAACTCGGAGAGCTCCTTGCCTAGCATCCGGGTGACAAGATCGATCTTGGGGAGGTCGGAGGTCTTGTATTCGCCTTCAAACACGCCGTTGCGCAGGATGGTCACCCTGTCGGCGATGCGGTACATCTGGTCGAGGAAGTGGGTGATGAACAAGATCGCCAGCCCCTCGTTCTTGAGTTTGCCGATCACTTGGAAAAGTTGGTCCACCTCGCCCTCGTCGAGGCTGGAGGTGGGTTCGTCCAAAATTAGGATGCGCGACTGGGTGCCCAGGGCCCGGGCGATGGCTACCATCTGCTGGATGGCGATGGAACAAGAGGAGAGGGTTTGTTTGCCGTCGATGGTGATGTTCAGGCCCTTCATCACCTCTTCCGCCCGGCGGTTCATGGTCCGCCAATCGATGCCCCCGAGGGTCCGGGGCTGTTTGCCGATGAAGATGTTCTCGCCCACCGATAGGTTGGGGCAGAGGTTCACCTCTTGGTAGACCGTGCTAATGCCCAGCTTCTGGGCCGCCAGCGGCGAATCGGGGTGGATGGCCTTGCCCCCCAGAACGATTTCGCCCGTGTCAGGCCTGTGCACCCCCGTCAGGACTTTGACCAGGGTGGATTTTCCGGCGCCGTTCTGCCCCATGACGGCGTGGACCTCACCAGGAAACATGCGGAAGTTCACTTCCGACAGGGCCCTCACACCCGGAAAGGCCCTGCTAATTTTCTTCATTTCGAGGATAGGGATGTCGGACAAGTGATGCCTCCTCTTCGTCCTGCGCAAAAAAAGCCACCCCGGGCGATCCGGGGTGGCTTTTAGGATAGATCAGTATTGGCGGGTGGGGAGAGCGGCCGCCGCGTTGGTCTGGTCGAAGATGCCTTCTTGGGTCCAGATCCGGGCGGGGAGCTTCTTACCAGCCATATAGTCCTTCACAGCCTGGAGGGCCTGGGGACCGAGGAGGGGGCTACACTCGATGGAGGCGTTCTGCTCACCGGCAACCATGGCCTGGAAGGCACCCTTCACGCCGTCGACGCCGATGACGATGATGTCTTTTCCGGGCTTCAGGCCGGCTTCCTTGATCGCCTGGATGGCGCCCAGGGCCATGCCGTCGTTGTGAGCGTACAACACCTGGATGGTCTTGTCGGCCTTCAGGAAGGCTTCCATGACGGCCTTGCCGCCGTCGACGGTGAAGTCGCCGGTCTGGCTGCGGGTGATCTTCCAGTTCGCGTGGGTCTTCAGGACGTTGGCGAAACCTGTGGCCCGGTCGATGGCGGGGGCCGAACCCGTGGTGCCTTCGATCTGGACGATGTTGATGGGCTGGCTGTCCATGCCCTTGCTCTTCAGATAGTCGGCCAGCCAGTTGCCGGCCTTCTCGCCTTCCTTGACGAAGTCCGATCCCATGATGGTGAGCCGGTACTGGCGGTCGGCGGCGGCGACGTCGCGGTCGATCATGATGACAGGAATCTTGGCCTTCTGGGCTTCGGCGAGGACGGGGCCGTAACCGGTTTCTACCAGGGCGGTGAACAGAATCACGTCAACCTTGCGGGCAATGAACGACCGCAGGGCCTTGATCTGGTTTTCTTGCTTCTGCTGGGCGTCGGAATAGATGAGCGTCACGTCCGGATCATCCAGGAAGGTGTTTTGCATGGAGACGGTATTCGCGTTCCTCCACTCGCTTTCCGAACCGATCTGGGAGAAACCAACGACGATCTTTTTCCCCTGGCCGAACGCACCGACGGCCAAGGCCAGCATGGCCAAAACGACCAGCGACTTCTTGAACAACTTCATACAGGACTCCTTTTCTCATTTTCAGCGCCCTAGGGGCACCGTTTTATTTCGAATTACGATTTGGATACACCTTCGGTATTGCTTGTCTATAAGCGCCCTCCTGAGTGGAAAAGATGCGAATGGACGGGAAGCGGCCTACTTGCCGGTGTTCAAATATTTGTAGAGGTTGCTTCCTGCGAAAACCTTCTGAACTTCAAAGTTCAGAGGTCCGATGACGGTGGTGACCGCTCCGTTGGGAAACATGAGGTTTAGCGTGTTGTTGATGCCGATGATTTTGACCTTGCCCTTGATGTCCAAAACGTCACCGTACTGAATGTCCTTGTCGGAGGTGTCGGGGCTAGCCCTGTAGATTTGCCGACCCATGACCTGGGCTACCACAAGCTTGTCTTTGAAAGCAGGGTCGGTCTTGGCGCTCTTCTTGGGGAAGGCCACGGTGCGGCTTTTGCCCTTGAGGATGTCTGCCACCTTGACGACAAGGTCGCCCTTGTCGGTGCCTTCGAGGTCGAAGACCTGGTTGGGGTTGGCCGTCGGGGTCAGCTCGATCCAGTCGCGGTCGACATTGATCTTGATTTCAGCTCCGGCGGGGATGACGTCGCCGAGCTTGATCACCACCCAGTTGGCCTTGGCCACCCGGTAACTGATGTTTCCCTCTCCGGTTTCGGACATCAAGCCTACGCACGTCAGGCTACCGGCCTTGGCGTCGGCGGCGGCCAATCCCTGGGGCAAGGTGACCGTCAGTACCAGTAAAATCCATAGGGCGGGTTTCAAACTTTTCATGCTACTCTCCATCCGGAGATGATTGTCCACCCACTTTCCAAAAACCGTCTTTGCACGATTCGGCCAAGTTGGCGCTTTTTACAACACGAACGGCGCCCCGTGAGCGACAACCACGACCAGGGGAAGAACACAACCCCTAGCTCGGGTCCTGGCGGAGGGAAGGGGGTCTTCCGCATGCCTTCTTAATGCTCCAGACCCCCTTCCCTCCGCCACCCGAGGAGCAACTGCGTCCTTCCCCTGGTCGCTTCGCTTCAGGGGGGCGCCATTCGTGCTTGTTGCTGGGGGGAGGAGACTGGAATCGCGCTGCAACCCCGGGGGTGTTCAATCTCGAGAATTGTTGCTTCGGCGGTATAGCAATGGTATAGTTACAACTCAATGGACTTTGAATTCGATCCGAACAAGAGTCAGTTGAACCGACAGAAACATGGACTCGACTTTGTGGATGCCCAAAACCTCTGGCTCGATGATGCCCGGGTGATCATCCCTGCCAAAACGACAGACGAACCACGCTTTGCGATCATCGCCCAGTGGGATGGCCGACTCTGGACCGGGATCTTCACCATGCGGAACCAACGGATCCGGTTGATTTCGGTTCGTCGAGCCAGAGTTGAAGAAAAGGAACTGTATGAAAGCCCAGCAATTTGACGAAACTTTCGAAGAGGACACCCCCATCCTCGATCAGCTCGACCTCGCCAAGGCCGAGCGCCCCGGCATGGTGGCCCGGCGGGTCAACGTCGACTTTCCCGAATGGATGTTGAAGGCCCTCGATGAAGAGGCGACTCGGGTTGGGGTGGCCCGACAGGCCCTGATTAAGGTGTGGCTGGCCGAACGCATCGAGCAGGTGCGCGGCCGCTGACCCAAATGGCGCCCCGAGAGCGGCAACCATGACCAGGGGAAGGACTCAAACCCTAGCTCGGGTCCTGTCGGAGGGAAGGGGGGCCTTCAGCATGCCTGCGTAATGCTTCTGGCCCCCCTTCCCTCCGCCACCCGAGGAGCAACTGCGGCCCAACCCGAGGCCTGGGATACCAAACCACCCAGGCCTGGTGGTTTGGTGCGCCCAACGATGGAGCTTAGTAGTACTTCCCGAACGACGCCGGGGTGAAATTCCCTAGTTCTCCGTCCCGGCGTTCGCGGATCTTCTTCACCCACTCGGGGTCTTGGAGGAGGGACCGGCCCACGGCCACCAGGTCGAAATCGCCCCTTTCGTACCGGCGGACCAGTTCGGTCAAACCCGTGGTGGTGGAGCTTTCTCCGGCAAAGGCACCCATGATATCCCCCGACAGCCCCACCGAACCCACGGCAATGATGGGCAACCCGGTGATCTTCTTGGCCCAGCCGGCCACTCCCAGATCAGACCCTTCGAACTCGGGTACCCAGAAGCGCCGGGCCGACATGTGGAGCACATCGGCCCCGGCTTCGGCCAGGGGTAGTAGCCACTCCTCCATTTCCTGGGGCGTCCGGGCGATCTGGAAGTCATAGTCGTCGCTCTTCCACTGGGAGAGCCGCAGGATCACCACCATTTCGGGGCCTACGGCCCGGCGGATGGACTTCAGCAGATCCACGGCGAACCGGTTACGGTCCCCAATGGTCTTGCCGCCGTACTCGTCGTTCCGGGTGTTCGTAACCCGGCTGAAGAACTGGTCGATGAGGTAGCCGTGGGCTCCGTGGAGCTCAATAGCGTCAAACCCGAGGTTTTGGGCGTCCAGGGCCGCCTGGGTGAACGCAGAGATGGTCTTTTGGATGTCGTCGGCCGTCATCGTCCCGGGACCCTCCAGGGCCACACCGGGAACCTGATGACCGTCGGGGCCGGGGGTCTGGAGGCCCACGTGCCACAGTTGGGGCGCTATCTTGCCGCCGTGGCCGTGGACCGCGTCGACCACCCGCTTCCAGCCGTCCAGGGCGGCGACCTGGTAGATCTGGGGAACGTCGCGCTGGTGTTGGCTGCCCGGCCGCCCGATGGAGGTCCCTTCGGTGAGGATGAGGCCCACCTCTCCTTGGGCCCGGCGGACGTAGTAGTCGACGTTGTCTTGGTTGGGCACGTTGTTCACCGAGTGCTGGCGGGTCATGGGGGCCATGACAAACCGGTTCCTCAGGACAAGATTCTTGACTTGAAAGGGCCGAAACAGCCCCTCGGTATTCACGCTCACGGCAGATTTCTCCACGCTTTTCTCCTCTCTCGGAAGAGAAGATCGTTCGAAAACCGTGGACGATAAAGCGCTCATCGTCCAGATATCCGGTCCAAAGCACCAAATCCCCTGTCCCTGCCTGTCGGAATGGACTAACATTCAAACCAAGGAGGCGACGATGGACCTTTTGACCGATGTGATGGCCCAGCTCAGAACCCAGGGAGAGAGCTACGGCTGCCTCGACCTTGCTGCACCGTTCGCCTTTCGATTCCCCGTGGAAGTCGGGCACTTCCTCATCGTGACCCGGGGAGCGTGCTTCCTCGAGGTGGAGGACGGCCCCCTGGTGACCCTGACCATGGGTGACTTCGTGTTCTTACCCACCTACAGGCCTTTTGTCGTCAAAAGTTCCCCCGACCTCCAGGGGTCCCGACCCTTCACCCCCACGGAAGCCGACGAGTATCGACGCACCGAGAGGTTGATTCACCAAGGCGGAGGGGGACTCCCGGTCACCCTGCTCTCGGGGTGCTTCACGTTCTCGGCCCCCGAGAGCCGCCTGGTCATCGAGCACCTGCCCCCCGTCCTGCTTTTGCCTAAAAGCGACCTGCCTTGGGACCAGACCCTCGTTCAGCTCATCGCCCACGAAATTGCCCACCAGGGCGCCGGGTTTAGGCTGGCCGTCGACCGCCTTTCCGAGGTGCTGTTCGTCCACACCCTCAGGGACTATTTCGACCACTCGTGCCAGGACCGGGGCCCCAGTTGGATCAGGGCCTTGAAGGACAAACAGATCGGTGCGGCCCTTCGCAAGATCCACGCCGACCCGGGGCATCCCTGGACCGTGGAGGAGCTGGCCCTGACAGTGGCCATGTCACGGTCGGCGTTCGCCGCGAAGTTCAAGGCCGAGGTAGGGGTCACTCCCCTGGAACACCTGACCCGGTGGCGGATGGCCCGGGCCGCCCGGTTGTTGGGGGACGCCTCCCCGCCGAAACTTGAGTCCGTCGCGGCCCAGGTCGGCTACCAGTCGGAGAGCTCGTTCCGAAAGGCTTTCCACAAGACCATGGGGGTCTCCCCTTCCCACTACCGGGAAGTCCGACCCCGAAAGAACTAAGGCTCGGATCTCGCCGTTTTGGCTTCGTCTCGGGCGGGCTCCAGTCCTCGGCGTACAGGGAGTACGCCTGCGGGTGTCGCCCACCCTCGACTTCGCCAAAACGACGAACTCCTTCGCCGAGGTTTCCGTGGTCCTCGCTTCGCTCGACGGCGTTTCGCGATTTTGCTGTAGTGCGGTGTCGCCGGGATCCGAGCCCTCGCCCTTACTTCCCGTGGGCCTTGGCCGACACCTCCTTGTTTTTTTCCCAGGAGGCCAGTTTCTCGCCGTAGGTGTACTGGGTCCAGGGGAGGCCTAGCTTGCCCAAGAACAGGCGGAGAGGAGGCTGGTCGGCGTCGACGACGTTCAGGATGGCCTCGACGGTGGCATGGGGGTCGCCGATGTTCTCTTCCTTGAGGCCGTCTCCCGAGGCGAAGTCCGACTTCACCTGGGCGTAGGCCGGCAGGGCGGCGCTTTGGACGGCCGAGGTGCCGAAGAAGTCGGTCTGGAACGAGTTGGGCTCGATGAGCGTGACCTTGATGCCGAAGTCCTTCACCTCTGCCTGGAGGGCCTCGCTGAAGCCCTCGACCGCGAATTTGGTGGCGCTGTAGAGCCCCATGGTGGGAAGCGAGTTGATCCCCAACACGCTCGAAAGTTGGACGATATGGCCCCTCCCCTGGGCCCGGAATCCGGGGAGTACAGCCTGGGTCATCCAGAGCGCTCCGAACACATTGACCTCGAACTGGTCCCGGGCTTCCTGTTCGCTATTCTCTTCAATGGCGCCGAACAGACTGTACCCCGCGTTGTTGATCAACACGTCGAGGGCACCGAAGTGAGCCCGGGCCTGGGCCACGGCCTCGATGGCCGCCGCCTTGTCGGTGACGTCGAGGTCCAGGGCCAAAAACTGCTTCGGGTACTGGTCAGCCAGCGCCTTGAGACTGGCGGCGTTCCGGGAAGTGGCGACCACGTTGTCACCCCGGTTCAAAAACGCCTCGGCCCAAATCTTTCCGAACCCCCGGGACGCCCCGGTGATCATGATGGTCTTGTTCATCTGCTCCTCCTGTGCCGTAGCACATGAGTGAATCTAGAAAATCGTCACCCCGGGGACCATAAACATTTGATAAGAACGACGGGCGGCCGTATTTTGGAGCCCATGGAAGACCCACCCGAGTTCCGACAATTGCGCGAAGCCCTTTCCCCCTGGGCGCCCATCCCCGACGACGCCTGGCCCCTGCTCAAGGCTGTGTTCCAGGTGAAGCGGCTCGACCCGAGGGAGTTCGCCCTGAAACCCGGGGACAAACCTCGTCACGTGTTCTTTGTCGTTTCGGGGCTCCTGCGGTACTTCTCGGGTCGCCGCCGCGAGAGAGAGTTCAACAAGATTTTCCTTTGGGAGAACGAGTTTAGCCCCGTGTTGGGCGGGTGTTCCCTCGATGGTGCCCTCGAGTGCGGCATCCAGGCCTTGGAGGCCAGCACCGTGCTGGTGGCCGACGCCGACGCGTTCCGGGCCCTTTACGACCAGCACCCTTACTTCGACCGCCTGGGCCGCCAACTGGGCGAGCGCTGGCTGGAGCAGAAGGAGGCTCGGGCCCTGGCGTTCCAGCAACAGGACGCCAAGGACCGCTATCAGGGCTTCGTGAACACCCACCGCGACTTGGTTCAGCGCGTGTCGCAAATCCACATTGCGTCGTACCTGGGGATCACCGAGGTTTCGCTGTCGCGGATACGCCGGGGGTTGGCGAGGCCAAACGTCGGCGTACCCGCCCGGTGAGGCTCGGATCTCGCCGTTTTGGCTTCGTCTCGGTCGCGTGCGGTGCTCGGCGTACTTCCAGTACGCCTGCGCTCCGTGCGCTCCCTCGACTTCGCCAAAACGACGACCTCCTTCGCCTAGGTCTACGTGGTCTTCGCTTCGCTCGACGGCGGGTTCATGCTTTGGCAATGGTGCAGTGTCGCCACCACTAGACCATCGAACCAGGCGATAGGAGTCTCCTGACCTGGCCGGTCCCACCGCATGTTGTTAGTTGAGGCTCGGATCTCGCCTCGTTCTCCGTGGCTTTCGCTTCGCTCAGCAGCGGGGGTCTTCGCTTCGCTCGACGGGGCGCTAGTATCCTGGTCCGGAGATCCTTTCACGCAATCCTCGGACTTTGGCAAAGACGGACTAACGGAATCAGGTCCGGCCCAAATCTTCCGCAGTTACGCCAAAAGCAACTTCAGGTGACGAGCGAAGCGCACGGTAACTCACGCCCTGCCAGGCGATCAACTGCGTTGATCACCGCCGGGTCGGCTCCGCCTCAGGGCTCACAAAACCGTCCTCCGAACGTTTTTGGGGCGACGGAGATCGTCGATTTGGCTAAGCCGAAAGTCGGCGACGCCCGGAGACGTACTGGAAGTACGTCGAGGACCGGAGCCGGCTTGAGGCGACGCCAAATCGGCGAGATCCTAGCCCAAACTACAGCGTGAAGGTTTCGAACCGGGCGGCTAAGACCTCAGCGTCGGTTTTGAGGCCCGAGCTGCCGCGGCCGGTTTCGCTGGCAAGGGTCTCCAGTTTGTCGGTGATTTGACGGAGGGCCTTGGTCTCACCCTGGGAGGCGGCGACCCCTTCGCGGGACTGGCGGGCGGCGATGTCGACGGCCTTGAGCCCGTGGTCCAACACCCCGGCGTTTTCGTTGACCGAGAGGTTGAAGCCCTGGAGCCTGATCATCTTTTCGACAATGAGCCGGCTGGCGTCCTCGATCTCGGCCGACGCCGCCCCGATCTCCTCCAGCCCTTCCAGTACCCCGGTGGTCACCTTTTGTCCTTCGAGAAACGAGCTGTCGACGGCCTCGAGGGTGGTGCTGCTCCGGCGGATGCTTTCGACCATGCCTTTGAGGAAGGTCGAGGAGTTCTTGGCGTTCAACGAGGACGATTCGGCCAACGACCGGATTTCCTGGGCCACCACGCTGAAGCCCCGGCCGGCGTCACCGGCGTGGGCCGCCTCGATGGCGGCGTTCATGGCCAGCAGGTTGGTCTGGGACGCCACCTTGGCGATGATCTTGTTCAGTTGGGCCAGGCTCTCGATTTCGCCGGTCACCGTCTTCATAGCCTCCAGAGCGCCTTGAAGGTCGGATCGGTTCTTTTCCGACAACCGGCCCAAGACGGAGGCGGCCTCCCGGCGGGCCTTGGCGACTTCGGCGATGTTCTGGGCCCCAGCCAACAGCTGTTCGGCGGCGGCCGAGGTCTCTTGGACCGCCCCTGTCTGGGCCTCGAGGTTCTCCCTCAGGTTCGTCACCGTCAAGCCCATCGAGGCCGCCCCGTCGACGGCCCCCGCGGCCTCGGAGTCGAGCCTCGCCAGTCGTTTCTCCAGGGCCTCCACCTGCTTGACCATCTGCCCCAGTTGGACGGTTTCCTCTTCGACCAGGCCGTCGAGGACCACGCTGCGTTGGCCGTTCTTCCGGGCCAGGGTCTGGACCTCGGCCACCGTGGTCCGAAGCCGGCCCAGGAACAGGTTGAGGTTGTGGAACAGCATGCCGATCTCGTCCCGGCTCGTTTCGAGGAACACGACCCTCAGGTCGTCCTCGCCCAGGGCCTGGAGGAGGGGGGTGGCCAGGACCAGGGGACGGGTCAGGAGCTGGGACAGCAGAATTACCAGCAGAAGGGACAAAATCAGGAAGGGCAAGGCCACAATCATCACCCGACCGACGGCGTCGAGGATGCCCAGGCCGGCGTGGATGGCCATCAGGACGACGCCGACTCCTCCGATGAGGAAGGCGGCGATGGAAAGGCAGACCGCGAGGAAGAGCTTCAGGTTGAGGTTTCCCACCAACCTCCCCTTCCCGGTCCCATCCTCGAAGGGCACCAGAACCTCGAGTTGGCTGATGACGGCGATCACCCCGAGAATGGCGAAGTAGACGCCCACCGAGCCCGCGTAGAGCGCCGCTACCACCTGACCTGCGGCGTCGGCGGCGTAGGTCGTCCCGGAATGAAAGAAGTACGAAAACCCGACGCTGTGGACCAGACCCCAGAGCAGCCAGAAGACCAACGGGGGACGGAACCGGCTGGGATGGGGGGCCTTTTCCAGGCGCCCCACCAGGGCATTCAGCCCGGACACGCCCACCACCGTGGACCCCAACCACCAGGCCACGGCCCCCCAGGACCAAGCGGCCAGAAAGCCCTCCAGGGTGGTGAATCCTGTGATGGATTCGGCCAGGGCCAGGGCCGCCGGAGGGCTGACGGCCAACAATCCGAAATACAAGAAGAGTTTCGTCCGAAAACGGTTCATGGGGGGCCTCGGTGGGTCAGGGTACCCCACCCGGGTCAGGGGTACAAGCAAGGCGCCCTCGTTGTCCACTCCGGGTCC
>Ga0302322_100005663_pt1 | contig 10967 bp, 13 predicted proteins | sample Fen_T0_2_FD_203757 | JGI IMG/M metagenome (GOLD analysis project Ga0302322, IMG submission 203757) | Peat permafrost microbial communities from Stordalen Mire near Abisko, Sweden - Fen_T0_2 | ecosystem: Environmental > Terrestrial > Soil > Wetlands > Permafrost | place: Sweden: Abisko... | reverse complement strand
CGTCGAGCAGCGCGTGCGCGCGCGCGAGGTAGCCGGCCGCATCGGGCTCCTTGACCTTCTCCTGGACCTTCTTCCAATCCTCGGCGCTGGGGTTCTCGTTCTCTCCCAGCGCGGCCTGAAGCGCCTCGTAGTAGGCATTCATCGCGTCCGCCTGCTCCTTGATGAGCGCGGCGAGGCGATCCACGCGCGCATCGGCAGGCGTGCCGGCGGGCTTGGCCTCGGGCGCCGTCGCCTTGGGCGGGATGATCGGCAGGGCCGCGGTGGCCTTGCTCTCTTCCTTGGCGGGTTTCGCCGGGACCGCCGCCGTCTGGGTCGGCGGCGCGGAGGTCTTCTCGGCATCGGCGCCCGAGCGGCAGGCAACGCCGAGTCCTGCGATCAGGACGAGCGGCACGAATCGGGATCTCATGGGGGGCTCCTGTGTGTGGAACGTGGAGGCTCAGAGGGTACTGCGCTTCCGCGCAGCGCGCCATCTGGACGAGGACTCGCATCGCCGAGCCCCCATCCAAGACGAATTCGGGCGCGGAGGATCCGCGCCGCGCTATTTCGCGTCGCCGGCAGGCTGCTTCAGCTCCGCGAGGAGCTTCTCCAGCGTCTCGTCGATCAGCTTCTCGTCGCCGCCGACCATCTGGCAGCGAATGACACCGTCAGCGTCGAGGATGTACAGCGTCGGCCAGCCCCTCACGTTCCACGCCGTGGCGATCGGCCCACCCGTTCCCTCAGGCCCGTTCCAGAAGGAACGCCAGCTGATGTTCTCCTTCGTGCGCACGTCCTTCATCTTCGCGAGGTCCGTGTCGCTGTTGACGCCGATGATGACGAAAGGCTCGTTCTTGTATTTCTCCACGAGCGACCGCTCGTGCGGGTACATGGCCCGGCAAGGGCCTCACCAATTCCCCCAGAAATCGAGCAGCACCACCTTGCCGCGGTAGTCCGAGAGCTTGAACGCAACCTCGTCGAGATCGACGCCTTCGATCTCCGGCGCGGTCTTGCCGACCTTCAGGTTGCGCAGCGCATAGAGCACGCTCGCGGCCTGCTTGCCGAGCGTCGATTCGCGCTTCGTTCCCGCGTTCACCTTGACGTCGGAGAACTCCTTCACGAGGCGCTCGTAGATGCCCTCGACCTGCTCCTTGTTCGCGGCGGGGTCGAAGTGCTGCAGCGACTCGAGGCGCTCCGCCCCGAGCCAGCGCTGCATGCCTTCGAGCTCCTCCGGCTTGGCCTGCTGGACGTACTCGGCCATCTCGGCGTCGCTCTTCAGGCTCTCGGCGGTCGCCATCAGCGCTTTGCCGCGCACCTCGGCGTGCGGCGAGTTCGCGACGAGCTTGTCGAGCATGCCGCGACCGGTCTGCGCGAGCATCGGGCTCTGCGCGAGCATCGGGCACAGGTCGCCCATCTCCGGGCGATTCATGTGGTGCTTCTCGAGCAACTCGAACATCTTCGGCCCCGTGTCTGGGCCGCGAGCGTTCTCGAGCATCCAGCGGATCGTCTGGAAGGCCGCGAGATCGGCCACATCCTCGTCGAGCAGCGCCTGGGCACGCTGGATGTAGCCCTCGAAGTCGGGCTGCTTGACGGAGGCCTGGGCCTTCTCGAAGTCCTCCTGCGTCGGCTGCTCCCTGTCACCGAGCACGGCCTGGAGCGCCTTGTGGTAGGCCTCCGTGTAGGCATCCGTGGCTTCCGAGTTCTCCTTCTTCAAGGCCTCGAGTCGCTCGGAGCGCGTCGCTTGCGCGGGCGCGGCCTCCGGCTTCTTCGCCGCGGGAGCGGCTTCATCCTGCTTGACGAGGATCGGGGCGGCCGGAACCACATTGGGTTCCGCTTGCTTGGCCGGCATCTCCGCGACGCGCTCCTCGGCGGGCTTCGCCACGGGTGCCGGTCTGTCCTTCGGCGCACTGCAGCCCACTGCGAGCACGGTCGCGAAGAGCAGCGGTTGAAGAGCTTTGTGCATCTTGCAAAGCGTAGCGAGGGCCTGACATCCCGGCTACCCTTCCCGCCATGCTCGAGAGCGCCATCGTCCTCGCGGAAGGCCATTTCCGCACCGGTGAAGCGAAGACGGCGCACGGTCTGGTGCGCGGTCCCGCACGCTGGAAGGTCGAGGGCGTCGTCGATTCGACCTGCGCGGGTGCCGATGCGGGCGAATTGCTCGACGGAAAGCGGCGTTCGATCCCGGTCTTCGCCTCGCTCGCCGACGCGCTCGCGCAAATCCCGGAGCGTCCGCAGTGGTGCGTCGTCGGCGTCGCGACGCACGGCGGGAGACTGCCGGACGAGCTGCGCGCCTCGCTGCGCGCGGCGGCGGAGGCCGGTCTCTCGATCGCCAACGGATTGCACGAGCTCGTCAGCGACGACGTGCACATCGCCGCGATCGTCGCTCGGAAGGGCGCGCGCATCGTCGACGTGCGCAAGCCGCGACCCGTGCGCGAGCTCGCCTTCTGGACCGGCGCCGCGCTGAAGCTCGCGATCCCGCGCGTGGCCGTGATCGGCACGGATTGCGCGCTCGGCAAGCGCACGACGACTCAGTTCCTCGTCGCCGAATGCCGCGCGCGCGGACTGCGCGCCGAGATGGTCTACACCGGCCAGACGGGCTGGCTGCAGGGAACCAAGCACGGCTTCGTGCTCGATTCGACGCCCAACGACTTCGTCTCGGGCGAGCTCGAACGCGCGCTGCTCGAGTGCGTGCGCGAAGAGAACCCGCAAGTCGTGTTCCTCGAAGGCCAGTCGGCGCTGCGCAACCCCTCGGGTCCCTGCGGCGCGGAGCTCCTGCTCTCGGCTGGCGCGCGCTTCGCCGTGCTGCAGCACGCACCCGCGCGGCGCTTCTACGACGGCACGGAGGAGCTCGGTTGCGTGATCCCGCCGCTCGAGGACGAGGTCGCGCTCCTGCGCCACTACAAGGCCGAGGTGCTCGGCGTGGCGCTCAACACCGAGAACCTCTCCCCCGCCGCCGCGCGCGAAAAGGCGCGCGAGCTCGAGGAGCGTCTCTCGATCCCCGTCGTGCTCCCGCTCGTGGACGGCGTCGGCCGCATCGTCGAGAGGCTGCCGCTGTGAAACTCGACTCGTACGAGACCTGGACCGAGCACGTTCCTCTCACGCGGCCGTACACGGTGGCCTACGAGCGCGTCGAGTCGGTCGAGCTCGACTTCGTGCGCATCCGCGCCGGCAGGCACGAGGGCCTCGGCTGCGCCTCGCCGATCCTCGAGGTCACCGGCGAGAGCTTCCAAGCCTGCCGCGCGGCGCTCGCCGGCGGTCCGGACGAGATTCCTGAGCGCTGCCCCGCGGCGCGCGCCGCAATCGACATGGCGCGACACGACCTGCGCGCGCGCGCGGCGGGCAAGCCGCTCGTCGAAGTGCTCGGCCGCGTGCACACGGAAGTGCCGACCTCGATCACGATCGGCATCAAGGACAGCCTGGCCGAGGTGCTGGCCGAGGCCGAGGAATACGAAGGCCGCGGCTTCCGCATCCTCAAGGTCAAGATCGGACTCGACCTCGAGCAGGACTTCGAACGCCTGCGCAAGCTGCACGAGCGCTTCGGCGCGCGCATGCGCATGCGCATCGATGCCAACCAGGGCTATCGCGCCGCGGACCTCGCGCGCCTCTTCGCGCTGGTCGCAGAGCTCGGGATCGAGTTCGTCGAGCAGCCCATGCCGCCCGCGCGCGACGCTCAGCTCGATTCCCTCCCTGCGGGAGCGCGCGCGCAGCTCGCGCTCGACGAGAGCGTGCTCGGACCCGTGGATGCGCGGCGCAACGCGGCGCGCTGCGGCATCTTCAACATCAAGCTGATGAAGTGCGGCGGTGTGACGCCCGCGCTCGAGATCGCACGCGTGGCGGACGAGCATGGCCAATCACTGATGTGGGGCTGCTCGGACGAGAGCCGCATCGGCATCGCGGCCGCGTTGCACGCGGCCTTTGCCTGCAAGGCGACGAAGTACCTCGACCTCGACGGCCACCTCGACCTCGCGCGCGATCCCGCGCGCGGCGGATTCAGCATCGAAGAGGGAGTGATGCGCCTCACCGACGCGCCCGGCCTGGGCGTGGAACTGGATCCCGCACGATGAGCACACTCGACCGGCGCTCGTTCCTCGTGCTCGCTGGGGCCGGCGCCGCGGCCTGCGCGCTGCCGCGCACGAAGATCGTGCCGGGCTTCGACTGCGTGATCCGCGGCGGGCGCGTGCTCGACGGCACGGGCGCGAAGGAGTTCGTCGCGGACGTCGGCATCGCCGGCGACACGATCGCGGCGCTCGGCAAGATCGATCCCGAGCAGGCGCGCAGCGTGATCGACGCGCGCGGGATGTGCGTCGCCCCGGGTTTCATCGACATCCACACGCACTCCGACGGCGACATCTTCGACTACCCCGACGACGAAAGCCGCGTCTTCCAGGGCGTCACGACCGAGGTCACGGGCAACTGCGGCGGCTCCGCGGCGCCGGGCGAGCGCTGGAGCGATGTCGCTGCGTACTTCCGCGCGCTCGAAGAGCAGCACGTCGCGACCAACCAGGTGCTGCTGCTCGGCCAGGGCACGCTGCGTCGCGCAGTGGCCGGCCTCGAGAACCGGGCGCTCACGCCGGACGAGCTCGCGCGCGTCCTGCGCATGCTAGAGCAGGGACTCGAGCAGGGCGCGCTCGGGCTTTCGAGCGGTCTCGAGTACACGCCCGGCCGCTACACGAGCACCGAGGAGCTGATCGAGCTCGCCAAGGTGCTCGGTCGGCGCGGGAAGCTCTACGCCTCGCACATCCGCAACGAGGAAGCGGGACTGCTCGAGTCGATCGCCGAGGCGCTGCGCATCGGACGCGAGGGCGGCGCGCGCGTGCAGGTCAGCCACTTGAAGGCCGCGGGCAAGCCCAACTGGCCGAAACAGGGCGAGGCGATCGAGAAGATCGAGAAGGCGCGCGCAGCGGGACTCGACGTTCTCGCCGACGTCTATCCCTACACCGCCTACTCGACCGGCCTCACGATCTTCCTCTCGGACGCGACGCGCGAAGGCGGCGCCGACGCGATGCTCGCGCGCTTCGCTGACCGCGCGCAACGCGAGCGGATCCGCAGCGAACTCGCTCCGCGCATCGCAAGTGACCCGGGCGGCTACGAGCTGATCGTGATCTCCTCCACGGGTGCCGAGAAGAAGGACGTGGTCGGCAAGGACCTCGCCGCGATCGCCAGGGAACGCCAGATCGAACCCGCGGAAGCGCTGCTGCAGCTGCTCGAGGAAGGCAAGACCGAGGTCGGCTTCGTGGGCCACGCGATGAGCGAGGAGAACGTCGTGCGCGTGCTGACGCACCCGCTCGTGATGGTCGGTTCCGACGGCTACGCCATGGCTCCGCGCGGCGCGGCGCTCCTGAAGAAGCCGCACCCGCGCAGCTACGGCACGTTCGCGCGCGTGCTGCAGAAGTACGTGCGCGAGGAGCATGTGCTCGAGCTCCCCTCGGCGATCCACAAGATGAGCGGCATGCCCGCAGGGCAGTTGCGCCTCGCCGACCGCGGCCGCATGGCCAAGGGGCTCAAGGCCGACCTCGTCGTCTTCGACGCGGCGCGCGTCCAGGACGAGTCGAGCTTCGACGACCCTCAGCGCCTCGCGAGCGGCTTCGCGCACGTGCTCGTCAACGGCACCCCCGTGATCGCCGACGGCCGCGCCACCGGCGCCCGGCCCGGGCGCGCGCTCAGCTAGGGATGCGCGCCGGCGCGCTGCGCCGGTTCGAGGCCGTGACGAACACGGCGCCCGCGAGCAGCGCCAGCATCGACCAGGAGGCCAGGTTGAAGTGCGAGTGGTTCTTGACCTCTTCCGCATCGGGCAGGTTCGCGACTCCGGCGTGGATCACGGTTCGATCCTTGATGTAGAGCGGCGATTCCTTGAACCCGAGCACGAGCGAGCTGTCGGCACCCGGTCCTTGTTCCGTGCTGCTCCAGCGCGGCGCGAGGCTCGCGACCACGAGCAGCCAGCCCAGGATGCGCAACGACCAGCGGATCTTGTTGCTCAAGCTTGCCTCTCAGTCCTTGCGCACCGCGGCCAGGATGCAGCGCGTCGCGTAGCTCTTGTTGAGCGTGTAGAAGTGCAATCCCGGCGCGCCGCGCTCGAGCAGGTTGCGGCTCTGCTTGATCGCATGCTCGATGCCGGTCGCCATCACCAGCGCCGGGTCGTCCTTGACGCGCGCGAGGCGCGCGGCGAGCTCGGGCGGGATCGAGGCGCCGCACATCTTCGTGAAGCGCTCGACCTGCGCGACGTTGGTGATCGGCATGATGCCCGGCAGCACGGGCACGCGGATGCCCTCGGCGCGCAGGCGCGCGACGAAGTCGAAGTAGTGCTTGTTGTCGAAGAAGAGCTGCGTGATCAGGAACGAGGCGCCCTTCTCGACCTTGATGCGCGCCCAGCGCAGGTCGTCCTCGAGCGAGCCCGACTCGATGTGCTTTTCCGGGTAGCAGGCGCCGCCGATGTCGATCTGCCAGTTGCCGGCGAGGAATGCGATCAGCTCGGTCGCGTGCGCGAAGCCGCCGACGACGGGCTTGAAGCTCGCTTGCTCCGTGGGTGCGTCGCCGCGCAACGCGAGCACGTTCTTGACCCCGCTCTCGACCAGGCGATCGACGATGCCGCGCAGCTCCTCCTGCGTGCTGCCGACGCAGGTGAGGTGCGCCATCGTGCGGATCCCGAGCGTGCCTTGGAGGTGCGTGACGACCTCGATCGTGCGCTCGCGCGTGCCGCCGCCGGCACCGTAGGTGACCGAGACGAAGTCGGGCTTCCAGACCTCGTTCAGGTCCTCGACGGCGTGCATCAGGCCCTTGGCGCCCTCGTCGGTCTTGGGCGGGAAGAACTCGAAGCTGAACACCGGCCAGCCGCGGTTGATGACGTCGCGGATCCTCACGCGTCCTCCATGATCTTCTCGAAGGCGGAACGGTACTTCGCGGGCAGCGCGAAGCTCTTCTGCGTGCGCAGGTCGACGCAGGCGGTGACCATGCGCGCGTCGACGCACTCGCGCCCGTCGACGTCGAAGCGGTAGCGCAGGCCGAGCGAGCTGCGTCCGAGCTTGTAGCAGGTGACGCGCACGTTCGGCCGGTCGCCGAAGCGCAGCGGGCTCCTGAAGTCGACCTCGGAGTGCACGAGCGGGAAGCCGACGCGGTCCTGCGAGAGGATCTTGTAGTAGCGCTCGTCCACGTGCCGCTCCCAGACTTCCTCGAAGACCTCGTGCAGGTAGTCGTAGATGCGCGGGAAGTAGACGATCCCGGCCGGATCGACGTGGCCGAAGCGGACCTGGACGCTGGTCGTGAAGGCTGCCATCGGCGACGAGTCTACGCTGTGGTCCCGCCCGCGCGGAACAGCTCGGGCCAGCTCGCGCGCGAAAGCGCGACGACCTCGTCGGCGAGCGTCTCGTAGAGCGCGCGGCCTTCCTCGGCGCTCGCCGCGGCCGGATCGCCGCAGTAGGCGTCCTTGGCGCCCGCCTCGCGGAAGTTCGCGACACCCGCCTTGGCCTTCTCGATCAGGTCGATGCGCACCTTGGGCAGCGAGGCGTGCTCGCGCACGGAACTGGGGTCCGCCGCCATGACGAGGCTCGTCTCGTAGCTCCCCGCGTGGCAGTCGCCGCTCTTGAACTCCTCGCCCAGCTTCTCGGCGAACTTGCGCCTCGTCACGTCGGCGAAGAGCGCCTGCACGCGGTCCTTGTGGCGCTCGGCGCGATCGAGCAGCGCGTTGCGCAGCGTGCGCACGTTGTCGGGCTCGAGATGCGCGTTGACGACCACGAGCTGGCGGATGCCCTCGAATTCGAGCGCCGAGAGCAGGTCCTCGACCAGCGCGAAGAGCGTCCCGCTGCGGATCGAGAGCCTGCCGGGGAAGCCCTGCGTCCAGTTCGTGATCCCATACGCGATCGCCGGCAGCACCAGCGCCTGCACGCCGAGCGCCTCGAGCTTCTCCGCCGCGCGCCGCGCGTGCGCGACCGCGATCGTGACGTCCGTGTCGATCGGAAGGTGCGGCCCGTGCGGTTCGGTCGCGCCGCAGGGCAAGAGCGCGATCGTGCGCGCGTGGAAGAAGGCGCGCGCCTGTGGCGAAGTGAGCTTGGCGAGGTCGGTCATCGGCCCGACATCCTACTTCGCCGGCTTGCGCGTCAGCAGCGGGATGGTGATCCCTTCGCGCGAGCACTCGAGCAGCAGCTCGAAGCGCTTGGCGCGTGTCTCGGGCCTCTTCGCGCTCATGACCCAGAAGCTCGAGGTGCGCCTGTACCAGGGCGGCCGAGCCTGGAAGTCGGCCCAGGCACGTTTCTCGGCGCGGAAACGCTTCAGCAACGCCGCGTCGAGCTCGCGCGGCCCCGCCTCGAAAGAGTAGCGCGCCTCCCGCTCGACGCGCCCGCGCAGTGCGGCGAGTCCCGCGGCGTGCATGCGGCCCTCGGCCTCGAGGCGCGCCGCGTGCGCGAGGTTGACCTTGCTCCAGTAGCTCCTCGGCTTGCGCGGCGTGAAGCGCACGCTGAAGCCCTGCTCGTCGATCGAGCGCCGCACGCCGTCGATCCAGCCGAAGCACAGCGCCTCGTCGAGCGCCTGCTTGTAGGTCAGTCCCCTGCGCGAGCCGGCCTTGGCGCAATGCACGAGGAGCTCGCTCTTGCGAGTGTGGTTCTTCTCGAGCCAGGCCCGGAAGCTCGCGGCGGAAGAGAAGGCGCGCGGGTTCATGTTGCGCATCGTAGCGTGCCTCCAAGCGCGCTAGGATTCCCGCTCGCCGATGGAGATCCGCCTCGAGACCTGCAGGCTGCGCCCCTGGCGCATGAGCGACGAACACGAGCTCGTGTTCCACGCCAACAACCGCAAGGTCTGGCGCAACATGCGCGACGGTTTCCCGCATCCCTACGGCGAGCTCGACGCGGTCAACTGGCTCGCCAAGCACATCGGCGTCGAGCCGGTGCGCTTCTTCGCCATCGAGCGCGAGGGTCAGCTCGCCGGATCGATCGCGGTCATCCCGCTCGAGGACGTCTATCGCCGCTCGGCCGAGGTCGGCTATTTCGTCGCCGAGCCTTTCTGGGGCAAGGGCATCGCCACGGAGGCCGTGCGCGGGTTGACGGCCTATGCGTTCGACACTTTTCCCGAGCTCGTGCGCCTGCATGCCACCGTTTTCGCCTGGAATCCGGCCTCGATGCGCGTGCTCGAGAAGGCGGGCTACGAGCGCGAGGCCGTGCTGCGCCAGAGCATCTGGAAGGACGGGACGCTGCTGGACTCGGTGCTGTACGCGAAGCTGCGGCGCTGAGCTTCGCTGCTAGTCGCGCTTCAGCGCGCGGATCAGCGCGGGACGATACGTCGCGTCCTTCTCGACGATGTGCAGCACATGCTTCGCAAGGTCGACGCTCGTGATCAGCTCGGCCTGCAGCTCCGGCTTGGTCGAATCGTGGACGAGCTTGATGCGCACCTCGCCCTTCGCGAGATCCGCGGGATCGCCCTGCAGCGTGGTAGCCGCGAACTTCACGTCGGTGCGCATCGCGTCGGGCTTCAATTTCGTCGCGTAGAGCTCGTCGAGCGCCGCGAGCAGCGCGTTGCTCGGCTCGCCGATCGTGCGGTACTCGACCGTGCCCGTGTGGAAGGTGAACTTCGACTTCGTCTCGGGCGCGACGGTCTCCCACTTGGGGCCGAGGGCGACGATCAGGCCGACATCCGTGCCGTTGTACGTGCCGCGCACGTCGAGCACGCGCGTGCCGTCGGCGGTCATGTCCTGCGACTTGATCGCGAAGACGAGCTCGAGCGGCTCGCCCTTCTTCTGCTCCGAGGTGATCTCGGTGCTCGCCGGGCCGGCCGGCTTCGGCGCCGCGGGCGCGGGCTTGTCTTCGTCGTGCTTCGAGCAGGCGCTCGCGGCGAGGAGCAGGCTGCCTGCGAAGAGGAGCGGGAGCTTGGGAACGCGGAAGGTCATGGCGGGGTTCGTCCTGGACGGCATGTATGTACCAACGCCGGGGGTGCGGGTGAACAGTGCGCGGGATGCTATCGGCCGTAGTAGCTCAAGACGTGCCGCGGTGTCTTGCTCAGCAGACCGTCGGATTCGAACTCCAGGCACCAGGAATCCTCGCTGCTCCCCCAGCGGATCCGGTAGCGGCCCTCCGACAGCGCCAGCGCGTGCGAGCACGGCCCCCAAGCCGCGACAATTTCGCGCTGGGTCGTGAGGCCGGGGACGAAGAGCTGTGCGCACTCGGGAGCCACCGCCCTGGGTGAGACATAGGGAGGTACATGCGACTCCCCGGACGTCGAGCCCGGCACCTGGTCCTCCGTGAGAGTCCACGTGTACATCTGCGGCTCGAACTGCTGGACGGTGCCATCGCGACGCAGATAGAAGGTCCAGTCGAAGTACTGCGGCCCCCAGCTGGCTGTGCTGGCGTACTCGGGGTACTCGCTGCTCAGGCGATGGACCTTGGTCGGCGGTCCGAGCATGGCCTCGAGGTCTTCGATGCGGGTGTGCCCCGGCTTCAACTGCGAAAGCGCGAGCGCGTCAACGTGTGCGGGCTCGCTCTTGCAGCCGGCGAGAAACAGCGCGCCGGCGAGGTAGGAACAACCGTGGCGGGCTGGGTTGTTCATACGCGCTTGCGTGCTTCCAGTTCGGCTTTCAAATCCTTGCGCGCGACTTTGCCGCGGTCGTTCTTCGGGAGCGATTCGCGCCATTCGAACCAGCGCGGATATTTATAGGGCGCGAGGCGCGACTTGACGTGCGCCTTGAGTTGCGCGGCGAGCTCATCGGAGCCGGTGATGCCGGCGCGCAGCACGACGAAGGCGAAGGGCTTCACGAGCTGCTCTTCGTCTTCCCGGCCGAGCACGCAGACTTCGGCGATCGCAGGGTGGTCGAGCAGCACGTTCTCGATCTCGAGCGGCGAGACCCAGATGCCGCTGACCTTCAAAAGATCGTCGTCGCGGCCCTCGTAGAAGTAGTAGCCGTCCTCGTCGCGGCGGAAGATGTCGGCCGTCGTGCACCACTCGCCCTGGAAGGTCGCGCGCGACTTCGGCTTGTCGCCCCAGTAGCACAGCGCCGTCGATCCGCCGCGGATGCGCAA
>Ga0302322_100005662_pt1 | contig 10969 bp, 7 predicted proteins | sample Fen_T0_2_FD_203757 | JGI IMG/M metagenome (GOLD analysis project Ga0302322, IMG submission 203757) | Peat permafrost microbial communities from Stordalen Mire near Abisko, Sweden - Fen_T0_2 | ecosystem: Environmental > Terrestrial > Soil > Wetlands > Permafrost | place: Sweden: Abisko... | reverse complement strand
AAGTGCCCGGCGCTCAGTCGCGGCTGATCGCAAAGCACGAGCAAGAGTGCGTCGCTGCCGTGTTGCTCGGCCCAGCTGGCTGCTACACGGATGGACGATGCCATGCCTTGCTCCCAATCCGGATTGGGAGCCACCGCTATCGGTAAGGCGCCCAGGGCCGCACGGACGGATCCTGCATGCGCGCCGACCACGACCGCCGCGTGGGCTGCGCGTGAGTCGCAGGCACACTGAGCGGCCAGGCGAACCAGGGGCTCGCCGCGATGCATGGTGAGTTGCTTGGGGTGCCCGAGCCGTCGGGACGCGCCCGCGGCCAGCACGGCGCAGGCAACGCGGGGGCTCATGCCGTCCCCGTCTTGCCGAATTCCCGCATACTCGATAGCGTGAGTTCGTGGGGAAGGCTGTGAATCGGCTGATGGGTTCGCGCTGACAACGGCTCGGCGCTGGCGCGCGCAAGCACGGTCTGCACCTCTGCGATCACCGAGAGCGCGATCTGGGCTGGAGTTTCCGCGCCCAGATCCAAGCCCATTGGCGCCCGGATGCGCCCCGGATTGCAGTCTGTCAACGACCCCCAATCTGGGAACAGCTCGTTCAGCATCCGTTCCGTGCGGCGCCTGGGGCCGAGCACGCCGATGTACCGTGCCGGCGAATCGAGCAACATCGCCAGCGCTGCCTGATCGGTCGGGTAGTGGTGTGACATGATCACGGCGACGGGAGTACGTCGCGTTGCCACTTTTGCTGCCACGGACGCCACGCTACCGATGTGGAGCTCGGCCCTCTGTGCGAAGCGTTCGCGCGCCTCGACTCCGGCACTCGTCGCACACACCGTCACTCCCAAACCGACCGCCGCCGCGAACTCGACCAACGGCGATGCATCCGGACCCGCGCCGATCACGAACAGGTGAGGCGGGGGTTCGATCACCTCCAGTAAGGCCTCGAAGCCATGCGAGCTCACGGTTTGCGCTAGGGGGCGTTGCTCAGCCAGCGCGCTCTCGGCCGCCTGGGCGAGCGCAGACCATGCCGGGCCATCGAGCGCCGACGTGCAGAAACGCCCGGCTTCGTCCAGCGTCAGGCGCGCCCCCACGGGGGCGTGCGCATCGGTCGACGTAAAAACGGTGGCGATTACGGCTCGCTTCTGGTTGCGCAGACAGTCCTCGATGACGGACAACGCTGCGCCAGGGACCGCGAAGCTCGCGCGTTCGAGCAAGATTTCCACGATGCCGTCGCAACCCGTGCCGCGCGGCGATTCGTCGTCTTCCTCTTCACGACTGCCGTCGAAGCGAACACACGTCGGGCGTTCGCGAGCGAGCCAGGGTCCCTTACGGACGATGCTTGCCTCCAAACAGCCGCCACTCACCGACCCAGCCAGCACCTTCCCGCTCGAAAACAGCATGCGGGACCCGGCATGCCGATACGCCGAGCCCTTCACGCGCATCACCGTGGCGAGCCACAGAGGTTCGTGGAGTCTTTCGCTGTCGCGCGCGGCGTGACAGATTTGCGACAGCTCATTCATGCGGCACCTCCGTCCCTCAAATCAACTTGTCTAGGGTGATCGGCAAGTCGCGCACGCGCTTCCCGGTGGCATTGAATACCGCGTTGGCAATGGCGGCGGTGATCCCCGTGATGCCGATTTCGCCAATGCCTTTGGCGCCGATCTCGTTCACGTGGGGGTCGTCTTCGGCGATAGAAATCACCTGCAGAGCCGGGATGTCGGCGTGGACCGGCACGTGGTAGTCGGCCAAGTCCCGGGTCACCACCCGGCCGGAACGCGCGTCGCGCACGGTATGCTCCTCTAGTGCAAAGCCGATCCCCCAGACCATGCCGCCCATGAATTGGCTGCGAGCGGTCTTGGGATTCAAGATCTTGCCCGCGGCGAACGCGCCCAGCGCGCGCGCGACGCGTACCTCGCCCGTGTCTTCGTCGACGCGCACCTCCACGAATTGCGCGCCAAAGGAGTGGAGTGAGAACTTCTGGCGTTCCTCCTTCTCCTTGGTCGAGGCCTGGGCGCTGATTTCGGGCTGTCCGGAGCGTTCGACCAGGCCCGCGAACGAGTCCTTCTTGCCAGCCGCTGAAAGCTCACCGGACAGGGCGCTGACGCCATCGGCGCGCAGCCCATACAAGGGCGACTTGGTGTCGGCAATGGCGGCAGCGACCAGTTTGTCGCGCAGGGCCAGCGCCGCAAGCTTCACGGCGGAGCCAGTGCTGGCTGCGGTTTGCGAGCCACCCGAGACGGGCGTTTCGGGCAACGCGGTATCTCCCAATTCGAAGCTCACGCGTTCGACGGGGATTCCGAGCGCGTCGGCGGCGATCTGCGCCATGATCGTGTAGGTCCCGGTGCCGATGTCCTGAGAACCGGCCTGCACGAGCACGCTGCCGTCGCGGCGCAGGCGCGCGATCGCCGACGCACCGCTTTGCCGGGCCGGATAGGTGGCCGAAGCCATCCCGTAACCGATCAGGTAGTGGCCGTCTCGTTGGCTGCGCGGTTCCGCCCTTCGCTTGTTCCAGCCGAACTGGGCTGCCCCTTGGCGATAGCATTCGCGAAGGGATTTACTGGACCACGGCTTGTCTTCGCCTTCGTCGCGCTCGGCATAGTTCCTCAAGCGAAGCTCGATCGGATCGAGCTTCAGGGCGACCGCTAGCTCGTCCATCGCGGATTCCAAGGCGAAGGTCCCGGTCGCTTCGCCGGGCGCGCGCATGAACGTGGGCGTGGGTATGTCGAGAGGAACGAGGCGATGGGACGTGCTGACGTTCGGGCAAGCGTAGAGCATGCGCGTCTGCACCGCAGCCGGCTCGACGAATTCATCGAAGCGCGAAGTCGACGACCAGGATTCGTGCTGAATCGCCGTCAGCTTCCCGGTGCGGTCGGCCGCCAACACCACGCGTTGGATGGTCGGCGGACGATGGCCGACGAGCGAGAACATTTGTTGGCGTGTCAGCGCCAGCTTCACGGGTCGTTTCACGACGCGTGCGGCGAGTGCCGCCAGCCCGATGTGTGACCAGGGCGAACCCTTGCAGCCGAAGCCGCCGCCCACGTAGCGCGAGATCACTCGCACGTTTTCGGGCGCAATGCCGAACAGGGCCGCCACCTTCTTCTTCACACCAAAGATGCCCTGCGACGTGTCGTAAAGGGTCACGTGGTCCTCGCCTTGCCAGACCACGGTGAGCGCATGTGGCTCCATCGGGTTGTGGTTCTGTACGGGCGTCGTGTACGTCTCATCGATGCGCACGGCTGCGTTCTTCAGGCCCGCGTCCAGGTCGCCGCGTTTCGACTCCGAAGCGCCGACCGGCCCGGCTTTTTGCGGCTTATAGGTGTCCGGCGCGGTGGTGGAGATGGCCACGTTGGGCGGCGTCGGCGCGTAGCGCGGGACGACTAAGTTGGCCGCCTCTTGCGCGCTCTCGAGCGTGCTCGCGACGATCACGGCGACCGGTTGATCCGAGTAGTGGATCTCGTCTTCCTGCAGCATCTGCAAGAGTCGATCGTTGGGACCGGTCTTGGTCTTTGCACCGGGAAGCTTCGGGGCATTGTCCGCGGTGATCACTCGCAATACCCCCGCCACTCCTTCCGCCCGACTCCTGTCGATCCCCAGCAGCTTTCCGCGCCCGACCGCGCTCGTGACGATCACGGCGTGGGCGACATTGCTGACCGGGATTTCGGCGGCATACTGCGCTTTACCGGTTACCTTGAGCCGGCCATCGACCCGGTCGATCGCTCGCCCCACGCTTTCGTCTTTCATGTGCGCCGACTCGCCAGGGACAAGGCACGGACGATCACGCGCCGCGCTAGTTCTACTTTGAAGCCGTTGTCGGCCGTGGCTTTGGCGTCCCGCATGGCCAGCGCGGCGGCAGCCGTGAAGGACTCGGGCGTCGCCGGCTTGCCGATCAACGCTTGTTCGACCTCTGGGCAGCGCCATGGCTTACTGGAGACGCCGCCCAGCGCGACGCGTGCCTGGCGCACTTGATTGCCGTCGAGCTCGAGCGCGACCGCGGCGGAGGCCAGCGCGAATGCGTACGATGCGCGGTCGCGCGCTTTCACATACACCGAATGCTTCGCGAGCTCACTCTGGGTCAGCGAAATGCCCGTCACGAGCTCGCCCGGTTCGAGCACGCTCTCCCTCTCGGGGTGTGCCCCGGGTAGCGTGTGGAAGTCCGCCAGGGAAAGGACGCGTTCGCCCCGCGCCCCGCGCGTGTGCACCTGCGCGTCGAGAGCCAAGAGGGCGACGCACATGTCCGATGGGTGCGCGGCGATGCACTGATCGCTCACACCCAGGACCGCGTGCATCCGGGAATAGCCGCCGATTGCCGCACAGCCCGAGCCTGGCTTGCGCTTGTTGCACGCGTCGACCGCGACGTCGCGAAAGTACGGGCAGCGCGTCCGCTGCAGCAAATTGCCCCCCAATGTGGCCATATTTCTGATTTGAGGCGACGCGCCGGACAGCAGCGCCTGGGAGAGCGCCGGAAAAGATGCGATCACCTCGGGGTGAGCGGCCAAGTCACTATTCCGGACCAGCGCGCCAATGCGCAGCTGCCCCGCGCCGACGTCTAAGCCGGTATAGGGCAAGCCGTTCAAGTCGATGACCAGGTCCGGGCGTTCGACGTCGAGCCGGAGCAGGTCCACGAGCAGGGTGCCGCCCGCGATGAAGCGCGCACTCGCGGCTTGGCCGGCGCGGATGGCTTCCGCATCTGCGCTCGGCTTGGCATAGTCGAAGGCTTTCATCCGATCCTCGTCCCTTCAACCCGCGGCGCTCTCCGCGCGTGCTTTCTGAATCGCGGCCACGATGTTGGTGTACGCCCCGCAGCGGCAGATATTGCCACTCATGTGTTCGCGCACTTCGGCATCGGAATGGGCGCGATTCTCACGAACCAAGCCAAGGGCGCTCATGATCTGCCCCGGCGTGCAATAGCCACACTGGAGCCCGTCCTCGCTCACGAAGGCGGCCTGCATCGGGTGCAAAGCGTCCCCTTGTGCCAAGCCTTCGATCGTTTGGATCGGGGCATTGCCGACCATCACCGCCAAGGTCAGGCAAGCGTTGACCCGACGGCCATCGACGAGCACGGTGCACGCGCCGCACTGGCCATGATCGCAGCCTTTCTTGGTGCCGGTGAGTGCCAGGCGCTCGCGTAAAGCGTCGAGCAGTGAGACCCGGGGCTCGAGCTCGAGGAGCTGCGTTTGGCCGTTGATATTGAGCGAGATCTTGACCGTCCGCGCTCGGTCGGGCGGGGGAGTGGCCGGGGCGACGTGGGCCGTAGTCGGTTCTCGGCAGCCTTGAAGCGCGAGCAAGGCGAACCCCCCCAAAAGGCTTGCCAAGACGACCTCACGCCGCGAGAGTGAAAGCGAACGTCGCGGAGCAATTGCCTCGCGTCCAGCTGCCCGCAACCCGATCGCCAGTGCCGATAGGCCGTCCTCCGCGATCACGCTCTGCCGGCCCACGATCTGGTGTTCGTGTTTCACGACCACGAGTGACAGCTCATCCATCCGGCCGGGGGCAGCAGGCAGGCCACACGCGAGCCGCAGCCGAACGTAGGGCTCGCGACCGAGGCTGAACTTTCTCCCCTGCTCGTCGAGCTCGTCATCCGCGCGAAAAGAGAAGCTGCGTTCGTCCGTCAAAAGCAGCAGGCCCGCGCCGAGACCGCGTAATTCGGCGCGGATCGAGTCCAACACCGGCGACTCCCGAAAGACCAGGTTCGCCGCAAAAGCGACGACCAGCGGTTGGTCTTGGTCGTCGGGAATTCCGAACTCAGTCAGCGATCGAGAGAGTGAAGCGCAGGAATCGGGCATGAGTGCTCAGCGCGAAAAACGCGAACCTCAGAGCAAACCCCGTACCGGCCAATGACCGCCGATTGAACCCGGGATGTCTAACTGGGAACGATCTCTTTCGAGGCGTCAGTGAGCCGACGCAAACGCCACGCCGGTGCAAAGTCGACACGGCGGCACCTCCGAAAAGCGGATTCCGACGACTCCACGGAAATGCACGCGACTCGCGGATCCGAGGTGTGCACGCTCGCATTGTCTGGCACGCGCGATGCATGCCAGCGGCCATGGCAAGAGCGATTTGGAGTGGCAGTTTGGGCTTCGGCCTGGTTCAGATCCCGGTCTCTCTCCATGCGGCAGAAGAGACGGACGAACTGTCTTTGACCTTGCTGGACAAGCGGGACTTTTCGCCCGTGGGATACGAACGAATCAACAAGAAAACAGGCAAAGAAGTGAAGTGGGAGGACACGGTGAAGGGGTATGAGTCCGGCCCCGGCAAATACGTGGTGTTGAGCGAGAGTGATTTCGCCGAGGCGAACCCAAAATCCACCCACCAGATCGATATCTTGGACTTCGTGGAGATGGCGGAGATCGATCCTCACTACATCGATAAGCCTTACGTGGTGGTGCCGGATAAATACGGAAAGAAGTCTTATGCGTTGCTGCGGGAGGCGCTGAAGCGTTCCGGCAAGGCGGGGATCGCCAAGCTCGTGCTGCGAACGCGGCAGCATCTGTGCGCGGTGATCCCACACGGTAAAGCGCTCTCGCTGCTGGTGTTGCGTTTTGCGGACGAGTTGCGAGATACGAGTGATCTGGATTTGCCCGACGAGAACTTGAAGAAGCTCGGCATCACCAGCAAAGAGCTGGATATGGCCGAGAAACTCGTGTCCGGTATGGTCGACAAGTGGCAGCCGGAGCGGTACCGCGATGACTACCGTAAGGATTTGTTGTCGTTGATCCACTCGCGCGCCAAGGCCGGTGACTTGAACACGATCTCGAAAGAGCGAGCCAAGGCTCCCCGCGCCGCCAAGTCAGCCAAGGTGGTCGATTTGGTGGCTCTCCTGGCCAAGAGCGTCGAGGCGGGACCTCACCGGAAATCGGCAACACACGCTCCGAGCAAGCGCGCGCAGGCGACCCCCGCCAAGACCTCGACGCGCAAAACAGGCACTACCAGCAAGCGTCGCAGCGACCACGTGCACCACCGTAAGTCTGCCTGAGTCAGCCACCACGCCGCCCCCGGAGCACCCCCATGAGTCTCGCGAAGTATCGAAAGAAGAGGGACTTTGCCAAGACCAAAGAGCCCTCCGGGAAGGCTCGTCGCAAGGCGGGGAATAGTTACGTCATCCAAAAGCACGACGCGAGTCATCTGCACTATGACTTCCGTCTAGAGCTCGACGGCGTGCTTCTGAGCTGGGCGGTCCCCAAAGGCCCCACCCTCGACCCGAGCGTGAAGCGCCTGGCCGTTCAAACCGAAGACCACCCCATCGAATACGGCAGCTTCGAAGGCACTATCCCAGAGGGTGAGTACGGGGGCGGCACCGTGATGGTGTGGGATCGAGGAACCTGGGAACCGGACGGGGACGCCCGAGCGGGATACGAAAAGGGTCATTTGTCGTTCGAACTCCACGGCCAGAAGCTGACCGGGGGTTGGCACTTGGTGAAGACTCAGCGCGCCGGACAGAAGCAAAATACCTGGCTATTGTTCAAGGCCAAGGACGGCGCGGCCAAGCCTGGCGACACTCGCTTGCTCGAGACGGAGCCCGAGAGCGTCCTCACCGGGCGCGACTTGAAAGGCATTGCCGCGAGTCGGCGCAGCTCGGCGAACAAGAAGGCCAAAACCAAAGTGGCCAAAACCAAAGTGGCCAAAACCGCTCGAGGCGCTGGCAAAGCGGCCATGCCACGGGAGATCGAGCCAGAATTGGCTACGCTCGTCAGCGAGACGCCAACCGGCGAAGATTTCATTCACGAAGTGAAGTTCGACGGTTACCGCGTGATCGCGCGAATCGACGACGGACAGATCCGGTTGCTGACGCGCAGCGGCGAGGACTGGACCGACCGAATGCCCAGCCTGAAGTCGGCTTTGAGCAAATTGAGAGCCAAGAGCGCCGTTTTGGACGGTGAATTCGTTGCGCTGGATGAGCACGGCGTGACTGATTTTCAGCTGCTTCAGAACTCGTTCAGCGGGAAGAGCCACGCGCCGCTCGCCTACTACGCGTTCGATTTGCTGTACCTCGATGGCGTAGACTTGCGGCCGCTTCCGCTGCTCGAACGCAAAGCGAAGCTCGAGCGTTTGCTCGCGCGTCTGCCGAAGGCAGAGTCGATCCTTCGCTATAGCGATCACACGCGCGGCAATGGCGCGCGTTTCTTCGCCGAAGCCGCCAAGTTGGGCTTGGAGGGAGTGGTCTCGAAGCGCGCGGACTCCCCGTACCGCTCGGGGCGCGGCAAGGATTGGCAGAAGAGCAAAAGCCTGGCTCGGCAAGAGTTCGTGATTGTCGGCTACACGGAGCCTGGCGGGGGGCGTTCTCATCTCGGCGCGTTGCTGCTCGGCGTGCGCCGCGAAAAGCGTGTCGTGTACTCCGGGCGCGTCGGCACTGGTTTCAGTGAACGTTCGTTGAAGGACTTACTCGGCCGCCTTTCGCCGCTCGCGATCAAGAAGCCAAACTTGGAAAATGCTCCGCACGGGAGCGAGCTCCGCGGCGTTCATTGGGTCAAGCCAAAGCTAGTAGCCGAGGTCGCGTACACCGCAATCACGCACGATGGCTTACTTCGACACCCCACCTTCAAGGGTCTGCGCGAAGACAAGCCAGCTAGCCAGGTCGTATTGGAGCAACCACACGCCATGGCGTCACGAACGCCTCGCCGGAAGCCAGCGCCTGGCGCCTCGAAGCCGGCAGCGCCTGGCGCCTCGAAGCCGGCAGCGCCTGGCGCCTCGAAGCCGGCAGCGCCTGGCGCCTCGAAGCCGGCAGCGCCTGGCGCCTCGATGCCGGCGCTCACTCACCCTGACAAGGTGCTGTACCCCGAGCTCGGGCTGACGAAGCGTGAGCTTGCCGACTACTACGAACTCGTCAGCGAGCTGATGCTGCCACACGTGGTCAACCGGCCGTTGACCCTGCTACGCTGCCCGGAAGGGCGCCAGAAGCAATGCTTTTTCCAGAAGCATCCGGGGGAAACGCTGGCCGAGGGGTTGGTTCGCGTTCAAGCGCCGTCCTCCGACGGCAGTAGCGAATACGCTGCGCTCGCCGACGCCCGCGGTTTGAAGGCCTTGGTGCAGATGGGCGTCTTGGAAGTGCATGTGTGGGGTGCGCTAGCCAGCGACGCGGAGCATCCGGATCGATTGGTGTTCGATCTGGATCCCGCTCCCGAATTGGCCTTCCAAGACACGATTGCCGGGGCCCACGCGTTGCGCAAGTTGCTAGAGGAGTTGGGCCTGCAAAGTTGGGTGAAGACCACCGGCGGCAAGGGCTTGCATGTGACGGTGCCGATTGTCCCGCAGGCTGGTTGGGATGAAGTCAAGGCGTTCTGTCGCGCCGTCGCCGAAGAGCTCACCCGGCGGGACCCCGAGCGCTACTTGGCCACGATGTCGAAAGCCAAACGCCGCGGAAAAATCTTCATCGATTATCTGCGCAACAGTCGAGGCGCGACGTTCATCGCTCCCTATTCGCCGCGTGCGCGCGAGGGCGCGATGATCGCCATGCCGGTGGAATGGGACGATCTTTCCGCCAAATTCAAGCCAGGGGCGTTCAACGTGCGCTCGGCCGAGAGGTACTTGAGCAAACGCCGCGTGGATCCATTCGCGTCGCTACTGCAGGCGCGGCAGAAGCTGCCGAGCGCCGCCAAGGCCGCCAAAACTGTCGGCAAGTGACAGGGCAGAGGGTGCTCAAAGGGCCGCGGGCGCGGAGCGCGCGAGCGTTTCGAGTCCGTCGCCCGTCACGCGGCAGATCCGCCAATCGGGCATGATGCTCGCGCCCAAACTTCGATAGAAGTCGATCGCGCTCGCATTCCAATCGAGTACGCTCCACTCCAGCCGGCCGCACTGGCGGGCGCGCGCGATCTTCGCGACCTCGCTGAGGAGCGCCTTGCCAATCCCGTGCCGCCGATACTCGGGGAGCACGAAGATGTCCTCGAGGTACAGCCCGGGCTGCGTCAAGAACGTCGAGTAGTTGTGGAAGAATAGCGCGAACGCGACGGGTCGATCGGCGGCCTCGACCAGCAACGCCTCTGCGGCGGGGCGAGGAGCGAATAGATCCTGCGCCAGCTTTTCTGCGCTGCCGGTGACGGCGTGACTGAGCTTTTCGTACTCGGCCAGGGCTTGGATCAGGCCGAATAGGGCCTGTTCGTCGCCGAGCTGCGCGGCGCGAATGAGGAATGCGTGCTGAGCGGGCGCTTGGTGCATGCCCCTCGCATACACCAAGCGGCGGCGCAGGGCTGCCCCGACGGTCGCGACTAGTTGAAGCGAGTCCAGTAACAGTTGCGAGTACCGTCCGTGTCTGGACAATTTCTGACGGAGCTGACCAGCGCTTCGCCGGTTGTTTGCTTCGGTTGGAGGCAGGACTGCGCGTTCACTGCCCGCCCTTGGGATGAGCCTGAACGAAGCCCCAGATCGCTGCCAGAGCCGGCGGCTGGAGCGCAACATAGTGGCCACCGCCCTGAACCTTCCATAGTTCGACCCAGCCGCGACAGCCGTCGTACCGGTGCACGGTGGTCTCACGACCCTCCAAGTGCGGCTCGATATCGATCGGCTCGGCGTCGCGCAGGCCACCCGTGCACGACAATTGCTGAGCCCAAAACGCGACGGTCGCGGTGGCGGAAGGGTGCGCCTCGACATCCGTACGGTCGAAGACGGTGCCGCCGGCATAGTGCACGATTGGGTCGGCATCCCCGTGGATCTCCAGAATCGCGAGCGGGCTGGCTTGTGCGCATGACACCGCCGAGCTCGGCGCCGCACCAGCAACGCTAATCACGCCGGCGATGCGGTCACCGACATCACAGGCAAGGCGCTGGGCCATGAAGCCTCCGTTCGAATAGCCGATGATGAACACACGCTTCGAGTCGACGGCAGCATTGTCCAGATTGGCGTCCAGAAGCTCCCGCAGTCGCTTGACGTCGTCGACGCCTGTGTGATCCAGATCACAGCAGCTTTTCCCCGCGTTCCAGAAGGGGCGTCCGAGCGCGTCGCGGGTACCTTCCGGCGCGAGGTAGGCGAACTTCTTCTCGTCCGCGATT
>Ga0302322_100005661_pt1 | contig 10970 bp, 8 predicted proteins | sample Fen_T0_2_FD_203757 | JGI IMG/M metagenome (GOLD analysis project Ga0302322, IMG submission 203757) | Peat permafrost microbial communities from Stordalen Mire near Abisko, Sweden - Fen_T0_2 | ecosystem: Environmental > Terrestrial > Soil > Wetlands > Permafrost | place: Sweden: Abisko... | reverse complement strand
GTCTGTTTTGAGATCGGCGCGCGCGTCGACGGGTCGGGTGACGGAGGCCACAAAATCAAAAACCCCTCCCCGCATCACCGGGGAGGGGTCCAACCAATCAACCAACCAAAACGCTGCGAATATCCAACTACGGATTATGCGCCACGCGGAAGTACATCTGCTGCGTGCCCTGAGTCGGGGTCACGTAGCTCACGGTGCTACCCGTCCCAACGATAGGGGCGCCGATGTTTTGCCAACTCGCGGTGAAGGCGGTGATGCCCTGGATCTGGTACGTGGTGCCAGGGACGGTGTCGAAGGCAATTTCCGCCGCCGTGTAGATGGCGATGGTGTTGGTGTCGCCGTTGACGACGTTGCCATTATTGACATAGATCACACCGTTGCCAACCTTGGAACCCGACGTCGGGGCTAGCCCCATCGCATACATCATCCAGTTGGGGATGCCATTGGTGTTGTTGACGCCCAAGGGCCCGGCCAAGGCGTTGGTTGCAAAGCCGGCGCCGAAGTATTGGGACTGCCATTCGTCCGCCAAGCCATCGTTGTTGTCGTCGCCATTCAGGTTACCAATGGAAGCCTTCAGCAAACCGACGGCATACGGTGCATTGTGGACGCCCTTGCTCAAGTCATTGTTGACAAACTGCCAGTTCCAAGCGGACTGCAGGAATTTCGCCGGCCAGTTGGTCTTGACCGAAGGCGACTTGACCAAGCCATCGGCAACATAGTTGGCGGGGTTCGCCTGATAAGTCGAATTTGGCATCAACGTGCTGAGTTTGTTCAGCAGCTTTTGAACTTCGGTTTGGACACCTTCGATCAGACCGTCGCCGTTGTAATCCGACTTGACCATGTTGAACGATTCGATTGCGCCATGGCATTTGACGCAGACGCCCACCATGTCCACGGTGTTCGTGACGCCCCCCGCGATGGTATCATAACTCATCTTCATGGAATGGCCGCCGGCCTCGGTAAAGCCTGAGGCCCCGGATTGCATATGGCAGCCCACGCAAGTGTTGGTCACCGAGTTGGCGTGCGCGGCGCTCGGAATGATTTGGCCGTAGGTGTAACCGTTGACGCCCTCGATCATGTCCGCCGCCGGATTATCGTGCGGGCCAAAGCTGCTGGAGCCGCCCGCATACGTGGGCTTGCCCACCGGATAATTCACCAAGCTATTGGTGTAGGAACCCGTGCGGCTCTGATGGCAGTTCATGCAGAGGGCGCCGAAGCCCGCGTTCGTGACCGTGGTGCCATTCCCAAGGGTGACCGTGCCCTCGGCGCGCAACTGATGCGGGTTGTCCGCATTGTGTGGATCATGACAGCCTTGGCAGGTAATCGCGGTGTAAGCGGTGTAGGCTTTGTTGGTGCCGGTCCAGGTGTTGGTCGTGCCTAAATTTTCCGTGTAGGCGGCCAATCCGGGGTCGGTGTGACAGCGGGCGCAGGCTTCGCGGCCGGCGCCGGTAGGAGTGCGCGTCGCAATCGCGTGCTTGGAGTTGTTCCACTGCGCACTGATCGTGTGATTGGGTTTGCTGTCGTGGCACTGGGCACAATCGCCCGCGCTCCAAGTGACGGCGATCGCGGCCCGGGCCTCGGGGCTGAACGGGTCCCGCGTTTCGGCTTCGGCATGTTGGCTGCCCGGGCCGTGACAGTTTTCGCATTGGATATTCGAGAGATTCTTCAGCTTGTTGGTCAGCGCGGCCCAATTGCCCACGACCAAGTTAGTCGGGAAAGTCCAGCCCACCTGGGTGGCCACGTCATCAAATCCGTTGTTGACCGCATTGGTATTCGCATCGTAACCGACCGTATGACACACAATGCATTTCTGGTTGTAGTGATTGCTCTCGAGTCCATCAATGGCTTTCGTGAAGAAGGAGGCATGGCCCGTTTGCAACCACTCCCCATACTTATCCGGCGCCCCGCCCGCCCCGCCGCTGTGACAAAGTTTGCAGGTGTTGATCCCCATATATTTGGCGGCCATAATATTCTGGGTCAGGTTAGAGCTGCCGCTGCTGCTGGTTTTTACGCTAACCGCCACCGTGTACGGCCCTTCCATATCCGGTAGGAGCAGTTTCCGGCCGACCACCTTGAATGCCTTCGGCGCGCCGGTGTTGTCAAAACGGTCGGCCATCTTGTACGTCGGCACATCAGGGCCCAGCGGGCTCTCGGTGAGCGCTGCGGTCGACCCAACGGGCTGGCTCGTCAAGCTCCAGGTCACATTGGTGATGTCGGCGTTCGTTACGGCGTAGTTCACCAGAACCTCCAAGTAAGCCGGTTGGCCGACGCCCACCGTGGACAGGCCGCTCGCGCCTTGAATGTTGGGCACATTGGTCAGGGCATAGTCATTGATTTCCGATGGCGTGAGCGGGCGCAAGGTAACTTGTGCCTGCAAGGCGGGAGCTGCCGCGTGGACCGTGGTGGTGCTGATCACGGCGGCGAGCAAGACTGCCGTCCAGCAGGCCGGCCCGTTTCTGGATTGAGTGTATCGCTTCATATAGTTTTTGGTTTGTAGATCCGTTGATTTCAGTTTCGAGAATTAGCTGGAACGTCACATTTCTGGAAATAGATTAAGCGAAGCTAAATTGTGAGCTACTCCATTCTTGGCGTAGGTAGGTCATCTTTTGCCACTGGGCTGAACATTTTCTGCGTTGCGTCGCCTACCGTTTTCGATCGGGTTCGAAACCGAACCGTACTCGAACCCGTGGGCAATCTGGCCACGGGGCGAGCGGCAAGCTGCAAGCCTGTTTTATTCAAGCAGCGCGGCCGTCGGACAGAGGCCGGCCGTGGAAGTGGAACGCCATTTCCCATCCGAGGTGAAGCCCAACCGACCTTGCGACCAAGTTCCGGACGAGTTGCTGGATGGGGAAGCCTGAATACCGGATCGCGGCGCGGCGCGGCGGATAAATAATAGTGGTCGAAGTCGCGATCAACCGGCGGCTGACCCTTGAACTTGGCTGCGGGGTCGAAAGGGGAGCCCAACCCGCGCTACTGCGGGCCGGCCTTGAGTTGTTTCCAAGCGGCGAGTTGATCCTCGAGCCGCTGGGTGATCCCTTGGAGCTTTTCGGTTTCCTGCGATTGAATTTCTTGGAACGATTTCCGGGCCGCTTGTTGCTCGGTTTCAGATTTCCCGTTTTGGCTTTGGGCCAGCTCGCGTTGCGCTGCCGACACTTTGGTTCGCATTTCGCTGACCGCGCGTGCCTTCCGCCAACGAAACCGTCGTCAGGTTGGGAATGGCGCGGGAGATTTCCTGCAAGGTTTCCTTGGCGACGACCGGGTTCGCCGTGGATGCATCCGCGCTGCGTTGCGCCGGCGATCCGAGGCTGATCAGGCGGATGAGGGCGCGGCTCAAATCACTCGGCAACGCCAACTCCCAGTCCAGAACCAGCGGCGAAATTACTTCCTTCTGGCCGTGATACTCAATGACGAGCGCCGAATAATAAAAATCCCCGTTGGCGAGCAACAAAGGTTTTACCCCGTCCGCCTGGGCCTTGGTTTCGGCTTCGGGCTGGGACAAGGGATCCCAGCGCGTTAGCTGCAGCTTACCGCCGATTTCCTGGCGATACTCCGACAACAATTCATCCACCCGACCAACGAATGCTTGCAATCCCGCGGGTAATATTTTGCGGTTCGCGGGAGTGTAGAACCGAATTGCAACCGGTGAATCCAGGCCTTGCAAGTCCGACTTCATGGTGTCGGACAAGGCGATCACGGGTGATCCCGCCGCCGCGACGTCGGCCGCGGGCCCGCCGCTGGACTGGGTCGCCCGGTGATACCAATACGCCCCGGCGGCGAGCCCGAGGAGAAAGCCGGCCACCACCAGGATGCCGATCCGCACCTGGGCCCGTTCGCGAGGTGGCCGCGGGAGGGCAGCGGCGACGGATTTTAGGTTTTCATTATTCATAACACCTGGAGTATTTACTTGATCAGCCCGGTTTCGTCTGTGCGTTTCTTGAGATTTTCCGGCCTTTGGTTGCGTTGGGTGGATGCCAACGCTTGCAAGCGTCCCATCAAAAAGGCAAGAAAAGCCGCGACAACAGCAATATTGGGCGAGAAGCTTTATCGGTTCCGTTTAGCCTCCAAGCAATGCAAACAGGCATACATGAATTCAGTCGGGTGCGCACCTTGATTGCTGTTTTCATGGTCGGCACCTTCGCAGGGGCGGAGGAAGTTCAACACCTGAGCCGGACGGTGCCGGGCGGGATGCCCGGTCTGCCCATCATGACCGGCGTTCAACATACCAACAACGTCGCCAAACTCACATGGGATGGTCCGTCCGGGTATTATCAACTGTACCGGAAGACGAACCTGACTAGTTTGAGCTGGGAAAAATTTGGCAGCCCGAATCTGAACCGGGCCACAAATTTTGCCACCGCGGCCGGCGGCGCCTTTTTCAAGGTGTTGGGCCCGGCGCCGCAATACGCCGGGGCGGCGGCTTGCCTGGAATGTCACGCGGCCATCCACCAGGTCGAGGTGAGTACCCGGCATGCCCAAGCGTTCGCCGCCTTGAAGCTGGCGCATCAGGAAAACAACGCCAGCTGTCTGCCGTGTCACACGGTGGGTGCCGGGTTGCCCACCGGTTTCGTCAGCGAAAGCGCGACCCCGCAACTGGCGGGCGTGCAATGCGAGAATTGCCATGGCCCGGCGGGCAATCATGCCGCCAACCCCGGCGATCTGACCGCGCGGCCGCGCATGGATATCGCCGGTCAGGTTTGTGGTGGGTGTCACAATGGGCCCCAAAATCCGACGTTCGACGAGTGGAAATCCAGTGGTCACTTCGCGGTGGTGGAGGACATGAATCCGCCGAGCCGGATCGACAGTTGCGGGCGTTGCCACTCCGGCACCGCCCGGCTCGCTCTGGTCTACGGCTTGAATCCCAGCCTCACCGTTACCAACGATGCCAACGTCGGCATCACGTGCGCCGTCTGCCACGATCCGCACCAGACTCACGTCTGGACCAACGTGATCACGGGCCTCGTTTACACCAATCAACTCCGGTATCCGCTCGCTTCGACGAACTATTATTCCCTCAGCACGACGGCCCCGTTCACCAATCGCTTCGATATCAACGTCTGCGCCCAATGCCACAATGATCGCGGCGCGACGTGGACCACCACCAGCCGTCCGCCGCATCACTCACCCCAGTACAATATGTTGCTCGCCACGGTGGGCGTGCTGCCCACGGGGGTCAGTGGCAAACCCGCCGCGCATGCCGGGACGGCGTTCTATGCCGATATTGCCGACCCCGGCCGGCTGTTTCTCAACACGAACCAGTGCGTGACGTGTCATATGCAGACCGGGGAGTACCAGCACGGTCCGCCGGAAGTCCCGGCCGTCACCGGCCATTCGTTTGGGGTGACATCCTACGCTGCCTGCGCCGATTGCCATGCCGGTGCCGACAATGCCGAGGGATTGGAAGAATTGGTCCACGGGCTGATCGCGGACGAAATCCAGGAGGTCAAGGGCCTGCTCAACCGCTGGGCCACGACGAAAGCGCCGATCGATTTGCGAACCAAATACGGCCTGCTGGCGTGGGAATACACGGCCCCGGGCACGCTCTCGAAAGGCCTCACCGGACCGACGACCGCCGAACAAGTTCAGATTCCGGATAACATCAAGAAGGCGCGGTACGACCTCTATCTGGTTTTGTATGACGGCAGCTACGGCGTCCACAACGGACCCTACGCTTTCAAGCTGCTAGACTCCGCCCGCGACTGGGTCCAACTGGAGTTGAACCAATAAATCATCGCCTCGATTCATGATCACTTTCACGTCACGTCTGCTCCGGAAGCTGTTGCCCGCCCGTCGGGGTGCCGGCGTATTGTTGGCGGCAGCGGTGTTCCTCGGGTTCGCCGTCATCTCGTGTCGCACCGTGAACCGCCCCGTCGTGCTGCTGCCGGAAGTGCCGGGCGCGAAATACATCGGGTCGAAGGAATGCGAACAGTGCCACGAGGAAATTTACAAGAATTTCCAGACTGCCGATCATGCGCGGTTGCTGGCGGCGGGGCCGAATGCGCTCAACGCCGGCTGCGAATCCTGTCACGGCCCGGCCAGCTTGCACTCGGATTCCGGCGGCGAGGTGAAACCTCCTAACAGCTTCACGGCCGGGCGGCCTCCGGCAAATAATTTTGGCGCCCTGCTCACGACCCCCGCCGCGCGCAACTCCGGCGCGACACGGGTTCCGGAGTCGGTTTGCTTTCAATGTCACGCCGACGTACGCGGGCAGTTCGGCCTGGCCAGTCATCATCCCGTGCCGGAAGGCCGAATGAGTTGCACGGAATGTCATTCGCCGCACAAAGGTTTCGCCCATATCGGCGGCAGCACGGCCCTCCGCGCGCAGGACGAAACCTGCCTCCAATGTCATCCGGCCCAGCGGGGCCCACACGTGTTTGAACACGAAGCGCTGCGGGAAGGCTGCACGACCTGTCACGGCGCGCATGGCACGGTCAACGCCAAGCTGCTGACGGTGCGGGACTCAAACCTGTGCTTGAAATGTCATTTCCAACAGGTCCGCGGCGGTCAACTCCTGATCGGGGGGTCGGATCATACGGTGCGCGTGCAACAAGGTACTTGCTGGACTGCGGGCTGTCACGAGGCGGTCCACGGTTCCCGGGTGAATTCGTCGCTCCGCTTCTAACCCGCCCGCCAATTCAAAATGAAACCTTCCAAAACAAAAAACCGACGCGGCTCGGCGCGCGCCGTTCGTCCCCGAGTCGGGGCATTTTGCATTTTGAATTTTGCCTTTTTAATTCGAGCGGCGGCGGCCGCGGAGCCGGATAATTCGCTGTTCGAAGGCGGCACCAACACTTACAACAACTGGCTGGAGCTTTCCGCCGGGGGCTTGATCCCGAGCGGGAACAAGGCGCAAGCGCAACAGGATCGCCACTGGTCCTCGGGCGCGTTCGGCGGCATTGAAGACCTCCACCTCCAGCAGAAGGTGGCGACGAATACGCTCTTTACCCTCGATGGCCGCGGCATTTTCGACGCCCACGATTACGGAATCAGCCTGGGCCTGAAAAAGGAGGATGCCTATTTCTTGCGCTTCAACTTCGAGAACTTCCGGACGTGGTACAACGCCGACGGCGGTTTTTATCCGCCGGACAACGCCTGGTATCCGTTTCCGAACGGCGACCAAGCGCTGGCGCTCGACCGGGGCGAGCTTTCCTTCGAAGGCGGATTGATTCCCAAGGACAAGCCGAATGTCTTCTTCAAATACAGCCATCTGTACCGGGATGGGGAGAAGAGTTCGACGATCTGGGGGCCAACGCACCCGCTCCTCCTGGGCCCGACGCGCGGCCTCGTGCCGAGCTTTTACGACATCGATGAGAAGCGGGACATTTTCGCCTTGGACGCGACTCACCATATCAAGGCCACCGACTTCGGCTTGGGGGTGCGCTACGAGATGGGCACCCTAAACAATGCGTTGAATACTTCGCAGTATCCTGGGGAACCGCCCGTCAGCGGGGTCCCGCAAGATCGCAAGATCACCGACCGAGAGGGCGTTTCGTATGACATGTTTAACGTCCACGCGTTTAGCGAGACCTGGATCAAGAAGAACGTGTTCTTTTCCGCCGGTTACATGTTCACGCATCTGGACAATGACCTGTCCGGCAGCCGGATTTACGGTAACGACTTCGACGTCAACTACGCGCCGAATGCCGGCAACGGCCTGGGTTACACCAACCTGCTCGGGACTTCGCAAGCGGCCGAGAACGTGTTGAATTTGAACTTGATGACCGTGCCGCTGAATCAGTTCACCGTCGTGCCTTCGGTGCGGGTGCAGAAGACGGACTGGGACGCGAATTCCAGCGGGATCGGGACGCTGGGTTTCAACACCCAACCGTTTGCCGCCACCAGCGACGGCAGTCAGCTCGACGTGCGCGAGCGCCTGGATTTGCGGTACACGGGCGTGACCAACTGGGTGTTTTATGCCGGGGGCGAATGGACCGAGGGCGACGGCACGCTGAACGAAGTCGGCGGGTTGAGCCAGGTCAACGGCATTGGCGTACCGCCGGTCGCGCGCGCGACGGACGATCGCCGCTTCTTCCAGAAATATTTCGTGGGCACCCGCTGGTACCCTGCCCGCCGCGTGACGCTCGATCTTGGCGGCTACTACAAGAACAACAACTACGATTACGATAATACACTGGACAGCACGCCCAACACCGCTGTGAGCCCCAATCGTTATCCGGCCTATCTGGTGATGCAGAACTTCGAGACCTACGATGGCAACACCCGCCTGACGTTGCGTCCCTGGATGAACGTGACGCTCGTCACCCGGTATGAATATCAATGGTCCACGATTCACACGGCCCCGGATCCGGTTTCCGGGTTGAGCGAGCAACAGAGCGGCCAGATGACGAGTCAGATCATCGCCCAGAATATCAGTTGGTCGCCGTGGGCGCGGCTCTACCTGCAAGTCGGCTTCAATTACGTTTTGAGTGAGACTCGGACGCCGGCCGCGGACTACACCCAGGCTATTCTCAATGCCCAAAACAATTACTGGACGGTGAATTTCAATTCCGGTTTGGCCCTCGACAACAAGACCGATTTGAATCTCGGCTACACCTACTACCAGGCCAACAACTACAACGATCCCAACCCCGTGTATCTGGCCTACGGCGCCGGGGCCGAACAACATGCGGTCAGCGCCACTGTGGTGCGCCGGCTGACCGAGAATCTGCGCGCGACTCTGCGCTACGGTTATTACCACTCCGCCGACCAACCTTCCGGCGGCCACAACGACTACGCCGCCCAAGTGGTTTACGCCAGCCTGCAATACCGCTTCTAAGCGGAGCGGGTGTGGGACAAAATTCTTCAAAGTCCTCCGATTGCTTAGGAAATTGCAAAGTCAATTGCCTAAAACTCTAGCAATCGCGTCTTTCCGCCTTTCGGCAGGTCGGGTTGAGCGATAACCGCATGGCTGTGGAGGGTTTCGCAAACGACACCGTACACACCGTACAAATTGTCGAGTCGATCGGCCCAACAGAAGAATTTTGTCTCACACCCAAGCGGAGCTTGGAGTCGCCCCATTTTCCTGCTCGCATTCGGTTCCAGTAATGGAGGCGCAGTAATTGGCAATTTCAGCGTAGCCGATACCGGCGTTAACTCCCAAGGTGGTGGCGTGAACGTAAGGGAAACAAAACGGCAGGCGGCCACCACCGGCGCGATGAGTTGGGCGCCGGCTGCCGGGGGCGCGCGGGTGCTCGCCGTGGATTGCTTCCCGGGTGCGCACACAACGAACAACCAAGAAACAAACCGTATGAAAAAAATCATGTTAATGACTCTGGCCTTCACCTCCGCGGCGCTGCTTTCAGCCGCGGCCGGTGATGCCAAGGCGAATTATGAAAAGGCTTGCGTCAAGTGCCACGGGGCGGACGGCAAGGGCCAAACCAAAATGGGCGAGAAGCTCGGCATCAAGGACCTGACGGACGCGAAAGTCCAGGAGGGATTCACCGACGAAGTGGGGTTCAAAGCCATCAAGGACGGCATCAAGGACAAGGACGGCAAGACCAAGATGAAGGCCGCCGAGGGCTTGTCCGACGAGGATATCAAGGCGCTCGTGACGTACGTGCGCACGCTCAAGAAATAGGCTGCTTTCGTTTGGGCGCGGAGCCGCTCAAACGTCCGTTTGGGGATGGGGAATAAGCTCAACCCGGTTGGCGGGGATCAGGGTGGCCAGCCGGGTGAGCTTCAAGACAGGAAGCCGACTATATGAGCCGATTCAAAATGCCGCCACAGATTTTCCGCTTGGTCCTGCTGACGATCGGGATCGTGGTTTCGTACCTCATCGCCCGGCAGTTGCTCACGCCGGCTTCGTTCCGGGATTTCGGCTTTTACCGCGGCGCGGCGCTGGAGGAAGTGGCTTCCCGCCCGCCGGTTTACGCGGGCAAGAAGGCGTGTGATGAATGTCATTCCGAAGTGCTCCTCAAGCTGGCCAAGGGCGATCATAAGACGCTGTCGTGCGAGGCTTGCCATGGCGTCAGCCAGGAACACGCGGGCAATCCCGATATCACGCCGGTCAAATTGACGGGAAGCCATTGCATTCGCTGTCATGAGGCCAATCCGACCCGCCCGGCCTGGTTTCACCAGATCACGGTCAAGAATCATTACACAGGTCAGAAATGCACGGAGTGTCACGTGCCCCATCAACCAAACGAGGTCCCATGAAATTTGAATTCTCCCGACGACGGATGCTGGGTGCGGTCAGCGGGGCGCTGGCTGGGCTGCTGAGCGCGCCGGCGGCGCGCGCGGCCAAGGCCACCGTGCAAAAGGTGTTCGCCTCCTCCGGCGCGCCCAATGGTTACGACCCGTATAAACACAAATGGCTGATGTGTTTCGACGTGGATAAATGCATCGGCTGCGGCTTGTGCGTCGATGCATGCAAGACCGAGAACCACGTCCCGCAGGCGTCGCATTATTTTCGCACCTGGATCGAACGGTACATCATCAAGAAGCCCAAACCCGGTTCAGACCGCACGCGCGGAGAGGTATTGGTGGATTCGCCGAACGGGGGCCGGGACGGCTTCCCGCCCACGGTGGTGCCGCGCGAAGAAATTCTCAAATCGTTCTTCGTCCCCAAGCTGTGCAATCTCTGCGAGTCCTCGCCCTGCACGCAAGTGTGTCCGGTGGGCGCCACCTTTGATACCCCAGACGGCGCGGTCCTGGTGGACCCCAACTACTGCATCGGCTGCGGCTTTTGCATTCAAGCCTGCCCGTACGGTTGCCGTTTTCTAAACCCGGAAACCAAGACGGCCGAGAAGTGCAACCTCTGTTATCACCGCATCACCCGCGGTTTGAAACCCGCCTGTGTGGAAATCTGTCCGACCGAGGCGCGCATTTTCGGGGACTTGAAAAATCCGGTGGTGGACGACCGGATTCAGGCGTTCATCCAAAAGAACAAGGTGTTTTCCCTGAAGCCGCATCTGGGCACGGAGCCGCGCGTGATGTACGCCAATCTGGACAAGGAGGTCCGTTAACATGTCCAT
>Ga0302322_100005660_pt1 | contig 10972 bp, 11 predicted proteins | sample Fen_T0_2_FD_203757 | JGI IMG/M metagenome (GOLD analysis project Ga0302322, IMG submission 203757) | Peat permafrost microbial communities from Stordalen Mire near Abisko, Sweden - Fen_T0_2 | ecosystem: Environmental > Terrestrial > Soil > Wetlands > Permafrost | place: Sweden: Abisko... | reverse complement strand
TAAGAATGTTTTCAAATACATTTATAATAAGCAATACCAGGGTGTTCTGTGTATGGAACATGGGAAGAGTATTAAAGGAAAAGAGGGCGAAGCTCGTGTTATTCAGGCCTATCGGGAATGCGATAGTTTTGACATTTAGCAGAATATTCGTCGGTATATATTGTAGAGACGCAGAATTCTGCGTCTCTATTGTTTTTTTAGATAATCCTCCGTGCTTTCAACAATCGCATAGTTTTTAAGCGTGCTCAGGGTCGAATAGTGAACATCCGTAGCCTTTATTATTCTATCTCCGAATTTCAGATCTTTGGTCGCACACGCATCATGAATAAGAATACATTTGAATCCCATGTCACTTGCCGCCCTTGTTGCTGCTTCAACACACATATGCGTTTGCATACCGCATATAACCAATGAGTCTATCTTATTAGTTTTCAGATAGTCCAGCAAGTCTGTCTTAACAAAACAATTAACAGCATTCTTGGTAATAATCTTTTCAGAAGGAAGAGGCTTTACAATATCATTAATTTTCATCCCAGTTTCAGAATTATGACGAACATGTATGACAAGCATTTTATCTTTCCGGAATCTGTCAAGTAACAACGCTGCATTGGCGGCCGCTTTCTCCGGTTCCACCAGAGCTGACTTTCCCCCCGGAAAATAAAAATCCTGTATGTCAATGATCAGCAGGGCTTTCGATCGTGGCTGAGCTAACAGATTAACACCTAGAATGGTTAGAATCATTATCGAAAAAACTATTTTTTTCATTTTATTTGATTTTATAACAGCGTTTAACAATCAATAAGATCTTTCCAAAGTTATTAAAAATCTTTTCAGTTATATTTGATGATTAAATTATCAACTTAAATATGAGTCAAACATTCCATTTTCGTTATAGAAATATTTTAAAGAAAGGATCATCTGTAACAATATTAAGTGTTATTATGCTTCTGCTTATTCTGCCCGGTTTTAAGAAGGATAGCAGAAAACCATATAAAAATTATGTTGTTCTTGTTTCGTTCGATGCCTTCCGGTGGGATTATAATCAATTGTATAAAACACCTAATCTTAACATATTTGCAAAAGAAGGGGTTAAAGCGGACAGGATGATTCCATCTTTTCCGACTAAAACCTTTCCAAACCACTATACTATCGCAACAGGACTATATCCGGATCATCATGGCCTTGTTGACAATAGTTTCCCTGCTGCTGATCTTGGTCTCTTCTATAGGATGGGCGACAGGGCTGCCGTGGAAAATCCTGCATTCTATGGGGGTGAGCCCATGTGGGTTACTGCCGAAAAGCAGGGTGTTAAATCTGCTTCTTTCTTCTGGGTTGGATCAGAAGCCCCTGTTGGTGGAATACATCCTTCTTACTGGAAAAAATATGATGGTTCCATAACTTATGAAGCGCGAATCGATACTGTAATAAAATGGCTTGGCTACCCTAAGGAAAAGAGACCAGAGCTTGTAACTCTTTACTTTGATGAGCCCGATCTTACCAGTCATGATTTTGGACCAACATCTGCTCAAACCGGGAAAGAAGTGGCCAGGCTTGACAGCATTGTTGGTGTTATAAGGCAGAAACTTTCAACTTTACCCGATGCAAAAAAAATCAACCTTATTATAGTCTCTGACCATGGGATGGGTCCTATTTCTTCTGAAAAATACATTAACCTTAAAGCTGTTGTCCCTAACAGAATGATAGCTTCAATTTCAGGTGGAAACCCTGTATATCTCATAAACGCTGCTGAAGGAAAACGGGACAGTGTCCTTATTTTGCTGAACTCAGTAAAAGGTATGAAAGCATGGAAGAAATCTGAGGTTCCTGCAAAATGGCATTATGGAACCAATCCGCGTATTCCTGAGATTGTAGTAGTTGCAGACAGTTCCTGGAGTCTGGGAACAAGACCTGATGGCTCTTCAATAAAAGGAGGTGCTCATGGTTATGATAATTCCGATTCGGATATGTTTTCCATATTTTATGCTGCAGGCCCGTTATTTAAGAAGAATTACCGGTTTAAAGAACTGAATAATGTGGATATTTATAATCTGGTTTGCAGGATTCTCGATATCAAACCTGCTCCTAACGATGGAAATCCGGAACATATAAAAGGTATGTTAAAGTAGATTTTACCCCCTAAATCCCCCAAATGGGGGACTTTGGCTTCATTTTCATTATCAACATTGCTCTTAAGCCCCACAAATGGGGGACTTTGGTTTCAATTTCATAAGCAATATTGCTCTTAAGCCCCCCATCTGGGGGGTTGGGGGGTTGAAACTAAGGATAAACTGTTACACACAGGATGTCTGAGATTCAAGTTATTTTCACGAAGTTAGCTTCTCTTGTCTTTTGTTTTTATGGAAAATATTCCGTATAATTATTACTCAAATCAGATACAGAATGAATCGCGATTTATTAATAAAGGAGTTACGGAAACAGTCTGATGTAATCTGGGATACTATTGTTATCGGTGGAGGTGCCACCGGATTAGGAATTGCTCTTGATGCTGCTTCACGGGGTTATAAGACACTTTTACTTGAACAATCTGATTTTGCAAAAGCGACTTCTTCCCGCAGTACGAAACTGGTACATGGCGGTGTAAGGTATATGGCGCAAGGTGATCTGTTTCTGGTTATGGAGGCTTTGCATGAACGCGGGTTGATGCTTAAAAATGCACCTCACCTTACCTTTAACCAGGAATTTGTTATTCCGGTTTTTTCAGTTTGGGATGCTTTAATGTACACAGTTGGACTTAAGTTTTATGATCTGCTGGCGGGACGGTTAAGTATGGGTAAGTCATACTTTATCAGCAAAAAAGAAACCCTGACAAGATTGCCTCTTTTGAAATCTGAAGGCTTAAAGGGAGGTGTTGTTTATCACGATGGTCAGTTTGATGATTCGCGCATGGCGTTGGCACTTGCGAAAACATGTGCTGAACGGGGAGGATTGGTTCTCAATTATTTCAAGGTCACCGGTTTGTTGAAAAATGAGAAAGAAAAAATATGTGGTGTTTCTGCAAAAGAATTATTATCGGGAGATGTATTTAACCTGAGAGCCAACCTTGTCATAAATGCTACCGGGGTATTCGCTGACGAAATTTCCAGAATGGATAATCCTCAGGCCAGGCACACTATCAAACCAAGTCAGGGTGTTCATATTGTCCTCGAGAGATCTTTTCTGGAAGGCGATTCGGCAATAATGATACCCAAAACATCAGACGGCAGAGTACTGTTTGCTATCCCCTGGTACAATGAAGTTGTTATTGGAACAACTGATACGCCGCTGGAAAAAATCAGTTTAGAGCCGGTAGCATTGGAGAAAGAAATTCAATTTATTCTCAATACTGCTGAATTATATATGGTTAAGCCTCCAAAGCGTGAAGATATTCTCTGTGTTTATGCTGGTCTTCGTCCCCTGGCAGCTGACCCTGATAACCCGGCATCCACTAAAGAAGTCTCACGCAGGCATAAAATCACTCTTTCTCCATCGGGACTTTTGAGCATTGTAGGGGGAAAATGGACAACCTATCGCCGTATGGCTGAAGAGACTATAGATAAGGCAATTAGCGCAGGATTTCTTGGAAAAAGGAAATGTATAACATCAGATCTTAATCTTACAACTCTGAAATCTATTAACTCAGGAAACCGTTTGCATATTTATGGCGATGGGTCAGCTGAAATAGATGAAATGATAAGCCAGAATCCTGCATTGGGTATACCACTGGATTCCAGACTGCCATACACAAAAGCGGAAATTATCTGGATCTGCAGAAATGAAATGCCGTTGAAAGTTGAGGACGTACTTGCCAGAAGGACCAGGGCTTTATTGCTAAATGCCAAAGTAAGTGCAGATATGGCAGCCGAAGTCGCATACATTATGGCAATGGAGTTGGGATTTGATTTGATATGGCAAAATGAACAGATAGAATCATACCATGAACTAGTTAATAACTATATCCGGGAAAAATGAAAAAATTCATCTTAGCACTCGATCAGGGAACTACCAGTTCCCGCGCAATCATTTTTGATCATAATGGCCTTCCTGTTACTATTGCTCAAAAGGAATTTACTCAGTTCTATCCAAAACCGGGATGGGTTGAGCACAATCCTGAAGAAATCTGGTCAACTCAGGCTGGAGTTGCTCTGGAAGCAATTACGAAAGCAGGTCTGGAAAGCAGTAACATAGCAGCTATTGGCATTACTAACCAGCGCGAAACAACAATTGTTTGGAACAGGAAGACAGGAAAACCGGTTCATAATGCAATTGTATGGCAGGACAGACGTACTGCTGATTTTTGCGATCAGTTGAAAAAAGAAGGACAAAGCCGGAAAATTCTTGAGAAAACCGGACTTATTATCGATGCATATTTTTCTGCAACAAAAGTCAGGTGGATACTGGATAACGTCAAGGGAGCCAGGAAGCTGGCAGAAGACGGACAATTGGCATTCGGAACAGTGGATTCATGGTTAATATGGAATCTGACAAGAGGAGGATTGCACATCACTGATGTCTCGAATGCATCAAGAACTATGTTGTTTAACATACATTCGCTTAAATGGGATGATGAACTGCTTAAAATATTTAACATTCCTTCAGGTATGCTTCCGGAAGTCAGATCTTCCAGTGAAGTATATGGAAATACTGCAGGACTGTTTGCATCCAAAATTCCAATTGCCGGTATAGCCGGTGACCAGCAGGCAGCTCTTTTCGGACAGATGTGTATTGAACCGGGAATGGTTAAAAACACTTATGGGACAGGATGTTTCATGATGATGAACATCGGGAATAAACCAATTGAGTCGAAGAGTAAACTACTTACAACTGTTGCCTGGAAAATAGGCAAAGAAACTAATTATGCACTTGAAGGAAGTATCTTTATAGCAGGGGCGGTTGTTCAATGGCTTCGTGACGGTCTTGGAATAATAAAGAAATCATCGGATGTTGAAAAGCTGGCCGCAAAGGTAAAAGATAGTGATGGTGTTTATTTTGTTCCTGCTTTTGCCGGACTTGGAGCGCCTCACTGGAACCAGCATGCACGTGGTACGATGGTGGGACTTACAAGAGGTTCAACTTCTTCTCATATTGCCCGTGCTGCACTCGACAGTATAGCATATCAGACACTCGAAGTTCTGCTTGCAATGCAGAAAGATTCAGGGATTGATATTCGTGAACTGCGTGTTGATGGGGGCGCGACTGTCAATGACAATCTTATGCAGTTCCAGTCCGATTTACTGCAGACAAAAGTAGTCCGTCCAAAAATCACAGAGACTACTGCCCTGGGCGCCGCTTATCTTGCCGGCCTTGCTGTTAAGTACTGGAGCGATATCAATGAGATTAAGAAGCAATGGCAGATGGATCGCACCTTTTCTCCCCGGATAAAAGCAGCTGAAACACTCTCGTTAGTAAAAGGTTGGCACAGGGCTGTAAATGCATCTAAAGCCTGGGCTGATGACGCAAAATGAGGTTGAGGTTAAGGCTAAGGTTTAGATATATCACTTTAATTACTCTAGGCACTTTAGTCACTTTAAGTACTTTTTATTCAAAACAATATTTATTTTTACAACATTATAGATAACTAAAACCAGATAATATGAGTCCATTCTTTGCTGAATTTTTCGGTACTGCTATAATCCTTGTATTCGGGGGAGGTGTAGTTGCAAACGTAGTTCTTAATAAGACCAAAGGAAACAACAGTGGCTGGATAGTAATATCATTCGGATGGGCAGTTGGAGTGTTTACCGGAATCCTTATTGCAGCTCCATTCAGTGGTGCACATTTGAATCCTGCCGTCACTCTAGCGCTGGTTATTGCCGGTAAATTTTCTCTTTCTCTTCTTCCCATATACATCTGCGCACAGTTGCTCGGAGCTATGTTTGGAGCTTTACTTGTTTGGTTAGCCTACAAAAAGCACTTTGATGCAACTGATGATGGAGATGCAAAACTTGCTGTTTTCTGTACTTCGCCTAATATCAGAAGCTATTGGTATAATGTTCTTACCGAGGTTATCGGAACGTATGTATTAACTCTGGCTGTCCTATATATGGCAAAGCCGGAGGTTGGGCTGGGAGCATTGAGCGCCTTACCTGTTTCGGCTGTCGTGCTTGGTTTGGGTTTGTCAATCGGTGGTCCGACAGGATATGCCATTAACCCTGCCCGTGACCTTGGTCCGCGTATTATGCATTTCATTCTGCCTATCCCGCTTAAACGGGACAGTGATTGGAAATATTCATGGGTTCCGATACTTGGCCCGTTATTGGGCGCAACTATAGCAGCAACAATGTTTGTAATGTTCGGAGGTTAGTTGCAGTCCTGTTCAACTCTGATAATTGTCTTTATATCATATCCGCTATCTATAGCTTTTTGTAACAGCATTTTATAGGTCGAATCATCCATTGTCCTTTCCCTGGCAAGGATCCACAGGTATTTGTAACCGGGCTCCCCGACAAGCACATACCTGTAATCTTTATCAAGGTGCATTATCCAGTAATCACCTGAGAATGGCCAGAAAAACTGTACTTTAAGTTTCGCCGGAAAATTCTTATCAGGTATCCATGCAACTCCTTTTGCTGAAGTGCTTTTCTGAAGATCAGTTATATAGTTACCAGCATTAATTACTGTTATTTTGCCATCATCACGAAGTGAATACTCTGCTGAAGTGCATTTTAGTTTTCTTTCAAAAAAATTTGGCAATCTGGCAATTTCGAACCACTTGCCTTTATATCTGTTCAGATCAACTGATGATACAACAGATAGTGTTTTTTGGGAATTTGCTAAATTGAAGATCATGATTGTAAAAAGAATTAAAAATAGTTTTCTCATTCCTCTTTTTTTTAAACCAACAAGATAATAAATAAACTGTTCAAAGAAAAAGCCTGCAAGATTTCTTGCAGGCTTAAATAAACTGTTAATTACTGAAATTAGTTAGCAGACCAGGTAAAAGTATTCGTACCTGGAGGTACTGTAATTCCTGTTGTATATTCAGCTGGATGAGTTGAACTGAACAGCGTTATCGTAGTATTATTTACCGGGAATGATACCTCGGTATAAATAGCCGGTGTATTAGCCATTCCTGAGTAAGTGAACTGGCAATAGCTTAATGCTGAATTAGTCTGTACTAAGGAGTCAAAATGGAGTCCCCTCCAGGCACCTGCTACCGGACTTGAAGCAGCTGTTGTAAAAATGATAGGACTGTTAGCTGTTCCAATTGCTGTGACCTTAGTTGTTCCATAATATCCAAACCAGAAATTGGAATCATTAATAAATAGGATCTTACATCCCGCTTCAATTGTTAAATCACCATCGACATCAGTTTCACCGCCGGTAAAATAGAAATCGGCACTTTGTTTTTTCCAAATAACCGGACCGGTATATTGTACGTCACCTGAGACCTGGATTCCTTTTCCGGCACCTGCAGTTAAAGTATTTGGTGTACCCAGATTTGGGAGATTCTTGGTACTGATACTTATAAGATGATTAGCACAGGTATTAATAGTGTTATTTGTAAATGACTGGAATCCTCCCAGGTCGTTCAGGAAAATCCCGTAGGCAGAGGAGTTACGTACAGTGTTGTTTGTAAATGCAATACTCGCTCCAAAAATAGTTATTGCACCGTAGGAGACATTTGATCCTGCATAGTCAACCAGGCAATAATTCATTTTAGAATTTGTCTGAGTGTAAGGGTAGAAAGAAATTCCAACCCAGGCTCCTGAAGTAGGGCTGGCAGCACTTGAGGTAAATGTTATAGGTGCGGCACTTGTTCCATCAGCGGTGAATGTGGTAGTTGAATAATAACCAACAGTAAGCCATCCTCCTGCATCAAATTTAAATGTTGTACCTGGTTCAATTGTCAAATTACCGTCAACACTAACTTCATTGGTTATAACATAGGGCGCTCCAAGGTTTCTCCAGGTTGAAGCAGTATTATTGTTATAATCGCCCTGTATTAGTATCCCTTTCGCATTGGTAAAAGTGTTGCCTAATCCAATGGTAGCTATCTTTTGTGCATTTAATACAATACCATATTTTGCAGTTGTGTTAATAGTATTATTTGTATATGTTACAAAACCACCTTTATTATTGCTGTATGAAGTATATACTCCTGCACTTCCTGAGTTGCTGATGGTACAGTTATTGATTGCAATGTCGCACCCGAATAAGTTTACAGCACCATAACTTGCATTACTCCCTGCATACTGAATATTACAATATGCCAAAGATGTATTATTTAATGTATAATTATAAAAATACAAACCGTCCCAGGCTCCAGCAGAAGGTAGAAGCGCGGATGACTTGAAAATAATTGGATTACTGGCAGTCCCGTTGGCAATAAGAGTAGCATTGCTGTAATATCCAATTGTCAGACTTGCACCTGCTTCAAACTTAATTACTGTACCAGGCTGAATTGTAAGGACAGAATTATTATCTATATTAACTTCTCCGCTTATAAGGTATGTTTTATCAGAAGTCCATGTTGCAGAAGCTGTAATGTCCTGATTTACAGTTATGTCTGTGAATGTAACTGAAACAGTCCATGCTGTGGTGGTTTTATCAGGCCGTGTAACTGTATATGTTACAGGGCTGGTAAAATTCTGAGCTGTTCCTGAAGCGGGACTTATTGTATGTCCTGGTGCCAGGGTTATGTCTGTATTCAGTGCAGTTAATGCTGTACCTGCAGGAACAGAAAACACAACGGTTTTTGCAACAGAATCAATTACACCCGTTGTTGGCGGTGTAACAAGCTTGAAAGAGACGATCTGTTTGCCAATAGTTACAACTGGATCCATTACTGAATCCTTTTTACAGCCGTTAAGAGCCAATAAAACAATAAAGAAAACACCTGTAAGATTAATAAATGTTTGTTTCATTTTTCTAAAAATATAAGTTAGTAATTATTGATTTAAGATCCGAGGCGCAGTTTATTTGATAAGTAAATTTAATAAATCATATTAAATCTGAAAGGTGAAGCATGATATTTATGACCAAAATGACATTTTTTTTGATAAAACAGTTAATGACACAGGTGAAAGTAATAAAACAACTAAAACACATCTTTTGTTTAGAATTTTTTTCCTAATTTGGATGAATAATCTGGTATTAATATAAAACAGAAGTCATGAGGCAGAAAATAGTCCCTTTGATTTTAGTAGCTGTAGGATTAATAGTTTTTGCTTTTACAATTCCTGTCATCCATAAATCAGTCAAACTTAAAAGGCATGGAATCTCAACGGACAGCAATGTATTAGAATCAAAAAGAATTAGCAGTTCCAAAGGTTCATCCACTTATGATGTTACTGTATCATTTACTTCCCCTGAAGGTAAGCGCTTAACAGCTACAGCCAGAAAACGCTATATGGTATCCAAAGGAGATAAAGTTACGATCTGGTATGATAAGGAAGATCCTCAGATAATGACTTTTGGAGACAGTATAGGATATAATCTCAGAGGGGCAATATTCGGTGGTATATTTTTCTTTTTGGGAATTTACCTGTTTGTTCGTTATTTTTCTGAGGATATTAAAAACAAGCAGCTTAGAACCGCAGGAATGAAAATATCTGCTGAATTTGTTTCAGTTTACAGAAATGATAAGTACAGGATGGGCCCCAATAATCCCTGGGTTATAAAATGTAAGTGGGTTGATAACAGAAATAACAGGGAATATCTTTTTTTTAGTAAGGATTACACTATTGATCCTGCTCCATTCCTGAACGGGAGATACCATATCGATGTATATATCAATCCATCAGATCCTTCAAAATACTTTATGGATGCCTCATTTATGCCTGAAGGGAATAATACAATTGGTTGAGTAATGACATTCTATGTCCTGACACTTTTCCTTTTTGGAAAGAGATCAAGCTAATTGGTAAATAAGCCTTTAAAGAAATCCTTCATATCGTTCCAGGAGTTTTTATCAGCCTCAGCATTATACTCGATTGGCATGTTGAACTTTTTGCCTGTTTCGGTTGCAGCTGGATTTGTAAATGCATGTGTTGCATTTGGATATACCTTAAATGAATAATTTGCACCGATGGAATCGAGCTGATGCTTAAAGGTATCGATGTCCTTTTGTGAGACAAATTTGTCATTTCCTCCATGGCATACAAGGATTCTGGCTTTTAGTAATTCTTTATTTGCCGGCGCTCCTGCAAGTCCGCCATGGAAACTTACAACACCTTTAAGACCGGAACCCAGCTTTGCTGAATTAAGCACGATTCCTCCTCCGAAGCAGTAACCTATTGCAGCAACATTTGAAGGATCTGTCTCAGCATATTCCTTTATCTTTTTTATTGCAGCATCAAGCCGGGATTTTGAAAGGACCGGATTCTGGTAAAAAGGTTTTGTAAGGTCCTGAGCTTCCTGGGGGTTAGCCGCGATTTTCCCGTCACCGAATATATCGACGGCCATTGCTATATAACCTAATTCTGCAAGCTTCCTGGCACGCATTTTAGTGTAATCATTTAGTCCCCACCATTCGGGGACAACCAGAACTGCTGGCCTTTTCCCTTTCTGATTCTGATTATAAACAATATAGCCTTTCAGGAGTGTACCATCAACGGTATAAGTCACATTTTCTTCTTTTAACATACGATTTGAGTTTTGAGCCCTGAGAAGAGAAAAAGATGATCCGATAAAGATTAAAATAGTAAGTCCGAATAACCGAATATGTCTTTTCATAAGTCTGTGTATTAAAATATGTTTAGAATAACTAACAATAAACATCTCAAAAAGTTTATCAATAAGCTGAATAAAGGCTTTTGGCTTTGGAGCCTGAATCAGGCATTGCTATCAGGCATGCTTAATATCATTAATTATTCCACAGTTCTGACATTTTGTCCATTACCTTTGGCCTTTTAATATTGACATCAAATAAAAAGGAACGATTATGAATATTCTGGAACTGATTTTTGGTGAAAAAGTAAATCTTCAGGAAGTAATTTCAAGCGGTGCTGTTATTCTGGATGTGCGGACAAAA
>Ga0302322_100005659_pt1 | contig 10972 bp, 6 predicted proteins | sample Fen_T0_2_FD_203757 | JGI IMG/M metagenome (GOLD analysis project Ga0302322, IMG submission 203757) | Peat permafrost microbial communities from Stordalen Mire near Abisko, Sweden - Fen_T0_2 | ecosystem: Environmental > Terrestrial > Soil > Wetlands > Permafrost | place: Sweden: Abisko... | reverse complement strand
GGTCCGGGTCCTTGTTCATCGCGCGCTCGACGATCATCGCGAGGTCGTCGGGTAGGTCCGGGCGCAGTGCCTCGAGCGGCTCGGGCGTCGCCTCGATGACTGCGTCGAGTGTGTCGCGCGCGGTCATGCCGGCAAAGGCCGGCTGGCCGCAGGCCATTTCGTAGAGCAGGCTGCCGAGCGAGAAGACTTCGCTGCGCGCATCGACCGGCCGGCCGAGCGCCTGCTCGGGTGACATGGCGGAGGGCGTGCCGAGGATCGGGGGGCCCATGCCGTCGGCGCTCAGCGAGTCGGTGCGCACCTTGGGCAGGCCGAAGTTGAGCAGCTTGGGTTCGCCTTGCGCGCTGAGTTGCACGTTGGCGGCCTCGAGGTCGCGGTGGCGCACGCCCTGCTCGTGCGCGTAGGCCAGCGCCTCCGCGAGCGCGACGCCCACGTAGGCGATTTCGGCCATGCTCATCGGACCGTCGGAGAGGAACTGTGTCAGCGTCGCGCCGTCGACGCGCTCGAAGGCGACGTACACGTGGCCGTCCGCGTCGCCGGTCTCGTAGATCGCCGCGATGTGCGGGTGCTGCAGCATCGCGGCCTGGCGGAACTCGCGCAGGAAGCGCGCCTTGCGCTCGGGATTGTCCCAGAGTTGTCCGGGCATGACCTTGAGCGTCACGTCATTGCCGGAAGCGGGATCCTGCGCGTGGAAGACGCGCCAACGACCCTCCGGCTCCTGCTCTGCGAGCAGGGTGTAGGGTCCGAGGCTGTAGGTCTCGGTCTCGACGGAGGACTCGGTCATGAGAGAAGGAGGAGCACATCCCTTTCGACCGTCGAGGGCGCGCGGGTCAAGTACAGGACGGTAGCCGGAGGGCGCAGGACCTTGGGGCAGGCCCTGCAATCCTTTCCACATCGCGCGCGCCTGCGCGGATCACGTGTCCCCGATCGAATCTCCGCACCCACGCGCGCACTCATGCTTGGACTCCTTGCCCCCCTGTGTCCGTGCGCTTGCGCCTTGACGCGCGTGCGGAAGCGGAGCGCGCGCACGTGCTCGCGAGCGTGCGCGCCTCCCTCGACGCCATGACGCGCGCGATTCGGAGGCGGCGGCGCCCGCAGCGTGGTGCGCGCGCCGGGCTCCGGAGTAGAGTCGCCGACGCAGCGGCGTGGGCTCAGCGCTTCGCTGCAGCCGCCGCGGGGCGGTGATCGGGAAGCCCGTTCAGGATCAGGCGCAGCGGCGGAGTTTCCGACGGCGCCAGCAGAAGCAGGAAGCGCTTGCCGTCCGGCGCGACTTCGAACGCCGCGATGTCCTCGGTGTTCTCCAGCAGCACCTTGGGCGGTGGCGGTGAACCGAAGGAGCCGGGCTGATCCAGTTCGACCACCATGACCCGAGCTGGGGCAGTGACCGTCTGAACGCCCGATCGGAGCTGGATGAAGTAGAGCTTGTCGGATCCCGGCGACCAGGCCGGAGCGATGCCGCCGTCGGAGACCTGCACCTTGGGCCCGGGGCCCGGATACGGCGCGATGTAGACCTCGGACTTGCCCGACTCGTTGGAGACGTAGGCGACCCAGCGGCCATCCGGGGAGAACTTGGCCCAAGTCTCGGACGCGGCGGTGCTGCGGAACGGGATCGCTACGGTCGATCCGTCGAGCGGAAGCACTCTGAGGTCCGAGTCCAGTTTCTCCACGATGCCCGACATCATCAGCGACTTGCCGTCCGGCGAGGCGCTGAGCGGGAACCAGACGCGGCCGCCGCTGCCCGGACCGTAGACCAGGCGCTTGTCGCCCGAGCCGTCAGCGCGAATCGAATAGATCTCGGGGTAGTCGTTCTTGTCGGAGGAGTAGTAGATCGTCGCGCCATCCGCGCTCCACACGGGCAAGCCCTCCCAACTCGCCTCGTTCGTCAAGCGCGTCGAGGACGGGCGATCCACGCCATAGATCCACAAGTCCGCCAACCCCGTGCGCCGATCGGCGACGTGCGCGACGACGCGCTTTCCGTCCGGCGAGATTCGGGGCGTATCGAAGTTGCCCTTGGGACCGAGGGTTCCAAGGCGCACTCCCGCGGAGTCGAACCAGACGAGCTGCTGCTCGTCTGCGGGCGTGACGAACGCGATCGTGCCATCGGACGCAACGCTGAGCACGGAAGAGCCGGTCGGCCGGAAGTAGGAGACGTCGTCGGCGATCGTGATGGCCTCACCGGTGATGCGGAGCGACTCGACATCGAAGGGCGCGGCCTTGATCGTGCCGTCGTCGACGTACACGAGCCACCCGGGCTCGACGTAGGTGACGGGCGAGGTCAAGTCGGCCACGAACGTGCGCTCGGTCGAGCCGATGCGGCCTGCGTACAGGTGGCCGACACTCACCTCCTGGTCGGGCTTGCGATCGATGACGAGGTACAGGAAGCGCTTGCCGTCCGGCAGGAAGACCGGGAACTCGTGAGCGCGCTCGAAGGCCTTGGCATCGACCGCCGTCGCGAGCTCCGGCTTGCCGCCGCCACTTGGGATCCTGAAGATCCCGCCGTTGCCCTCGGCCCCTCCGATGGATCGCGCCACGAGGATCGTCCCGTCGGGACCCCACGAGGCTCCGTCGTTGTACGGCTCCGCGGCGAGCAGACGGCGCGAGCCTCCTTGCTCCACGTTGGCTGCCCAGAGCTTGCCCTCGGCATGAAACGCGATGGAGCGGCCGTCCGCCGACCAGAATTGTCCGCCGGCTCCGAGGGTTTCGGGCAGCGGTTTCGCCTCGAACGAGTCGAGCGCGCGCACCCACAGATTGGTGTCGGCAGCACCGGTCTGTCGCGCCACGAAGGCGACGAAGCGGCCATCGGGCGAAAGCACCGGGCTCGATGCGAAGCAATAGGTCGAGGTCCGGGACGGAATCAGGAGGCTGGCTGTGCGCGGGGCACGCGCGAGCGGCAGCGCCCAGCGAGTGGCCAGGAACCAGCCCATGCCGATCAGCAACACGGCGAAGGCCGCGCGCAGCAGGACGGAGACCCATGTCTTGCGCGGTCGCGAGGCGGCCGGCTCCGCGGGCGCGTCGTGGGCACGCTCGAGGATACGCCGCGCGTCGCCGCAGTCGCGCAGGCGCTGGCGCGGGTCCTTCTCGAAGCAGCTCGCGACGAGTTCGCGCACGCTGCGCGGCGTGTTCGCCGGCAGGCGCGAGAGGTCGGGCGTCGTGTGCAGCACGGCGCCGAGCACGTCCGTCAGAGTCTCTCCCGCAAAGGCGCGTTTGGCGGTCAAGCACTCGTAGAGCACACAGCCGAAGGCCCAGATGTCGACGCGCTTGTCGATGTTCTTGCCGCGCGCCTGTTCAGGAGCCATGTAGGTCGGCGTGCCGAGCAGGCGGCCAGCCTCGGTCGAGAGCACGGAGTCGGTCGAGGAGCCGCTGCCGCTCTCGCTCGCGGGTTTCGCGAGCCCGAAGTCGAGCACCTTGACCTTGCCCTCGGGCGTGAGGCGGATGTTCGCGGGCTTGAGATCGCGGTGGATCACGCCGGCTTCGTGCGCCGCTTCCAGACCTTCCGCGATCTGCTTGCAGACGTCGAGCGTCTCGTCGATCGAGAGCGGCCCGCGCTTCAAGCGCTCCTCGAGCGACTCCCCCGGCACGAGTTCGAGCACGAGGAAGCACGTGTCACCGACCTGATCGACGCCGAAGATCTGCGCGACGTTCGGGTGGTTCAGCGATGCGAGCGTCTTGGCCTCGCGCTCGAAGCGCTTCAGCCGCTCCTCGTCGTCCGCGAAGTGCTCAGGCAGTACCTTGATCGCCACCTCGCGTCCGAGCTTCGTGTCCTTCGCGCGCCAGACCTCCCCCATCGCGCCCGCGCCGAGCGGTGCCACGACCTCGTAGAACGCGAGCTTGCTTCCGGGGGTGATGCTCATTGCGCCGCCTCGATCACGAAGAGCTTCGAAAGACGCCTGATGTAGCCGTATCCGTAGGAGCGCTGCGGATCGATCGAGCGCTCGCTCGTGCCGACGCGCACGAGTCCGGCCTTGTTCGCGGGCCCGAGCGTGAATGCGGGACTGCGTTTTCCCGTCGCAAGATCGACGCGCTCCAGGACGACCGGGATCTCGCCCCGGCGGTGGACGTAGAGAGCATCGCCCTCGGGGCTCCAGGACATGACCTCTTCGCGTGGTCCGATGCTCGCGAGATCGCGCACCGCACCGCCGTCGAGCGGGTAGAGCTTCCAGTGCGACTCCGCGTCCTGCGCCAGGATCAGGTCTCCGCGCGGCGCAAGCGTGCCTCCGACTCCTTCGGGCGTGAGCGGCTCGGGCTTGCCGCCGTCCACCGACTGGCGGAAGCAGCGCACCGGCCGCGCGTGCTCGTTCGCGAGGACCATCAGGCTCTTGCCGTCGGGGAACCACGTCGCAGCCGCGAAGCGTTCGATGGGCCCGTGTTCGAGTTTGCGCGGGGTGCCCGCGCCCGTCGGATAGAGCGCGACATCGGAAGGCGTGCTGACCACGGCGGCGACCCAGCGTCCGTCGGGCGAGAAGCCCTGTGCGTCCCCGTCGCCGAGGGTCGAGATCGGCGACTGGTCGAGCCGGCGAGTGACCACGGTGTAGTTCGGGCCGCCATGACCGTTCGTGAAGAGAAGGGCTCCCCCATCCGGCGACAACTGGCTGCTCCAGCACTGGTCCAGCCAGCTGAGTTCGATGTCCTCCACCTGACCGGGCATGCGCACGCCGACGCCGTAGAACACGTCTGTTTGCAGCGCGAGCAGCCGGCCGTCCGCTGCCGAGTCCACGAGGAAAAGATCGCCGGGCGTGCTCGGTTCCGCGCGCACGTCCGCGCGATCGGACGCAGTCGAGAACGGCTGCAGCACGTCCGAACCCGAGCCCTCGGCCCCCGAGGAGTGCAGGCGCGCGCCGTCCGGCGACCAGGCCAGCCCCTCGATCGCAGCGTACTCGCCGCTCAGCAACGTGACCTTGCCCGCTCGGTCCGCGATCTTCACGCAACCCCGGTCGTCGAGCCAATACGAGTGGTCGAGGAAGGCGACGCGCGCCCCGTCCGGGGAGACGCGCGGCTCGCTGACGTAGCCCGTCGTCTGGTAGAGCGTCTTCCCCGGGGGATACTCGAGCTGGTCGAGGCCCGCCACGCGGCGCACGATCGCCAATTCGCCATCGGGACCCCAATCGGCATCGCGCACGGAGTCGATGAGCGCGCGCGGCGATCCGTCGATCGTCATGCGTCCGAGCGTGCCCTCGCAGATGCGATGATTGAGGTAGGTCGTGTCGGTCAGGACCGCAAGTTCGCCCTGCAGCGAGACCGAGAGCAGCAACGTGCCGACGGGCGCGATGCGCTGCGGCGCCATCGTGCCCGCCTGCAAGAGAAAGAGCTCCGGCCGGTTGCCGGTGAGCGCCGAGCTGAAAACGATGTTCTGCGTGCGCGGGAGGAACCGCGCGTTGAAGACGAACTGCTGTCCGAAGGTCCTCTGCTTGAACACTCGCGCGGCAGGGGCGTTCTGCACCGGCACGGCCGCCCGTTCCCGCAGGAGGACGAGCGCAGCCGCGAGCAGCAGGGCTCCGGCCGTGATCGTCCAGGGCACCCATCCGCGCGTCCGTGCGGGGAGCTCCTCGGCACGGACGACGCGCGCATCCGCGAGCAACAGTCGCGCTTCGCCGACATCGCGCAGGCGCGCGCGCGGATCCTTCGCGAAGCAGCGCTGCAGCAGTTCGTGCAGGCGCGGCGGCGTCGCGGCGGGGAGCTTCGTCCAGTCGGGCTCGCGCTCGATCACCGCGGCGAAGACGTCGGTCAGCGTCTCGCCCGCGAAGGCGCGCTTGGCGGTCAGGCACTCGTAGAGCACGCAGCCGAAGGCCCAGATGTCGACGCGCTTGTCGATCGACTTGCCGCGCGCCTGTTCGGGCGCCATGTAGGTCGGCGTGCCGAGCAGGCGGCCGGCCTCGGTCGAGAGCACCGAATCGGTCGATGAACCGCTGCCGCTCTCGTTCGCGGGTTTGGCGAGCCCGAAGTCGAGCACCTTGACCTTGCCCTCGGGCGTGAGGCGGATATTCGCGGGCTTCAGGTCGCGGTGAATCACGCCGGCCTCGTGCGCGGCCTCGAGACCCTCTGCGATCTGCCTGCAGACGTCGAGTGTCTCGTCGATCGAGAGCGGCCCGCGTTTCAGCCGCTCCTCGAGCGACTCTCCCGGCACGAGTTCGAGCACGAGGAAGCACGTGTCGCCGACCTGATCGACGCCGAAGATCTGCGCCACGTTTGGATGGTTGAGCGATGCGAGCGTCTTGGCCTCGCGCTCGAAGCGCTTCAGGCGCTCCTCGTCGTCCGCGAAGTGCTCCGGCAGCACCTTGATCGCGACCTCGCGGCCGAGCTTCGAATCCTTCGCGCGATAGACCTCCCCCATCGCGCCCGCGCCGATCGGGCCGAGGATGTCGTAGTGCGAGAGCTTGGTGCCGGCGGCAAGCGTCATGAGCAGTTCACGCAGAAGCAATCGTAGCAAGCCGCGCGCGTCGTTCGCATACTCCGGTCCGTCCCGAGGAACGATTCATGCAGCCCAGTCGCCGCCGTCTTCTGCTCAGCGCGGGTGCGCTCGCCAGCGTCCCGCTATTCACGCGTTGTGCTTCGGTCGGCGGCGTCCCGGCGCCGCAGGCAGGCGGCGACTCGAGCGCGGATCCCGCGTTCGCCGACGCGGTCAGCGTCTCCGACCTCCACGCGATCGCGCTGCTCCGCATGCCACCGATGGCGCGCGAGTTCATCGAGGGTGCCGCGGCGGACGAGATCTCGCTGCGCTGGAACCGCGAGGCCTACGACCGCATCCGGCTCGACCCGCGCGTGCTGCGCGACGTGAGCCGCGTCGACACGCGCGTGAAGCTGCTCGGGCTCGAGCTACCCTGCCCGATCCTGCTCGCGCCCACGGCGCTGCACAAGCTCGTGCATCCCGAGGGCGAGCTCGCCACGGTGCGCGGGGCCGGCGCGGGGCAGGCGGCGATGACGCTCAGCACGATGTCGAGCGTGACGCTCGAGGAAGTGGCACAGGCGGCGAGTGGGCCGCTGTGGTTCCAGCTCTACGTGCAGAAGGACCGGGGCTTCACCGCGGAGCTTGTGAAGCGCGCCGAGAGCGCCGGATACAAGGCGCTCGTCGTCACGGTCGACACGCCCGTGGGCGGCGCGCGCAATCGCCAGGAGCGGGCCAAATTCCATCTGCCGCCGGGCATCGAGATGGCCAACCTGCGCGGGCTTCCGACCGAGGGCGGCCACAAGCTCGACACGGAAAAGGATGCCTTCAAGAACATCCTCCCCGAGCGGCTGACCTGGAAGGACATCGAGTGGCTGCAGTCGCTCACGCGGCTGCCGGTGCTGATCAAGGGCGTGCTCAATGCGGAGGACGCCGAGTTGGCCGCGAAGCAGGGCCTGGCGGGCATCCTGGTCTCGAACCACGGCGCGCGCAATCTCGACACGGTTCCGGCGACGATCGATGCGCTGCCGCGCATCAGCGACAAGGTCGGCGGCAAGCTCGCGGTGCTCGTGGACGGCGGCGTGCGGCGCGGCACGGACGTGCTCAAGGCACTGGCGCTCGGCGCGAATGCCGTGCTGGTCGGCCGGCCGATCTTCTACGGTCTCTCCGCCGGCGGAGCGCAGGGCGTGCAGCGGATGCTCGACATCCTGCGCCACGAGCTCGAGCTCGCCATGGCGCTCACGGGCCGCGCGACGATCGCAGAGATCGATCGCTCCGTGCTCTGGACCTGAGCGCCTCTCAGGCCGGTTCCTCGAACACGCCCGTGCTGCGGTTCTTGTGCACGCGGTCCCAGCGCAGGCAGCGGCCGTTCATGGCCACGTAGGTGCCGAAGGGCAGCGACTGCGCGAAAGCCAGCGCGCTGCCGAGGTTGAAGAGCCCGTCGGAGCTGCCGAAGGTGTAGGGCACCATCGCGCCGGTGAGCACGATCGTCTTCTGCAGGCTCGCTGCGCCGATCGCGCGCGCCGTGTGCTCCATCGTGTCGGTGCCGTGCGTGACCACGATGCGCTCCTCGCTCGCCTCGCGGCAGGCGGTCAGGATCTGCCCGCGCTGCGCGTCGGTCATCTCCAGGCTGTCGATCAGCATCAGGGTCTCGATGCTGATCGCCAGGCGGCTGCGGCCCAGGCGCAGCATCTCCTGCACGTGCGTCTCGCGGAAGAAGAGCCGGCCCTCGAGCTCGTGGTAGTCCTTGTCGAAGGTTCCGCCTGTCACCAGGATGCGCAGCGGGGCTGAGTCCATGCGCGCATCTTCTCAGGTGACGACGCCGGGTGCTACAGCACCGGCCCGTTGTCGCCCGGCAGCATCGCACGCCGCACGAGCGGGATCGGCGGCCCGCCGAAGGACAGGAACTCGTCGTGGAACTGCTTCCAGGCCTGCTGTCCGCCGCGGCTCGCGCACCAGTCCGTGCGCAGCTTGCGGATCATCAGCTTGCCCAGCGTGTAGTTGAGGTAGGCCGGGTCGTAGGTGCCGCGCGCCGCCTGCTGGCGCGCGTTGCCGGCGTCCTGGAAGGCCTGCTCGCGGAACATCTCCTCCGACTCCGCGAGCTTCATGCCGTGCAGGTGCATGCCGATCGAGGAGAGCAGGCGCACGTCGCGCAGCAGCGCGTTGAGCAGCTGGCCGATGTGCGCTTCGGGATTGCCGCGCAGGCCTTCCTCCCAGAGCAGCTCCTCGGTGTAGTGCGCCCAGCCTTCGGCGAAGGCGTAGCCGACGAAGATCCGGCCGAGCATCGAGCGCGAACGGTTGGCGTGCAGGAACTGCAGGAAGTGGCCGGGCCAGACCTCGTGCACCGAGGTGAAGAGCAGGTCCGCCTCGCCGGGCACGTAGGCGTCCTGCTCGGCCTGCGGCCACTTGGGATCGGGCGGCGCGATGTAGTAGACCGAGGGCAGGTTCGACTCGTAGGGGCCGGGGATCTCGATGTAGGCGAAGTTCTGGCGGTTGAAGGCCGGCGCCTCGGCCACCTGCGCCTCCTCCGTGCCCGGGATCGTGACGATCTCGTGCTCGACGAGGAACTTCTTGAGCTCGACGAGCTGCTCGCGCGCGCCCGCCACGGGACCGCCGGGCGTCTTCTGCTTGCCGATGCGCTCGACGCACTCGCGCACGCTCACACCGGGCGCGTACAGCGCGCAAGCTTCGCGCAACGCGCTCGTGTTGCGCTCGAGATCGGCGCGCCCCGCGGCTTCGAGCGCGGGCAGCGGGATCGAGACGCCCTCGGTCATCTCGAGCATTTTCGCGTAGCGCGCGGGCCCGAGCGGCTCGATCGCCGTGGAGTTCGGCAGGTCGTCCTCGAGCTTCTTCGCCAGCGCGGAGAGCGCCACGGCGGCCTCTTCGCTCGCGTCCACGAGCTGCTTCTGCAGCGCGGCGTCGCTCACGCTCGCGAAAGCCAGGCGCGCGTCGTTGCGGTAGAAGTCGGCCAGGCCCGAGAAGAGCGCCACGCCGTAGTGCGTGAAGGTCTCGGGCAGCGGCAGGTGCAGGTTCTGCTGGATCTGCGGCGTCGCGCGCAGCACCGAGCTCGCATAGCGGATGAAGGCGCGCAGGCGCACCTCGGGCGGCGCATAGGGCCGCACGACGTAGACGCTCGGGTTGAGCGCGTCGGCGTAGTAGGCCGGGTTGCGGAAGGGCTGCTCCGCGACCGCGAGCCAGAAGAGGTCGTTGTCGATGCGCTTCAGCAGGTAGTCGCGCTCGAAGCGCTGGGCCGTGTCGAGCTCGTTGCCGGCGAAGGCGCTGGCGCGCTCGCGCACGCGCTCCAGGCGCGCGATCTCGGCCTTGATCCCGGCCACGGACCAGTCCGGCAGCTGGCCGTCGAACTCGTGCTTGCCCTGGTTGACCGCGAAGGCCGGGTTGGCCACGAAGTACGCGGACAGGAACTCGTCGACGAACACGGGCCAGGCCTTGCTGGCCTGTGAGCCTTGCGGCTGCGCTTGCGCCTTGGAGTGGTCCGCCGCGACTTCGCAGCCTGCGAGCAGCAGGGCCAGAGCCAGAGCGGGAGCGACGAGGACACGAGCGGGCGATGAAGTCATGGCGGACTCCGCGGTCGAACCGGATCGCGAGCGGAAAGCTCTAGCGCGGAGCGGCCGTCGCGGCCGTCGGCGGGAACTTCGCCAGGATCATACGCAACCCCTCGCAAACGCGGTCCACTTCGACGCGGCCGTAGGCGTCGGTCTTGATCCAGCCGACCCAGACCTGCTCCTTGCTGTGCTGGTCGTAGACCTCGACCGCCAGCGTGCGCTGATCGTAGGAGTAGACGTCTACGGCACGGTAGGCGCCGTAGCCCGCCCGCGTGCCGTGCGAGTAGCCCCAGTCCGAGACCTCGACCTTGGGGATCGACTCGCCGCGCACATTGACGGTGAAGTCCGCCGCCGTGCGCTCGACCTCGTGGAATCCCTTGGCGCTGAGCGTCTCGATGACCGTCTTCCGCGCCGGCTCGCTGACGCGCAGCATCAGGCCGGGGTCCGAGAGGTCCTTCACCTCGGGCAGCGGCAGCAGCGCGAAGTTCTTGTAGACGGCGAAGTCCTGGCCGGGCTTGAAGTCCGCATGGACCGTCGGCGTCGACGAGCAGGATGCGAGCAGCAGGCCCGCGAAGAATGCCGGTGCGAGGCCGGCCCGGAGGATGCTCTTCGTGGAGTGCATGTGCCTACCAGATCCAGCCGCGCTCCGCGGCGGCCTGTTCGACGCGCGCGCGGGTCGCGAGTGCGCGTTCGTTCTTGGGGTCGAGGGCCAGCGCCTTGTTGACCTGGGCCAGGGCATCGTTGTAGCTCGAGCGCGTCGTGTAGGCGCTGGCCAGATGCAGGTGCACCTCGATCACCTGGTTGACGACGATCACGCGGTAGCCGCCGAGCGTCTCCTGCGTCTGCGGATCGGGATACTTCTTGACCAGCTTGTCGAGCAGCGCGAGCGCCTTCTGCCCGTCGCTGACCGCGCTGTCCCACAGGCTGGTCGAGCGGCTGCCGGTGGTCTTCTGCGTCAGGCCGTCCTGCGTCTTCTTGACCATGTCGTCGTAGTTCTTCTTGCCCGGCTGCAGATCCTTCTTGAGTTGTTCGC
>Ga0302322_100005658_pt1 | contig 10974 bp, 10 predicted proteins | sample Fen_T0_2_FD_203757 | JGI IMG/M metagenome (GOLD analysis project Ga0302322, IMG submission 203757) | Peat permafrost microbial communities from Stordalen Mire near Abisko, Sweden - Fen_T0_2 | ecosystem: Environmental > Terrestrial > Soil > Wetlands > Permafrost | place: Sweden: Abisko... | reverse complement strand
AGCCGACCCGTGTCCCCGGTTCGCATGATCGTCCCGGGGGTCGGGGGGTCGGGGGGTCGGGGGGTCGGGGGGCCGGGCGGCGGAGGCTCACAGGGCCGCCGACAGGCGGACCTCGCTCACCTCGGTGCTACCCGTCGTGCCGCCCGTCGTGCCCAGGCGGCGGTGCGCGCCGTCCGGGCGCAGGCCCGCGGACTGCAGGAACGCGCGCCGTGCGTCGTCCGCCGCCGGTACCCAGACCTGCAGGGCTGTGAACGCGCGCTCGCGGGCCGCGTCGACGGCGGCGGCGAGCAGCCGGGAGGCGTGGCCGCGCCGCTGCTGGGCCGGGTCGACCTCGAGCGCCACCAGTTCGGCGTCCCCGGGGGCGGCGTCACGGTCCGTGGCGGGCGCGAGGGCGGCCAGCCCGACGACGGTCGCACCGGCGCAGGCCACCAGGACGGCGTGGCGCGCCGACGGCGGGGACGTCACCGCTGCCCGCCAGCGCTCGGCCACCGCGTCGGGAGCCAGGCCCGCCAGCACCGGTTCCGGCAGCAGGCCGGGGTAGGCGCGCCGCCAGGCCCGCACCTGGACGGCGCCCATCGCCACGACGTCGCCGGGCCGCGCGGCGCGTACCGACGCGTCGGCCCCGCCGGGGGCGAGCACGTCGTCCGGCCGCTCCTCGTGGCCGGGGTGATCGTGGCCGGGGTGATCGTGGCTCGGGTGCTCGGGGGCCTGCTGCGCGGGGCCGGGTGGCTCGGGGGGACCTGTCTGCACGGCGCCCAGTCTGGCGGGTCAGCCGGCGACCGCGAGCCCGACGACGAACGTGCCGAGCACCAGCGTGGCCGCGGTCAGCTCCACGAGGATCGACAGGCCCGCTCCCAGCAGCGCCGCCCGGGTCGAGGGCCAGGCGGCGCGGGCCCCGCCGTGCCGCAGCGCCTCCGCCGCCCAGACGCCGAGCACGAAGCCGATGACCAGCCCGAGCACCGGGATGACGAACATCCCCACCAGGCCGACCAGGATGCCGGCGACCAGGCTTCGCGTGGGCACACCCGCGGCGCGCAGACGGCGGCCGGGCCACGCGTACTTGACCACGGTCCCGAGCACCACCCACACCGTGCAGAGCGCCAGCACCGCCCAGCGGCCGGGCCCGGCGTCCGAGAACAGGGCCCACACCAGCACCGACGCCCAGCAGAGCAGCAGCCCCGGCAGCACCGGGACCACCACGCCGACGATCCCGACCACCACGCCGACCAGGCACAGCTGGGGGAGCAGGGACTGGTCCACGTGCCGACCGTACCGGCGGCCGGGCGTCGGCACGGGTCGAGCCGCTCCCTAGAGTGGGCGGGTGCTCGCCCCCACCGGCCTGCCCGGCCTCGCCGCGCGCGTCTTCGACGCCGTCCTCTTCGACCTCGACGGCACGCTCGTCGACTCGACGCCGGTCGTCGAGCGGTCCTGGCAGCGCTGGGGGCGCGACTACGGGCTGGCGCCGGGCACCTGGCGGGTAGAGCACGGCATCCCGGCGCGGGCGACGCTCGCCCGGCTCGTCCCGGCGGGGGAGATCGAGGCGCAGTTCGCGGTCCTGGAACGGCTGGAGACGCAGGACCTGGACGGCGTCACGGCGCTGCCCGGCGCCGTCGCCGCGCTCGCGGCGCTGCCCGCGGGCCGGGCCGCCATCGCGACGTCGGGCACGCGCCCGATCGCGCACGCCCGGATCGCGCACACCGGACTGCCCGCGCCGTCGGTCGTGGTGACGGCCGAGGAGTCCGCCGCGGGCAAGCCCGATCCCGCCCCCTACCTGCTGGCCGCGCAGCGGCTCGGCGCCGATCCGCGGCGCTGCCTGGTGGTCGAGGACACGCCCGCGGGCCTGGCCGCGGGCCGGGCCGCCGGTTGCGCGACGCTCGCCGTGACGACGAGTCACGCGCCGCAGCAGCTGGACGCCGACGGGGTGGTCGCCGACCTGTCGGCGGTGCGGTTCGCGGCCTCGGACGACGGCGTGCGGCTGCGGCCCGCCTGATTCTGTGGGGGTGGCCGTTTCTGTCAGAGGTGGCCGGTAGCGTCCCCGGACATGACGAGCGAACCGGTGATCGACGTCCGAGACCCCGGTGCCGAGCCCCGGCCCGACACCCAGTACGAGGACCTGCTGCGGCACGTGATGGCCCACGGCACGGCCAAGTCCGACCGCACGGGCACCGGCACGCGCAGCGTCTTCGGCCATCAGCTGCGCTACCCGCTCGACCAGGGGTTCCCGCTGGTCACCACGAAGCGCGTCCACTTCAAGTCGGTCGCGGTGGAGCTGCTGTGGTTCCTCCGCGGCGACTCCAACGTCGCCTGGCTGCACGAGCAGGGGGTGACCATCTGGGACGAGTGGGCGGGCCCCGACGGCGACCTCGGCCCGGTCTACGGCGTCCAGTGGCGCTCCTGGCCGACGCCGGACGGGCGGCACGTCGACCAGATCGCGCAGGTCCTCGACCAGCTGCGCACCGACCCGGACTCGCGCCGCATGGTCGTCTCCGCCTGGAACGTCGCCGAGCTCGACCGGATGGCGCTGCCGCCGTGCCACGTGATGTTCCAGTTCTACGTGGCCGACGGGCGGCTGTCGTGCCAGCTCTACCAGCGCAGCGCCGACCTCTTCCTGGGGGTGCCGTTCAACATCGCCGGGTACGCGCTGCTCACCCACCTGGTTGCGCAGCAGGTCGGGCTCGGCGTCGGCGACTTCATCTGGACGGGCGGGGACTGCCACATCTACGACAACCACGTCGAGCAGGTGACCGAGCAGCTCTCCCGCGCGCCGTACCCCTTCCCCCGGCTGCGGGTCGACCCGGCCGCGTCCCTGTTCGACCACCGCTACGAGGGCCTGCACCTCGACGGGTACCGCCACCACCCGGTGCTGCGCGCGCCGGTCGCGGTGTGACGTGATCGGCCTCATCTGGGCCCAGGCGGCGAACGGCGTCATCGGCCGGGACGGCGGGCTGCCGTGGCACCTCCCGGAGGATCTCGCGCACTTCCGCCGGTGCACGACCGGTGCCGCCGTCGTCATGGGCCGGCGCACCTGGGAGTCCCTGCCGCCGCGCGCGCGGCCCCTGCCGGGGCGGCGGAACGTCGTCCTCACGACGCGGGCCGGCTGGACGGCGCCCGGCGCCGAGCGGGCGGGCGACCTGACGGCGGCCTTCGCCCTGGTGGGTGAGGGCGACGTCTGGGTCATCGGCGGCGCCGGGGTCTACGCGCAGGCGCTGCCGCTCGCCGACCGGGTCGAGCGCACCGAGCTGGCCGACCCCGTCGACGGCGACGTGCGGGCACCGCGGCTCGACGCGTCGTGGGAGGTCGTCGCCGCCGAACCGGCGCAAGGCTGGGCGAGGTCGCAGACCGGGCTGCGCTACCGGTTCCGCTCGTTCGGTCGCCGTGGGTGATAAATGTGAAGCCGAGAGCGGCGATTGCTTCAGTGCAAGGGTCCGCGCCGGGCGTGAGGTACGTCACACCGGGGAGGGTGGCCCCGGCCCGTAACGCGCGGCGGCGACCGGCGATACATCCGTGGATCCCGGCGCCGCCCGGACCCCCGAGCGGGCGGCGCCGGGATCTTCTGTCGCCGGACGGGCCCCGGGCCGCGGATCCTCCGGGCCGCGGGCGGCCCCTCCCGGACGGCGGCCCCCCGACGCCGGGCCGTCGCGCCGGCGGCACCGGGCCGTGGTCAGGCCGTCGCCCGGTCGTCGCCCGGCCGTCCCCCGCAGGTCACGCTCCCGTCGACAGCCGGGGGACCGCGCCGACTGCCCGGTACCGTTGACCCATGCCGACATCCCGTGCCGACCGGCCCTTCGGGGCGGTCCTCACCGCCATGGTGACCCCCTTCGACGCGGACGGCAGCCTCGACCTCGAGGCGGCCCGGGCCCTCGCCGTCCGGCTGGTCGACGAGGGGAACGACGGGCTGGTCGTCTCCGGGACCACCGGGGAGTCCCCGACCACGTCGGACGGCGAGAAGGAGGCCCTGATCCGGGTCGTGGTCGAGGCCGTCGGCACGCGCGCCACCGTCGTCGCCGGGGTCGGTACCTACGACACCCGGCACAGCGTCGAGCTCGCCGAGCAGGCCGCCAAGGCGGGCGCGCACGGCCTGCTCGTGGTCACCCCGTACTACAACAAGCCGCCCGCCGAGAGCCTGGTGGCCCACTTCACCGCCGTCGCCGACGCGACCGACCTGCCGGTGATGCTCTACGACATCCCGGGACGGACCGGCCTCCGGATCGGCACGCCCGTCCTGCGGCGTCTGGCCGAGCACCCGCGGATCGTCGCCGTCAAGGACGCGACCGGCGACCTCTACGCCGGGTCCGAGGTCATGGCGACGACCGGCCTCGCCTACTACTCCGGTGACGACGTGGTCAACCTGCCCTGGCTCGCGCTGGGTGCCTCCGGCATCGTCAGCGTCGTGTCGCACGTGGCGGCCCGGCAGTACGCGACAATGGTCGGAGCCGTGGACGCCGGCGACCTCACCGTCGCCCGCGCCGTCCACACCACCCTGATCCCCGCCGTCAATGCGATCATGGGGGCCGGGTCGCAAGGGGCCATCCGAGCCAAGGCTGCGCTGCAGCTCACCGGTGCGCTGACGCACCGGACGACGCGCCTGCCGTTGCTCCCCGCCTCCGACGACGACCTGCCCGCACTTCGCACCGCTCTGGAGGAGGCACATCTCCTGTGAGTCACCCGCACCCCGAACTCGCCGCACCACCCCCGCTCGCCGACGGCGCCCTGCGCATCATCCCGCTCGGCGGTCTGGGCGAGGTCGGGCGCAACATGGCCGTGCTGGAGCACGCCGGCAAACTGCTGATCATCGACTGCGGCGTGCTCTTCCCCGAGGACAACCAGCCGGGCGTCGACCTGATCCTGCCCGACTTCTCGCCGATCGCCGACCGCCTCGGCGACGTCGTCGGGGTGATCCTCACCCACGGTCACGAGGACCACATCGGCGCCGTCCCCTACCTGCTGCGCCTGCGCGAGGACCTGCCGCTCATCGGGTCCCAGCTCACCCTCGCGCTCGTCGAGGCGAAGCTGCGCGAGCACCGGATCACGCCGTACACGCTCGCCGTCACCGAGAACCAGGTCGAGCGCCTCGGCCCGTTCGAGTGCGAGTTCGTCGCGGTGAACCACTCCATCCCCGACGCGCTGGCCGTCGCCGTCCGGACGGCGGCGGGCACCGTCCTGCACACCGGCGACTTCAAGATGGACCAGCTCCCGCTGGACGGGCGCATCACCGATCTGCGGGCCTTCGCCCGGCTCGGCGAGGCGGGCGTCGACCTGTTCATGGTCGACTCCACCAACGCCGAGGTGCCCGGCTTCACGACGTCCGAGCGGGAGATCGCCCCGGTCCTCGACAGCGTGTTCGCCGCCGCCGAGCGGCGGATCATCGTCGCGTCGTTCGCGTCGCACGTGCACCGGGTGCAGCAGGTGCTGAACGCTGCGCATCGCCACGGCCGCCGGGTCGCGCTCGTGGGCCGGTCGATGGTCCGCAACATGGGCGTCGCCAAGGAGCTGGGCTACCTGTCGGTGCCGGACGGCGTCCTCGTCGACATCCGCGCCGTCGACGACCTGCCCGACGACCGCGTGGTGCTCATGTGCACCGGCTCGCAGGGCGAGCCGATGGCCGCGCTCTCCCGGATGGCGGCCCGGGACCACCGGGTGCGCGTCGGCAGCGGCGACACCGTGGTCCTCGCGTCGTCGCTGATCCCCGGCAACGAGAACGCCGTCTACCGGGTGATCAACGGTCTGACCCGCCTCGGCGCCAAGGTGGTGCACCAGGGCAACGCGCGCGTCCACGTGTCCGGGCACGCCAGCGCCGGTGAGCTGCTGTACTGCTACAACATCATCCGGCCGCGCAACGTCATGCCGGTCCACGGCGAGATCCGCCACCTCGTCGCGAACGCGGAGCTGGCCGTGCGCACGGGCGTGCCCCGCGAGCGCGTCGTCGTCGTCGAGGACGGCGTCGTCGTCGACCTCGTGGACGGCGTCGCGAAGGTCGCGGGGGCCGTCGAGTGCGGCTACGTCTACGTGGACGGCGCCAGCGTCGGCGAGATCACCGAGGTGGACCTCAAGGACCGGCGCATCCTCGGCGAGGAGGGCTTCATCTCCATCGTCGTGGTCGTCGACTCCGGGACCGGCAAGGTGATCGCCGGACCGGACATCCACGCCCGCGGGTTCGCCGAGGACGACGCGGTGTTCGACGGCGTCCGCCCCCGGATCGCCGAGGCACTCGCCTCCGCCGCGAGCGAGGGCGCCGCCGACAGCTACCAGCTGCAGCAGGCCGTGCGGCGCGTCGTCGGCCGCTGGGTCAACGAGAGCTACCGGCGCCGCCCGATGATCGTTCCCGTGGTCATCGAGGCGTGAGTCCCGCCCCCGGCGCCGGCCCGGGCGTCGTCTGCGCGGGCGGCGCCGTCGTGGACCGGCACCTGCACCTGCTGGCGGCGGCCGTGCCGGGCACCTCCAACCCCGCCCGGGCGGCGTCGTCCCCGGGCGGGGTCGCCCGCAACGTCGCCCAGACCCTGGCCGTGCTCGGGGTGCCGGCCCGGCTGGTGTCGCGGGTGGGGGACGACGACGCCGGGCGCGGCCTGCTCGCGGACCTCGCGGCGTGCGGGGTCGACGTCGGCGCCGTCACCGTCGTCGCTGGCGCGACGACGGCCCAGTACGTGGCGGTGCTCGACCCTGCGGGCGACCTCGTGCTCGGGGTGGTCGCCGCCGAGGTGCTGGACGGCGTCACGCTCGCCGACGTCGAGGCGGCCTGGCCGGACCCGGGGGAGTGGCTGCTCGCCGACTGCAACCTGCCCGCCCCGGTGCTCGCCGGGATCCTCGACCGGGCGCGGCGCGACGGCACGCGCGTGGCCGTCGAGGCGGTGTCCACGCCCAAGGTCGTGCGCCTGACCGCGCCGGGCCCCGGTGCCCGCCGGCCGCTGGCCGGGCTGGGCGTCCTGTTCTGCAACGCCGACGAGGCGGCGGCGCGCGCGCGCGCCGGGGCCGGGGGCGACGCCGGGGCCGACGCCGGGGCCGACGCGGGGGCCGACGCGGGGGCCGGGACGGCGGGCGCCGGGACCGCGGGCGCCGGGCAGGACCCGGCCGACGCCGCCGCGGCCCTGGTCGCCGCGGGTGCGGGTGCCGTCGTCCTGACCCTGGGACCGGCCGGTGCCCTGGCCGTCGACGCCGGCGGCTGCCGTGCCGTGCCCGGCCGCCCGGCCCGTGTGGTCGACGTCACCGGGGCGGGGGACGCGCTCGTCGCCGCCACCCTGGCGCGGCTGGTCGCGGGCGCGGCCCTGCCCGACGCGCTCGCCGCCGGGGTGGCCGCCGCCACGGTGACGGTCGAGAGCCCGGACACCGTGCCGCCTGACCTGGGCCTGCGGCTGGCGGCGTCGGTCCGGCCGCCGACCGGGTGACGATGCGGCCCGCAGCCCGGTGACGATCCGGTACCAGGCCGCCGCCGACTCTGCGCCGATGGCACCCATCGATGTCACTCCGCCGTCCGGCCCCTTCCCCCGGCGATAGGCTCGCCCCCATGACCGCACCAGGACCCGTCGGGAGCGGCCTGCTCGCCGTGTCCCCCGAGGTGGCGGACGCCGTGGCCGTGGGAGGTCCCGTCGTCGCCCTCGAATCGACGATCATCACCCACGGGATGCCGTACCCGGCGAACCTCGAGACCGCCCGCGCGGTCGAGGCCGTCGTCCGGGCGCACGGCGCCGTCCCGGCGACGATCGGGGTCGTCGACGGCGAGGCCAGGGTCGGCCTGGACGACGCCGCGCTGGAGCGGCTGGCCTCGGCCTCCGACGTCGCCAAGGCGTCCCGCCGGGACCTGCCCGCCCTCGTCGCGGGCAAGGCCAGCGCCGGGACGACGGTCGCCGCGACCATGTACCTGGCGCACCTGGCCGGCCTCACCCTCTTCGCCACCGGCGGCATCGGCGGCGTCCACCGGGGCGGGGAGCACACCTTCGACGTGAGCGCGGACCTCGACGAGCTGGCCTGCACGCCCGTGGCCGTCGTGTGCGCGGGCGCCAAGTCGATCCTGGACCTGCCCCGCACCCTCGAGGTGCTGGAGACGCGTGGCGTCCCCGTGATCGGCGTCGGGACCGACCGGTTCCCGGCCTTCTTCACCCGGGACGGCGGCCTGCCCGTCGACCACCGGGTCGACACCCCCGAGGAACTGGCCCACGTGATCGCCGTCCACCAGGCCCTGCGGATGAGGGGCGGCCTGCTCGTCGCGAACCCGATCCCCGAGGCCGACGCGCTCGACCCCGCCGACATCGACACCCGCATCGAGGAGGCGCTCGCCGACGCCGCCCGCGACGGCGTCACCCGCAAGGACGTGACGCCGTACCTGCTCGACCGGATCAACCGGCTCACCGGCGGGCGCAGCCTGACGGCGAACATCGCGCTCGTGCGCAACAACGCCGCCCTCGCCGCCCGCACCGCCGTCGCGCTCGCCGCCGGGACCGCCGGGCTGCCCGGGACCGCCGGACTGTCCGGGACCGCCCGATGAGCCGCCGCGGGGGTGGCAAGCCCCGCCTGCTGGTGCTGGAGGGCGCCTTGCGCGAGAACGGCGGGCTGCGGGTGAGCCACTCCCTGGTGCGGGAGTGGACGCGCGAGGGGATCCCGTCCGCGCTGCTCGTGCTCGAGAACGTGCCGCCTGACGTGCCGATGTTCACCCCGAGCCCGGAGATCTCCTGGGTCTACGCCAGCGGGAAGGAGCGCCGCTTCCGCAGCGCCCTCCCGTACGTGCTCGCCGGCCTCTGGCGGTACAGCCGCAGCGCGGACGTCGTCATCTCCGCCAGCGAGGTCGGCTGGCAGTTGCTGCTCGGGCGGATCGTGACGCGGGTGCTGCGCCGTCCGTTCGTCACCCTCGTGCAGTCGCCGCTCGGCCAGGCGATCGACGACTGGCAGCCGGCCCGGCTGCGCCCGGCACTGCGCTGGGCGAACCGGACCGTGGACCGCGCGGTCTGCGTGTCGCCCGGCCTGGTCCACCAGGTGGTCGAGAACGGGCTGGACCCCGCGAAGGTCACCGTGGTCGCCGTCGGGATCGACGTCGAGGACGTCGTGCGGCGCGGGGCCGGCGCCGCCCGCCCGGTCGGGTCGCCCCGCCGCCAGGGGCCGCCGGTCTTCGTCGGGATGGGTCGGCTGACCCCGGCCAAGGGGTTCGACCTGCTCCTGCAGGCGAGCGCGAAGCTCCTGGCGGAGGGGCTGGACCACCGCATCCGGATCATCGGCGAGGGCCCGATGCGCGCCGAGCTGGAGGCGACGATCGAGGAGCTCGGCCTGCGCGACGTCGTCGAGCTGATGGGGTTCGTGCCCGAGCCGCAGGCGCTCCTGGCCGGGGCCGACCTGTTCGTGCTGCCGTCCCGGCACGAGGGCAACGGCGGGCTGGTGCTGCTGGAGGCCCTCGCCCACGGGCGCCCGATCGTCGCCGCCGACTGCGAGACCGGTCCCCGGCACGTGCTGCGGGACGGGGAGCTCGGCGACCTGGTGCCGCCAGAGAACCCCGACGCGCTCGCCGGTGCGCTCGGCGCCTTCCTGCGCGACCCGGCCCCGCTGCGGGCGCGGGCCCTCGGCGGGCCGCTGCGGGCCCGCGACTTCGACCAGGCGACGGCGGCGCGCACCCTGTACCGCTACCTGCGCGAGACGGTCCCCCTGCGCGGCACCCCGCCCACCCCCTGACGACCCCGCACTCACCTGCGGTGATCGTCCCGGATTGCATGATCACCGCAGGGGGTGTGGGGAGCTTCCGGCGAATTGACCAGCAGGGTCTTGCGGGAGGGTGGGGGATTGGGCGTGGCGGTACCTGGGCGGAACGTCCGGCTCGCGTAGCCTCTCGGAGCATGGCGACCCGTACGTCTTCCTCCGGCGGGCGCGTGAAGGGCTCGACGGCGGGATCGGGGCGGACGGCCGGGCGCGGCACCGGCACCTCCTCGGGCACCGGACGGGCCCCGGCGCGCTCGACGAGCGCCCGCACCCCGTACCGCGGCGCCCCCCGGCACAACCGCCCGACGGGGCTCCCGCTGCCACTACCCCTGCGTCTGGCCCGAGGGGCCTGGATGGGCACGGCGCACCTGCTCGGCGGCACGGCCCGCCGGATCGGTGACGGCGCCCGCGACCTCGACCCGGCCCACCGCCGGGACGGCCTGGGGTTCACCCTCCTCGGCCTGGCCATCGTCGTCGCCGCCCGCGAGTGGTGGCGACTGCCGGGCCGGGCCGGAGACCTGATCCACGTGGTCGTCGCCGGGACCGTCGGCCGGGCCGGGCTGGTGCTGCCGCTGGTCCTGCTCGGGCTCGGCACGCGGTTCCTGCGCCATCCCGACCGGGTGCGGGAGACCAACCGGGTCGTGATCGGCCTCTCCGCGATGGGGGTCGCCGGCACCGGGCTCGTGCACCTCGCGAACGGGCTGCCGAGCCCGGGCGACGGCGCCGCGCGCATGCAGGACGCCGGGGGCATGATCGGCTACCTCGCCTCGTCGCCGCTGCAGCACGCCGTGACGGCCTGGGCGACGGTCCCGATCCTGGTGCTGCTCGCCTTCTTCGGCCTCCTCGTCCTCACCGCCACCCCGGTCCACGCGATCGGGGACCGGCTGCGCGAGCTGCACGACGCCCTGACCGGGATGCGGGACGAGCCGTCCGCGCACGACGCGGAGGGGCGCGGCTCCACGCCCGCGGCGGCGTCCGCCCTGCGCCGGCGGATGCGCCGTCGCCGCGGCCACGACGACGACCCGGACCTCGGCCCGCTGTCGGGTGACGAGGCGTACGAGCAGGCCGTCCTCCAGGACGCCGCCGAGGGCCGGCGCGGGCCGCGTCCGGGGGAGAAGCGGCCCGTCGGCGCGCCGCCCCTGCGGCCGGGCGCGCCCGGCGCCGCGCCGGGACCGGTCCCCGAGGCTGCGGGAGGCGTCGCGAGCGCCGTAGCCGGTGCCGAGACGGCGCCCGCCCGCCCGCTGGCACCCGCCGCCCGGGCGGCGTCCGCCGAGCCCGGCCCCGCGCCGTCCGGCACGCCGG
>Ga0302322_100005657_pt1 | contig 10974 bp, 10 predicted proteins | sample Fen_T0_2_FD_203757 | JGI IMG/M metagenome (GOLD analysis project Ga0302322, IMG submission 203757) | Peat permafrost microbial communities from Stordalen Mire near Abisko, Sweden - Fen_T0_2 | ecosystem: Environmental > Terrestrial > Soil > Wetlands > Permafrost | place: Sweden: Abisko... | reverse complement strand
AGCAAAAAAAATGATGGAGCTTTTTAAATAACTATAAAATTTTCTCTTTTTTAAAATGCAATATTGCTTTGGCAATTTTTTTTAACGGTACTATACTGAAAAATTTAAAACGCCATGCTTTGCAAAAATTTAATAGTGCTAACTTTTTTTTATTGTACAGCAAAGCATCACTTCCAAAATTAATGTGCAGCCTGAACAATGCATCATTGGCTAAAGCCGGCTGCAATTTGTTTTCGTTTTTAAAAGTAAGAATGGATGCTATACCTGCATAGTAACTTTTTTTCCATGTAGTGGCAATGTAATTTTCGTTGTGCAGGCGGCGGAAAAATAAAGGCTCATACAATACTACTGCAGTATGATAAAAGGCCAGGGTGGCAATAAAATCAAAATCAGAAAAGGCACCGGTTTCTTTAAAGTATCCTGATGTAAGAATACATTCTTTTCTGCAAACTAAAGCCTGGGTAAACATGGCAATTTTAGAGGCAAAAATTAAGGTAAAGATATTGTCATGCAATTCTCCATCCGGTTGTTTATAAAATAATTCTGAAGCAATACCCGGCAGTTTAAAATTATACCCGCCGGTTATGCAAAAACCTGCATCGCTATACTTTTGTAAAGCAGCAACCTGTTTGGTTAATTTAGATTCGTGCCACAGATCGTCTGAATCAATAAAAGCAATAAGCAACCCTGTTGCTTTTTGCAAACCGATATTTTTAATTTTCCCCCCAATACCAATGCGGCCTGCTTTATAAAAACTAATACGATCATCATTTAATTGTTCAACAATTTCAGCGGTGTTATCAGCAGAGCCATCATCTATGATAATTAATTCCCAGTTGTTATAAGATTGATTTTGCACGCTTGCAATACTTTCAGCAATATACGCAGCCCGGTTATAAGTGGACATTATAACCGATACTTTTTCGGGTGCTGTGTTATTGCTTACTGTCATAAGTAGTTGGTAATGCTCTTACGGTTCATAAATAATGTCATTCATTTTTTTTGCAATAGCATCAAAACTAAGTGCCGCTTTAAATTGCTGAATGCATTTTGTTTTTTCTTTTTCCTGCGTTAATGTTGTACTTTTTAACAAAGCAGCAAGTAACTGCTCCTCACTTCCCGGCTGGTACAGCAATCCGCAACCGCCACAAATAGTTTTAAAAGAAGGGATATTGGTAACAATGGGAATACAGCCACAACTCATGGCTTCGCACAATGCAGTGCCGCTACCTTCGTAAAAAGAGGCCGATAAATAATAGTCGGCACTATTGAACCAGTACAACAGATCATCGTGCTGCACCTGCCCCAACAGCAGTACAGCATTGTTAGCAGGATGATTGGCCAGTAATTTTTGAATGTCAAATAAAAGTTCATCAGTTTGATAAACCATATACAACCTTGCCTGCGGATGAAGTGTTGCAAATTTTAAAAAAGCCTTTACTGCAGTTAAAGGATCTTTATTTTCATTTAACCTGCCCACCCACAAATAAACAGGCGTACCTGCGACTGCCGTTTTTTCTTTGGCGATTTGTTTTTCAACAGGATAGAAAGTTGACGATACTTCCATCAGTTGCCTCACCTTTTTTGCATTGTGCAAGTTGCCTTTTTGTACCCATTGCAAACCAGTTTCCGCTGCAGCAAATAAAAATACATTGGCTTTGCAGCTGGCAAATTGCTGCATGTATTTTTTTAATCCTTTAAAAGGTTTTTCGGCATGGTGCTGTATAATTATGGCTGCTTTTTTCCCTAATGCCCGCCGCAGTAGTATAACCTGTAATGGAAAATGAAATCCCCCTACCACTACTACATCAGGTTGTAATTGTTTCACCAATGCATGCAGCTTACTGGGAAAATAATTTTTTGCTTTATCATTGGTAACACAAAAATATTGTACGCCGTTATGTGTAAAGTGGCCTTCATAATTGATTTGGTCAACTCTTATTATGGTGTGTTGCTGTGCAAGGCACTCCAGCCAGCCCACATAATATTGTAATCTTTGCAGCCATTGCGCAGGTGAATGGATGTCGGCAGAATAATGATAACTTACAAACACTATTGTCATAACAAAGAATGAATATGAATAGGGCAAAATAAAAACAGCAGCGGCAACCCCCGGCACCAAAATGACGAATATATCAGTATTCTTTTAACTTGCATAAAAAGATCTTCCATTATTTTATCAATTAAGTGTTGATATGAAGCTGGTACAAAAATTACTTAACAAGCTCAACGGACTTCATTACCGCCAGGAATATCTTTGTCTTGCCCCAAAATCATTTAGCCAGCCACTGCAGGTATATCTTGTAAATGGCAGGCGCATCAAAAAAAATGTTACAACACAACACCAGTTTGTTGGATACAGCCCGCTGGTGTTTGCGTTTTCAGATGCTGCCCTGCCCCAAAATATTCAATTGGTTTTTTTACCCCGGCTTTTACAACCAAACGAAATATTTATGCAAAAGGATGCCATTGCTGTATTGAATTTAAAGAGGATACACCAAGGTACAGCAGCTAACAGTACTGTTTTTTTTTACCAGGGAACCAATGGTGCCCATCGGTTTCAATCTGCCTTTCACCAGCTGATAAACAGCTTGTACAACAGGCTGTATAATAAAAAGCCCGGCAATGTTTTTTTGTATAGCAATTTGTATAAACAGGTGCAAATTGCGTACGCGGTTCCAAGAGCCATTGCATTGATCACAATAACCGATGGTAGTAAGTACAATTTATTTCCAACCGATTTACATGGCCAGGTAAATAGCGAACAGTACATTATTTCTCTTCGTGCAGGGGGCAAGGCTTGCGAACAGGTGGAAGCCGCCGGCAAGCTGTTGATAAGTGAAGTGGATTGTAATGCGTACAAAATGGTATACGCATTAGGTAAAAACCATATGCAGCCATTAAAACCTAAAACCCATTTTACTTTTAGTGCATTATTATCATCGACCTTTGGATGGCCGGTTCCGGACTATGCACTTTCGTATAAGGAATTGATCTTACAGGATGCATTTACCCACGGCATTCACAAAATACTCCTGTTTAAAATTATAAATAGTATTGCAATAATGCCTGCAACAGGCACATTGGCCCATATTCATAACAGCTATGCCAGCTGGCGTTATAAAAAAGGGATGGAGGGCAACTATTTACTGCGCTGATGCGATTTAGGAATAGTAGTAACTTTATTAGTATGAGCAAAGTACTCCTGTTTAATCCACGAAGCGCAAAATATAAACCACGGATACCTAATTCAATTTTAAGTATAGCATCTGCTATTGAGGGATTGTATGAATATGTGGTGGTGGATGGCAATATGGAGCAAGACCCCTGGGAAAAGATACACCAGTATTTATCCGGCGGCGGCTTTGGATATTTTGGATGCACCTGTATGCCGGGCCCGCAGTTAAAGCAGGCCATACCCATTTCAAAAAAAATCCGGGAATTATTTCCCGGCATTACCATCATCTGGGGTGGTTATTTTCCTTCTAACCAGAGTAAAGTAGTATTGGGTTCATCCTATGTTGATTTTGTAATTAATGGCCCCGGCGAAAAATCTTTTCCGGCCTTGTTAAATGCATTAGAACAAAAAATGCCTTACGAGTTTATTCATAACCTCATTTATAAAAATGGAGAGCAGATCATAAAAACCGCCAAAGATGAATTGTATGATCCCGATGAGTTGCCACCATTGCCATACGATACACTCAACCGGTTTTATCCCGTAAAGCATTACCTGGGCAAAACTTACCTGGGCACTAAAACCATTGCTTATCATTCCAGCATGGGTTGCCCTTTTAAATGTTCTTTTTGTGCAGTAGTGCCTATTTATAATGCAAGATGGAGGGGAAAATCGGCGCAGTTAATTTATAATGACATCAAATACCTGAAAGATAAATTCGGTGGTAATGCTATAGAATTTCATGATAACAATTTTTTTGTTTCAGAAAAAAGAACGGTGGAGTTTTCGAAACTGGTAAAGCCCGAAAAAATGATCTGGTGGGGCGAAGGCAGAATTGATACGATTGATAAGTATACTGATGAATCGCTTGCAATAATGAGAGCGAGCGGTTGCAAAATGATCTTTTTTGGTGCAGAAACCGGCAATGATGAAGTTTTAAAAAAAATGGATAAAGGCGGCACACAAACTGCTGCCGAAATAAAGTCCTTTGCTGCACGCATTGCAAAATTTGATATCATACCGGAATATTCTTTTGTGCTGGGCACGCCGGCTGATACGCCCGAGCAAGCCATGAAACAAATTGACCAGGATATTGCTTTCATCAAGGAGATCAAACAGATCAATCCCAAAACAGAAATCATTATTTATGTATACAGCCCTGTGCCCAGCGAAGGTAGTGACATGTACAATAAAGTTTTGGCAAGCGGCTTTCACTTTCCCGAAACATTAGAAGACTGGATAAGTCCTGCATGGGAAAATTTTGACCTGAGAAAAAATCCGTTAACTCCATGGTTAACCCCCGAAATGATCAACAAGATAAAAGATTTTGAAACGGTATTGAATGGTTACTATCCCACTGCATCGGATATAAAGTTAACCGGCCTTAAGAAGAGCATATTGCAAACAGGGTTGTATAAAAAACCTTACGAACTGAAAGCTTTACAAATACTATGGAAATACAGGCAACCCGAAATAGAAGGGTTTTAAAATACTATCGTGAATACTGTACTAAAAAATATTGTTGCACACACGTATAAACCGCTATTGGTAAAATACCTTTCTAAACCAAGGGTGTACCGGTATAAAGGCATACGACTGAATATTGCACCACAGGTTTTTCACCCGGGATTTTTTTTCAGTACGCAATTGTTATTACAGTACATCGGCAGTCTCCAATTAAATAAAAAAAATTTTTTAGAGCTGGGTTGTGGCAGCGGCCTTATTGCAGTTGCGGCAGCAAAAAAAGGAGCTACAGTTACGGCTACAGATATTAATACTATTGCTACAGAAGCCCTGAAAAAAAATAGTGTGCAAAATAATGTAATCATAAAGATCATTGCATCTGACCTTTTTGCAAATGTCCCCCGGCAGCAATTTGATATCATTGCCATTAACCCGCCTTATTATAAAAAGCAACCTGTTAATGCCAAAGACTATGCATGGTTTTGCGGAGAAAACGGGGAGTATTTTTCAGCACTGTTTGTAAACCTGGGCAATTATGTACATGCTCATTCCGAAATACTGATGGTGCTTTTTGATGGTTGCGACATGGACATGATACATAACCTTGCCGCAAAAAATAATTTTGCACTAACATGTGTGCACCGCAAAAAAAATATGCTGGAAGAAAATTTTATTTTTAAAATTACAAAAAAGGTATGAGTACCATCATTACATACAACCCTGCTGATGAATTTGAACAGTTATATATCCGCCTGCGTAATACTGAAGGCAGAATGTATACCGATGAAGAAGTGGCTACGCTTCCGGTAATACACAAAACACATCCTTACTATAAAGAATGGCAAATAAGAAAAAGGTCTTTAAAAAAACTTTTGCAATACATTTTACACAGGCAAAGCGAACCGGATATCCTTGAAGTAGGTTGTGGTAACGGTTGGCTATCTGCACAACTGGCAGCAGTAACAACGGGGCAGGTAAGGGGTATCGATATTAACGAAACGGAATTGGAACAGGCGAAAAGAGTTTTTCATCACATCCCTAACCTTGATTTTAAACAAGGCTCTTTGCAAAGTGAAGTAATGTGGGATACAAATTTTGACATTATCATTTTTGCCGCATCTATACAATACTTTGCTTCTTTCAACAATATTATTACCGAAGCTATGGAATACCTGACTTTGCAGGGAGAAATACATATCATTGACTCACATTTTTATAAACAAAACGCAATTGCTGCTGCAAGGCAAAGAACAAAAGCATACTTCAGTTCTGCAGGTGTTGAAGAAATGACGGATTTTTATTTTCACCATAGTTTTGAAGATGTAGAAAAATTTAATTGTACCGTTTTACATGATCCGTCATCTTTGTTCAACCGGTTGAGTAAAAACAAAAATCCATTTTACCATGTGGTAATTAAAAACCGCTACCAATAATGTAATGCAAAATGTTGTAATCACATATAAAAGATACCGCACACTGCAAACGCATGTTATCAGCACTTTGCCTATTGTGATACTGATGCCACACAGCGCCTGCAACTGCCGTTGTGTAATGTGCGATATATGGAAAGGCAATCATAATTTAAAACAATTGACCAAAGATGATATCAGTGGTTTATTAACTGCACTAAAAAAATTTGGTACACAACAGGTACTGATGTCTGGCGGCGAAGCATTATTGAACCCTGGCTTTTTTAAGATTTGTGAAATTTTAAAACAGGAAAAAATAAAGATCAGTTTATTATCAACAGGATTAACCCTTAAAAAAAATGCCCCGCAAATTGTGCAATGGGTAGATGATGTAATTGTTTCGCTGGATGGAGATGAAACCATGCACAATACCATCCGTAATATTCCCGATGCCTTTAATAAACTGGCAGAAGGAGTAGATGCCATAAAACAAATTGAACCCGGGTTTAAAATTACCTGCCGAACAGTGATACACCGGCAAAATTTCAGAATATGGCCTGCAATAATAGATGCGGCAAAAGAAATTGGTGGAGATCAAATAAGTTTTTTACCTGCCGATGTAAGCAGCCATGCTTTTAACCGGGAAATATTATGGGATGAGAACCGGCAGCATGAAATATTACCCCGACAAACCGACCTGCCTGAATTAAAAAGTGTAATTGATATTTTACAGGTGGCCTGTCATAATGATTTTGCCACCGGGTATATTGCAGAATCTCCCGAAAAGATCAATAAGATATACCAGTACTATGCAGCGTTTTATGGTTTAAATAACCTCCCGTATAAAAAATGTAATGCGCCCTGGGTATCAACTGTAATAGAAGCAGACGGAACTGTAAGGCCATGCTTTTTTCACGAAGCGTATGGCAATATTAAAAACGATTCTTTAGAAAATATTATCAACGGCGCAGGAGCTATTAATTTTAGAAAGCAGCTGGATATGGATACAAATGAAACCTGTTTAAAGTGCGTTTGTTACTTAAACCTTTCGCCAAAAACAAAACTATAAATGCAGCACCTATTATTTTCTCATTCCTATTTTCTTCGTTTTGATCCCAAGCAATGGGCAACTGGGCAGCCGTATGCTCCATTGGGCACTTTATATGCTGCAGCATTTATGAGGGCTAATGGTTACAGCGTTTCGTTATTTGATACCATGTTTGCAAAGCAACCCGAAGAAATAATAGCACCGCTGAAAAAAACACAAGCCAAATTCTTTGTTATTTACGATGATGGCTTTAACTACCTTACCAAAATGTGCCTTACCAATATGAGGGAAGCTGCGTTTAAAATGATCGATTATGCAAAAGCAAATGGATGTACAGTAATTGTTTCCGGTTCCGACAGTACCGACAGGTTTGAAATGTATTTAAATGCCGGGGCCGATTTTATTTTACTGGGCGAAGCGGAAACAACTTTGCTGGAACTTACAAATGCGGTTACAAAAAACGACAATGATTTTTTTAAAATTGAAGGGCTGGCATTTAAACACAATAATGCTGTTGTAAAAACAGCAAGACGCAGTGTGTTAAAAGATTTGGATGCACTGCCTTTTCCTGCATGGGATATTATTGATATGGAGCCTTATAAAAAAATGTGGCTGCAACATACCGGCTATTTTTCCATGAACATGGGTACCACCAGGGGTTGCCCTTTTAAATGTAACTGGTGTGCAAAGCCTATTTATGGCAACCGGTATAATGTTAGGAGCCCGCAAAATGTTGTAAAAGAATTATTGCAACTGAAAGAAAAATTTCAGTTTGACCATATTTGGTTTTGCGACGATATTTTTGGATTGAAACCCGGCTGGATAAAAGAGTTTGCTGATATTGTTGAACAACATAAATTGCACTTTACATTTAAAATGCAGGGCAGGGTAGACCTGTTGCTGCAGGAAAATAATATTAAAGACCTGGCAAGGGCAGGCTGCAGTAATATATGGATGGGTGCCGAAAGCGGTTCTCAAAAAATACTGGATGCAATGGACAAAGGCACTACCGTGCAACAGATTTACGAGGCTACACGCCTGCTGAAAAAGAATGGCGTCCACCCTTCGTTTTTTATACAATTTGGTTATTTGGCCGAAACCAAAGAAGATATTGAGCTTACCATTAAAATGATCAACACTTTACTGCCTTACGAAATTGGTATTTCAGTATCCTATCCATTACCGGGTACTGTTTTTTTTGAAAAAGTAAAAAATGAATTGCACGATAAAACCAACTGGACAGATAGTGATGAAATGGCACTGATGTTCCGCAATACCTACCAACCTGCATTTTATAAACAGTTGCACAGCTATGTGCATAAAAGTTATCGCAAGCACCTTGCACTTGAAAATATAAAACAAGTAGTATTGCATCCTTTTAAAGTTAACTATACCACTATCCGCAAAGCCTTATCATGGTTATATTATTTACCGGCAACGTTTATTGAAAAAAGAAAATTACAGCAATTGCAAAAGCCTGCTGCATGAATATGCCATTGGATCATATTAATGAAGAGGAAGCAGCAAAAGCATTCAGCAGCCAGGCTAAAAAATTCGATGCTTTATATTCCGGCGATACCATCATTCAATATAAAAGAGAAAGGGTGCGGCAACATGTGCTGCAATTTATCTTACCCGATAACGATGTACTGGAATTGAACAGCGGTACCGGCGAAGACGCCATATGGTTTGCACAACAGGGGCATAAGGTACATGCAACGGATATTGCAGAAGGCATGCAGCAACAACTGCAGCAAAAGGTAAGGGCATTGAACCTGCAACACCTGGTAAGTAACGAACTGGTATCATTTACCCGATTAGAAAATTTACAACAGCAAAAAAAATACGATTATATTTTTTCCAACTTTGCAGGATTGAATTGTACAGGCGAGTTGGATAAAGTACTGCAATCATTTAGTGCTTTGCTAAGGCCCGGAGGAAAAATTACATTGGTTATATTACCCGGATTTTGTTTGTGGGAATTTTTATTATTGTTTAAAGGAAAATTTAAAACGGCATTCCGCAGGCAGTTCGGTAGAAAAGGTGTAAAGGCGCATGTGGAAGGTACTTATTTTACCTGCTGGTATTACAATCCCGCTTTTATAAAACACCAGTTGCAAAATGAATTTGAGTTGCTTGCTGCAGAAGGCTTGTGTACACTGGTACCACCATCTTACATGGAAGGCTTTGCAGAAAAACATCCACGACTGTATAAGTTTTTAAAAGCAAAAGAAGATAAGTGGAAAAGCAAATGGCCGTGGAAATGCATTGGGGACTATTATATCATTTCTTTTCAAAAAAAATAATTATAATAAGAATTATTTTTTCGCCGAGTCGATACGAAAAACGTTTGCCACAAAGGCTCAAAGGCACGAACTGGAAAAATGCGTAGCATTTCTTTTGTGCCTTTGTGTCTTCGTGGCTGAATTTAATTTTTGTAAAAATTTTTGTCCGATTTAGACATCTGCCGACTGGCGGAGATACTTCTTAAAGTAAACGACACAGGCTACACAATAACCAACGGTGTTTTGCTTTGCAACTGCAGCAGTTGTTTTACTTTAGCATCATAGCGTTCCACCACTTTATCCTGGAAGTTTTTGGGATCGGGCTTAGAAAAATGCCGGTCCAGCGCCATCCCCATTACAATGCCCCGGCTGTTTACCCTGTGTTGCACGGTTTTCTTTTTCCAGCGTTTACCCGTGATGTTCATCAGCCAGTTATCAATAGCATCGCCACTGGTGCCATTTAATATTTTTTCAGTCAGTCTTCTAAACAGGCCGGCTTTAATTTCTGGTATGTGTTCAACAGAAGCATCATGAATGGGGAAATGTTTTTTTGTCCAATTGTTACTATGGATAAAATTACGAAGGCAGGTTTTGCCGTGCATGGGCATAAGGGTAACAATTTCCATGGCGGTAAAAATATTTTTTTCTGGAATTTCAAGTGCGGCCTCATCTACATAATAATTCATACAAAACCAATGCTGCCTTCCGGTTAAAAAAGTAAATTTTTTGTAGAGGTGCATTAAACTTCTTGCCACCCAAAGCCGGTTGGCAGCGGTAATTATAAAAAAATCAATATCAGATTTTTCGTCGGCATAATTTTTAGATAAAGAACCTGAAACCGCAACGCCTTTAACATAAGGAAATTTGGAAAGAAATTTTGACACTTTATGAGCGGTCTTCATTTGCTTAATGGCCAGGCAATTTCCTGCGCATCTTCTTTGCACCAGTGCACGATCGTTGTGAAGGGCGTAAAAATGATCCAGCTTAAAAACAATGCCATCGTTCACCAATGATTGCAGGGCGGTATTAATGGTATCCAGCGAATTGGCATCCGCATGAAATAAATAAATTTCCTCCCCGGTTAAAGGATAATGAAACAGGTCGAAATACCCCAGTGTTTTTAATATGTTTTGTGCCGTTGTTATCACTAATTGTTAAAGTGGTTATTCATAAATTATTTCACTCAGCTGTTGCCGTTGCAACTGGCGCAGCTTATAGTATTTTAAATAACTCTGCTGGGCTGTAAGTATTGCAATTACCAAACCATTGTAGCCTTCTAAAAAACCCATTTTTAAAAAATAACCATTAATAAAGGTCCAAAGCGGGCTTACAATAATTTTTAAAGGCGATTTTTTGATGCCGGCATCAAAAATGGATTGGGCGGCAATAGTACTTATCTGTTCGTTCCGGTGCTGGTAGGCTGCAATAGAATTAAATGTGGTATGTATGATACTGCCATGTAGCTGTTTCACTGCTATGCCCTGCTTCATTATTACTTTATCATGCGGATTTAAACCACCGCAATTGCCATAACGTTTATCAAACAAACGCAATTTTATATCAGGATACCACAATCCATGCTGAATGGTG
>Ga0302322_100005655_pt1 | contig 10977 bp, 5 predicted proteins | sample Fen_T0_2_FD_203757 | JGI IMG/M metagenome (GOLD analysis project Ga0302322, IMG submission 203757) | Peat permafrost microbial communities from Stordalen Mire near Abisko, Sweden - Fen_T0_2 | ecosystem: Environmental > Terrestrial > Soil > Wetlands > Permafrost | place: Sweden: Abisko... | reverse complement strand
TAGCATGACTTCAGCGAGTCAAAACCGCTGCTGTCATGCTATCTGCAACGATACTATTCATAAAAAAGTACTCTACATAATGGCCGTTATGCATAGCTATGCATAACGGCCAATAACGGACCGTCGGCACCCTTAACTGATTCCAACCTATCACCCATGTGCAGACATTTGTAAGCACAAATAATATCCATTATTTTTATTTTTGCAGTATTACTCCAAATGAAACTTTAGAGCGTATAACATTTAACTAAAGATACTATAAAATTTGAATTCCCTGTCTCAGGTATCGGCCTGGATATTTTCTGTTTTATGGCATTGCCATTAAGTCGCAATGGACACAATTTTCGACGAAGATAAAACTATGACTGACAGATTTTCTAATTTGAATGGCGGCAAGCCCACTAAAAAAGTAATAACTCGCCAGGAAGGGAAATTGCTGGCCATGATGAACCTGTCACGAAACCAGGAATATTACCTGGACAGCAATTTCAAGTATGTTTGGATCAACAAAGCCTACGAAACTCGGTTGAACAAAGATCCTGAGCTGTTCCTTGGTCATGAAGTACGGGGAATTGTCGGAGAATAGGTTTGGGACTTCATTCGTCCCTATTTGGAGCGGTCACAGACTGGCGAACCGGTCAGCTTCGACCACCAAATCTGTGTTGGTAACCGTGATTATCGGTAGGTAATTGTAAACTATGCCCTCAATATCGATCCAGTTGGTGACGTAAAGGGCATCCTGGCACAGGCTACGAATTTTGAATATTAATGAAAGTAATGAGGCAGAACATAAACAGCGCGACAGTGAGGAGAGGATGCGCTTGGCTACTGAAGCAACCGGGGTCGGCATATGGGAATGGAACCTCATCACCAACCAAATTCACTGGGATGCCCATATGTTTCGGATTTATGGACTCCCCCCGACCCCTAGCGGGTTTGTCTCTTACAGCACATGGAAAAGTTCAGTCCTTCCAGAAGATATACTGCGCCGTGAGGAAGTGTTACAAGATACGATCCACACATTGGGCCGGAATTATTGTGAATTTCGCATCCTACGGCCTGAAGAAACAAGCTGCCGCTATATTCAAGCTGTAGAAACCATACGCACCAATGCCCAAGGGCAGGCAGAATGGGTGGTGGGCACAAACCTTGATATTACCGACCGTAAAATTGCTGAAGTAGAATTACGCGAGCGGGAAAACCAATTGCGGCTCGTCATGAACATGGCGCCGGTACTGATTTCTTACCTGGACACCGAATTTAGGTATTTGAAGGTTAATAACACCTATGAAGAATGGTGGGGCAAACCTGTTGGACAAATCCTTGGCAAGACAGTAAGGGAACTTGTTGGCGAACAGACTTGGGACATCGTTCGGCCTTATCTTGAGCGGGCACGGTCAGGCGAAACAGTAAACTATGACCATCAGCTCTGGTTCCCCAACGATTCCTATCGATGGATGAGGGTGACTTATGTCCCCGATAGGGCTGTAAACGGATCAGTCAAAGGCATCGTGGCACATATTGCCGATATCGAAGAAAGGAAACAGCGCGAACTCCATATTACCCAATTGAACCAAACATTGAAACGCCAGGTCGAGGAAATGCAAGCGATTTTCGACACCGCACCCATCGGTTTATCCATAACCGATGACATAGAGGGCAAGCATATTCGCGGCAATCCGGTTATCGAAAAATTGGTCGGGTTGCCCTCGGGCAGCGAACTTTCGTTGACCGCACTCCCATCAACCCCCTATCGGGTTTACCAAGACGGGCAGGAATTGGCAACCGAAAACCTCCCAATGCAACGGGCAGCCCAGGGGGAAACAGTTGCTAACCAAATCCTGGAAATCCACCGGCCTGATGGGCAGGACATCACGCTTATCAGTAATGCCGTTCCATTATTTGACGAAAATGGCATCCCACGTGGAGCAGTCGGGGCTTTCCTGGACATAACGGAGCTTAGGCATACCGAATTAGCCTTGCGGGAAAGCAACGAACGTCTCAGGCTTGCCAAAAGGGCGGGTGGCTTAGGCATTTACGACCATAATCTGGATACTGGCAAAATGCAATGGGATGGGCGCGTTAGGGAACTTTGGGGCGTTAAGGCTGACGAGGCGATAACCGTAACCACGTTTATGGAAAAGCTGCATCCACAAGACCGTCAACACGTATTAGCCGCTGTGCGCCGCTCATTTGACCCCCAAGGTAACGGAGAATACCATGCAGAATTCCGTCTTGTCCGCCCCAGCGACAGCCAAGTGTCCTGGCTGGCCTCATACGGCACCACCACCTTTGCCAAAGGCCGTCCGGTCCGGCTTGTTGGCTTTGTCCAAGACATCAGTGAGAGGAAACGTTCAGAGTTTAAGCTTCGGGATTCCCGGGCCCGGGTTGCATTGGCCGTAGAAGCGGTGAAAGCGGCTTATTGGGACTGGGATTTGCCCAACAATGAAGTTTTTTTGTCGCCCGAATGGAAGCGGCAAATTGGCTTTGAAGACCACGAATTGCCAAACCGGTATGAAGAATGGGAAACCCGCCTTCACCCCGACGACCGGGCATTAGCTTTGAAGACTGTGGAAAACTTTATCTCTGGCCAGTCGCCCAACTTTGAGTTGGAATTCCGGTTACGGCATAAGGACTGGACTTACCGCTGGATTCACAGCCGCGCCGCAATTGTGCCTGACTTGAACAACAATCTTAACTATATGGTTGGGCTAAATCTGGACACTACGGATTACAAGAAATCTCGGGAAATCAACGAACAGCGCGAAAAAATAGAGGAATCATTCCGTTTAAATGTTGCTGGCCAGACGCTGGCTGCCCTTGCACACGAACTTAACCAGCCATTGACTGCAATCTCCTACATGGCCGACGCGTCAGTGTCGATGTTGCAATCCGGCAATAAAAATCCAGAAAAACTGAGGCGTACCTTGGAAAGTTGTTCTGAACAGGCCCAGCGTGCGGGACAGGTTATTAATCAATTATTGTCTATGTTGCAAAAAAATGAGTTGATAAGCCAGCCAGTGGATATCAATGGGTCGGTAAATTCCGCTTTAGACATTTTCAAGGCAAACAGACTTCCAAAACAAGAGGTCAGCTTAGATCTGGCTGCTGACTTACCGAATGTTATGGCCAATACGTTGCACCTCCAAAAGATACTCGCCATTCTTTTGCAAAACAGCCAGGATGCTTTAGAGGGATCAGGAACAAGCGGTGGAATAATAACCGTTAGGACTTTTATCTCCCCCAACAACCCAGCTATGGTGCAAGTAACAGTCAGTGACAACGGGATAGGTGTGTTAGATGAGGAACGCCTTCCTAAATTGTTCGAACCGTTCCATAGCACAAAAGAAGGGGGGCTAGGCATGGGGCTTGCCATCAGTCGCGCCTTGGTCCAAGCCCACGGCGGAACCATTTGGGCTGAACAGAACAAAAATAATGGCTTAAGCGTGCATTTTACCCTGCCCGTGATACAGATGCCCTAATTTGGACAATGGGTGTGCATTGGTGCTTATTATTGGCTTTGCCGCTAAGTGGGTTAACGGGCTTATGAACCGATTCCTACAAGTTAAAACATGGCATTAAGTCAGGGAAACGAAATTTAAGGGGCCACTATGGGGAAGCCGTACCCGAACTGGCTATTAGCAGAAATAAATTTTCGCAACATTGATCAAGTTCAAACAGGTAAGTGCTAGCACGTATAGTGTTAACCACAATTTTTTGGTCTACTTTGTGTCAAAAATACCCTTGCAGCCGGGGATAATATTGTTTATTCGATGATTTTATTGGTAGGTATTTGGCAAATGTTGCTCTCCAGGGAAAGCGGTGCTCCACATTAGACAATGAACCAAAAAAAAATTATCTACGAAATCAATAGGTTTTTTATACTTCGAACCCAGAAGGAATGCCTATTTTTTCATTTTCAACAAAGCAGGGAAGCCCCTTATTAATGCTGTCTATTGACTAATTATTGGCTGGTGTTATGACAAAAGCCTATCTGAATAATTGAATGCTATGAATTTTAAAATCTCTAATACAGTTATTCTTAAATCAATCTGGTGCAGTCAAGAAAACTTATCATTTCCCAAAGGGCTTTTGAAAATTTGTTTCAACAATCTATTTCCAAGTAATGTTTAACCTGATTTTCAGTATGGATGCCAACCGTAAAATATAAAGGACGTTTTGACCGCAATTGTATGTATTAATTAGTAGCTGCAAATCATAGTAGCTGCAAATCAGTTGGTTACCAGATTGGCAGATGACCCACTTTTGAGCCGCATGACTATTGACCAAAACGGTGGCAGTTGATTTATAGTCCAGTTTTCCATTCCCGGTTAACCATGATTTGGCTATCCTAAATCGGATATTTTCTTTAAGTATTCTAAAAGGTAAATGAATGATTTTTGCATATTATCCAGACTAACGAATGTCATCCAATACAACTGATAATTTACTTCGACGCACGTCGACAACTATATACCAGACAATAACACGCGTAATTGGCTCAACGGCAATTTTTGTTGGTGTACTGGTGTTGTATGGCTGGTTTTTTGATATCGCTTTATATAAGAGCGTAATACCCGGTGCCAACACCATGGCGGCAAACTCAGCGATAGGCTTCATATGCTTAGGGCTGTCTATATTACTTTTTCTTACCCCATGCGAATTTATTCAAAATAGGCCGCTAAGTGCATTGATAGGCAAGATTTGTTTGGGTTTTGTGTTACTCATTGGACTACTAACCCTAGCAGAGCAGGTTTTTAACCTTACTCTAGGGATTGATGAATTTTTAATTCAAAGTGAACCCGACCTTCCCAACCTAGCACCGGGACGGATGTCGCTGATGTCGGCGTTAAATTTTAGCCTGCTTGGCTTTGTTTTATTTTTTGGGAACACTCAAAAACCAATCAATCAGCTTATTCTCGAATATGCCGCCCTATTCGTACTTGCCATAGCTTCCCTGGCCCTGTTGGGATATCTCTATCATTCTGGGGCGCTTTACAAAATATCATTTATGTCTTCTATGGCCATGCATACGGCCTTGTTGTTTTGGCTGCTTGCGATAGCGGTATTGCTTGCCCATCCCCGGCTTTGCTCAGAATCTTGGCGTTATGGCTTGGCGGCCATTGTTGTGATATTGGAATTCGGCCTCCGTCTGAAGCTGACTGCGTGGTTTGGGTCTGGGTTTCCTCCCTTTTTATTGTTTTTCCCGGGTATTATTTTCATTGCCTTATTAACCGGATTTGGTCCGGGACTGTTCACTACGGCGTTGTCGGCAATGGTAGTGGCTATCTGGGTTTTCGAACCGGTAGGATTGTTACATATTGAATCACCTGTACACCAAGTGTCACTGGCATTGTATTGTGGCATAGGGGGGGTAATTTGTGCCCTAGTTAGGCTGTATCACCGTAACCAACAGAAAGCCGCCGCCTTTGATCGTGAACTGGCAATACAAGAAAGCCGACGGGAGACGGAGTTTCTGGGGGCAATCCTGGATTCTTCTTCACAGCCCTTTGCGGTGGGTTATAGGGACGGACGGTTGGGGCGCACAAACCGCGCCTTTGAGGAGTTGCTCGGATACAGTGCCGGAGAATTGCAACAGCTTGATTGGGGCAATGTTTTAACCCCTTCCCAATGGCGGGATTTTGAAGAGGAACAGATTGCCGAACTTATTCGCACCGGCGAACCTATACGCTATGAAAAAGAATATATCCGAAAGGATGGTGTCCGAGTCCCAGTTGAATTGCTGGTACACCTTGTCCGCGATGCGCAGGGGCAGCCGGATTATTTTTATGCTTTTATCACCGATATTACCGAGCGCAAACAGGCTGAAGAATCGCTTTGGGTTAGCGAAGAACGCTACCGGTCATTGTTTGACGGCAGCTTGGACGCCATTTTCTCCATCGGCGCCGATGGCCGCTTCGTCACGGCTAACAATGCCGCGCTTAGGCTTTCGGGAAAAACCCTTGAAGAGATTAAATCGGTGCATTTTCTTGACCTGTGCGCGCCGGACCAACGCGAAAGCGCCGCCGATGCGTTCCGTGCATCGTTATGCCGTCAATGCCTAACGCTGGAAACGGCATTTATCGGCGCAAATGGTGTTCGCCGCGAGCTCTTCATCAGCGGTGCCCCGGCCATTGTCGATGGCGAAGTCGTCGGTGTTTCCTGTATTGCGAGGGACATGACCGAGCGCAAACGTGCGGAAACGGCGTTACTTGAAAGTGAAAACCGGTTCCGGCAGGTAACGGAATCCCTCCCCCAGTTGGTTTGGACTTGCAACGCTGACGGCAGTTGCGATTACCTTAGTCCGCAGTGGTGCAAATACACCGGCATACCGGAAGCCCCGCAACTGGGGATTGGTTGGATGGAACAGCTGCATCCGGAAGACAGTGAAGGGGCAATCACGACATGGCAAGCGACTGCGGCACAAGGTTCTGATTTCATAATTGAATACCGTATCCGCCGCTATGACGGTGAGTACCGATGGTTCCATACCCTTGCAGTACCTTTGCGCGATGAATCCGGTGCTGTCGTCAAATGGTTTGGCAGCAACACTGACATACAGGGTTTAAAGGAAGCGGACATCGCTATACGCGAAAGCGAAGCAAGGCTTCATTTTGCATTGGAGATGTGCAACACAGGTGCCTGGGAAGTTGACTTGGAAACTCATTTAACTTACCGCTCGATAGAACACGCCCGTATTTTTGGTTATGCTGACTTGTCATCAGAATGGACATCCGACATATTCCTGGAACATGTGGTGGAAGAGGATCGGCCAGAAATAGCTGCATTACTCGAGGATGCGTTTCGCACAGGAAACGAAAGGCGTTTTGAATGTCGGATTCGCCGGACAGATGGAGAGGTTCGCTGGATTATGGCTGCAGGGCGGTTTCGCATAAGTAAGTTGGGCAACAAAAGCAAAGTCGCGGTAGGAATTGTCCAAGACATCACGGAACGTAAGCTGGCCCAAGAAGCGCTGGAATTGCTTAATGTCGAGTTGGAAGATAGGGTAAAAATGCGCACAGATGAATTGACAGCCCTTAACCAGTCACTTGAAAGCTTTGTTTATTCAGTCTCGCATGACCTTAAAACGCCTTTGCGCGGCATAGAAGGCTACAGCCGCCTACTTCAACAGGATTATGGTGCAATACTGGATGGGGAAGGCAACTTATTTCTGAGCAATATCAGGGAAGGCATCAATAGGATGAATGACCTAATCGACGACCTACTGGCTTACTCACGCATGAACCGTCGAAAATTGGATGCCGAACAGGTTAACGTCAACCTGTTAGTGGATAATATTGTGACGGAACGGAAAGAGGACATAACCAAACGCGGGGTAATAATTGAAATTAACCTACCACCATTGACTATCTGTGCCGATGCGGATGGGTTAGCCCTCGTTTTGCGCAACTTAGTGCAAAATGCCTTAAAGTTTAGCCAGCATAACCCTGCTCCCCATATTGAGATCGGTGCCACTCAGGATGAAAATACGGTTACTTTGTGGATAAAAGACAATGGCATAGGTTTTGACATGAAATATGTTGAGCGTATTTTCGAAATATTTCAACGTTTACATCGCCTTGAGGATTATCCTGGCACCGGCATTGGCCTGGCGTTAGTCAAAACCGCCATGCAACGCATGAATGGCAAAGTTTGGGCGGAGAGCGAATCCGGTCATGGTGCAACCTTTTTTTTGAGCTTAAAAAGTAACTCAAAATCCGGCAATATTACAGCCTGCTCTGTTTAAAAGTTACAGACTTAAGCCTGGACTATAATAATAATTAATAAGAAGAATCAATTATGGATATGGAATCTACGAAGAGTAACCCACCTATCTTGCTGGTTGAAGACAACCCTGTGGACATTGACCTAACCATTCGTGCTTTTGCGCGCCATAAGCTCGCCAACCCCGTGTTGGTGGCTCGTGACGGGGAAGAAGCGTTAGCTTGGATTCCCCGTTGGGATGACGGTGAAACTAAACCCGCAGTCATCCTCCTTGACCTAAACATGCCCCGCATTGATGGCCTGACGGTATTAAAAACGCTTAAGACCCATCCCGAACACCGAGACATACCCATTGTCGTCCTGACCACTTCCAAGGAAGACCGTGATATCAGTAAAGCTTACGAATTAGGCGCAAACTCCTATATCGTCAAGCCCGTTGATTTTGATAATTTCATGGACGTGGCGCAACAAATTGAGTTGTACTGGTGTGTCTATAATGAGTTACCCAAGTAACAAGCATGAGACTGCTTTATATAGAAGATTCCCCTAGCGATGCAGATTTGACCCGGCGGGCCCTCGCCCATGCGGAACCAGAATTTAAATTGACAGTGGTCACGACCTTGAAAGCCGCAGAGGCAGTTTTAGGGCAACCGCACAATTTTGATTTACTCCTTGTCGACCTTCATTTACCAGACGGTTCTGGGTTTGAGATACTTAATTATGTCCGCGAACGCAAGTTGCCGTTGTCCGTAGTTATCCTCACCAGTGCCGGAGACCAGGAATCTGCGATTTTCGCCATCAAATCAGGCGCTGATGATTATCTTTCCAAGAACACTGATTACCTTGTACGTTTGCCAACTATTTTAAAAGCGGCACTCTACCGCTTTCGGAATCCTACAAGCCTTAAGAGCGAAGTGTTGAATGTGCTTTTTGTTGAGAACATCCCGGCTGATATCAAGTTAATAAAACAGCACTTGGCGTATAAATCGCCGCACATTCGGTTAACCGCAGTGACCAGTGCAGAGGACGCTTTAACGCTTCTCCCTTATGGGTCTACTGGAACAGTTCACTTTGATTTATTGTTAGTCAATTACCACTTACCGGGCATGGATGGTTTGGAGTTGGCTAGAGTTGTCCGTGATGAGCATGGCGTTAAGATACCCATAGTACTGATAACTAGCTTGGGTAGCGAGGAGCTGGCCGTCCGTGCACTTCAGTTAGGTGTGGATGATTACCTAATGAAACGCTCGGGTTATTTAAATGAGCTGGCAATCACTTTGGAAAAAGTAAAGGGCCAGGCTGACCTGAAACACGAGCGGGCATCCCTGAAGGAAACTAATCTACGACTGAACCATTTGATTACCACTAGCCCAAGCATGCTTTTTTGCCTACGTGTTGACGGGGAGAATCTGGTGCCTGTGTGGATAAGCGAAAATATAAAAACCATGCTTGGCTACACAATAAAAGAAGCCTTGGTACCTGACTGGTGGGTTATGCATACCCACCCAGATGACCACGAAAAGGCGAAAGCCACTACTACAAGAATTTTTACGGAAGGACAGCTTTCTCACGAGTATCGATTTATGCACAGGGATGGCCATACGGCCTGGATTCGTGAAGAACTTCGACTTGTTAAAGACAACCAATCACGACCATTGGAAGTTATTGGGACATGGCTGGACATTAGCCAAAATAAGCGGAATGAGGCTGTACAAATGGCGCGGAATGCGGTTCTTGACCAGATCGTCAGCAATGAAAAGCTTCCCAGCATTCTGGACAACATTGCCAGCCGTTTGGAAGAGATCAATCCGGATATGGTTGTGTCTATTTTATTGTTGGATCGCTCTAAAGGACAATTATTTACGGGTGCCGCCCCAAGTTTGCCGAATTTCTACAATGCAGCAATAGATGGCTTAGAACCGGGCATCGGTCGAGGCTCCTGTGGTACATCCGCCTATACGGGCGAACCGGTCATCGTCAATGATATTGATAACCATCCGTATTGGGAAACATTCTTGGAACTGACCCGCCGGGTAGGTCTCCATGCGTGTTGGTCGTTGCCCATCAAAGACGATAGTGGGCAGGTTATCGGAACCTTTGCTATTTATTATGAAAAAAAGCGCGCCCCTTTGAGTGCCGACTTAGACTTAATCGGGGAGTTTGCCCGTATCACTGCCTTGGCGATACAGAAAGTCCATGCGGGTGATGCCTTGCGGCGATCCGCCGCCGTCTTTGAAAACACCCGTGACGGTGTAATAATTACCAACTTAACCCCACGAATTGTCGCTATCAATCGCGCCTTTACTGAAATCACAGGGTACAGCGAAGCGGAAGTGTTAGGTGAAACTCCCAGTTTTCTGCAATCAGGTGTCCATGATGACGGGTTTCACCAATCGGTGTGGGAGAGCGCCAAGGCAATGGGCCATTGGCAGGGGGAGATATGGAACCGGCGTAAATGCGGCGAGAAATATGCCCAATGGCTGACTATCAGTACTGTGTTGGATGAATTGGGTAAATCCCAAAATTATGTAGGGGTTTTCACTGACATCAGCCAATCCAAACAATCCGAAGCGCGCCTAGAAACTTTGGCGCATTATGATCCACTCACCCAGCTACCCAACCGTTTGCTTGTCCAATCACGTCTGGAGCAAGCCATCGAGCGTGCCGAACGGCATAATTACCGTATTGCGGTGCTATATATCGATATAGACCGCTTCAAGACGGTAAATGACAGCTTAGGCCATCCAGTAGGTGACGAACTGCTCATTGCTTTGTCGCAACGGTTAAGTACACGGCTGCGCCATGATGACGTATTGGCAAGGTTAGGCGGTGACGAATTCTTGTTGATTATGGAAATTGTCCCGCTGCCGGAAGGGGCTGCCAATTTGGCGTTATCGCTCATCGAACTGCAATCCACCCCTTTCACTTTGCCTTCCGGGCATGAAGTCTTTGTCAGCGTCAGTATAGGCATTAGCTTATATCCAGACGATGCAAAGACAGTAACCGAGTTGATCCAATATGCTGACTTGGCGATGTACCAGGCTAAACAGGACGGCCGTAACACCTACCAGTTCCATACAAACGCCTTGACTTTTGCCGCCAGTGAAAGATTGGCTTTAGAAACTAACTTACGTTACGCATTGGAACGAGGCGAATTTGTCCTGCACTATCAGCCATTCATCAATGCCCTTAATGGTGACATTATTGGGATGGAGGCTTTGGTGAGATGGCAACCGGTCGGGTTGGACTTGG
>Ga0302322_100005654_pt1 | contig 10977 bp, 9 predicted proteins | sample Fen_T0_2_FD_203757 | JGI IMG/M metagenome (GOLD analysis project Ga0302322, IMG submission 203757) | Peat permafrost microbial communities from Stordalen Mire near Abisko, Sweden - Fen_T0_2 | ecosystem: Environmental > Terrestrial > Soil > Wetlands > Permafrost | place: Sweden: Abisko... | reverse complement strand
ACGCGCTTGAATGGGATGTTGATTGGATCGGCCTTTCGTTTGTACGCACCGGCCAGGATATTTTAGACCTGAAACGGATCATCAGCGAAAGCGGCAAATCGGCAAAAGTGATTGCTAAAGTTGAAAAACCCGAAGCGATTGAAAATATAGATGCCATTATTGCGGCAACCGATGGTGTAATGGTTGCCCGCGGCGACCTGGGCGTTGAAATGCCCTTGGAAGAAGTACCGTTACTGCAAAAGATGATCGCCCGCAAATGCCGCGAAGCATCGAAGCCGGTAATTGTGGCTACGCAGATGCTGGAATCAATGATCACTACCCCGCGCCCAACCCGTGCTGAAGTAAACGACGTAGCAAACTCCGTACTTGACGGCGCTGACGCGGTAATGCTAAGCGGTGAAACATCTGTTGGCGAATTCCCGGTAATTGTTATTGAAACAATGGCCAAGATTGTCCGCAACGTTGAAGAGCTGGGATATCCGTTCAATATGGATAAAAAATCTACCAAGGACCCCTCATCGCCCGACTACCTGATCGATGCCGTTTGCGGTTCAGCGGTATATTTAGCCGAACACACCAATGCCGCCGGGATCGTTTCCATGACCCGCTCCGGCTATACCGCTTTCGAAATCTCGAGCTACAGGCCAAAGGCAGGCACCTATATTTTTACATCGAACAAGCACCTTTTAAATGCGTTAAGCCTGCTTTGGGGCGTAAAAACTTTTTATTACGATAAACTGGAAAGTACCGATCAAACCATCAGCGATGTAAACAACATCCTGAAGGAAGCCAACCTGGTACAGCAAGGCGATGTGGTGATCAATACTGCAGCTATCCCTATCATTACACAGGGTAAAACCAATATGCTTAAGGTAGCGATTATAGAATAAAGTTATAATGTTGAAAAGTTGTAATGTTGAAAGGTTTAACCGTCTTTAAAAACAACATTACAACTTTTCAACTTTACAACCTTTTAACAACCTAAAACACCCCGGCTTCACATACCTTTAAAAATAGTTTATCAAGGTTGCTAAAATAGTAATTCCAATAGATCCCAATCGTTTTCATAAAAGCGGTTCTTGTTAAACATTTTACCTTAGGACAAATAAAACGGCCCGATGGTTTAATTTATTACCTGCTTTTTTCGTAACTTTTCGGATCAAGCGCCCGGGTCGACCAATTTTTAAAAAACTCCAGTATTTTATCTGTGCTGTAGCCTTTTCCCTCTTCTAAATATTCGGAGTTTTGAGTATGCAGGCGCACACCCTTATCATCGAGCACTACAAATACCGGAAACCCAAACCTTTGCGGGTAGCCAAGCTCGGCCATCAGCTTGTCGTTGGTATTCTCTTTGCTGTAATTTACGTGCAGCACCACATAGTTAGCTCTTACATATTTATTCAATACCGTATCTTTATTCACCAGGTCATTAAACCGGATGCACCAGATACACCAGTTGCCGCCAATTTGCAGCAAAACGTTCTTGTGTTCCAAAGAAGCTTTTTTTACCGCCTCAGCTATTTCGGCTTTAGCATCAGCCGCCGGGTGATATAATTTTGCCGTATCAGTCAGCTTTATGCCCGCAGGTGCCTGGGCCATAGCGCAGGCAGAAAAAAGCATCATTAAACAGGCGAACCATATTTTTTTCATATAAAGTGTTTTTTAGTTAAAACCCGCTCCAAAATTAACCGGGGGGTACTTTGTAATAAATCCCTATCGCTAAATTCAACAAATATTCCGGTTAATACAAGCGGGGTTTGTCGCATTAAGATCAAAATTCTTGCAGGCACGGAAAAACCGCGCTATCCGGCCAATTTTCATTGGCCTATGGATTGTTTAGTTAAAGATTGTTAAACTGAACCCATTTATTTCACTTAACAATAATAATAACAGATAAACTTTTACCTTTAGGCTTAGGTTTCTTATTTTCGCAACCAAGTATCGTGAGTAGTGAATGGTGAGCAGTGCGTTAAAGCACTTGCAACTAACCATTCATTACTCACCACTCACTAAAAAAGCATGGAAGAATTTGAAGAAAGCGCGTCGGCAAAAAAGACCAAAACGATATACATATCTACCGTTTTCGGCATTGCCATGGTATTATCAATGGTTGGGCTACTGGGCCTGATTTTGGTTGAAGCCCATAATCTTTCAAATTATGTGAAGGAAAATATTGTGCTGAATGTTTATGTTGACGATGCTGCGCACGAAACCGATGTGATCCAGCTGCAGAAACAAATGGAAGTTAACCCGATGGTAAAGCAGGCCCAGTATGTAAGCAAAGAACTGGCTGCCCGCAACCTGCAAAAAGACCTTGGCGAAGATTTTGTAAAATTTTTAGGCTACAACCCGCTTTCGCAATCCATCGATGTTTATTTGAAAGCCGAATACGCCAATAATAATGATATCGAGAAATTTAAGACCCAACTGCTTAAAAACCCGATGATCAAAGAAGTAAAATACCAAAAGTCATTGGTCGACCAGATGAACGAGAATATTACCACCATCAGCCTGGTGATTTTAGTTTTTGCAGGCATATTTGTAGTGCTGTCGGTAGCACTGATTAATAATACCATCCGCCTGGCTATTTATTCGCAGCGCTTTTTAATTAAATCCATGCAGCTGGTTGGCGCTACCAAAGGGTTTATCCGCAAACCGTTTTTGCTGTACGGCATCTGGCACGGCATATTGGGCGCCTTGATAGCCATTTTGATTTTAGTGGGAACGCTTAGCCTGGCCTATAAAGAAATCCCCGACCTGGTAATTTTGCGCAACTACACCGAATTTGGCGTTATATTTATCGCTGTTATTGGCCTCGGAATATTTATTTCGGGCTTCAGCACATTTTTGGCTGTCAACAAGTTTTTACGTTTAAAAATATATAACCTTTATAGATAATTTTCGATTTCGGATTTGTTTTAAAGTCTCCCCTACAGGGGGAGATTTAGAGGGGGCTTAATTCAACAATTCACTAATAATTAAGATATGGCACAACAACCAGCGAAGCAAGGCACACCTGTTAAAATAACGGTTCCTTCAAAACAACCGGCAACCAAAGTACCGGATAGCAATTCCTTGCATTTTATATTTGATAAGGGCAATTACCGCCTGTTCATTATCGCCATCGCTGTGGTAGCGTTTGGTTTTATCCTGATGTCGGGCACTACAGATATTTACAGTACAACCAAAATTGTGATCGCTCCTTTAGTTGTGTTGGGTGGTTTTGCAATAGGGTTCGTCGCGATATTTAAAAAACCATCGGTTAATGGTTGATTGAGTTGATTGGGTGAGCGGTTGATAACGTTATTTGTTAGCCCCTTTCTTAACTCAATGAACTTAATGTAAGTCAATCAACATATCAACCAATTCAAATGAATATTATACAGGTTATTGTCCTTGCCATAATTGAAGGACTAACTGAATTTTTACCGGTTTCGTCCACCGGGCATATGGTTATTACCAGCTCGTTAATGGGCATCGGAACCGACGAATTTGTTAAGCTTTTTGAGATTGTTATCCAATTGGGAGCCATACTTGCCGTGGTGGTGCTTTATTTTAAACGCTTCTTTCGTTCAGTTGATTTTTATGTAAAGCTTGTTATCGGCGTTATCCCGGCGGTAATTTTAGGCCTACTGCTTAAAAAATATATTAACACATTGCTGGAGAGTCCCCTTGTTGTGGCTTTTGCATTTGTTATAGGCGGTTTTATCCTGCTTTTTGTGGATGAATGGTTTAATAAACCAACGATTGATGACGAAAGAGAAATCAAACATCTCACGGCGTTTAAGATTGGCGTTTTCCAATGTTTGGCTATGATCCCCGGCGTTTCACGCTCCGCTGCATCCATTGTTGGCGGCATGACGCAAAAGCTGAGCCGCAAGGCTGCTGCCGAATTTTCTTTTTTCCTGGCAGTGCCTACCATGTTTGGTGCAACTGTAAAGGACCTTTGGGATTTTCATAAAGCAAATGCACTAACTGCCGACCAAATGCACGATGATATCAAATACCTTGTTATTGGCAGCGTTATCGCATTTTTTGTGGCCATGCTGGCTATCAAAAGCTTTATCACATTTTTGGAAAAGAAGGGTTTTAAGCTTTTCGGATATTACCGGATTTTTGCCGGAATAGTTATTATCATATTATATTTTACAACAACCGCGCTTCATAACGGTTGATCCACGCAGAGACGCAATACTGCGTCTCCGAAGTTCCTGGTATTGAATGTATAGCCCTTGACGCAAAATGTTGCGTCCCTGCGTAATCAATACAACAACTGGTCGTACGGATACCTTTCCACATGACGGGATTTTACTTCTTCGTATAAAAGCGACCGGAACTCCTCAATATTTTCCTTTTTTGTAGCCGAAATAAAAATAGCAGGGCTATTGTTTTTGGCCATCCAGCTGTTTTTAAAATCGTGCAGGGTAAGTGGGTACTCCTGTTCCTCCATATTATGCTGGATGGGTTTAAAGGCATCTATTTTATTAAAAACGGTGATGGTCTTTTTGTCGATCGCCCCAATATCTTTTAATGTTTCATTCACCGTCCTGATCTGATCCTCAAAATTGGGATGCGAAATATCCACCACATGAACCAATATATCTGCTTCGCGAACTTCGTCCAATGTAGATTTGAAACATTCCACTAAATCGTGAGGCAGTTTGCGGATAAACCCAACGGTATCTGATAACAGGAATGGCACATTTTCAATCACTACTTTTCTTACGGTGGTATCCAGTGTTGCAAACAGCTTGTTCTCCGCAAAAACCTCCGACTTGGAGATCATATTCATAATGGTTGATTTGCCTACGTTGGTATAGCCCACCAGCGCCACCCGTATCATCTGCGTGCGGTTTTTGCGCTGGGTTTCGTTCTGCTTATCAATCAGTTTTAACTTGTCTTTCAGCAGGTCAATTTTGTTCAATATCAAGCGGCGGTCAGTCTCAATCTGCGATTCACCCGGACCACGCATCCCGATACCGCCCTTCTGGCGTTCAAGGTGGGTCCATAAACGGGTAAGACGGGGAAGCAAGTATTGCAATTGCGCCAGCTCCACCTGCGATTTTGCCTGGGCAGTTTGTGCCCTGCCTGCAAAAATATCCAGGATCAAATTATTCCGGTCGAGAATCTTTACCTGTAATTCATTTTCAATATTACGCAATTGCGAGGGTGTGAGCTCGTCATCAAACACCACCATATCAATTTCTTCGGCAGTAACAAACGTTTTAATGTCTTCCAGCCGGCCCGAGCCAACAAATGTTGCCCGGTCCGGTCGCTGCAATTTCTGGGTAAAACTTTTTACCGTTTCTGCACCTGCCGTAGCCACCAAAAACTCCAACTCCTCCAAATACTCTTTCGCCTGCTCTTCTGTTTCGCCCTGGGTAATCACCCCGACCAACACAGCACGTTCCTGCTTCACAGCAGTATCATAAAATTTTTGTTTCATTCGATAGAAGAATAACAATCAGGATGCCAATTTAGTAAAATGGCAGACAATAAGTCTTTTTTACTTAATTAATGCGTTTTTATCTGCCAAAATATTATTTACTATTAGCGCTCATATAATCCAGCGTTAAATCGCATAATGCTTTCACCCCCAGTATGAACCCGCTTTCGTCAATAAAAAAGTCCTGCGAATGGTTTGCGGGCGTAGTTTTTGGGTCGCCGCCTTTGGGCATGCCGCCCAAAAAGAAAAATAAGCCGGGTACTTTCTGCTGGTAAAAGCTGAAGTCTTCGGCCCCCGTTACCGGCGGACCCATACTTACGTTTGCAGCGCCGGCGGTTTGCTGCAAAGTCGGCGTCATCTTAGCGGTCAGGGCAGGGGCGTTATATGTAACCGGGTAGTTATTTCCCATGGTTACTTTTGCTGTTGCCCCCTGCATTTCGGCAGTTTTGGTGGCAATTTCATTTACCTTATCCCACAGCAATTTTTTATCCGCATCCGTGAACGACCGTAAAGTGCCGTCCATCTCCACCGAATCAGGAATGATATTACCGCGGTTTCCGCCTTTGATTGCGCCGATGGTAACCACCGCCGGGTTTTCGGTAATGTTTATATTCCGGCTTACAATGGTTTGCAGGTTATTGATGATCTGGGCAGAGATTACGATAGGGTCGACGCCCATCCAGGGCATAGCACCGTGCGACGACTTGCCCTTTATCACCATGTGGAAACCGTTTACACCGGCCATCTCACCTCCGGGCCGGTAAACAAGCGTGCCGGCGGGGATATAAGAAATAATATGTTGCCCGAAGATCACGTCCACTTTTGGATTTTCCAGCACGCCTTCTTTAACCATTTCTTCGGCACCGCCAATCTCTCCCGGCGGCAAACCTTCCTCGGCAGGCTGAAAAATAAACTTTACGGTGCCGTGCAACTGGCTTTTCATCGAGGTTAATATTTCGGCAACCGCCATCAGCATGGCCATGTGCGCATCGTGCCCGCAGGCATGCATCACGCCTACCTGCTGCCCCATATAGATCGATTTAACCTTTGACGCAAAGGCAAGCGGCGTACGTTCGGTAACAGGGAGTGCATCCATTTCGGAACGCAGCGCCACCACCGGGCCCGGTTTACCACCGCGCAGAATGCCGACTACACCGGTTGTGGCAATACCGGTTTTTACTTCAAGTCCAAGAGATTGTAAATATTTGGCGATGATGCCCGATGTGCGGAATTCATGGTTACCTAATTCCGGGTGTTCATGAAAATCGCGCCGCCAGGCAATGATCTGGCTTTGCAGGGAATCGGCCTTACGGATGACCTCGCTTTTGATTCTCGTGGTTTGAGCAAAACCAGGAGCTGATAAAGCACAAAGGAGCAACAGGCAAAGTTTTTTCATCTCAGGGATTTTTTAACTAAGATAAAAGAAAAATATGCATTTCGTTAAAACTGAGATATTACTTCGGGGTAAACCGCTGTCATTTCGAACGATAGTGAGAAATCTTATACGCGCTACAATGTGCCCGCAGGCATCGGCATGCTATTTCGTCCGCACAATCAATCTTGCTCCAGCCGGGACGTAGTTTCTCCTGTATACTGCCTGGCTAAAGGCTCGTCGAAATGGCAAAGAAGCAAACGGCTATAACGCCGTCCTTATCTTCAACTCATTCATTTGGAGCTCCGAAATGGTCGATGGGGTATCGATCATCACATCCCTGCCTGAATTATTTTTAGGAAAAGCTATCACATCGCGGATAGAATCCAAACCTGCGAAAATAGATACCAGCCTGTCGAAACCGAAAGCGATACCACCATGCGGCGGTGCGCCGTATTCAAAAGCATCCATTAAAAAGCCGAATTGTTTTTGTGCCTCTTCCGGTGTAAAGCCGAGGTGTTTAAACATTAAGGATTGTAAAGCACGGTCGTGGATCCGGATAGAACCGCCGCCAACTTCAATACCATTGATCACCAGGTCATAAGCATTCGCCCGCACATCTCCGGGAGCGGTATCCAGCAAAGCAATATCTTCCGGCTTCGGCGAGGTGAAGGGGTGGTGCATGGCATGGTAACGGCCGGATTCTTCATCCCATTCTAACAAAGGAAAATCAAGCACCCATAGCGGGGCAAAAGTATTTTTATCGCGCAAACCCAAACGGCTGCCCATTTCCAGGCGCAGTTCATTGAGCTGTTTGCGCACCTTGTCTGCCTGCCCGGCCAAAACAAACATCATATCACCCGGTTCAGCTTCAAAAGCGGCTGCCCAGTTAGTGAGGTCGTCTTCGCCATAAAATTTATCAACGGACGATTTTAAGGTACCATCAGTTTGGTAACGGCAATAGATCATGCCGGTAACGCCGATTTGCGGGCGTTTTAACCATTCGGTCAGCTCATCAATTTGTTTACGGGTATATTCGGCGCAGCCTTTGGCGTTGATGCCGACAACCAGTTCCGCATTATCAAAAATGCCAAAACCTTTGCCTTTTACAATGTCATTCAGCTCCACAAACTGCATCCCGAAACGGATATCCGGTTTATCCGAACCATATAAACGCATGGCATCGGCATATTGCATACGGGGTACACCGCCAAGTTCGATCCCTTTAACCGTCCTGAATAAATGCTGGGTTAATCCTTCAAACACATTTAAAATATCTTCCTGGGTGATGAACGCCATCTCGCAGTCAATCTGTGTAAACTCCGGCTGGCGGTCGGCACGCAGATCCTCATCCCTGAAACATTTTACGATCTGGAAGTAACGGTCGAACCCGCTTACCATCAGCAATTGCTTAAAGGTTTGGGGCGATTGCGGCAGCGCATAAAATTCACCCGGGTTCATCCGGCTGGGTACTACAAAATCGCGGGCGCCTTCCGGGGTCGACTTGATCAGTACCGGAGTTTCCACCTCGATAAAATCACGGCCATCAAGGTATTTACGCACTTCCTGCGCCATTTTATGACGGAGCATCAGGTTATTACGGATAGGGTTACGGCGCAGGTCGAGGTAACGGTACCTGGCGCGCAGCTCTTCGCCGCCATCGGTTTCATCTTCAATAATAAATGGAGGCGTTTTTGCAGAATTCAACACTTCGATTCCGGTTACACCTATCTCAATTTCGCCGGTTGTCATTTTAGCGTTCTTGCTGGTACGCTCCAATACCGTGCCGGTCACTGTTATCACAAACTCGCGACCAAGGCCCCGGCTGATTTCGCGCAGCGAAGCATCGCTATCGGTATTAAAAACCAACTGCGTTAAACCATAGCGGTCGCGCACATCTATAAACGTCATTGCGCCCAGGTCGCGTGATTTTTGTACCCAGCCGCATAACGTGACCGTTTCCCCTAAATTGCTGATATTTAATTCGCCGCAAGTATGTGTTCGTAGCATGGTGCTGATTTATAAAGTTTGCAAACTTACGTTTTTGAGGTGAAAGGTAAAAGGGAAAAGGTGAAAGGTAAAAGGGAACGGACTCCTTCCTTTTTTTATTCAAAGTTTATTGGCTTTATACTTAGGTTCGTAATTTCCGGTGTTCCACGCGTCGGTTTAATATCAATTCGTCGGGACATTTTAATTGAATTTTCTTATTAAACTATAAAATCTCTTTTCGAACTCTATATTACCTGAGGGTATCGGAGATGTATTTATAATGGATGTTCCTTTACCATGCTTATTCTTCTTAAAATAAACATTGTTAATCATTGCAAGCCCCAATCTTTTTTCCTCCTCTTCCCATTCTGATTCAATTATCATCAGAACCTTTTTCATGGTGCATTCAAGATCTTTTATTATGATGTATTCATCACCTTCCGGCAACCTGCAATTTTTTAAATTTATGTCATGTGTGAATGAAACGCCAACTAACTTAGCATGTGAAAAATCAATATTCTCCATCTTGTTTGGGTAATCACGGGGATCAATTCTGTTGAATATACCCAAAATGGATTTTCTGGCATAAACCGAATATCCCATAAACAACGCGGAGTCTATTATCCCTATGAATTCACAATCAACAAACCGGCTGCCATCGAAACAAGTAACGCTAAACTTGCAGTCTTCAAATAAACAGTTTTTTATCAATGGAAAATTAAAAAAAGCATTGGACAGGTTTACCTCTTTAAAAACGGACCCAATAAATGATCCTGAATTTTTCCCTGAATTTAAATTCAAAAAAGAGTAAGACATGTTAGCTTTTCTAAAAACACAATCTCTGAAATCAGATGCGCTAAAAGTCGCTTCCTTTAAGTTAGTTCCTTCAAACAAACAATTCCTGACTGTGCATTTATACCATTCGGAATGGCTTATATCCGCAAACGAAAAATCTATGGCTTCGAACTCATTTTTTTTTAGATATAGGCGACTGTTTTTTTGAATAATTTTATAACTGCCGTTTGCTATTCTTTCTTCTTGGGTTAATTTCGATAACGGCGCACCTCGAAGGTCCCAAAGATCCAAATGTTTTTCTATGCCATCGACGGATGATAAGGGCTTACCATTTTTAAGGCTTTTAATAATATTTTCCAACAATAAATTTCCTTCAGGACTATCCCAACGATTTATCAACTCTTTTTTGTCATTAATATAAAATTGACATAAATGATCGGGCTTTAAGCTATAGGAATAAGGTTTAATTTAGATTGGGCAACTTTTAAAAGATTAGATCAGGCTGTCTTAATACTTTCTTACTGACCATCGTATTTCTTTAGCCATTCGTCAGCGCGTTTGTTCGATTCTTCATGAGTTATCCATTGGCCGTTCTTAAATTGTTCCAAACCAACATCAACTGCTTCACGCTCTCCTTCACTCATTTGATAAACGCCGTTTACAGACTTTGATTCAACATAAAGCATGGTCGATATCTCGCTTAATAATTCATCATTATCGGTGTCGTTAATTTGCGCTATCAGTTTTTCCTTTAATTCTGCGGTGCTCACAACATTGCTTTTATCAAATTTACAGATAAAATTGCAATTTGAAAATTAAACAGTGAAGGTGAAGGCGAAAGGTTTTTGTTGTAAATGACTACATATCCGAATTCGAACATCCGAAATCCGAAATCAAACCCTATCTTTACCCCATAATTCTCAAGGGGTGCCTTGCTTTGGTCGCAAAAATAATCTGCAGATTATTTTACCAAACTGAAAGACAGGCTGAGATCAAACCCGTTGTTGTGAATAAACCCAATGTAGAGAGACGCAATATTTTGCGTTTCTGAACATACGGGTAGGGACACAAAATTTTGTGTCCCTACGATTCACCACATACACCTGATCCGGGTAATGCCGGCGTAGGGAGAGGTAACAAGTTAAGTGTACTGCGTATTCGCCCTGATGCGGAGATGGTTTAACTAATTTTATTTTTAATCATTTTGAAAAATTTATTTACGGCGTTTTTCGCCCTGCTGTTGCCTGTCATGGCTACGGCTCAATTTTCCATTTCAGGGAAAGTAATTGATCAGCAAACCGGCGAAGCACTGCCCGGCGCTACTATCAGCTCATCAAATCCAGCAATAAGCATTATTGCAGATGCAAACGGAAGG
>Ga0302322_100005653_pt1 | contig 10978 bp, 9 predicted proteins | sample Fen_T0_2_FD_203757 | JGI IMG/M metagenome (GOLD analysis project Ga0302322, IMG submission 203757) | Peat permafrost microbial communities from Stordalen Mire near Abisko, Sweden - Fen_T0_2 | ecosystem: Environmental > Terrestrial > Soil > Wetlands > Permafrost | place: Sweden: Abisko... | reverse complement strand
GCTCTCCTACACCGACGACGTGCGCAAGCGCTTCGAGGGTTACGGCTGGCACGTCCACGAGATCGGCGAGGTGGCGAACGACCTCGACGCGCTCGAGGCCGGCATCCGTGAAGGCATGGCCGAGACGAACAAGCCGAGCCTCGTGGTGCTGCGCAGCCACATCGGCTACCCGTCGCCCAAGTTCACCGACAGCCCGAAGGCCCACGGGAATCCGCTCGGCGCCGACGAGATCGTCGCGGTGAAGGAGATCCTCGGTCTCCCGGCCGACCAGAGCTTCTTCGTCCCCGACGACGTGCTCGCCTATTACCGCGAGACGGGTGCCCGCGGCGGCGCCGCCCGTCAGGAGTGGGAGGCGCGCCGCGCCGCGTTCCGCACGGGCGAGCCCGCACTGGCCGAGGAGTACGACGCGTGCATCGAACAGCGCGGCCTCGCCGGCTGGGAGTCGAAGCTCCCGGTGTGGGGCCCCGGCGACGACATGGCCACGCGCCAGGCGTGCGCCAAGGTGGTCAACGCGGTGCTCGACGTCGTGCCCGGCCTGGTGTGCGGCGGCGCCGACCTCACCGAGAACACCGGCATGGAACTGAAGGACACCGAGGTGGTCTCCACGCACCAGTTCGGCGGTCGCCAGGTGCACTACGGCATCCGTGAACACGGCATGGGCTCGGTCATGAACGGCATGGCGGTGAGCGGCCTGCTCCCCGCGGGTGGCACTTTCTTCGTGTTCAGCGACTACATGCGGCCCTCGGCGCGCCTTGCCGCCCTCTCGCAGTACAAGACCGCGTTCGTGTGGACCCACGACTCCGTCGGTGTCGGCGAGGACGGCCCCACCCATCAGCCGATCGAGCAGCTCCAGGCGATGCGGGCCATGCCCGGACTCAAGGTGATCCGTCCCGCCGACGCCAACGAGACGGCGCAGGCGTGGCGGGTGCACATCGACGGGACAGGGCCCACCGCGCTGATCCTCTCGCGGCAGAAGCTCCCGGTGCTGGCGAACAGCGCCGAGCGCGCGCCCGACGGCGTGCCGAAGGGCGCGTACACGCTGGTCGACGAGCCCGCCCACGACCTCGACGTCGTGCTCGTCGGCACCGGCTCCGAGGTGTCGGTGTGCGTGGAGGCCGCGGCGCTGCTCGCGACCGAGGGCATCGGTGCCCGGGTGGTGTCCATGCCCTCGTGGGACCTCTTCGCCGCCCAGGACGACGACTACCGGTCGTCGGTGCTCCCCGCCGGCATCCCGAAGCTCTCGGTCGAGGCCGGCGTCACCTTCGGGTGGGAGCGCTGGGTCGACACCTCCATCGGCATCGACCACTTCGGCGCCTCCGCGCCCGGCGGCACCGTGCTCGCCGAGTTCGGGTTCACCGCCGAGAACGTCGCCGACCACGCCCGGTCCCTGATTGCAGGAGTACACCGATGACGAGTGCGATCGCCCGGCTCAACGACTTCGGTCAGAGCCCCTGGTACGACAACCTCGCCCGTCCCCTGCTCACCGGCGGCGGGCTGGCCCGGCTGGTGGCCGACGACGGCATCCGCGGCGTCACCTCGAACCCGACGATCCTCGAGAAGGCGATCGGTGCGGGTGAGGGCTACGACGAGCAGCTCGCGGCCTGTGCCGCGGCGGGGAAGAGCGTCGAGGACACGTACTGGGAGGTGGTGCTCGACGACATCCGGGCCGCCACCGAGGTGCTGCGCCCGGTGTACGACGCGACGGGCGGGCACGACGGGTTCGTGTCGGTCGAGGTGTCGCCGACGCTCGCGCGCGACACCGCGGGCACGCAGGCCGCGGCGGCATGGCTGTGGCAGCAGGTCGACCGTCCGAACGTGATGATCAAGATCCCCGGCACGATCGAGGGCCTCCCCGCGATCGAGGCGTCGATCGCCGCGGGCATCAACGTCAACGTCACGTTGATCTTCAGCCTCGACCGTCACGCGACGGTGATCGACGCGTACGTCGCCGGGCTCACGCGCCTCGCCGAGGCGGGCGGCGACCTGTCGAAGGTGAACTCGGTGGCGTCGTTCTTCGTGAGCCGCGTCGACTCCGAGACCGACAAGCGCCTGCCCGACGACAGCCCGCTGCGCGGCAAGGCCGCGGTCGCCAACGCCAAGCTCGCTTACGAGTTGTTCCGACAGCGCTTCTCCGGCGCCGAGTGGGACGCGCTGGCGGCGAAGGGGGCACAGCTGCAGCGGCCGCTGTGGGCGTCGACCTCCACCAAGAACCCGGCCTACTCCCCCACGCTCTACGTCGACGAGCTCATCGGCCCCGACACCGTGAACACGCTGGCGCCCGCGTCGATCGACGCGCTGCACGGCGGCGACACGGGGATGCGCGCCGACAGCGTCGCGGAAGACGTTGCGGGCGCCCACGCAGTGCTGGCCGGCCTCGCCGAGGCCGGCGTCGACTTCGCCGATGTCACCGACACGCTCGAACGTGAGGGCGTCGACTCGTTCGCCCAGTCGTTCGCCGACGCGTTCACCACCATCGAGAAGCGGCGCGCCCAGCTCGGGTGACGTCGCTCTCCTCACCTCGATCCCCTGACATCGATCAGGCCAGGTCGTACGCGGCGCGCAGGTGCGCGGCGAGTTCGCCGAGCGGCACCCGCGCGTTGAGGCCGCTGGTCGACGGCATCACGTACACCGGGCAGCCGCCGAGCGTCTCGGGTTGCACGCCCGCGACCGCCCGCTTGTGGAGCGTGCGCCAGCCGGCGAGGCCGACGAAGCAGACTGCGCCGGGTCGCAGCCACGCGAGCAGTCGTTCGAGTCGTCCCAGACCCGCGACGTACTCGTCGGCGCTGAGCTCGTCGGCCCGCGGCGTGGCGCGCTTCACCACGTCGGTCATGCCGATGCCGTGGTCGCGCAGCGCGGCGTCGGGGTCGCGGTCGGCGGTGACGATGCCGGCCTCGAGCGCGCCGGGCCAGTAACGGTTACCCGGCCGGGCGAACCCGATACCGGCCTCAGCGGAATACACACTCGGGTTGAGCCCGCACATCAGGAGCCGCATCCGCGGGGCGACGGTGTCGGGGAGCGAGCACTGGCGGATGGCCGTCACCCGGAGGCCGTCGGTGACCGCGCCGATGCGCCCTGGGGCAAAGCCGGCGCCGACGAGCAGGTCGGCGAGGCGGCCACGATCCCAGCGGGGCCCGGGCGCGGTCACCGTCACCCGCTCGCCGACTGCGATGGTGCGGTGCATCGTCACCAGTCGCGGCAACGCCGCGGTCGGCGTGCGAGGGAGGGAGACGGGGGCGGGCGGCACGCTCGTATGATGCCCGCGTCCGTGGAGGTGGCCCCGACCGGGAGGTGAAGGCAGGTGAACGGTGAGATCCGCATCGTCGACGACGTCGTTGCCGCGTTCGCCGCGTTGGTCGTCGAACGGGCTCCGGCGTCGATCGCCCTCTCCGGCGGATCAACCGCGGAGCACTGCTACGCCGCGCTGCGCGACGTTCCGCTCGACTGGGCGAGCGTCGACGTGTACCTCGGCGACGAGCGGTTCGTGCCGGTGACCGATCCCGACTCCAACGAGGGCATGGCCCGCCGCGTGTTGCTCGACGCGGTGTCGCCGCACGCGATCCATTCCCTGGCCGGCGCGGGCGCGACCGTGGACATGGCTGCGCTCGCCTACGACGCGCTCGTGCGGGCCGCGCCGCCGATCGACCTCGTACACCTGGGTCTCGGGCCCGACGGGCACACCGCCTCGCTCTTCCCCGGCACCGCCGCGCTCGACGAGCAGGAACGCTGGGTGATCACCAACGAGGACGCGCTGCACCCGCACCCGCGGCTCACGTTCACGTTCCCGGCGATCGCGGCGGCCCGGCTCGCGGTGTTCACCGTCGCCGGTGAGGAGAAGCGCGACGCGTTCACCCGGATCCGAGCGGGCGAGGACCTCCCCGGTGGTCGGGTCCGCGCCCAGGAAGTGATCTGGCTCGTCGATCCCGCTGCGGCGGGCACCTGAGAACGGGGAACCACCGACATGGAGATGTGGGAGCTGGTGGCGCGTGAGTCGGTGCGTGACCTCATCGCCCGGTACAACGCGAACGGCGACAGCGGTCGCATCGACCAGATGGTCGAGGTGTTCGCGCCCGACGCGGTGTTCGAGGCGCTCGACTACCGCTTCGAGGGGCGCGAGGCGATCCGGGAGTTCTTCAGCGGGGTGACGCGCACTGCTGCCGGACCGCAAGAGCGCGTGCCCGACACGCCCGCCGTCGCCGATTGGAAGGCACGCGGCAACCAGCCGATACTGCGCCACATCACCGGGACCACCCAGATCGACGTGATCGACGAGCGCACGGTGAAGGCCCGTTCGTACTACTACGTGATCGTCGCGCACGGTCTGGACCACTGGGGCCGGTACCTCGACGAGTACGGCCTGGTCGACGGCGAGTGGCGCATCACCCACCGCAAGGAGCACACCGACGGCGTGTTCGAGGGCGGTTGGGCGCACCAGTCGGCCGGCGCGGCGGTCGCCGACGTGCTCACCCATCCGATCAACTGGGCGCCTCCCGGTCATTCCTGAAGACCGGCCGGGTAGCCTCCCGCTATGACTGCATCGCTGGAGTCGCGGACCAGCCTTCCCCCCGATGTGCAGGCGCTCACCGGCGTGCCCACGGCCGAGCTGATGGCCGAGGCCGCGCGATTGCGTGACGCGGCGCACGGCGCGCGGGTCACGTTCTCGCCCAAGGTGTTCATCCCCCTCACGATGTTGTGCCGCGACAAGTGCGGCTACTGCACGTTCGCCAAGCCGCCTGCGCACCTCGTCTCACCGTTCCTCGAGCTCGACGACGTGCTCGCCATCGCCCGGCGCGGCGCCGAATTCGGTTGCCACGAGGCGCTGTTCACCCTGGGCGAGGCGCCCGAGGAGCGGTACCCCGTCGCGGGCGAGTGGCTGCGCGCGCACGGCTACCAGACCACGGTCGACTACCTCGTCGCGGCCTCCGCGGCGGTGCTCGCCGACACCGGGCTGCTCCCCCACGCCAACGCCGGGGCGCTGTCGCAGGCCGAGTTCGAGCGCCTGCGGGCGGTGTCGCCGTCGCAGGGGATGATGATCGAGACGCTCGCGGCGCGCCTGGGCGACCCGGGTGGCCCGCACGCCGGCGCGCCCGACAAGACGCCGGAGCGCCGCCTGGCCGCGCTCGAGGCCGCCGGCCGTGCGGGCGTGCCGTTCACCTCCGGCATCCTCGTGGGCATCGGCGAGACGCGCGACGAACGCCTCGAGGCGCTGGTCGCGATCCGCGACTCCCACGCCCGCCACGGCCACGTGCAGGAAGTCATCGTCCAGAACTTCCTGCCCAAGCCCGGCACCTCGATGCACAACGCGCCCGCGTGCGACACCGACGAATACCTCTGGACCGTCGCCGCGGCCCGCGTCGTGCTCGGCGCGGCCATGCACCTGCAGGCGCCGCCCAACCTGTCGGACCCGGAGCAGCTCACCGCGCTGCTCGACGCCGGCATCGACGACTGGGGCGGCGTGTCCCCCGTCACCCCCGACCATGTGAACCCCGAGCGGCCGTGGCCCGCGCTCGAAGCGTTGCGTGCCGCGACCGAAGCGGCGGGCAAGACGCTCGCGCCGCGCCTCACGATCTATCCCGAGTACGTCGCCGACGCCGAGCGCTGGATGCACCCCGACGTGCGCTTCGCGGTGAAGTGCGCCTCCGACATGGAGGGCCTCGCCCGCGACGACCAGTGGGCGGCCGGTGGCGACGTCGCCCCGCCGCAGTTGTTGCCCGCCGCGCTCCCGCCCGCATGGCCCACGCGGGGCCGCACCCCCGCGGGTGAGGTGCTCGACGGCTTCCTCGCCGGCGAGGAACTGGGTGAGGACGAACTCGTCACGTTGTTGACGGCGCGTGGCGCCGACGTGCTGGAGATCGCGGCCGTGGCCGACGATCTGCGCCGCGCCACCGTGGGCGACGCGGTCACGTTCGTGCGCAACCGCAACATCAACTACACGAACGTCTGCACCTTCAAGTGCAAGTTCTGCGCCTTCTCCAAGGGGCCGCTGTCGCTCAACCTGCGCGGCAACCCGTATCTCCTCGAGATGGAGGAGATGCAGCGGCGCGTGGTGGAGGCCGTCGAGTGCGGCGCCACCGAGGTGTGCCTGCAGGGTGGCATCCACCCCGATTTCGACGGCAACTACTACGTCGACGTCGCCAAGGCGGTGAAGGAAGTCGCGCCCGACATCCACGTACACGGCTTCACCGCGCTCGAGGTCACCGAGGGCGCGCGTCGCCTCGACATGCCGCTCGCCGAGTACCTCGTGATGCTGAAGGAGGCGGGCCTCGCCACGCTGCCCGGAACCGCCGCGGAGATCCTCGACGACGAGGTGCGGGCGATCATCTGCCCCGACAAGATCAACACCGAGGAGTGGCTCGAAGCGCACCGCACCGCGCACTCCGTGGGCCTGCGCTCCAACGTCACGATCATGTTCGGTCACACGGAGCGGCCCGAGCACGTCGCCCGGCACCTCACCCGTACCCGTGCGCTGCAGAAGGAGACCGGCGGCTTCACCGAGTTCGTGCCGCTGCCGTTCGTGCACATGGCCACGCCGATCTTCATCCAGCAGAAGGCGCGCAAGGGCCCGACGATGCGTGAGGTGCTGCTCATCCACGCGGTGGGCCGGCTCGCGTACCGCGGCTGGATCGACAACGTGCAGGTGTCGTGGGTGAAGACCGGCGTGCGTGGTGCGCGCCAGGCGCTGCTCGCCGGTTGCAACGATCTCGGTGGCACCCTCATGGACGAGAACATCTCCCGGGCCGCGGGCGCGAGCCACGGCCAGGAGCTCGACGAGTCGGAGTTGCGAGCCATCGTGGAGCCGCTCGGTCGCTCACTCGAACAGCGCACCACGCTGTACGGCCGCACCCACACCGAGGGCAAGCGCCTGCGCCCGCCCGCCGAGGTCGTCGCCGACGACCAGGCCGCCGAGGCCTACTGGGCCACCGCGACCGGCGGGAGCCAGTCAGAGGCCGCGACCGGCGGGAGCCCGGCGGCGGAGCCGGTGCCGGTTACCCTCGCACCGACGCGGCAGTAGTCGCCGCGCCTGTTCGAGGAGATCTCAGTGAGCCGTCTGGATGTCGTGGCGATCGGCAATGCGCTGGTCGACGTGTTGTCGCACGAGTCGTTCGAGTTCGTCGCCGAACACGAGCTGGTGCTCGGTTCGATGACCCTGATCGACACCCCCACCGCCGAGCGGCTGTACTCGGCGATGGGACCGGGCACCGAGATCTCCGGGGGCTCGGCCGCCAACACCATGACCGGCATCGCCTCGTTCGGAGGGAGCGCGGCGTTCGTGGGTCGGGTGTCCAACGACCAGCTCGGCAAGGTGTTCGCCCACGACATCCGCGCCGCCGGGGTGGAGTTCACCACCACACCGGCTCCGGCGGGGGGCGAGCCGAGCGGCCGCTGCCTGATCGTGGTCACGCCCGACGCGCAGCGCACCATGCACACCTTCCTCGGCGCTTCGGCCCAGCTCGGTCCCGACGATCTGGACCACGACCTGCTCGCCCGCGCCCAGGTGCTGTACCTCGAGGGCTACCTGTGGGACGAGCCGGAGGCCCAGGAGGCATACCGCCTCGCCACCCGCACCGTGCACGAGGCCGGCGGACGGGTGGCGTTCTCGCTGTCCGACTCGTTCTGCGTCGACCGCCACCGCGACACGTTCCTCGAACTCATCGAACGCGAGGTCGACGTGCTGTTCGCCAACGAAGCCGAGATCACGTCGCTGTACCAGGTCGACGACTTCGACACTGCGTTGCAGATGGTCAACCACCACTGCGAGATCGCCGCGCTCACCCGGGCCGCGAAGGGCGCAGTGATCGTGTCCCGCGACGAGGTGCACGTGGTCGACGCGCACCCGGTCGAGCAACTCGAGGACACCACCGGCGCGGGCGATCTGTTCGCCGCCGGGTTCCTGTACGGGCTCACGCACGGCTACGACCTCGGCACGTGTGGCCGGCTCGGTGCGGTGGCCGCCGCCGAGGTCATCAGCCACCTCGGTGCCCGCCCGGAGACGAGCCTCGCCGACCTGGCGAAGCCCCTCCTCGGCTGAGGCGCAGGCGAGGCGATCCGTGAGACTCCCCCGCTACCGCACCGGTGATCCCGACCTCGACGCGCAGGTGGCTGCGCTGGTCGAGCAGGTTGCCGACCCTGGCGACGCCGATCTGGTGTTCGAGCTCGTCGTGTCGGCACTGCGTCTCGGGCGCGACCGCGCGGATCGCCTCGACCTGAAGATCGCCAACGCTGCGCTCAAAGAGATGCGCTACGCCTTCCACGTGTTCGCGCCGTACCGCGCGTCGCGCAAGGCCGCGATCTTCGGCTCGGCGCGCACGCAGCCGATGGACCCGCTCTACGTGCAGGCCAAGGAGCTCGCCGCCGCGCTCGCGGCCCGCGACTGGATGGTCATCACCGGCGCGGGCCCGGGGATCATGGAGGCCGGGCTCGAGGGCGCGGGTCCCGACCAGTCGTTCGGCGTGAGCATCAACCTGCCGTTCGAGACCACCACGAGCGCGTTCCTCGCCGGCGATCCGAAGCTCATCAACTTCCGCTACTTCTTCACCCGCAAGTTGGAATTCGTGAAGGAGTCGTCGGCGTTCGTGCTGCTGCCGGGCGGCTTCGGCACGATGGACGAGGCCTTCGAGCTGCTCACACTGCTCCAGACCGGCAAGGCGCTGCCCGCGCCCGTGGTGCTCCTCGACACGCCTGGAGGTACGTACTGGGAGCACTGGTCCGAGTTCATCCACGCGGAGATGGGCGCGGCCCGCTACATCTCCGACGAGGACTTCCGCCTCGTGAAGGTCACGGATTCCGTCGACGTGGCCGTCGACGAGGTGCTCGGCTTCTACACCAACTACCACTCGCAGCGGTTCGTCGACGGCCGCCTCGTGTTGCGGGTGCAGGAACTCCCGAGTGACGACGACCTCGCGGCGATCAACCGCGACTTCCGCGACATCGTCGTGCGGGGCGAGATCGAACCGATCCCCACCACCAAGGCCGAGGTCGCGGACCGTGACCACGTCGACCTGCCGCGCCTCGCGTTCCGCTTCGACCGCCACGGCTGGGCGCGCCTGCGGATGATGATCGACCGCCTCAACGGCCGCGACGCCACCACCTAGATCGTTTCGGCGTCACCAGAGGCTGCTCTGGCAGCGCGTGGTGACGCCAAAACGGAGGGCGCGGGTCAGTCGAAGTGCTCGGGGGCGCCGCCGAGGGCGTTGATTGCCTTCTCGATCGCACGGCGGGCCACGAGGATCTTCTTCTCGTCGTCGAGCGCGTCGGCGTCGCCGTCTTCGGTGCCGGCGCGCAGCTTCTCGTAGGCGAGGTCGCGGAGTGCCTCTTCGACCGCCTGCAGTCGTTCGACCAGGTGCTCGGCGTCATGCACCGGCGCCACCTCCCTTTCCCCCGTGCGGGGCGTCGTCGAGCGCGGCAGCGAGCAGCTCCGCGGGATGCTTCACGTCGAGACCCGCGGCGGCCAGGTGCATCGAGCAACCGGGGTTCGCGGACACGACGAGCAGCTTGCCATTCGCGTCACGCCCGCTCACACCAGCCGCAGCGGCGCGGAGCGCCGCAACCTTGCGATCGCGCACCTCCCCCGCGAGCGCGGGCTCGAACACGGAGTAGGCGCCACCCGCACCGCAACACAGGCCGTCGTCGGCGGTGTCGTGCAGCCGGTAGGCCGGGGCCAACACCCGCCGCACGGCGGTCTCGGCGTGCTGCACGTGGCGCAGGTGGCACGGGTCCTGCACCACGACGGTGCGGCCCGTCGCGCGCAACGGCGCGGCGCCCCGCGCCGCGAGCCACTCGGAGAAGTCGAACACCCGGGCCGAGAACGACCGGGCCACGTCGGTGTCGAGCAGTCGGCCGTAGTCCTTCATCGCGGCACCGCAGCCGGCGCTGTCGACGACGATCGGTCCGGTCGACGGGAAGGACGCGATCACCCGGCGGGCCAGGTCTCGGGCCTGATCGTCGAGCCCCGCATGAAGGTGCAGCGCACCGCAGCAACCTGCGCCCGGCCCCGGAAGCCCCGCGCGGGCCCCGGCCGCGCGCATCACCGTCATCGCCGATCGGTGGACGTCGCGCTGCCACGCGTCCATCACGCATCCGGGGAACAGGTACACGTCGGGATCGGCGTCGGCCTCGAGTGGCCGACGCAGCGACCGCGGTGACAACTTGGGGATGCCGAAGCGGCGCGGCACGAGGTGCAGGCGCTGGCCGATCAGGATCAGCCACGTGAGCGCGAGAAGCAGGCCGTGGCGCGGCAACAGCACGACGTACGCGAACCACTCCCCCGCCCGTTGGTGCCACGGGCGCGGCCGACCTGCTCTCGGGTGCTGCTGGAGCGCGGCGCGCGTGCCTTCCATGAGGTGGCCGAACGGCACGCCCGACGGGCACGCGGCCTCACACCCCCGGCACTGGATGCACGTCTCCATGCTGTCGACGAACGCGGCGTCGAGCGGCGCGCCCTCCAACTCGACTGCCCGCATCGCGGTGATGCGGCCGCGGGGCGACAACGACTCGAGGCCGGTGACGCGGTACGTGGGGCAGTGCGGCAGGCACAGGCCACACGACACGCATGCGACCAACTCCTCCTCGTCGACCGGGAGGATGTGTCGGCGCTCGTGGAGCGACGCGTGGTCGTGGGCCCGGTCGTGGGCGTCAGCTGCCATCGGACTGCTCCCCGGCCAGGGGCACTCCGACCGGTGCGGGCGTGAGGGGCAGGCGCCCGGGCGAACACTTGCCGGTGGGATCGAACGCCTCGGCGATGCGGCGCATCAGCGCGACGTTGGGCAGCGGGATGCCGAAGCCGTCGATGCCGGGTGCGCCCTGCTCGCGCAGCAGCCATCCGCCCACCGCTTCCGCGGCATCGCGTGCGGCCACGAGCGCGTCGGCCGCGCCCGCGGCGACGTGCACGGTGCCGACGCCCATTTCCGCAGCCCACTCGACGCCGGCCGCCCGCAAGCCTCCTCCCCCGCCGAGCCCGTCGAGCCGTTCGAGCAGCACGCGC
>Ga0302322_100005651_pt1 | contig 10980 bp, 7 predicted proteins | sample Fen_T0_2_FD_203757 | JGI IMG/M metagenome (GOLD analysis project Ga0302322, IMG submission 203757) | Peat permafrost microbial communities from Stordalen Mire near Abisko, Sweden - Fen_T0_2 | ecosystem: Environmental > Terrestrial > Soil > Wetlands > Permafrost | place: Sweden: Abisko... | reverse complement strand
ACCCGCTGCGCGGGCAGAACAACGTGCAGGGCTCCTGCGACATGGGCTCGTTCCCGCACGAGCTGCCCGGGTACCGGCACGTGTCGGACGACGCCGTCCGCGGGGTGTTCGAGACGCTGTGGGGCCGGGAGCTGCTCGCCGAGCCGGGGCTGCGTATCCCCAACATGCTGGACGCCGCCGTCGACGGCACCTTCCGGGCGCTGTACGTGCAGGGGGAGGACCTCGCGCAGTCCGACCCCAACACCACCCACGTCACGCGCGCGCTGCGCGCGCTGGAGCTGCTCGTCGTCCAGGACCTCTTCCTCAACGAGACGGCGCGGTTCGCGCACGTCTTCCTGCCGGGGACGTCGTTCCTCGAGAAGGACGGCACGTTCACCAACGCCGAGCGGCGCATCAACCGGGTGCGGCCCGTGATGCCGCCCCGCAACGGGCCCGGGGGCGAGGGCAAGCACGAGTGGCAGATCGTGTGCGAGGTCGCCCAGGCGATGGGCTACCCGATGACGTACGAGCACCCGCGCGAGATCATGGCCGAGATCGCCCTGACGACGCCGACGTTCGCCGGGGTCTCGTTCGAGCTGCTCGACCGGGTCGGGTCGGTGCAGTGGCCGTGCAACGCGGCCGCCCCCCTCGGGACGCCGATCATGCACGTGGACGGCTTCGTGCGGGGGCGCGGCCACCTGGTCCCGACGCCGTACGTGCCGACGAACGAGCGCTCGACCCGGCGGTTCCCGCTGATCCTCACGACGGGCCGGATCCTCTCCCAGTACAACGTGGGCGCCCAGACCCGGCGGACGGCGAACGTGGTGTGGCACGCCGAGGACGTGCTCGAGGTGCACCCGCACGACGCCGAGGTGCGGGGGATCGCCGACGGCGACCTGGTGACGCTGTCGTCGCGGGTCGGGCGGACGCGGTTGCGGGTGCGGATCGCCGAGCGGATGCCGGTCGGCGTCGTCTACACGACCTTCCACCACCCGGTGACCGGGGCGAACGTCGTCACGACCGAGTACTCGGACTGGGCGACCAACTGCCCCGAGTACAAGGTGACCGCGGTGCAGGTGGCGCTCGCCGGGGCGGCGGGGCCGGCTGACCCGGCCGAAGTCCATGATCACGCCGAAGTCCATGATCACGGGGGTGGGTAGTGGCGGGCGTCGGGACGCAGGTGCGCATGGCCAACGACATCGCGGCGCAGTTCGCGCACCTGCCGCCGGAGGCCGCCGCGTCGGCGGTGGCCGCGCACCTGCGCACCTTCTGGGATCCGCGGATGCGGGACCAGCTGGTGGAGCACGTCGCCGGTGGCGGGGCGGGTCTCGATCCGCTCGTCGTCCGGGCCGCTGCCCGCCTGTAGCCCGCTCGTGGCCCGCTCGTAGCCGGCCCGGCACCGGGTCGCTCCGGGCCCGAACGGCGGAACGGGCCGGTGGCGACCGCGGAGGGTCGGCGCCACCGGCCCGTTCCAGGGAAGGGCCGCGTTCAGGGGTGGTGCGGGTGGTGCGGGGTGTTCGGGGTGGCTCCCCGGAGGATCAGGCCCGGCCCCAGTCGAGCTGCCGGTACGCGTTGGCGGTGTCACCCATCATCGTGTCCGGCCACATCATGTACTGCTTCCACAGGTTGAAGAGGCAGTCGTAGAGGAACTGTCCGGGCTTCGGGTTGTTCATGTCGCCGGAGTGCGCCTGGGCCCAGTCGTGGAAGGCCTTGACGTATGCCGGGGCCTCGCCGCCGCCGTCCGAGTTGCCCGGGTCGCCGTTGTTGCTCCACTCGTTGACCGAGAACGGCACGCCCCACCTCTCGGCGAGCTGGCGGTGCTTCTCGATGCCCAGCGGGGCGCCGTCGTCCTGGGTGGCGTTGAACTTCTCCATGCAGGCCGACACCGAGGTGCAGTGCGGCCAGGCGTTGTAGGAGTCTGCACCGTAGACGTCGACCACGCGCCGGCCCTGGCTGTCCCGACCGGGGTTCAGCTTGCGGACGTCGGCCATCCCGCCGGAGCTGCCGTCGTTGACGCTGAGCACGAGGTTGACGCCGGGGAAGACCTGGTACCGGATGTTGGAGAACTGGACCAGCGCCCGCTGGAAGGTCTCCTCCTGGCCGGAGGACACGCCCCAGTCGCTGTCCTTGAGGTTCAGCTCGTGCGCGAACCGGATGTACAGGTCGCCCGGGTCACGGTTGCCCCAGCACTCCTTGGCCCGGCTGAGGGCCTTCCGCCAGCGGTCGTTGTAGGCGCCGTTGGCGGCGGCGTCCCACGACTCGCCCTGCTTCTTGAAGATGGCGCCGATCGCCATGTCGAGCTTGCGGTTCCAGCGGCCGGAGCTGTACTGGCCCCCGCAGATCGAGTAGAGCTCCAGCTGCCCCTCGGGCGTGGCGTCGTCCCAGGTACCGGCGATGCCGGCGGAGGTCCCGCGCCAGCGGTCGAAGCTGCCGTCGGCCATGTGGTCGCCGCTGGCCCCGGAGAACCAGCCGGTCTTCCCGGCCGGCTTGCGGGACGTCGTGCTGGCCTCGGGCGTCACGCTGGCGCTCGGGCTGCCGCTGCCGCTCGGGCTCGGCGACGCCGAGGTGGACGGCGACGGGCTCGCGGAGGAGCTGGTCGGCGTCGGCGTCGTGCCGGTCGACGAGCCGGTGCCCGACGTCGTCGACGGGTCGGTCGAGTGCGGGGCAGGCGTCGTCCCGGTCCTGGTGGTCAGCGAGGCCGCCTCCAGGTTGGTCATGCGCACGGTCGGGCTGGACTGCCAGACCGTCGCGACGACGGCGTGCCCGCTGTAGCTGCGCGGCAGGGCGGTCTGCGAGACGAGGTTGCCGTTCCAGAGGATCCGGACCGTCTGGCCCTCGACCTCGGCGCGGAACGTGCCGCTCGGGGAGTGCTGGAAGTCGCCGGTGATCGCGGTGCCGCCCGCGGGCTCGATCCGCCACACGGTGCCGGACACGGCGACCCGCACCCGGTCGCGCTTGTTGGCGTAGCGCAGGAAGAACCCGGCGTTGTGGTCGGCGTCGACGAGGCCGCTGACGGTGGCCTGCGCGTACTGGTCCAGCTCGTCGGTCTTGCCGAGGCTGGTGTCGTTGTACCAGGCCCACGTGCCGGGAGGGGAGAAGCTGACGCGCGTCATCGGCGTCTCGGCGTTGCTGTTGCTCGCCACGACGATCGCACCGCCGAAGGCGATGGTGGCGACCGCGCCGACCCCGATCATCTTCTGCCGTAGGCCGATCATGGGGGACCGGCCGGTGCTCCCGCTGCCGCCGCGCCCGCCGTGCGGGCGGGAACCGGTGCGGGAGGCGGCGCCCCGGGACGTCGTCGTCCGGGACGCCGGGCGCGAGGCCGCCCGGGAGGAGGCCCGCGTCGCGGGCTCCCCGTTGCGCGCGGCCCGCCGGGACGTCGCTGCGTCACCCGTGGTCGGGCTCGCGGCGGACGCCGGGCCGGCGGTCGATCCGGTGGTCGGTGCCGAGCTCGAACGGCTCGGCGGGAACGGCGACTCCGCAGGGCTGCCGTAGGGGGAGGGTCGCGCCGGGGCCGCGTCCTGGCGCTCCGCCGGGGACGGGCCGGTCGCCGGGGCGGCGTAGGGCGAGGGACGCCCGGCGGGAGCCGGGCCGGGAACGGAGGGGGACGGGTGCGAGGACGTCTCCGCCGTTCGCCGCTCCGCCTCGCGGCGGGCTCGACGACCGGGGGGAGGCGCGTCCGGGCGGTGTTCACCGTCAGTCGGGGCCATGCGGTCAAACCTAGGGGCCCGACCCTGCCGCCACCGTAAGGTTTGGGTCAAGAGAAGGTCATGGAGCGATGCATCCGGGCAACGATCGGGCCACGGCCGGGGAACGTTTTCAGAAGATCACCAAGCCGTCACGGCGTGTCACCGGCCCCAGGGGAGCGCCCGGTAGGCGGCCGCCGTCCTTGGTTGCCGGGTCGTGGGCCAGAACGCGAACTGCGTCCACAGGTTGAACTGGATCTCGTAGAGCAGCTGTCCGGCCCTCGGATGCGCCACGTCACCGGCGTGGGCCTTGGCCCAGGCGTGGAACTGCTGCACGTACACGGTGGACTCGCCGCCGCCGCCCGGGTCGGCCGGGTCGCCGTTGTTGCTCCACTCGCTGACGGCGAAGGGCACGCCGACCGAGGCCGCGAAGCGTCGGTGCTGCTCCAGACCCAGCGGCATCCCGTTGTCGTAGCGTTCGAGGATCTTGCTCGCGAACTGCGCGGCCGTCGTCACGTGCGGCCACTGGTTGTACGAGTCGACGGCGTAGATGTCGGCGATCCGGCGCCCGGCCGAGTCGCGGCCGGGCCACAGCGAGCGGACGTCGAGCCCGCCCAGGCCGCCGTCCGTGCCGTCGTTGGGGCACAGCACGACCTTGGCGCGCGGCAGGATCCGGTAACGCAGCGTGGAGAACCGGCCGATCGCGGCAAGGAACGACGCCTCCTCGCCGTGGTGCACCGACCAGTCGCCCGGCAGGTTCATCTCGTGCGCGAACCGCAGGTAGAGCAGGCCGGGATCGCGCGTGCCCCAGCACCTGCGGATGGTGGTCAGGGCGGCCGACCAGCGGGCGTCGTAGGCGCCCTTCGCCGCCTTGGCCCACGTCTCGCCCCGCGCGTGGTAAATGCCCCCGAAGGCCAGGTCGAGCGGGGCGTTCCAGTGGCCCCAGACGCCGTCCCCGCAGACGGTCCACTGGTTGATCTGGCCGTCGTAGCTGTCGTCCCAGGTGCCACCGATCCGGATCGGCGTCCCCCGCCAGGCGCCGTAGGTGCCGGCCGCCGCCTCGTCGCTGGAGGCGCCGGAGAGCCAGGTCCGCGCGGAGGCGGCGGCGGGGGCGCGGTCCGGGGCGGCGGTGCCGACGGCGGCCGGTGGGGGCGTCGCCGTCCGGGCGGTGCCGGCGCGCAGCGAGCGCAGGACGACGCCGGCCCGCGGCTGGCGGACCGTCGCGACGACGTGCCGCCCGGCGAAGGTGCCGCCGATGCTGCGCGAGGCCACGAGCGTGCCGTTCCAGCGGATGCTCAGGGTCCGGCCGACCGCCTCGACGCGCAGCAGCCCGCTGCCGCCGGTGGAGCGAACAGCGGTGAAGGCGCCGGCGAGGGCGGCCTGCCCGCTCGGCTCGATGCGCCAGCCGGTGCCCGAGACGCTGACCCGCACCCGGCTGCCGTGGTCGGCGTAGCGCAGCAGGAAGCCCGCCTCGTGCGCGCCGTCCGTCAGGCCGCTGACCTGCGCCTGCGCGAACTGGTCGGTGCCGGGGGTGCGGCCCAGCGTGGTGTCGTTGCGCCAGCCGCCGGCGGCGACCGGCGCGTACGTCGCGCGGGCCAGCGCGGCGGTGGCGATCGGTTGCGCCTGCCCGCTGCCGGCCGAGGCGAGGCCGCCGGCCAGTGCCACCACGAGGGCGCCCGCCGACCGGACGAGCCGGCGCGGCGTCGGGTCCCGGCGGGCGGAGGCCCGGGTACCAGCCGCGGCGCGCGGGCTCGGCGGCCGGACGAGGGTGACCGCCTCCCGCCGCCGGCGACCGACGGCGTGCCGCCCGCGGGCGGGTCGTGCCACGCGGTCGGCGCCGGACGTGGTTCGCGTGCCGAGGTCGATGGCGGGGGACAGCGGACGACGCGCGCGACCGGACATGCGCTCACTCCCGAAGCGATGGGTGCCGTGGTCACCGCCCCCCGGCGAGTGTCGGGAGCATCGTCGGTCGTGGTCGGGGGTGGCGGTCCGCAGGCGCGCACGAGCGGGGCGCGGCCGCGGGCCGGTTTCATCTGATCGGGGTCGGTGGTCTCCTCCGGACCGGGTAGGCGGCGGATGTTCCGCCGTCCGTATCGATCACCGGCGGTCGATCAGGCGGGCGGCTTGCCCCAGGCGAGCGCCCGGTAGGCCGCAGCCGTCCTCGGCTGCATGGTCTTGGGCCAGAACGCGTACTGGTTCCAGAGGTTGAACTGCACCTCGTAGACGAGCTGTCCCGCCGCCGGGTGGGCGAGGTCCCCCGCGTGGGACCGGGCCCAGGCGAAGAACTGCTGCACGTACAGCGGGGACTCCCCGCCACCACCGCCGTTGTTCGGGTCGCCGCTGTTGCTCCACTCGCCGATGGCGAAGGGCGCGCCCACGCTCGCGGCGAACTGGCGGTGCTTCTCGATCCCGAGCGGCATCCCGTTGGAGTACTCGCCGTTGATCTTCTTGGTGAAGTCCGCAACCGTGTTGACGTGCGGGTTCATGTTGTACGAGTCGACGCCGTACACGTCCGCGACGGGGCGTCCCTGGGCGTCCTTGCCGGGCCACAGCTTGCGGATGTCGAGCCCGCCGAGCTGCTTGTACTCGCTCCCGTCGTTCGGGCAGAGCACGATCTTGGCCGTGGGCAGGATCTGGTACCGCAGGGTGGAGTACAGCGTGATCGCCTTGACGAAGCTCGCCTCCTCGCCGCCGCGCACCCGCCAGGTGCTGCCGGCGAGGTTCATCTCGTGCGCGAACCTGATGTAGAGCTTGGCCGGGTCGCGCGAGCCCCAGCACTGCTTGATGCGCTGGAGGTTCTTCGTCCAGCGCGCGCTGTAGGCGCCCTTGGCGGCCGCCGCCCAGGTCTCGCCCTTCTTGACGTCGATGGCGCCGATGGCGACGTCGAGGGCCTTGTCCCAGTTCGCCCAGGGGCCGCCGGGGCAGATCGTGTGCATCGCGACCTGCTGCTCGTCGCCGTTGTCCCAGGTGCCGCCGATCGCGATCGCGGTGCCGCGCCAGCGGCCGTAGCGCCCGTCGGCCGACTCGTCGCTGGAGGCCCCGGAGAGCCAGCCCAGCACGGGCGGGGCGTCCGCGGCGGCGGTGCCGGTCCCCCCGGGGGACGCCGACGCGGACGCCGACGCGGCGGCGGAGGGCTTCGGTGCGGCCGCGGCGCCGGGGCTCCGCGTGTCGTCCGCCTTCCGGAGGAGGACGAGGCCGCCGGCCGTCGCGGCGCCGACCGCCACCACGGCCACCACCGCGGTGACCAATCCGCGCAGGCGTCGCCGCCCGGGCGGCGGGGGCGGCGGGGACGGGGGCGCGGGCGGCGGGCTGTAGGTCGGCGGGCCGAACCGGCCGTGGCCCGCGGGCGGGGCGGCGGCGTACGGCGACGGCGCCCTCGGCCCCGGCTGGGGCGCGCTCGCCCACGCGCCGTCGAACCTGCCGTCGAACCGGCCGTCGTCCGCCATCCACTGACTCCCCGTGATCGGTGCCGTCGGCGACGGCAGCGCCCCCCGCCTGCCGAGAGTGGCAGGTGGTGCGCAAGCATGCGGCATCCGTCACAATCTCGTGATCGACAGTTACTGAAAGTTACCGGATGCTGCGTCGACCATCCTGGCGGTCGCCGTGCGTGGCGCGAGCGCTCATCGCGAGGAATCCGCCGTCCGCCCGTCGCGCCCTCCACCGATCGAACGGTTCCGGGGGAGCGAAGGTTCAGCGGGCGGCGTTGGTCACGACCGCCACGGTGCTGATCGCCAGGACGGCGAACGCCGCCGTCCGGCTGAGCTGCAGCAGCCGCCCCTCGGGCGGTGCCGCGTAGAACGGGTTCACCGACGGGGCCATCATCAGGCAGGCCAGCAGCATGACCAGCAGCAGCGACGTCCCGGAGACGCCGGCGAGCGGGTGGAGCAAGGGGTTCGCGCCGCCCCCGGCCGCTGCCCCCGGACCGCCTGCCAGCCCGGCGCCGGTGGCGTCGGCCGTGGCGTCACCGGTGAGCGGGCCCGCGGCGCGGTGACCGGCCACCCACACCCACGCCACCGCGGAGAGCGCGAGCGCGGCGGCGTCGCCCGCCAGGCGCAGGCCGGTGAGCACGCGCTCGATGACGTCGAGCCGGGGGTCGCGCACGGACGCGGCAGCCGCTGCCTCCGCGGCCTGCCGGCGCGCCCGGCGGCTGAGCATCAGCGACAGGGTCGGCGGGGCCGGGACCGGGGCCTCGGCCGGGCCTGGAGCCTCGAGCGGCAGACCGGGCGCCTGGCGCACGTGCCGGGCGGCGGGGCCGGGCGCCCAGGGCCCTGGGGGTCTCACCGGTGCACCGCCCCCCGTCGACGCCGACCGCGACCTGCTCCGACGGCGGTCCGGCGTGCTCCAGTAGACGCCAGTCCGCGACCGTGGCGCAAGGTCGCCGGCCCAGGCCCAGGTCGGGGGGCTCAGGCCAGCTCGGCCACCGTGACGGGCGCGCGCCGGCGGGCGGACTCCGTCACGGCCGCGAGCACCGTCTGGACGACGAGCGCGTCGGCGAAGTCGGGCAGCGGGGCGACGGGACGGTCGCCCGCCAGGACCGCGAGGACGTCGGCCGCCTGGTTGACGAAGGTGTGCTCGTAGCCGATCGGGTGACCCGGTGGCCACCACGCGGCCAGCCACGGGTGCCCGGCGGCGGCGTCCGTGACGTCGATGCTGGTCCAGCCGCGGACGAGCCGGTCGGCGGTCGCGTCGAAGAAGTCCAGCCGGCCCATCTCGTCGAACCAGAACCGCAGCGCGCCCCGCTCGCCGTGGACCTCGAACCCGTGGTGGTTGTGGTACCCGGTCGCCAGCCGGCTCGCCTCGAAGGTGGCCAGGCCCCCGCCGGCGAGCCGGCCGAGAAACATCACCAGGTCGTCGACCGTGTGACCGGCGATGAACGTCTTCTCCAGGGCGCCGCTCACCTCGACGATCTCCTCGCCGGTGACGAACCGGACGGCGTCCACGATGTGCGCGTTGATGTCGCCGTTCGCCCCCGACCCGGCCACCGCGCCGTCGAACCGCCACACCGCGCCCGCCTCCGGGCCGCCCCAGGACTGGGCGTAGCAGGCCCGCACCTGGCGCACGGCCCCGATCCGGCCCTGCTCCACCAGCAGTCGGGCCAGCGCGATCGCCGGCACGCGCCGGTAGCTGTACCAGACGAACGTGCGCCCGGGCGCCGCCGCGGCGGCCGCGGCCATCGCGCGCGCGTCGGCCAGGGTGCCGGCGAGCGGCTTCTCACAGGCCACGTGCCGACCGCTCTCCAGCGCGGCGACGGCGGTGTCGCGGTGGGCGTCGTTCGGGGTGCAGATGTCGACCAGCCCGACGCCGGGGTCGTCGAGCAGGGCCCGGACGTCGGGCACGGCCCGGTCCCAGCCCCAGCGCCGGGCGAAGGTGCGCGTCGCGTCGGCGTTCCGCGCGGTGACCGCTCGCAACCGCGGCACGACCGCCGGGTCGAAGAAGCGCGTCGCCTGCGACCACGCGTTGGAGTGTGCCCGGCCCATGAAACCCGTTCCGACGAGCCCGATGCCCAGGTCCGGGCCGAGGTCGTTCCCAGGTGTCGTCACGGTGAGTGACTCTAGCCCGCCGCCGGGACGTTGGGCCCACGGGGTCGCCGGGCGTGGCGCAAGGCTGGAGCCGACCGGCGGGCGGACCCGCCGGGCAGTCGAGCCGGGCGGCGGGGCACCGGGAACGGAGCAGGGCGTGGTCGCGCAGCGACGGGTCGTTGTGGTCGGTGGCGGGGTGAGCGGGCTGGCGACGGCGTACCACCTGACGCGCGAGCGGTCCGAGGGCGCGGACGGCGAGGACGGCGCCCGGCGCGGGGGCGCCCCGCGCGGGGGCGGCGCGCCGGTCCAAGTCGTCGTGCTCGAGGGCGCGCCGCAGCTCGGTGGCCGGATCGCCACCCGCACGGTCGCCGGGACCCGGGTGGACGCCGGGCCGGACGCCGTCCTGGTGCGCTCGCCCGCGGTCGCCGGGCTGCTGACGGAGCTCGGGCTGGACCCGTTGCTGCGGGCACCCGCCGGCGGTGGCGCGTACCTGTGGAGCCGCGGCCGGCTGCGCCCGCTGCCCCCAGGCTCGGTGTTCGGCGTCCCGCAGCGGCTGTGGCCGCTGCTGCGGTCGGGCCTGCTGGGTCCGCTCGGGTTCGTCCGGGCCGGTGCCGACCTGGTGCTGCCCCGGCGCGCGGCCGGCGGCGACCCGACCATCGAGCAGCTGCTGCGGCCGCGCTTCGGCCGGCAGGTGTTCGAGCGGCTCGTCGAGCCGATGCTGGGCGGCGTCCACGCCGGGCGGGCGGGCCGGCTCTCCGCTCGCAGCGCCGTGCCGGAGGTCGCCGCGCTCGCCGACGGCCACCGCAGCCTCTACCTCGCGCTGCGCGGCCGTGAACCGAAGCCCGGACCGCGCCGTGGACCGGGCCCCGGCCCGGCCCCCCGGCCCGCCCTGATGACGCTGGACGGTGGCCTGTCGGTGCTCGTCGACACGCTGCGGGACGCCGTGGTGGCGGCGGGCGGGCAGGTCCGCACCGGGGCCCGGGTCACGTCGCTCACCCGGCTCGCCGCCGGCCCGGGACCGGGCGGCGCCGGCTACCGGCTCACCGGCACCGGGTTCGACCCGCTCGAGGCCGACGAGGTCGTGCTCGCGACCCCCGCCGGGGAGGCCGGCCGGCTGCTGCACCCGCTGGCGCCCGCCGCGACGGCCGCGTTGGAGGCCATCCGGTACGCGGGGGTGGCGACGGTCCTGCTGGCGTACCGGCCGCAGGACCTGCCGCCCCTGCCCGCCGGGACCGGCTTCCTCACCCCGCCCGTCGAGGGCCGGCTGCTCGTCGGCTGCACCTGGCTGACCGCCAAGTGGCCGCATCTGCGCTCGGGCCTGCGCTCGGGCCTGCAGCAGGACCCGGTGCTGGTCCGGGCGATGGTCGGCCGCGACGGCGACCAGGCGTGGGCGGCGCTGGACGACGTCGCGCTCGTCGCCGCCGTCCGGGCCGAGCTCGCCGAGGCGATGGGCCTGCACGCCGAGCCGGTCGACGTCGTGGTGCGCCGGATGCCGGGCGCGATGCCGCAGTACACGGTCGGCCACGCGGACCGGCTCGCCGCCGCGGACCGGGCCCTCGCCGGGCTCCCCGGCGTCCACCTCACCGGGGCCGGGTACCGCGGGGTCGGCATCTCCGGGTGCCTCGCCCAGGCGGCGGTCACCGCCGAGGCCGTCCGTGGCCGCGCCGTCCAGCCGGTGGGTGCCCGATGACCGGCCACCCCGGCGTGCATCCCGGCGTGCATCCCGGTGTGCTCGGCCGGCCCGCGGCCACCGGTGCCCGCGTCGACTTCGCGCAGCGCCCGATGCTGGTCTTCTG
>Ga0302322_100005650_pt1 | contig 10980 bp, 7 predicted proteins | sample Fen_T0_2_FD_203757 | JGI IMG/M metagenome (GOLD analysis project Ga0302322, IMG submission 203757) | Peat permafrost microbial communities from Stordalen Mire near Abisko, Sweden - Fen_T0_2 | ecosystem: Environmental > Terrestrial > Soil > Wetlands > Permafrost | place: Sweden: Abisko... | reverse complement strand
AAATCCATATACGGCTGAAACATCAATGGCGAAGATTGATGAAACAGTAAACTTCAAACCACACGAATTGAAAATTCTCAGAATCCAGTCCACAGTTTCCTCCGACTCTTATAATGCAGATGTTATAATTTATGGAGGTACATCTTCGGCAGTAACTGCAGCAGTTCAGGTTGTAAGAATGGGAAAATCGGTTATCATTGTATCTCCTGACAGACATCTTGGGGGACTCTCCTCTTCCGGACTTGGTTTCACAGATACCGGAAATAAAGAAGTTATCGGCGGCATTGCACGTGAATTTTATCAGCACATTTATAATCACTATCAGAAACCGGAATCATGGAACTGGCAAAAACAATCGGAATATGGGAATGTAGGTCAGGGCAATCCTGCAATTGATGGGGAAAATCGAACAATGTGGATTTTTGAACCTCATGCTGCCGAAGAGGCATTTGAGCAGATGATTAAGGAAAATAAGATAGAAGTTTACAGGGATGAATGGTTAGACAGAAAAAGCGGGGTTGTAAAAAAAAATGGTTCAATTATTTCAATAAAGACACTAAGTGGAAAGAGATTCAGTGGAAAAATCTTCATTGATGCCACTTATGAAGGGGATCTCATGGCTTTGGCGGGGGTTAAATACACAATTGGGCGTGAGGCATCTTCTGTTTATAATGAACAATGGAACGGGGTTCAGAAAGGCATTTTCCATCATGGTCATTATTTCAAGGATAATATTGATCCTTACAGAGTTCCCGGAAAGCCATCAAGTGGCTTACTGGCCAGGATATCTTCTGAGACGCCAGGAGAAAATGGAAAGGGAGACAATAAGATACAGGCTTATTGCTACAGACTGTGTCTTACAAAAAACAGTAAAAATAAAGTCCCGATAACAAAACCTGAGGGCTACGATAGTACTCAGTATGAGCTACTGGCGAGATTATCAGTAGCACGATGGAATGAGTTTTTCGGGAAATATGATCCTATACCAAACTTAAAAACAGATGTAAATAATCATGGGCCGTTCAGTTTTGACAATATTGGCATGAACTGGGATTATCCTGATGCGTCTTATGAAAGACGAAAGGAGATTCTCAAGGAACATATTCTTTATCAGAAGGGATTGCTGTATTTTATGTCAACTGACTTGCGCATTCCGGAACAGGTTCGGGAAACAATGAACCAATGGGGTTTTTCTAAAGATGAATTTACTGATAACGGGTACTGGCCCTATAATATTTATGTGCGTGAGGCACGTCGGATGCTTGGACAATATATTATGACTGAAAATGATATCTTGGGGAAAAGAGAAGTACCACGACCTATCGCTATGGGCTCTTATACAATGGATTCTCATAATGTTCAGCGATATGTTACTCCCGAAGGATATGTACAGAATGAAGGTGATTTAGGGATTTCTCCAAAAAATCCCTATCAGATTGATCTTGGTTCAATATTGCCGAAACCTGAAGAATGCAGGAATCTTCTTGTCCCCGTTTGCGTTTCATGTTCTCATATTGCCTTTGGATCAATAAGAATGGAACCTGTATTCATGATCCTTGGTCAGAGTGCAGGAACAGTGGCTTCTCTGGCCATTGAAGAAAAGAAAAGTATAAATGAATTATCGTACCTGAAAATTAAAGCGAAACTTGAGTCAGATAGACAAATACTAAAATATTTACCATAAAAACTTGCACAACTAATTTATTCGTTATATATTTAAATAACATTATCCTTTCAGAATAAAAGGATGTAATTTAGTGCTATTTATTTATTAATGAAGAAATTAAACTATATGAAAAGGATCATAATAACTCTTATTCTCGCCGTTTTAGTTGTTTTTCATTCCGGGTTAGCTCAAACCAAACCTGATAATTCTAAAATTGATATCCTGTTAATCAGGGGCGATTATAAAAAAGTAATTGACACATGTCAGCTGATTCTTGCTAAAGACAGTCTCAATTCAGAGACCTATTATAAGATGGGGCTCGCATACCAGAACCTGATTTCGGACGATAAAGCATTTGAATGTTTCCAGAAGGCAGCAACTATCTCTCCCGATAATAACAGTTACAAATTTATGGTAGCAAAGAGCCTTTATAATAAAGGGAAACCAAATCTGGCCAAATCGATTCTGTTAAATCTGTGTGCTATCGACTCCATGAATTGGACATATTCATATTATCTTACAAGCATTTATATCCAGGACGCCAAATATGATGAATCCATAACTATATACAACAGATTTTATCGGCAGGATTCATTAAATTATTCTTTAATCGATAAACTCGGGTATGCTACCTTGAGGAATGGAGATTTATTTGGAGCAATTGATCTATATAACAAGTCACTAACTATTAATAACAAAAACATTAATGCAATCAAAAACGTAGCATATTGTTATACTTTAACTTACAGGGCCGATACAGCAATACAGTTACTTACCAATGGGATAGAAATTGACCCGACGGATATTGATCTTTATGTGCGAAGGGCTGCCTTAAACTATTCTCTCAACCGTAATAAAAGAGCACTTAATGACTATCTGAAAATTTTAAGCTCGGGAGACTCTACTTTTTTATATCTCAAAAGGGCGGGAATTGGTTATACGAATAACCTGCAGCCAAAGGAATCTATTACTTATCTGTTGAAAGCTTACGAAAAAGACTCTACTGATCTTGAAGTCTCAAGTTTTCTTGGCCGGAACTATTCGAAAATTAATAACTTCAAAAAAAGTGCATATTATTACAGGCATCTGATAAAAACCTTAAATCCTTTTGTTCAGCAAACATATATTAATTATTATAATCTGGCTGAGGTACTAAAATCTGATGGATTATATGAAGATGCTATTACCAATTATCTACTTGGCCAGAAATTGACATCTGACATAAACACAATCATGATAGTGGCAAATATTTATGATGAAAAACTGAAAAATATCCCCAAAGCAGTCTATTACTATGAGCTTTACCTTAATAGTATGAAATCCGTCAAATCGAACATGGGGTCTGAATATACTGAAAAAGTTAAGAAACGGCTTGAATTCTTAAAAACCCCTGCACCGTCAAATAAACAACCATAGGTCCAGGTGTTTTCAAATCCATAGCTCAACCTGCTGAGCCAATCTTTCTGAAAGCAGGAAGGAGAAATTTCATTTGCTTAATATCTCTTCTTATCTTTACTTTCCAATAAGTAATTACAATCTTATGAAAACATTCATAAAATGGCTGTCAGGTTTCATCCTGGTACTTTTCATTGCTTACTTCGTTGGACCGAAACCTCCAAAACCAGTATTTGCTACACCAGTTATAACTCTCCCGGCATCACTTACTGATCTTGAAACACAAATTAACAATAATGAAAAGGTTGTGATAGGTCTAAAACCTGATAATCAGGCAAGGATTATCTGGGCTGATTCTTCAAAAAAAGAAAAGACAAAAATTGTATTCCTTTATCTTCATGGCTTCTCTGCAAGTCAGGCAGAAGGAGATCCCGTGCATAAAGATCTCGCTAAAAAATACAATGCTAATCTATACCTTTCCAGATTATCAGAACATGGAATTGACAGGGGTGACAGTACAATGATTGGTTTAACTGCCGACAACTATGAAGCCTCTGCTGAACAGGCTCTGTCGATCGCTGAGAAGTTAGGCGAAGATGTTGTGGTAATCGGAACATCTGCCGGAGGTGCATTAACACTCTTCTTAACATCAAGGCATCCGGAAATTAAAGCAATTGTATTGTACTCTCCCTGTGTAAAACTTTACGATGGAACTGCGGTTATTCTCGACAAGCACTGGGGATTGCAGCTGGCGCAAAAAGTCTCGGGAGGGAAGGTGAAAAAATATGAGCCTGATAATAAGACACACGCAAATTACTGGGCTATGGATTACCGTATTGAGGCACTGGTAGCTCTTGAAAGCTTGATTACAAATACAATGAAACCGGAAGTTTTTTCGAAAATCAAATGTCCTGTATTCCTTGGCTACTACTATAAAAACGAAAATGAACAAGACAAAACTGTTTCTGTTCCCGCTATGTTAAAAATGTTCGATGAGCTCGGAACTTCGTCTTCCCTGAAACAAAAGATGGCATTTCCCGAAGCAGGAGCACATGTAATCGGATCATATATCAGATCAAAAGACTGGAAGGGAGTTGAACGGGAAACAGATAAATTCCTGACTGAAATAGTTAAAATATAATATCTTCGGACCCGGGTTTCAGAAAAATATTTCTTTGTGTACCTTTGAGTCTTGATGCCTTAGTGGTAGAAAATTATTTATAATTGATTTTCCTGAAGCTTAGAGAGAACTTAGCAAAATGAGATTTTTAAGTAATATAATAACTCTGTGTATATTAATTATATTGATCTTTAGTTGTAAGAAGGAGGATGAAAAGCCACCTGACCCTGTTACAGATATTGAAGGAAATACCTATAAGACAGTAAGGATAGGTACACAGATTTGGATGGCTGAAAATCTGAAAACAACAAAGAATAATGACGGTACAAATATTCCCCTTGTAACCGATTCTGTTGCCTGGCGCAACTTAACAACACAGGCCTACTGCATGTATAACAAAATTGATACTGCTTATAAACGCACTTATGGACTGCTCTACAATGCATATACAGCAGACTCTGGAAAAGTATGCCCGACTGGCTGGCATCTGCCACGAATCGAAGAATGGCAACAGCTTAGTGATTTTTTAGCTGACAGCATTTACAGCGGTGGCAAATTAAAAGAAACAGGCACAACTCATTGGATGTCCCCTAACAGAGGAGCAACAAACACAACTGGCTTTTCAGCATTACCGGCAGGGATCAGGTATTTTGAAGGTTCTTTTACGGCAATTCTCTATTATACAGCTTTTTGGTCAGCAACTTCTTCGGGAAACGAGGAGGAAGAATATTCCAGTTTGTATTATGGTGATGCAAAAGTCAATATGGGCTATGTATCAAAAAAACATGGCTTTAGCATAAGGTGTGTTAAAGACTGAATGACAAAAGGCATACGGCATAAGGCGTACGGCGTAAGGCGTAAGTAAAAAGTCAAAAATGAACACAAATAAATTTTCAATAAGATCGAGATTGGGTAGTTTTAAATTTGCTTTTCAGGGCTTATGGTCTCTACTTAAAAATGAGCACAATTCCAGAATTCATCTTCTTACAGCTATAATAGCCATTTCTATGGGCATAATCCTGAAAATAAATGTCACGGAATGGGCCTTGTTGACAATTGTAATCGGGCTTGTTTTTATTTCCGAACTATTTAATACCTCATTAGAAAGATTATCCGATTTCATACATCCTGAATGGAATGACCAAATCAAAAAAGTAAAAGACTATGCAGCTGCTGCAGTATTTCTTTCCGCAATCATTGCACTTGTTACCGGAGGATTGATCTTCATTACCAGGATATTCGCAATGATGTAAAATATAACATTGCATAAACGATAATTATTAGATACATTGCCAAACAATTATCTTTTACCATCAATCTAAAACCTTAATATTTTATGAGATACTCCCTTCCAAAACTGCTATTATCAATAATTTTCTGCTCAACTTCTCTGACAATAACTTACTCTCAGCTTTTCGAGTGGCGAGGACCCGACCGCTCAGGGATATATAATGAAACAGGGTTACTTAAAAAGTGGCCCGATGGTGGACCAAAGCTTTTATGGGAAACACCAAAAATGGGTGATGGATATTCTGAAGCAACGGTTACAGCTGATGCTGTTTATGTTACTGGTAGAAAAGACAGCTTAGATGTTCTTACAGCACTTACCCTGGATGGGAAAATTAAATGGGAAACAGCCTATGGAAAAGCATGGATGACAAATCATACAGGATCAAGATGCACTCCTACTTACTATAACGGAAATCTTTTCCTGGTAAGCGGAAGCGGAGATATTGTATGTGTAGGTTCCAATGGCAAAGTGAAATGGTCAAAAAATCATTACACCCTTTATGATAGCAAACCACTTATGTTTGGAATATCCGAATCACCTCTTGTGTTTGACAATATGGTAATTGCATCTCCGGGTGGGAAAAAGGCATCGCTGGTTGCATTTAATACTAATGATGGAAAGGTTATTTGGGAAGCTGCACCTCTTAACGAGGAACCACAATATGTTAATCCCAAACTTATAGTGTATGCCGGGAAGAAAATGATTGTAACAGTTATGGGGACTGATATTTTCGCAGTCGATTCAAAGGACGGAAAGATTCTTTGGAAAGTAGATTATGCAGCAGCTAATGCAGCAGGCAGTACCGCTACAGGCAGAGTTATGAAAAACCATGCAATCACCCCAATCTACCGAGATGGATGTATCTTTATCGGGAACGGATATAGCTGGGTATCTATGAAACTTAAACTTTCACCAGATGGAAATTCTGTTGAAACGATATGGGAGAACAGAAATTTTGATCCTCAGATGGGTGGAGTTGTTCTTCTGGGCAACAATATTTACGGAACAAATCACATGTCCAAACCTGTAAATATGTGGCTTTGTGTCGACTGGACCACAGGGAAAACTCTCTGGACATCAAAGTGGTACAGCCAGGGATCCATAATATCAGCCGATGGAATGCTTTATCTTTACGAAGAAAAATCAGGCCATGTTGCTCTCGCAAAACCTGATTCAACAAAACTTGACATTGTAAGTGAATTTCAGATCACAAAGGGTGAAGGGCCATTCTGGGCTCACCCTGTCATAAGTAAAGGAAATCTTTATATCAGACATGGTGATTATCTGATGGTATATCAGATCAGGTAAAAAGTAATATCAATTTTAGTTATAGGGATAGAATAATGGTTACAAGTGATAACATACATAAGGCCTGGGAGTGTATTGTTTCCGACCTGAAAAAAGAAATTAAGGGGCTGGAAATTTCAGGAAACCCTATAACTGCAGAAAGCCCCTATGGAACAGCAGTAATATTTAATGGGATAAATGACGGATTGTTTCTGGTAGAGAACCCGATAAACAATCTGCAATGCTTTACGATTGAAATGTTAATAAAGCCCGATTCCAACGGTTCCTTTGAACAGAGGTTTCTCCATATTGGCAATATTGACAGTGATCGTCTTCTGATTGAATTAAGATTGACTGAAGACAATGTCTGGTACCTTGATACTTTTATCCTTTCCGGAGATAATAAAACTGCTCTTATTGATACTACCTTAACTCACCCGGCAAATGAATGGTATCATGTCGTTATGACTCTCGACGTAACAGGTCAGATGACAAATTTTGTCAATGGGAAAAAGGAAATGACTGGTCATGTCGATTTCAAACCTATGACAGGCGAAATGTCTATAGGGGCCAGAAGAAATAAAGTATCATGGTATAAAGGTGCCATAGCAAAAATCAAAATAAGTCCTGAAGTATTGAAGCCGGAAAGTTTTATGCCTTTCTGATATTTTATTAACATCAGGAAGATTGAAACATTGATTTTCTTTAAAATGCATATACGATGATGAAAAAAGTAATCCTTCTTCTATTAGCGGTATTTGCTTATCTCATTTTAGTTAATCCTCAGACTGGTAATCCGCTTACAAATGAGCAGAAAATCTGGATGTCAAAAGCAAATCGTCACGAAAAAAACGGATGGATTTATCTTCACATTGAAGGTAACCCTGAAGAACGTGGTTTCCAGCATGGTTACTTGCTTGCCAAAGAAATAAAGGACGCTCTCTTTGAGACGAGCACAGTTTGGCATTATCAAACCGCATTAGACTGGCAATGGATGATTCAGAAGAGCGACAAAATGTTCACCCACTCGATTGACGCTGAAAACTTACAGGAAATTGATGGCATTGTTGAAGGGATGAAAGCTGCAGGCATGCCAACAAGCAGGGCTGAAATTGTAGCTTATAATGGCTCTACTGAATTCATTAATTATTGGTGGCCATTGGTTAAAGATACTATCTCTCCCAATGCTCCTGATCCAAAAAAGGAATCTTGCAGTTCTTTTATTGCGACCGGGAGCATGACTGCTGATGGAGGTATCGTTTTGGGACATAATACAATGAGTTCATTCTATTATCCCAATTGTAATGTTATTATGGATATTCTTCCTGAGAAAGGACACCGTATTCTGATGCAATCTGTGGCCGGATTAATTCACAGTGAAACCGATTTTTTTATAACAAATGCAGGCTTGGTTGGTTCTGAAACTACAATCGGAGGATTCTTTCCCTTCGATGAAAAGGGAGTACCTGAATTTGTCCGGATGCGTCATGCAACACAATATGCTTCTTCTATCGATGAGTGGTGCGAAATGATGAAAACAGGAAACAACGGTGGGTACGCGAACGCATGGCTGATAGGTGATATTAATACAAACGAAATAGCCCGCCTGGAATTAGGATTAAAGTACATTGGATTTGAAAGAACAAAAAATGGCTTTTTTGTCGGATCAAATGTTGCGGAAGACCTGAGAATCCTTCGATTCGAAACTAAAACATCTGAACTGGACATCAGAAATTCATCTATTGCCAGACGGGTACGCTGGAAACAACTAATGAAAGAAAATGCAGGAAAAATAAATATTGACCTTGCCGAGAAATTCGAAGCCGATCATTATGACACATATTTAAATGTAAACTCACCTGATATCCGAACACTCTGCGCCCATCCTGATCTGGATCCGGATATCTATAGGGTTGATATTCCCTATGCTCCATGGGGAACCCTTGATGGAAAAGTTGTCGATTCAAAAATGGCAAAACAGATGTCTTTTACAGCGCGATGGGGTTCCTCCTGCGGAACACCGTTCGAAGCTAAAGAATATTTAGAGAAACACCCTCAATTCGACTGGATGAAAGGATTGATCACAGATCGTCCTGCTCAACCCTGGACTATGTTTAAAGCCGGAGAAGTTAAGTGATAAATGAATAGCTTTATGTGTATGAATTAAGGTGTTACGGGAATAACAAAAAGTGATTTTCAGCATGTTTCTGAACCAAACTGTTTAATGTTTTGTTCTTAACTTAAAATGAAAGTCCTAACCTTAGCATTTCTTTTCCTGACAATATTGCCGTCCTCTATAACCAGTGCAATTCCCAGAAACCTCTTTAAGGAAGCTTCCAAAAGCATTACTGAATCAGATACATTAAAAATAAGTCCGGTAACGATTCCTGAATTAAAGGGAAGCTTCAAATTCGATGGAATTGTTGATGATCCCTGTTGGGACAATCTTAATTCACTGCCGTTGGTTATGCATATTCCCACTTTCGGAATTCAGCCTTCTGAGAATTCTGAAGTTTTTATTTGTCACGATAATGTATATGTATATGTTGCCGGGCGGTTTTACGATAATGAGGCCAACAAAATAAATGTTTCATCAAGAATGAGAGATAATATTGGTCCTCAGGAAGATGGTTTCATTGTCATATTTGATACATTTAATGATCACGAAAATGCTGTCGGATTCAGAACTAATGCCGGAGGGGTCAGACAGGATTTTACAATCTCAAACGACGGCACCGAAAGTTTTCCATGGAATGAAACATGGAATACTTTCTGGGATGTTAAGTCAACCAGGGATACTAAAGGCTGGTATACTGAAATGAGGATTCCTCTTTCGAGTCTTCGGTTTCAGGAAAAGGATGGAAAAGTAACAATGGGGTTTTCATGTAACCGGTTTATTCCCCGAAAATTTGAAATTGATATTTACCCTGCAATTGACCGAAAATGGGGATTCTGGAGTTTTGTCAAACCATCTCAGTCACAACAGGTAACCTTCGAGGGAGTACATAGTAAAAAGCCTTTTTACATTGCTCCTTACATCACTGGCGGAGTAAATCAGGAATCCCGCTTAAATGATGCCAATACCGGTTACACTATGCATAATGTCCCTAAGCTTACTGCGGGTCTCGATGTGAAATACGGTATTACCAGCAATCTCACAGCGGACCTGACAATTAATACCGATTTTGCTCAGGTTGAATCTGATAATGCACAGATTAATCTCACACGGTTTTCTCTTTTCTTTCCCGAAAAAAGGATGTTTTTCCAGGAAAGAGCCAGTAATTTTGCGTTCGCTTTCGATGATATGAACACTCTCTTCTACAGCAGACAGATTGGGTTGCACGAAGGTAGCCCTGTACCAATAATAGCTGGTGTCAGACTAGTTGGCAGGGCAGGCCCCTGGGACATTGGTCTTCTTGATATGCAGACCCAGGCCTTTAAAACACTCGAAACCGATGGAGTTAATCTTCCTTCAGAAAACTCTGCTGTGGTTCGTTTAAGGCGACAGGTAATTAATAAAAACAGTTATGTTGGTGCTATCCTTACATCAAGACTTGGCAACAATGGAACATATAATGAAGTTATTGGATTAGACGGTATCATAAGGGTTTTTGGAGATGATTATCTCGATATAAAATATGCCCAGTCATTCGATGAAAAATATAGAAACAAGACAATTTCTCCGGAAGCATCCAGAATTTGGTTCGACTGGCAACGCAGGAATGAAAAAGGGTTGGGGTACGATTTTTTCTATAGCCGTGCGGGGGCGAGATTTGAACCTGATCTTGGGTTTGAGTTCCGGCAAAACTATTACATGTATGGTTCAAAATTGAAATACGGATGGATACCAGGGGAGTCTTCAGTTATTGGAACTCACAAATTGTCTTTAAATGCACAAACATGGAAAGATATAGGAAGCAACCTTACTCAATCTTCACTGATGTGGCTTGGATATAATCTTGATCTTAAGACTGGTTCCGGATTCATGTTTAATATTAGTCACGCCTATGAGAATCTTCTCGATACCTTTCACCTCTCCAATGACAGAGTAATAGCATTTATCAAGCCCGGGAGCTATGCATATAATTTTGCAACCATTGATGTATATTCACCTCCAACAAAATCATTATCAATCAATATCTTAAGCACCTTTGGTCAGTACTATGACGGGAATCAGGTTACTTTAGCTGTTTCTACTACGGTAAAAGTCGGGGCAATTTT
>Ga0302322_100005646_pt1 | contig 10985 bp, 10 predicted proteins | sample Fen_T0_2_FD_203757 | JGI IMG/M metagenome (GOLD analysis project Ga0302322, IMG submission 203757) | Peat permafrost microbial communities from Stordalen Mire near Abisko, Sweden - Fen_T0_2 | ecosystem: Environmental > Terrestrial > Soil > Wetlands > Permafrost | place: Sweden: Abisko... | reverse complement strand
GAGAAAGCCGCCAACATGATTGAGAATGATGGTCACGTCCGGATAGGCCCGCGCCAGCGCGGTCAGCTCCGGTATCTGCGGATGGTAGCACCAGCCTTCATAGGTCAGACCCATCTTGCCCAGGACCGCGTAGCCTTCCCGCCAGGTGGCATTGCGGGTGATCCCTGGCTCCACGTAGCGGGAGACATGCTTGCCAACATCGCTGGCATCCCAGGGGAAGGACCACCGGATGACTTTCATTCGCCCCCCTGTCAGCGCGATCTGCTTCTCCAGCACGTCCTGGACCTTCGTGCCCAGCCGCAAATCGGCATGACCGACGATCGCCGCCGCCACGCGGATGGGGCCGTAGCCGCCGGAGGCGCTCATCGCGGCGATGCCATTGACGAACTCCACCTCTCCCAGCGGGCGCTCCGCTTCCGGGCCGCCCGCGCGGTAATGCGTCCGGCACTCGATGAAAACGGTGGCGCGCACGTTATGGCCGCCGCCGATATCCGCCAGAATCTCCCGCAGCATGTAGGGCCCGCGATCGTCATCCCAAAGGTGATGGTGCGGATCGATGATGGGAAGATCGGGTTCCAGCGCCTGCTCCCGGCGGGAGCGGGCGATCCAGCGATTCAGCGCGATACTGTGACGGTAGGTGTTGCCACGGAAGACATAATCCTCGGCCATTGTCCCGCCTCCCGGCTAAACGAATTTGACCTGAACCGAGCCCAAACCTTCGAACGTGACCCCGCAGACATCGCCGGGTTGGAGGAATTTCAAACCGGTGTAGGACCCGCAGGTGACGATCTGCCCCGCCCGCACGCCGCCCTTCTCCCGCCACAGGTTCGCCAGCACCACCGCGACGCCCAGCGGATCGCCGGTGGGGTGGCCGCCAACCTTCTCCATCTCGGTCTTGCCGTTGACCGTCAGGGTGACTTTCAGGCCCCCCAGATTGAGGTCACGCCAGTTGGAAGCCGGTGCGTCATGGATCAACGCGCCGTTGCGGATTGAATCCGCGAGGTACTCCAGGTTGGACACCGGCGCACCCATCGCGAAACGGCCATGCACGACCTCGATCGCGGCGAAGGCATCCAGCACCGCCGCGACTTCGTTGCGGGTATAAGGCGCGGCGCGGCTCGGAAGGTCGCGGCGGAAGACAAAGGCGACCTCGCCTTCAACGCCGCATTGCGGCACCATTTTCGCGGGAAGATCGCAAGGGGACTGGAAAATCGTCCCGCCATAGATGATCCCGCGCGTTGGCTCGCCTTCGGCCGGTGCCATCGCCTTGAAACCGGCGATGAGCTGACCGAGCCGCTGGCTGACACGGTCCTGGATCGCATGCGCCTCGGCGATGGATCTCGGCTTCAATGCGTCCGGCAATCCCGGAAGGGGAACCATGTCCCGCCGCGCCTGTACCAGGATGGCGGCCGCGCGATCGATTGCTGCATTGTCCATGGTTCGATTTCCCCCGTCTGACTGTTGCCGTCAGGGTGCCATGGCCTTTGGTGTTTGTCATGCCACTCCGCTGTGTGAAACCGTGATGGCCGCGCCGTAATAAGTTCAACGCGGGCCCTCGTTTGTCGCCTTCTCGCGGGTCAAGCCCGCGGCGATCATCCCACCCGGACAGGTCCCTACCGCCGGAACCGCAAATCCATGCCCCGCGCGATCCATCCCGCCTCGATCGCGTCCATGTCGGTGAAGCCCGAGGGATTGCTCTTGCCCGGCGCCATGCCCAGCCGCGGTTGACCTTCCACGCGCCAGAGTCCCAGCAGCCGCCGCAGTTCCGCCAATGGCGCGGTGTGGTCGTCCACGCGGAGGTTCAGGTCCGGAAAATCCTCTACCGTGGTTAACAGCATGGCGGCGGACTGGCGGCCCCGGCGGTCCCCGCCGGCCGTTTCCCCAGCCTCCATCGCCACCATCAACCGTTCCGGCATCGGCAACGCGGCGTCCGCCGTCCAGCGCGCCAGCGTGTCCGCGATCACCGCCTCCCCCGCCAGCATGTTGCCAGCGACGCTGATCCCCGGGCCAGACACACTCCCGCACCACATCACGCAGTTGCCGCCGGTCCATGCGGCGGTGCGCCCGTGGCGGTCGACCGCGTGAACCTGGCGCAATCCCCGCCCCGCGTCGCCCGCGAGCGCGCTTTCGATCGCGTCCGCCGGTGGCAGTCCGCGCGCCATGGCGTCCAGGATCGCGGGACCCAGATAGCGGTTGGTCAGCGACTGGGTGGACACCGCGCCGACACCCGCGCGCACAAAGGGGCAGGAGGCGCCGACGGCGAAGGCCTTGGTCGCGACGGCCACCGCGAAGGCGCCGGTATCGGGGTCATGGGCGGCGATCGACCAGGTCATGTCCTGTCCTTTCCGGTTGCGGCTCGGCTGGCGGCGCGCAGACAGGATCCGGCACCAATTTGGATAAGTTGGCGCCGCTGTCGCTCAGTGTCAGCAGAAAATCGAATCCGCACAGATCGCGCGGGGTGACGGCATTCAGGTCCGCCATCGCGCCGACCCGTTCCGCCAGGCCCGCATAGGGCGCGCGTGTTTCGATGGGCTGCTGGGATGGATTGTCGAACAGGAACGGCCACCAGGCCCGGCGCTCGATCAGGAGCAGGGCCGGCAGATGGATGTCGGTGCGCGCGCCATCCGACAGGCGGGCGGCCGCGCCACTGGGGCGAGAGGTGGAAACAAACACCGTGGCGCCCGGCGGCACCGGCGCGATCGCGGCGCGCAACGAGGCGATTTCCTGGTTATGCCCATACCAGACCATGCCGAGCACGGTCATGCGGACAGCGAAGACCAGCAGGAGCAGCACGCCGAAACGGCGGGCGGATGGGAAAACCGGCGGTGAAATGATTGGCGCGATACCGGCGAAAAGCAGAAATCCAAGCATCACCACCAGGCGGGTATCCAGGCTGAAGGTTCCCTTGAAGGCAAAGGGCGCCGCGGCATACAGCAATGCGAGGACGGCAATCGCGATCCCGGCGCTGAGCGGCACGCGCCAGCGCGCAGCCATCAGGATCAATGCGATCACGACAGCCGTCGCGGCATCCAGGGGAAGGCTGTAATTCGTGAGCGGCATCATGAGTTGCGCCAGCTTGGCGGCGGGTGGCAGGAACACCGCCTCACCCCGCATCGCGCCCAGATCGGACATCGCGTACAGCGTTACCGGCACGGCGAAGACCGCCACGCCGGCACCCAGACGGCGTATGGCGCTTTGCAAGAACACGTGGCGATTGGCACGCGCGGACCAGAGCGCGGCGGCCTCGTGCGCGCCGATGAGCAAGGCGAAGAACAGAAGACCCATCAGGTGGCAGAAGAACAGCGCCACCGCGGCCGGAATCGCCAGAAAAATCATGGGGACCGGATGGTCCTCCCGCCAGCGGAGCCAGGCGGCCGCGAACAGCAATGCCAGGCCGATGGCGGCGGTGAAATTCAGGAAGCCGAGCAGGAAGGTGCCGCTGTAGGCCAACAGGCCGCCGCCCAGGGCCCACCAGGTCGTGCGGCCATGCAGTGCGCGGCTATAGGCGGCGGTGCCGAGCACGGGCAGCAGCAGCACGATCCCAAGGATCACCCGGCCCGCGACGTGCACCGGCAACAGCGGCAGCAGCGCCAAGCCCAGCACGTCGATCCCAACGTCGGGGATGATTCCCCAGCGCGGCGCGTAGAATTGGGACAGCACCGGATCGTCCGTGCCGGTCGCCAGCACGAGCAGCCGCGCGAGGTGGTTCGGGTAATCCAGCAGCGGTGGCACGTCCACCAGCAGTAGCGGGGCGAGCAGGATCAAGCACAGCGCCAACAGGCTGCCGTGCCATCGCATCCGTTCGCTCATCGCTGTTGGCATATGGGCGGATTATCCAGGGAGGATGGCGGAATGGAGGCAGTGGCGCTGGCGCCGAGTCTCGCGGGCCTCAACCCCTGACCATTACGTTTGGCTTAGCGGATCGGCCGCGGCGCTTGATGTCACTATTCCATGGCGGATGGATAGACGCGAGCGCGTGACAGATCGAGACCGCAGGTTTCGCCCGCCGCCGGCGTCCAGGCATCTGGCTGACGTATGGCCTCCAGCATCTGGCTGGCGGCGATCAGGCGCACCCGTCTTGTTGGCCCAAATTCATGCACGCTTTTCACCGTGGCTGTTCCGGTGCCAGGACAAAGCCCGATTTCGTACGGCCGTATCAGCGCGATCGCCGGGCCTGGGCGGCACGCCGCGGGAATAGACGGCGCCGGCAGGGAGTCGAACGTCGCGCGCCCTTCGGCGACCGTGCAGGCGATCTGGATCGATTCGCCCAGGAACCCATGCACGAACGCCGTGGCCGGGTTGCTGTAAAGTTGCTCCGGGGTATCAATCTGCTCGATCCGGCCGTCCTTCAGGATCGCGACGCGATCCGCCATCTCCATCGCCTCGGCCTGATCATGGGTCACGAATATGCTGGTCAGACCCATGCTGTCATGCAAGTCGCGCAGCCAGACGCGAAGGTTCTTACGCACCTGGGCATCCAGGGCCCCGAATGGTTCGTCGAGCAGAAGCAGTGCCGGTTCGATCGCCAGCGCGCGGGCCAGGGCGACACGCTGGCGTTGCCCACCCGAAATCTGATCGGGATACCGGTCCGCCAGGCCGCCGATCCCCATCAGGTCCAGCAACGATCGTGCCCGCTTGGCGATCTCCGGCCGGGATGGGCGCTTCGCGCGCGGCCGCACTTCCAGCCCGAACGCCACGTTACGCGCCACGGTCATGTGGCGGAACAACGCGTAGTGCTGAAACACGAAGCCGATCCCGCGTTCCCGCGCTGGAACATCTTGCATGGACTGCCCGCCGATGATGATTTCGCCGGAATCCGCGAACTCGAGCCCGGCGAGCGTTCGCAGCAAGGATGTTTTTCCGGATCCCGAGGGGCCGAGCAGCGCGAGGAATTCACCGTCCGGCACCGAAAGCGTAACCCCGTCCAGGGCTTTCGAGCGTCCGAACGCCTTTCGTAGATCGCGCAGCTCGACTTTCAAATCAGTGCCCTTCCGTGTTCCCCGATCCGCCATTCCAGCACGGCCTTCACGGCCAGGGTGATCAGCGCGAGCAGTGACAACAGGCCGGCGATGGTGAAGGCTCCGACCCAGTCGTAGTCGTTGAACAATGCTTCCACCTGCAGCGGCATGGTCATGGTCTGGCCGCGGACATGCCCGGATACGACGGCGACCGCGCCGAATTCCCCCATCGCGCGGGCGTTACACAGCAGGACGCCGTACAGAAGGCCCCATCGGATATTGGGCAGCGTGACGTGCCAGAACACCCGCCAGCCCTTGGCGCCGAGTGTGACCGCCGCTTCCTCCTCGGCGGAACCCTGCTCGCGCATCAGCGGGATCAGCGTCCGGGCGACGAATGGAAAGGTAACGAAGACCGTCGCCAGAACCAGCCCGGGCAGGGCGAACAGAACCTGGACATTCGCGCGGTCCGCCACCGTGCCGAGCCATCCATTGGTACCGAACAGCAACACCCAGACCAGCCCGGAAACGACGGGGGAGACCGAGAACGGCAGTTCGATCAGCGTCATCAGCAAGCCGCGGCCAGGGAATTCGAACCGGCCGATACACCATGCCGCGGCCAGTCCGCACACCGTGTTCAGAGGCACGCTGATCGCGGCGACGATCAGTGTCAGCCGGATCGCCGCCAACGCGTCCGGTTCGCTCAACGCGGTCAGCACGGCGCCGAACCCGTGGGCGAAAGCTTCCACGAACACGACGAGCAGCGGCAGCAGCAGAAATCCGGTCAGCAGGACAAGCGTCAGCGCGATCACCGCGGCGCGGGTTGCCGGACGTTCTTGTGTGGGCCGGGTCTGGGTCATGGGCGCCGCCGCATCCGCGCCTGCATGATATTGAGCAGAAGCAGAAGGCCGAACGAAACCAGCAGCATCACCAGGGCCAGGGCGGCCGCGCCGGCGTAATCGAGCTGTTCCAGCCGGATCACGATCAGCAAGGGTGCGATTTCACTGCGCATGGGCATGTTGCCCGCGATGAAGATAACGGAACCATACTCACCCACGCCGCGCGCCAGGGCCGCGCCGAAGCCCGCCAGCAGCGCGGGCGCCAGGGCTGGCAGCACTACCCGGCGCAAGGTTTGCCCGCGCGTGGCGCCCAGCGTGGCGGCGGCTTCCTCGGACTCCAGCGGAAGGTCCATCAGGACCGGTTCCAGCGTGCGGACCATGAATGGCAGCCCAACGAAGATCAGCGCGATGAGGACACCGAGAGGCGTATAGGCAACCTTGATGCCGAGCGGCGTCAGCAGTGCTCCAATCCAGCCATTGGGGGCGAACAGCGCGGTCAGGGCGATTCCGGCGACGGCCGTGGGCAGCGCCAGCGGCATGTCGATCAGTGAGTCCGCGAGGTCGCGGCCCGGAAACCGGTAGCGCACCATCACCCAGGCGGTCAGCAGCCCTAGCGGCACGTTGACAGCCGCCGCCAGCAACGCCGCCCCAAAGCTGAGCCGCAGCGCGGCCGCGACGCGCGGCTCGCTGATCGCGTGCCAAACACCTTCCAGACCCAGACTCCAAGGGCGCAGGGCCAGCGATGCGAGTGGCAGCAGCACGATCAACGAGACCCAGGTGAGGGTGATACCAAGCGCCGGCGTGAAACCAGGGAGGGCGCTGCGTTGGAAGCGCGCCATCACTTGCCCGGCGTGAAAATGCGATCGAACATGCCGCCATCGGCGAAATATTTGGCTTGCGCGCTGTCCCAGCCGCCGAAATCCTGGATCGAGGCCATGGTCAGTGCCGGATACCGTTCCGCGAAACGCGCCGCCACGGCGGGATCCCGCGGCCGGTAGTAGTGTTTCCCGGCGATGTCCTGGGCTTCCGGGGTGTACAGGAATTCCAGGTAGGCCTGGGCCGCCGCCCGCGTGCCTTTCTTATCGGCCACGCTGTCCACGACCGAGACCGGGGGCTCCGCCAGTACACTGACAGACGGATACACGATCTCGTGTCCATCGGCGGCGAATTGCTTGCGGGCCAGCCAGGCCTCGTTCTCCCACGCCAGCAGCACATCGCCGAGGCCGCGTTGCGCGAAGCTGTTGGTGGCGCCGCGTGCACCTGTGTCCAGCACTGGCACCTGGCGGAACAGCGCGCGCATGAACGCCTCGGTGCTTGCCTCCGTGGCGCCAGGCTGGCGCATCGCCCACGCGGCGGCGGCCAGGAAATTCCAGCGCGCGCCACCCGATGTCTTTGGGTTCGGCGTGATCACGGCAACGCCTGGTTTGAGCAAGTCCGCCCAGTCGCGAATGCCCTTCGGGTTGCCGCGGCGTGCGACGAATACGATCGTGCTGGTGTAGGGCGTGGCGTTGTGCGGCAACCGCTGCTGCCAGTCCGGTGCGATCAATCCGCGCCGTGCCAGCGCGTCGATATCCGGTGCCAGCGCCAGCGTGACCACGTCGGCTTGAAGACCTTCCGCCACCGAGCGTGCCTGGGCGCCGGAACCGCCATGTGACTGGCTTATCGTGATGGTGTCGCCGGTTTTCGCCCGCCATGCGGCGGCGAAGACGGGATTGATATCCCGGTACAACTCGCGGGTCGGGTCATAGGACACGTTCAATAACGCCGTCGCGGCGGTGGCCGGGCGGGTCAGGGCCGCGATGCCCAGCGCGGCGCCAAGAACCGCCCGGCGGGGGAGAGATGGGGGTTTCATCATGATCCTCCGTTCATTGGTCTGGCGTGCCGCGGCGGTCAGCCGATCGGCATGGGGCCGCGGTCCGCTGGTTTGCAGTGCGGTGTCTGGCGGCACGGTTACATCTGGGCCGTGGTATCATGGGTGCCGCTTATCCCGGATGTCAGTTTAATTCCTATTTAAACTATGGGAATAGTGTGTTATCGCGGCGGCCTAGTCAAGAGTATTCATGTGGCTCGGGCGCCGGGGTTGCCAACGCCGCCGATTCGGGTCCATCGCGAACCGGAAGGGGACACGGCCACGATGCTTTCCAGCAAGGGGAAATACGCCGTCCGGGCCGCCACGATGCTGGCGGAACGGGACCGGGCCGGAGATTGGACGCACACCGCCGACATCGCCGCGCGCGAGGTCATCCCCGGCAAATTCCTGGAGGCGATCCTCGTGCAGTTGCGCGACCATGGGATCGTGGAAAGCCGCCGCGGCGCGCACGGGGGGCACCGTCTGGCAAGAGACCCCGCGGCGATCTCCGTAGCCGACATCATCCGGATCTTCGATGGACCACTGGCGCTGACGCCCTGCGCCAGTGTTACCCGGTTCCGGCAATGCCCCGATTGCGTCGACATCAAAATCTGCCGCTTGCAACATGTGATGAAGACGGCGCGCGACGCCGTGGCCGCGGTTCTGGAGAATTGCTCGCTCGCCGATCTGGCGCGAGAGCCCGGGGAATGAACTGGGCCGTATCAAGACCGCCAGGAGTGGTCCAGCCCGCGAACGGGCCGGACCCGGCTCCTACCGCTTCTTAACGGTGACCTTGGCTTTTACCTAAAGTTTCACCACTGTCCACGGCAGAAGGAAGCAATGCTTTTCCATCGTTTGCCTCCTGGCAGAAAAACCGGCTGGGCCATTCCCAGCCGGTTTTTTCATTGTGACGCGAAGATCTTAACTAACCGTTGACGGACCCGGTCGAATCGTCTGGCTAAATGCCCAGGGCAATTCGGTTCTGATGTCCACCACCCGTTTTTGGGGTAGCGGCGCGGCCCGATTGCGATTCTGATCCTCCGGCACACCGGCCCGGAGGGATCAGCGGGTGCATTCGAACGCCATGCAAACCAGCAGCCTTTGGGACGCCCTGGCGCCGGTGCAGGATCACCGGCGCGCGGCGGGCAAGCGGTATCCGCTCGCGAGCCTTTTGTGGATCGCGATCGCCGCGATGCTGGCTGGCCGGCGCGATCAGCTGGGCATTGTGCGCTGGGGACAGCGGCTGAACCACGACGCGCTCAAAGCCATTGGCATCGGCCGGGACCGGGTGCCCGCCCCTTCGGTGTGGTGCGAATTGTTCCAGGAACTGGACGTCACCGCGCTGGAGCAAGCGCTGGGCGGCTGGGTCAGGGGCGAGACGCCACCGGGCCACGTGGCGATCGATGGCAAACGGCTGCGCGGCAGCGCCACCGCGCAAGCCCCTGGTACGCATCTTCTGGCGGCGTTCAGTGCCCGGCTGCAAGGCGTCATTGGCCAGTTACGGGCCGGCCCCGAGACCAATGAGATCACCGCGGCCCTGGCAATGCTGAAAACACTCCCTCTGAACGGCGCCGTCATCACCGGCGACGCGATCTTCACGCAAAAAGCCATCTGCAAGGTCATCACCGATGGGGGCGGGGACTATTTCTTCACCGTCAAAGGCAATCAGCCCGCGTTGAAAGCGGATATCGCCCAGGCCTTCCGGCCGTTTTCCCCCCTCGGCGGCATGGTCTCCACCGCCTGACCTCCGGTACGCTGAAACGATTGAGAAAAGCCATGGCCGGATCGAAACCCGGCGCCAGGAAACAAGCTCGGTCCTGGCTGGCTATCTGAACCCGCTCTGGCCGGGCGTGGCACAGGTGTGCCGCATCACGCGCGAACGCATCATGCGCGGCGGGAAAACCATCGAGACGGTCTTCGCCATCACCAGTCTCACCGCCGAACGCGCGGGACCGGAACAGTTGCCGGCTTTGTCACGCGCGCACCGGGGCATCGAGAACTGTCTCCATGACGTGCGCGATGTCAGTTGCCGGGAGGATCAGGCGCGCGCCCACGCGGGTCACGCGCCACAGGGGCTCGCCGCGTTCCGCGATACCGCCCTGACGCTGATACGGCGGCTGGGATATAAAGTGGCCGAGGGGTTCGAACACTTCGCGGAGCATCGCCTCAACGCCATCGACGCGGTGCGGGGGCAGAGAACCGAATGACCCTGCTTGTATCCAGGCCGGTATCAAATACCTTTGGGCAGCTTCTTCTCGGCGATCGACGCGAACAGGGCGACGCCATAGGGGGTCGCCTCGTCGTTGAAGTCATAAAGGTGGTTATGCACCGCGGCACTGCCGCCGTTGCCCACCATGACATGGGCGCCGGGCACCTGTTCCATCATGAAGCCAAAGTCCTCGGACGCCATCGACGGTGGCGCGTCCCGCCGCACGTTCGCCGCCCCAACCAGGTCCTCGGCGGCGGTGGCATAGGCAACCGCTTCGTCGTCGTTGTTGACGACCGGGGCGAAGAGTTTGCGGAAATCGACCACCGCTTCCGCGCCAAAACCCGCCGCGATGCTGGTGGCGAGGCGCCGCATATTGTGCTCGATCATCGCCATCACCTCGGACTTCATGGTCCGCACCGTGCCCGCCATCGCCGCGGATTGCGGGATCACGTTATAGGCGTCCCCGGTCTGGATGCGGGTGATGCTGAGCACGGCGGTGTCCTGGGCCGAGGTATTGCGCGACACGATGGACTGAAGGGCGGTCGCCAGATGGCAGGCCACCATGACGGGGTCGATGCTGTCCTGTGGACGCGCGCCGTGGGCGCCCTTGCCGGTGATGGCGATGTCGAAGAACGCGCCGCCGGAAAACCGCACACCCTTGCTGGTAACGAACTGGCCGATGGGAAGGCCTGGATGATTGTGCATGCCGTAGACGGCATCGCAAGGGAAGCGCTGGAACAGCCCGTCCTTCAACATCGCCTGAGCGCCACCAAGGCCTTCCTCGGCGGGCTGGAAGATGAAGTTGACGGTGCCGTTGAAGTTGCGGGTTTCGGCGAGGTACTTGGCGGCGCCCAGCAACATCGTGGTGTGGCCGTCGTGGCCGCAGGCATGCATCAGGCCGGGGTTCTGGCTGGCGTAGGGAAGACCGGTCGCTTCCAGGATTGGCAGCGCGTCCATGTCCGCGCGCAGCCCGACCGAGCCCTGACCGTTGCCGTTGCGCAGCACGCCGACAACGCCGGTGACGCCCACGCCGCGGTGCACCTCAATGCCCCATTCCGTCAATTTGCGGGCCACGAGGTCCGCGGTACGGACTTCCTGTAGCCCGATTTCGGGATGGGCGTGATGTCGCGGCG
>Ga0302322_100005644_pt1 | contig 10987 bp, 7 predicted proteins | sample Fen_T0_2_FD_203757 | JGI IMG/M metagenome (GOLD analysis project Ga0302322, IMG submission 203757) | Peat permafrost microbial communities from Stordalen Mire near Abisko, Sweden - Fen_T0_2 | ecosystem: Environmental > Terrestrial > Soil > Wetlands > Permafrost | place: Sweden: Abisko... | reverse complement strand
ACGCCGCTGTCGATCCTGGAGAGCAACTGCATGCAGTCGACCGCTTCGGCGGCCGGCTACTCGACCGGCAACGCGATGGTGTCCGCGGCCCCTGCCCTCCTAATGCTCAGCGTGAGCGCGGCGAATCCTCGCGGTCAGCATTTGCCGTGGCCGGTGCTTGCCGGCTGGACCGCCTTCGTGGCCATGCTCGGTGTGGCGCTGGCCATCCCGATGAAGCGCAACATGATCAATCAAGAAAGGCTGCGCTTTCCATCGGGCATCGCGGCGGCGGTCACGCTGCAATCGCTGTTCAGCCAGGGCAAAGAGGCCGTCGCCAAGGGCAAGGCACTCCTTTACGCGGCGCTGGTGGCGGCGGTGCCACCCATCATCATGGATGTGCCCTTTCGCAAGCGGGCCCCCGGCCGATCCTACGATGGGCTCGTGCCCGACGCGTCCCCCATCTTCGACTGGCTGCCGGTGCCCGGCAGAAATCCCAAGACCGGCGCAGCCTACGGCGCAAGCGATTGGAACTTCGTCCTCGACAACAAGCTGGTCATGGTGGCCGCGGGAGCACTCACGGGCCCTCGCATTTGTTTCTCCATGGTTGCAGGTGGCCTGCTCCTCATGTACTGGGTTGGGCCAGCCGCACTTTCCGTTGGGGCGGCGCACAGTGCGGGCCGGGCCTGGCGCGAGATTGGCGTCTGGGTCGGGGCGCCGATGATGATTGCGGCGGGCCTTGTCACCTTCTTCTCGCAATGGCGCACCATCGTTCGGGCGGTGGGCGGCCTCGGTCGGCGCAGCCAAACCAGCTACGCGACGGCCGAGGTGCCGGGCGCGTGGTTTCTCGTGCTCGGGCTCATCGCCACGGCGGGCGTGCTTTTCATCGGCGACGCCTACTTCGCCATCCCGTGGCACCTCGGGTTCGTGGCGGTGCTGCTCACCTTCTTTCTCTCGCTCGTCGCATGCCGTGCGACCGGCGAATCAGACATCACCCCCATCGGCGCCATGGGCAAGATCACCCAGCTCGCCTACGGCGTGCTCATTCCACAAAACGCCACGGCGAACCTGATGACCGCCTCCATCACCGCCAACGCCGCTGCATCCAGCGCCGACTTGCTGACCGACCTCAAGTCGGGCTACCTGCTCGGCGCCCACCCGCGCAGGCAGTTCATCGCCCAGCTGCTTGGCATCTTCGCGGGGACCGTCGCCTCGGTGCTGGGGTTCTACCTGCTGGTGCCTGACGCCACCGTGCTGACCGGATCGGGCAATTCCCCACCCGCGTTCGCAGCGCCGGCCGCACAAGCGTGGTTGGCGGTCGCACAGATTTTCCAGGAAGGCGTGGGCAAGTTGCACCCGTTGGCTCGGCAGGGGATCGCGTGGGGCCTCGGGGCTGGCGCCGTGATGGCTGCGCTGGAGTTGCTGCTGCCCAAGCGCAAGAGGTGGATTCCCTCGCCGGTCGGTATTGGACTCGGTTTCATGCTGCCCTTCTTCAATCCGCTGTCCATGTTCCTCGGCGCGCTGCTCGCCTGGATGTGGTCGGTGCGCAAACCGGAACACGCCGAGCGATACGTGGTTCCCGTATCGTCCGGAATCATCGCCGGGGAGTCCATCGTTAGTGTGGTCATCGCGCTCGTCAACAACCTGGTCTTGCGTCGATAGTCCGCTACCATGGGCAGGTGACCGCCGCCAGTACGCGCCGCTCGCGCTTGCTCCTGTTCGCCGGGCTCTACTTCGCCCAGGGCGTGCCGTGGGGATTCTTCACCGTCGCCATCATGCTGCGCTTGGCGGGGCTTGGCATGGGGCCCGCCGCAATTGGCGAGGTGGCAAGCACCGCATGGCTACCATGGACGCTGAAGCCGCTGCTTGGGCCGCTGGTGGACCGGGTGTCCTTCGGTCGATTCGGACACCGTCGCGCCTACATCCTGCTCGCCGAGTTCGGCATGGCACTGTCGCTGCTCGCCATGTCGTTCGTCGATCCCACCCGAAGCCTCGCGGTCTTCGGTGTGCTGCTCTTCGCGCACAATCTCTTCGCGGCGGCTCAGGACGTGGGGACGGACGCGCTGGCCATCCACATTCTGCCACCGCAGGAACGCGGCAGCGCCAACGGCTTCATGTCCGCCGGAAAGTTCGCCGGCATGGTGGCCGGGGGCCAGGGTCTGCTCTTCGTCGCGCACGTGGCCGGTTGGCGGACGGCGTATCTCGTGGCCATCGGGATGCTCCTCGTACCCGCGTTGCTGGTTCTTCCCGTGCAAGAGTCCGAGGCGCAATCCACCCCCCCCTTCCCGATACGAGAGGCGTTTCGTCTCCTTTCGAGACGAGTCGCGCTGGCTGCCCTCGCCTTTGCAGTGGTCGTGGATGCCAGCGACAGCTTTCTGTTTCCACTCGTCTACCCGCTCATGACCACCAAGCTCGGATTCTCCGAGCAACAGATCGCCACCCTGTCGACCCTTGGCGGCGCCGTGGCCGCGCTTGGCTCCGTCGGGGGCGGCTTTCTCTCCGACCGCCTCGGTCACCGCCGGACGTTGTTCTTTTCGTGTCTAGGCGCCGGCGCCTTGAGCCTGGTCTTCGCCGCGTTCCATTCGATGTGGGGCAACTACGCCTTTCAAGTCGGATTCGGCGTGATCGGCGGCGTGGTGGGTGGAATCGTCAATGCCGCCAATCTGGCGCTCTTCATGGACCTCACGCATCCACGACTGGCGGCCACGCAGTTCCAGATCTTCATGGCGCTACAAAACACCCGCGGCTTCTGGGGAAGCCGCCTCGGTGGCTGGTCGGCCGAGCGCGTGTCGGCCCCCCGTATGTTCGGTATTGGCGCGCTGATTGAAGTGCTGCCGCTCGTGCTGCTGCCATTTCTCGACCCACGCAAGGCAAAGGGCGGATCGCAAGATGCTGACTGAGCGCCGACGGAAGTTTCGGGTTTGCCCTTCCGCTGTGTCAAAATGGCGGGCTCATCATGCTGGCGCTTGCGCGCGGAGGTTCCATGAAGCACACAGCCTGTCTCGCCCTGCTCTCGGTTGCACTCGGCTGTAGCAGCTCGTCCGACACGGACGGCGGCACGGTCACCCGTGGAGGCGCCGACGGCCCAGGAACAGCTTCGGGCTGCGACCACGCGGCGGCGCTCTGCGAGAAGCTCGGCGAGTGTGCGCCATTCCTTCTCGCGGCCGGGTATGGCGACATCGCCGGCTGCACCGCACGTTTGGTCAAGGCTTGCACCGAGCAGGCCACTTCGAACGGCAGTGGCCTCACCCGGGCCAACATCCTCGCCTGCGAGGCTGCGCTGCAGGCGGCGACCTGCAACGACGTCTACGGCAATAGCGTTCCCGCCTGCGCATTCCACGGGGCGCTCGGCGAGGGCACCACCTGCGGCGACAGCAGCCAGTGCGACACGGGCTTTTGCAACACCGCCGGAAACCTGTGTGGAACCTGCGCGCCGAAGCGGCCCGCGGGCGGCGATTGTCCTTCGGGAAGCAACGACGAGTGTCAACCCAGCCTGGTCTGCAGCTCGGGCAAAATCTGTGTGACTCCCGGCGCGCTCGGCGGACCTTGCGACGACAAGACCCAACCCTGCCTGACAGGAAACTTCTGCACCGGCGCGAAGACCTGTGCCGCGACCGTGAAGGCCGGCGAGAAGTGCCCCGGCGCGTACATCGACTTTGGCGACGGCACGTTCTGCACCGGCAAGGACGCGCAGGCGGGCCAATTCGGAACCGCGCAGTGGGGCGAAGAATGTGGTTTGGCCCCCGGAGCCGGCAAGCCCGCAACTCTGTGCGCCCCGGGCAGCGTTGCCGCCTGCACGCCTCTCAGTGACTCGATCACGCTGATCGGCATGCCGACCCACGGCCAATGCGCGAGGCCTTCAGAGGATGGTTTCACGTGCACCCCATCGTCCATCTGCCAGACAGGCGCCGAGTGCATCGCAGGGACCTGCCAGATTCCGTCCGGCAGGTACTGCCCATAGCAAGATTTCTGTGGGAAGAATGACGCCGTCTGGGGGATGATTACGAAACCATGGCAAGGCTGTCGGTTAACGTAAACAAGATCGCAACCCTTCGGAACACGCGCAACAACGGCATTCCTGACATCGTCGGGCTGTCGACCATCGCACTTCACGCAGGGGCTGATGGACTGACCGTGCATCCTCGGCCCGACGAGCGCCACATCCGCAGCACGGACGTCGACGCCATCGCGCGCCTGCTGGAAGGCTACCCCGCCGCCGAGTACAACATCGAGGGCAACCCGTTTCAGGGATTGGTAGAACACTGTGAACGCGTGCGTCCGGACCAAGCCACCCTGGTCCCCGACGCCCTCGATGCGCCGACCAGCAACCACGGCTGGGACCTCGCAAACCTGGGGACAGAAAAGCGCAGTGCGCTCGCGGCGGCCGTCGCGCGGCTGCATGCGTGTGGCTGTCGGGTCAGTCTGTTCATCGACCCAGTCGTCGAGATGGCAAAGCTGGCCAAAGACCTCGGGGCCGATCGCGTGGAACTCTACACCGAGCCCTACGCCACGTCCTACGGCGAAGGCAAGGGCGAGCAAGTGGTGCAGGCGTACACAGCGACCGCATCCGCAGCCAAGGCGGTCGGCCTGGGCGTGAACGCCGGCCACGACCTCAACCTGCACAACCTGCGTTTCTTTCTCGGACGGGTCCGGCCTGTCGACGAAGTTTCCATCGGACACGCGCTGATTGCGGACGCGCTCGAGTTTGGCCTCAAGGAGACCGTACGGCACTACCGCATGCTCGGGGCCTCGGCCCGTTGACGGCTACATTCCGGTGACACAGCCGTCCGGCGCGTGGAACGGATCGGGCATACCGCGGGCGCTAGCCGCACCCAAATCCGCATCCGGCACGCGGGCCCTCTCGATACCCGTGGCGATTACCGCAGCCACATCCGCGCACGCCGGCGTAACATCCAGCCAATTCGGCCACAATAAGGAACATCAACAACGTAATTCTTCGCATTCGGGCTCTCCATCGTGGGTGGCTCGACGTCCACCGCTTTGCGCAGGTGATGCACATCAAGCGCCAAGCTTTCGACGTCATCGCTGGCGCTCGACCGAAGCTCGGCGCCGTCTTTGCAAGCGGAGCTAGGTATGCCAACACAAAAAGCTACCAAGGAAGCGCAAGAATCTGCACGCGAGGGCAAACGTCCCACGACCCAGGCCGGGTCTTTCGTGAAAGAAGAAATACACAAGATGAAGCGAGGAAGGGGAACTGCCCGCTCGAGTAAACAGGCCGTTGCTATCGGCCTCTCCGAAGCCCGACGCTCCGGCGTAAAGCTGGCGCCTGCCAAAGGATCGGCGGCAACCCGAAAGAAGGCCCAGCGGGACACCGAAATAGGGCAAGGCAAGCGCAAACCGTCGCCCAGCCGGTCGCAGGCCGGGAAGAAGGCGGCAGAGACTCGGCGCCATAACATGGCCGATGCGCGCTGAACACGCTGGGACCGGGATTGGTCACGGAAGCGAGTACTGGTAAATCGTCCTTCCGCCGGTTGACACGAAGTCGACCTGGACGGCATCCGATCGGACGGCCACGCGCGCCCAGCCGGGCTCGGCCCAAAACTGCTTGTACCCGGTGATTGCAGCGTCGAACATCCAGATCGCGCCAGCGTTGCCGGGCGCCGAGTAGTGAACGCCGTCGACCGTCATGTCGGTGAACACGTGGTCGTGACCGTAGAAGAAGATCTGCACGCCGTGATCCAGCATCAATTGGTGGATTCTGGCCTGTTCGCCGACGTACGCGGCTTGGCCGCCGCCGCGCCCGTAGGCCGAATTCTCGGGATCGCCGGCAGCGCCGCCCACCGCATGGTGGATGAACAAAAATCGCCATTTCGCGGTGGCGCCGGCCAAGGTTCGCGACAGCCAATCGAGCTGTTCCCGGCCCAGCGTCCAGTCGTCGGGGGCGCCGACGCCAGTGGATAATAGATGCGGCGTGGGCGTGTAGCTCATCACGTTCAGGACCACGAATAGAGCGTCCCCCCAGGTGAACGCGTAATAGTCTTCTGCCGGACTGCCCGACTGCGGGTAGGTGGTCGGCAGTGGGCCGGGCATGTAAAGCAGCCTCTGCTGCCGCGATCGATTGAGGTCGTCGGAGGAAAACCAACCGTCCTCGCCCTCCCAGTTGCCGATGACCGGGAAATGCGCAGCATTGCCCAGCGTATCGCCGAGCAACACGCGGTAGTTGCGGTACGCGCGACGCGTGTACATCGCATCCGGGGGCGGATCGTTGAAACCGAAATCGTGAAAGTCGAGCATGTCGCCGAGATTGAGCACGAAGTCCGGGCGCGCCTCGCCCACCGCGCGAGCAACCGCCCCGAGCGTGCACCAATCGCCCTGGTTCGTGAAGGCCCAGTTGGACCCGATATGGGTGTCCGAGATCAGCGCAAAGACGAAGCCCTCCCCGGCCCGGCGTTGGGTCACGGCGCTGCCCGAATAGAGTAGCGGGGGCTCGCCAGGGCCGACCGACCCGCGGATCTCGTACTGGTAGAGGGTGCCCGGGGAAAGCCCCTCCACGTTCCACTGGGCGAGGTCGGCCGCGGGAGTGTCGGCGGGTAGCGGAGTGCTCCAAACGCCGTCGTCCGCAGGCCGCACCCGAGCGACGAGTCCCGACTGATCACCGCCCTCGAGCAGCGCATGGAGGGCGAAGCCGTGCTCGGTGGGACGCAACACCATCGGCGCCCCGCAAAGGCGCAAACCTCCACCAGCCTGGCAATACTCGATGAGCTCGGAGGGTCCACCGCCCCCGCTGGAAGAATGGTCGGCACACAGAGCACCGGCGGATGGGACACCGCCTTCTGTTTCCCCAACCAGGTTGGCAGCGTCCGATGCGTCGAAGCCGGCTCGTGATTGGGCCGAGCCGCCACAGCCGGCCACGGTCAGGACAAACAGCAGAGGTGCGCGCACACTCGCACGTTAGCAGCTTATTCCAGCGTCACACCGTGGTTCTTGCAGAGCGACTGCACCAGCTTCTGCTTGTGGGGATCGAGGTGCGAGACGGCCTCTCGCGCGTCCTCGGCTGAGCCCACGGCGCAGGAACAGACGGCGATGATTTGGTAGGCGTCGTGCCGACCGGGGGACGCTTTCAGCACCGCGCGCGCCTTGTCGATGGCCACGCCGTAGTGGCGACGGGACCAGGCTTGTTGGGCATCCCGAAGCAAGGCTTCCACGTCGGCAGGTGGTAGCACCGAAGGTACAGGGGGTGAAGCCGGAGGCGCGGGAGGTGGTGGGAGCGGCGAGGCCACGATCGGTTCCGGCGGCATAGGAGTCGCCGACGGCAAGGTCAGCGCTGTCCTGCGTCCGCCCCCAAGGGGTGCCCGAGACCTGACCTGCGACGGGGCAGCAGCGATGCCGTGGCCAGCGGGTACAGGGGGCTCGGTCGCTGGCGCCGGCTTGGGCGGCTCGGCCGCTTTCGCGGTGGAGGCAACCTTCACCGGCGCGGCGGGCGGGTCTAGGGTGTTTGCCGACATTGCAATCGGAGTGGCCCCAGCCTTCACCAGTCCCAGGCGATCCCGATACGCCCACAACACGCCCGCAGCAGCAACCAGCAGCACAGCCACCACGAATGCCGTTGGCCCCGAACGTCGCCTTGGAATACGCACGGTGTCTCGGCGATCACGGACGCGCTTGCGGCGGCCGCCTGGACGCTCGTCCATGTCTGCCAAGCCGGCCCACGCGCCCATGTCCCTCTCCACCGCGGTAAAACCGCTCTCGACCAGCGCCGGCGGCTCGGCGTCCCTGCGCGCGGACGATGTGCCCTCGGATAGATCCAGCCCCGATTCGGCAATGCCTGGTAGTCGATGGGCGTCGCGAAGAAACGCGCGCTCACCCACACAGTCCGAGAGCGCGACGCACAGCTCATCGGTGCTCGCGTAGCGCTTGCCCGGTTCTTTTTCGAGACAGCGACCGATCACTGCATCCACCTCGGTGCCGATGCCAGCGTCGGGCGAGCGTCGGCTGGGTGGCACGAGGTCACCCACCACGTGCCCCTTCAAGATCTCGAACATCGAGCTGCCGTCGTAAGGCACGCTGCCGGTCACCATCTCGTAGAAAACCGCGCCTAGCGAATAGAGGTCGCTGCGTTCGGTCGCCGACTGCTCCTGCGCCTGCTCGGGCGACAGATAGTGTGGTGTACCGCAGAGCATGCCGGCCCGCGTGGCGGCGCTGGGCCCGAGGTTGAGGAACTTTGCCACCCCGAAGTCGAGCAGCTTGACGAAGTCATACTTCTCTTCGGGTTCGATGCTGAATTGCGATCCCGATTCTATGGGGGTACGGCGAACGATGCGCCGGCGGCCTTCGCGCTGACACAGAAAGATGTTCGCGGGTTTGAGATCGCGATGGACGATGCCAAGCTCGTGGGCCGCGCCCAGGCCTCGGGCGATTTGTTTGACGATGTTGACGGCGTCGAAGACTGGCAGACGCCCCACGCCGGTCAAACGCTCCTGCAGGCTCTCACCGTCGAGGTACTCCATGATCAGGAAGACCAGTCCCTTGGGCGTAGTTCCGAAATCGGTGACGTCGATGGTATTCGGGTGGCGGATCCTGCTCGCGGCCTTGGCCTCGATGATGAACTGGTCGACCATCTCCTTTTGTTTTGCGAAATGGTCGTGCAGCACCTTGATGGCGACAGGCTTTTCGATCACCACGTGCTGCGCGCGGTACACCACGCCCATGCCGCCCTCGCCAATCACGCCCTGGATCTCGTGGTCACGAAGCACCATGCCAACGCGCGACATCACCTCCGCAGAGAAGAACGGCGTGCCATCCTTCGGACAATGGTCAAGTGTGCCGGAGACGCTGTCGCCACAGCTCGAACAGGTGCGGGTCGTACCCATGCGAAAGATTCCATCGCGAGTGTCCCACGCAGACAAAAACGCCGCAAGACCAGGGGCCGAGCCCGTGCCCAGCCCTGCTAAGTCCCGATCGATGCGCCCTGCCCTCGACGCAAAGCCCGACAGCAGCTGCCGAGCCGAAGACGCCATGGGCCTGCGTTACGACTGGCGGGAATTCCCATTTACAAATGACCGCCGCGTGTGATCATTGATTGGTTGGCTGACATGAAAAAGGCTGTCGCGTTTGCGAACATAGCGGGTGTCTTCGTCCCGATGGCCCTCGGTGTCCTCGGAGGGTGCGTGAACTTGGAGAAGCCCTCGTCGGTGGCAGCCTGCTCGTCGGGCAAAGAGGACCCGTGCTTCGACGGTGAAAAGAACGACGCGGGCCGGGGGAACAAGGACCTCGCCGTCAGCGATGCGGTCGCCGATCACCCGAGCACCGACACGCGTCTCGTCGAGGACGCCGTGTTGACCCCCGAGGTTGCCGATGCCGCCACGTCGGATGCAGGCCCGCCAGCAGTCGCCGACGCCGACCCCAATACGCCCGGCTTCGAGCCGATCGACGCGCTACCGCCCGACACACGCCCGGCGGCTTACGACACGAGCCTCTCGCCGGACCTGGTTGGACCCGAGGTTCCCCAAGTAACGCTCGACGGACAACCGGGCTTGCCCAACTCGGCGGACGTGGGCTTCGCCGATTCAGTTCCGGATCTCGGCGCGGATCTCGGCCCGGACTCTGCGCCCGACTTGCCGTCCCTTGACGGACCGCCAGCGACCACGACGACCATCACCTTCAAGGCCGGAAGAGCCACCGCCGCGGGCATGAACGGCTATGGCTGGGTCACGCTGGGCTCGGCAGACTCCGTCAGCTCGCCCAAGTGCGGAGCAGCGAGCACCCCGATCACGGCTGCCGCGCCTTGTGCGGCCGACATCGTTTGGGACAGCACCACCGTTCTCTGTGTCACCGGCACCGTGCCCGCCCTGTCCGCCGCAGCGACGGACGACGAATATGTCGCCAACTGGGGCATCGAGGTCGGGACGAACCTGAGGGAACCGCTGGCCGCCGCAGGTCTCGCCTTCAAGACTGTCGCAGTCAACGTAACCGGCCTGCCGTCGACCGGCTTGCGACTCGAGCTTCATCGCTCCGGCGATCCGTCAGGCACTACCTACTGCGCCTTGCTGACCTCGGGTTCGCCCATCCCGATCACGAAATTCAATACGCAGTGCTGGAACGACCTGGGCGACGCGCTCACCGAGGCTGACGCCGTGAAGATCGACAAGATCGGAGTTCAGGTTTCGTCGGGGTCGACGGAGATCGCTGTGACCAAGCTGTGTCTCGAGAGCATCGTTCTCGGTAGCTGATCAGAGGCCGTTGGGCAGGGTGCAGTTCCAGATGCCGCCCGCGGTGGCGAACGTGATGTGCAGGATGGATGCCCATCGCTCCAACCGATGGTGGCCCGTCCGATGAAGCAAATAGGACGCGCCGACGGAAACCGCCGTCCCCGCGATTTCGATGACCGCGAAGAGCGGCCGATTGTCCACGGTCTTGTCGTCAAGCAGCCACTCCTTGAGGTGCTTTTCGCGGAACTTCCGCGTCGAGAAGAAGTCGAAGGCTCGGCCCGCAGCAACGCCCGCGAAGAGCAAATCGTTTTGCCAATCCCAGAAGCGATGGTCGGCAAAGGCGAAGGCGGGAGCCGCGACGAGATCCGACCGTTCCACCGCCCCATCGCCGGCAGGCGCAGCCAAGGTGGTCGCAATCATGATAGGGGCAAGCAAGTGCAACATGCAGCTAGGCGATGGGGCGCGGGGCAGCAGCAGTGTATATCATTGCAAGTCCCACGCGCTAACGCTCGCAAGCCTTGAACCTGGCCCCCATGGGCCCGAGGACGAAGGACAGACGCCCTTCTTGGTCCACCTTCTGTAGGGCGGGCGTCAGATCGGCAGGCAGGCTGCGGGCACCCAAGACAATGACGTTGTCCGACTCCGGGGTGCGCACCAAGACACAGGCCGAAAACGCCCCGGCAAAGCGAGCGATGGTCGTCTTCTCGACGGAGGCGTCGGGATTGGCAATGTTGGCCACGACGACACCATCCGGCGCAAGGGCGTGGCTGACTTCGCCGAAGAATGCGGCAGTGGCAAGGGGCTCGGGAATGCTGGCCGCACCGTAGGCGTCGAGGAATATC
>Ga0302322_100005643_pt1 | contig 10987 bp, 9 predicted proteins | sample Fen_T0_2_FD_203757 | JGI IMG/M metagenome (GOLD analysis project Ga0302322, IMG submission 203757) | Peat permafrost microbial communities from Stordalen Mire near Abisko, Sweden - Fen_T0_2 | ecosystem: Environmental > Terrestrial > Soil > Wetlands > Permafrost | place: Sweden: Abisko... | reverse complement strand
GGCCCCTCCCTCCGCGGGCGAATCGTGGTCGGCGGGAGCACGCATCGGGCCCGCGTCGCGGTTGCCCCGTCCGCGCCACCTACAATCCGCGCGTGGCCAGAGAGACCGGAACCAAGCTGATTGCCGAGAACCGCCGCTCCCGGCACGACTACGAGCTGCTCGACCGGGTCGAGGCGGGCGTCGTGCTGACCGGGACGGAGGTGAAGGCGCTCCGGGCGGGGCACGTCCAGCTCGGCCAGGCATACGCCGACATCCGCGGCGGCGAGGCCTGGCTCGTGGGCGCCTCGATCTCCGAGTACGCTCAGGGCAACGTCACGAACCACGTCACAGACCGCGACCGCAAGCTCCTGCTCAAGCGGAGCGAGATCGACTCGCTCAACGCGAAGGTACGCGAGAAGGGCCTCACGCTCGTGCCGACGAAGCTGTACTTCAAGGACGGCAGGGTGAAGCTCGAGGTCGCGCTCGGGCGGGGAAAGGACAAGGGAGACAAGCGCCGATCGATCGCCGACCGCGACGCCAAGCGCCAGATGGACAGAGCGCTGAAGGAGCGCCGCTAGCCGGTGTCCGGGCGCCGCGTGTCCGTAGCGGTTGTCGGCGCGGCGGTCACGCTCCTCATCGCCACGGCCCCGCAGTCGTCGGCGGCGCCGAGCGGCACCGGCGCCTCGGCAGCCCCCGCGGCTGCAGCCGCGGCCACGACCTATCCACCGCGCGTGACGATGATCACCGACTCCGTCGGTGGAGTTCTGTTCTGGGTGACCTCACAGCGCGACCGGCTCGCCCAGGGGCTCGACTTCCGTCTCGAGACGAAGACCTGCCGCCTGCTCGTGTCCCCCGGCTGCTTTGCGTACGGGGAGATTCCTCCGAGCGCGCTGGATACGGTCACGACGCTCGGCCCGGAGCTGGGGCACCTGGTCGTCATCGACGTCGGATACAACGACCTTGCCGCGGGCTACGCCGGAAACCTGGACACCGTGATGCGGGCTCTGATCGCGGCGGGGGTCGAACGGGTCGTCTGGGTGACCCTGAGCGAGGGCCAGTCGAACTGGGTCGAGATCAACGATCAGATCCGCGCCGCGCCCCTGCGGTGGCCGCAGCTGGTCGTCGCCGAGTGGGCTCCGGTGGCGGCACGGAATCCGGCCTGGTTCGCCGATGGGCCTCATATGAACCAGCTGGGCGCGGAGGGGTTCGTCGACTTCCTGCGGCCCATCCTCCTCGGGGCCTGTGGCAGTGAGTGCATTCCTCCCGCTACGGCGGCGACGATCGCGGCGCTGATCGTCCGCTCCGGCCGGGTCACGCTTCGCTGGCGCGGGAACACGGAGGCGAGGACGTACGACGTGGCAGTCCGGCGTTCGGGCGGCACCTGGCGGATCCTCGTGACGCGCCTCGCTGCGACGAGATACGGCGTCCGGGGGTTGCCGGGAACGCACATGCAGGCCCGCGTGCGTGCCCGCAACGAGTCCGACGTCCCTGGCGCCTGGTCACAACCTCGCGCCTTCCGCTTCTGAACGTCCGTCAGGGCCCAACCCGGACGACCGGCTGAAGCCGGTCGCCGGCTCGAGGGAGGACGTGGTCACAGGCTTCAGCCGGTGGCCGGGGCTCGGGCCTCACTCGATCCCGGCGAGCGAGTCGTGCAGGACGACGAGCCCGGGCTTCACGACGTAGCCGTGGCGCTCGTTGAGGCGGCGGATAGGCTCGTTCCGCACCTCGTTGTTCGTCTGCAGGGTCTCGTAGCCCGCCTCTTTCGCCCAGGCGATCTCGGCCCGTTTCAGGGCCCCGGCGATACCCCGCCCCCGGTACGCGCGCCGCACTCCCGTCATGTCGTGGAAGGCGGCCTTCGAGTCCGAGTTCGAGAGCGAAAGCTTCGCGTAGGCGACCACCTCGCCGTCGACGAGCGCGACGAACGTTGCGTCGGGCCGGTCGCTCTCACCCTGCATGTCCTTCGAGAGCCAGGCCTCGAACGGGTCCATCGGGTTTCCCTCCTCGCCGGGCACGTCCCCGTACGCCTCGCAGGCCACCTCGTAGAGGCCGGGCGCGAGGTCGGGCCGCTCCGCCCAGGTCACGATCTCGACACCCTCGGGAGGATCGACGGCCGGAGCATCGATCGCGGTCAGGTCGAGCACGAGCAGCGAGTTCCGGCCGATCTCGCGAAACCCACGCCGGTCGACCCACGCGAGGCTCACCTCGTCGTCCTCGGCGACGGTCGTTTCCAGCGTCACGCAGCCGCGCTCCTGCACCCAGCTCGCGAGCTCGCGGTAGAGCGCAGACCCGATCCCGGTGCCGCGGTACTCCGGCAGCACGAACGCCTCGCCGGTACCCGTTCCGGGTGCCGAGTGCCAGCCGACGTACGCGAGTGCGGCGCCCGCGTCCTCGCCGCTCTTCGAGGCGACGAACCACGCCATGTCCTCGGCCTGCCGTCTCCAGTCGACGTAGTCGGCCACGCTGCCGGCCCTGTCGGGCCGGACACGGGTCGCGACCGCCAGCCAGCGCTCCAGCTCGCCGGCGCCGATCTCCCTGATCTCGATCATGACCCGAACGATACGCCCCGTCTTGGCCGCGCGTGAGCGGAGGAGTAGGCTCGGGCGGTACCCGTCGATCGAAGGAGGTCGCACTTGCGCGCCGTAGCGCTCACAGTCAACGGAATGCGTCACGAGCTCGAGGTGGAGCCCCGGGACCTGCTCGTCCACGTGTTGCGCGAGCGGCTGTCGCTCACGGGCACGAACGTCGGTTGCGACACGTCGTCGTGCGGCGCATGCACGGTGCTGCTCGACGGCCAATCGGTGAAGTCGTGCACCGTCCTCGCGGTGCAGGCCGACGGTGCCTCGATCAAGACGATCGAGGGCCTGGCCGTGAACGGGGAGCTCCACCCCGTTCAGCAGGCCTTCCACGACCACCACGCGCTCCAGTGCGGGTACTGCACACCGGGGATGGTGATGGCGGCCGTCTCGTTGATCGAGAACGGTGAGGCGACCGACCGCGACGCGATCAGGAGTGGGCTGGAGGGCAACCTCTGCCGCTGCACCGGCTACCACAACATCGTCGAGGCGGTCGCCGCGGCAGCCGGGGTCGCGTCATGAGCACCACCGAGACACGCCACATCGGCGCGCCGCTCAAGCGCAAGGAGGACGATTCGCTCCTCCGCGGCCGGGGCACGTACGTCGACAACATCGACCTACCCGGGACCGTCGTGATGGCGGTCGTGCGCAGCCCGTACGCACACGCCAGGATCGGCTCGATCGACACCGCCGCCGCGAGGGCAGCTGAGGGCGTCGTCGCGGTCTTCACCGGTGCCGACCTGCGCGACGACTGGAAGGCGGCGATGCCGTGCGCCTGGCCCGTGACCGAGGACATGAAGAGCCCCGAGCACTTCCCGCTCGCCGTGAGCGAGGCGCACTTTCAGGGCGACGGCGTCGCGGTCGTGATCGCGGACACGCGGGCCCATGCCGTCGACGCGGCGGAGCTCGTCGAGGTCGACTACGAGCCGCTCGACGTGATCGTGGACGTGGAAGCCGCCGCGCAGGAGGGCGCCACTCTCGTCCACGAGGAGCTCGGCACGAACGTGTCGTACGTCTGGAAGCTCGAGACGGGCACGTTCGAAGACGGCGCCGACGTCGTCGTGAAGCACACCTATGTCCAGCCGCCGCTGATTCCGAACGCGATCGAGCCGCGCGGCGTCGTGGCGAGGCCCGAGCCCGGTGGCGACGTCACGCTCTGGTCGGCGACCCAGGTGCCGCACATCCTGCGCGTGCTCACGGCGGCCACGCTCGGCATGTCCGAAACAAAGCTGCGCGTGATCGCACCCGACGTCGGCGGCGGCTTCGGCTCCAAGCTCGACGTGTACGCGGAGGAGCTGCTGGCCGTCGCGCTCGCACGCCGGCTCGGTACACCCGTGAAGTGGGTCGAGGAGCGGTCGGAGAACGCGCTCGCCACGATCCACGGGCGGGACTTCGTGACGACGCTCGAGCTGGCGGCGACGAAGGACGGCAAGATCACCTCGCTCAGGGCGGACGTGGTCGCCTCGATGGGGGCGTACCTCCAGCTCGTGACGCCCGGGATCCCGCTGCTCGGGGCCTGGATCTACGCCGGCCCGTATGCGATCCCGAACTACAGCGTCACCTTCACGGGCGTCTTCACGAACACGACGCCGACCGACGCGTACCGCGGTGCCGGTCGACCCGAAGCCACGTACGTGCTGGAGCGCACGATGGACCTCCTCGCGAAGGAGCTCGGGATCGACCGCGTCGAGCTGCGGCGGATGAACTTCATCACGGAGTTCCCGGCCACGATCGCGTCGGGCCTGACGATCGACAACGGCGACTATCACGCGTCGCTCGAGAAGCTCCTCGAGCACCTCGGCCACGACGAGCTCGAGGCCGAGCAGCAGGCGCGGCGCGACCGCGGCGACGTGAAGCAGCTCGGGATCGGCTTCTCCACCTACAACGAGATGTGCGGCCTCGCCCCGTCCCGGATCCTCGGCGCGATCCGCTACGCGGCGGGCGGCTGGGAGACGGCGACGATCCGCTGCCTGCCGACCGGCACCTTCCAGGTCGTCACCGGCACCTCGCCTCACGGGCAGGGCCACGAGACCGCGTGGTCGCAGATCGTGGCCGACCAGCTCGGCTGCGATCCCTCCGAGGTCGAGGTGTTGCACGGAGACACGAGCATCTCCCCTTACGGCCTCGACACGTACGGCAGCAGGAGCCTGCCCGTCGGTGGAGCAGCGCTCTGGACGGCGGGCGAGAAGATCATCGAGAAGGCGCGCGAGATCGTGGCGCACCAGCTCGAGGTCTCGGCCGACGATCTCGACTACGACGCGGGCACGTTCACCGTGAAGGGCTCCCCGGACAAGGAGATGACCGTGAAGGGCGCCGCGTGGGCGGCCTTCGCGGCCCACAACCTGCCGGACGGGATGGAGCCGGTGCTCGAGGCGACGGCGACCTACGACCCGCCGAACTTCTCCTGGCCCGGCGGCGCCCATGCGGCCGTCGTCGAGGTCGACACGGAGACCGGCGATGCCCGGCTGATCCGCTACGTCGCGATCGACGACGTCGGCACGGTCGTGAACCCGCTCATCGTCGACGGCCAGGTGCACGGCGGCATCACGCAGGGCATCGCGACGGCACTGTACGAGGAGGCGATCTACGACGAGGACGGCAACCTGTCGAACGGCACGCTCGCGACCTACCTCGTGCCGTCGGCGGCCGAGCTGCCCTCGTACGAGCTCGACCGGACCGAGAGCAAGGCGACCGACCAGCCGTTCGGGGCGAAGGGCGTGGGGGAGACCGGGACGATCGCGGCAGCTCCTGCCGTGATCAACGCCGTGATCGACGCGCTCGCGCACCTCGGCGTCACCGATATCCAGATGCCGGCGACTCCGGAGAGAGTCTGGCGCGCGATCGAGGAGGCGAAATCGTGATTCCCGCAGCGTTCGACTACGAGGTGGCCGATTCGGTCGAGCACGCGCTCGGCCTTCTCGGCGGCGATCCCGACGCGAAAGTGCTGGCCGGCGGTCATTCGCTCGTGCCGGCCCTGAAGCTCAGGATCGCGAGGCCGTCGAAGCTCGTCGACATCGGCGGGCTCTCCGACCTCGCGTACGTGCGCGACGGAGGCACGCACGTGGCGATCGGGGCGCTGACGCGGCATGCCGCGGTGCACCGCGATCCGCTCCTCCAGGAGCACTGCCCGATCGTGCCCTCGACGGCGGGCAAGATCGGCGATCCGCAGGTGCGGCATCGCGGCACGATAGGAGGCTCGCTCGCCCACGGCGATCCCGCCTCCGACCTGCCTGCGGTGATGCTCGCGCTCGGAGCCGAGCTCGTGATCGTCGGCGCCGGAGGCGAGCGGACGGTCGCCGCGGCCGACTTCTTCACCGGCGTCTTCGAGACGGCGGTCGGCCCGGGCGAGCTCCTGACGGAGATCAGAGTCCCGAAGCTCGGCGACTCGACGGGCTGGGCCTATCTCAAGTATCACCGCCGCGCGCAGGACTGGGCCACGGTCGGCGTCGCCGCGCTCGTCCACCGCGACAACGGCTCTGCGGTCGGGGCGTCGGTCGCGCTGACGAGCATGGGCGGCACGCCGCTGCGGGCGAAGGGCGTGGAGGACGCCGTCGCGGGCGGTGCCTCGCCGGCCGATGCCGCCGCACACGCCGCCGAGGGCACCGAGCCGTCGAGCGACACGGCAGCCTCGGCGGAGTTCCGGATGCACCTGGCGCGCGTCCTTACAGAGCGGGCGCTGGTCGAGGCGCTCGCCTGAGAATGCGGTCGGGCGGGGCGCGTTCGCGCCTCGCCCGACAGGCCTCGAGCTTACGCGTCGAGTGCGGCCCGGAGGGCCTCGTCCGCCGTCGTGCCTTCGCGGCAGACGAGGCGGTGGCGCAGCACGTACGGCGCGACGTCGCGGACGTCCTCGATCGTGACGTGATCACGCCCGCCGAGCCGCGCCTGGGCCTTTGCCGCACTGAGCAGGTGAATGGCGGCGCGCGAGCTCGCCCCGAGCTCGAGCCCCGGGTTCTGGCGCGTGTTCCGTACGATCGCGACGATGTACCGCGCTACCTCGTCCGGCACCCGGGTGAGGTCGAGGTCGGCCCGGGCCTTGTCGAGGCCGACGACGCCGAGCAGCGACTGGATCTCGCCCAGCATGTCCGGCGTGACGCCGGTGTGCGGCAGCCGCAGCATCTCGATCTCGCTCTCGGGGTCGGCGTAGTCGAGGATGATCTTGAAGAGAAACCGATCGAGCTGCGACTCGGGCAGCGGGAAGATGCCCTCGTGCTCGAACGGGTTCTGGGTCGCGATGACGAGGAACGGGTCGGGAAGCTGGTGCGACTTGCCCTCCACCGTGACGGTGCGCTCCTGCATCGCCTCGAGCAGCGCCGCCTGGGTGCGCGGCGGCGTGCGGTTGATCTCGTCGGCGAGGAGCACGTTGGTGAAGACGACCCCGGGCATGAAGACCTGCTCGCCCATCTTCACCGTGTTGACGCCGGTGATCTCGTCGGGCGTCGTGTCGGGCGTGAACTGGATGCGCTTGAACTTCGCGCCGAGCACATGTGCCATCGCACGTCCGAGCAGCGTCTTCGCGCTGCCGGGCGGCCCTTCGATCAGGACGTGCCCCTGGGCCAGCGCCGCGACGAGCAGCAGATCGACTGCATTGCCCTGGCCGACGACGACCTTGCCGATCTCGTGACGGGCGCGGTCGCGCAGGTCGACGAGGTTCTCGTATGGACGTGCTTGCACGTACGACATCAGCCCCTCCTCACTCGCTCTCCCCTACGGACGATACTCGCGTTTCGGCCGCCTGTCTCGGCCGCCTGTCTCGGCCATCCGGCGTTCTAGGCCGGGAACAGCTCCTGCGCAGCGGCGAACGACACCTGCGCTGCGATCATCTCCTAGAGCGATCCCTCGCCATAGCCTCCTCGGCCATCCGGCGGGCGAGCGCGAGCGCGGCCCGATACGGCCCCGAGCCGGTGCTGATCCGCGCGACGCCGAGAGCCTTGAGCTCGGTCAGCGGCGGCGAGCCCGGGACGGCGAGGACGCTGACCGGCCCGTCGATCCCCTGCACGAGAGCCGTGATCACGGCCGGCTCAACGACGCCGGGAACGAAGATGCAGTCGGCTCCGGCCTCGAGGTACGCCCGGCCCCGCTGGACGGCACGCTCGAGCCGGGTGGCCGGATCCCCGACCTGGCCGAGGAAGACATCGGTGCGAGCGTTGAGGACGAGCGGCACGCCGGTCTCCGTCGCCACGGCCCGCACGGCCGCGACCTTGGCGGCGAACCGGTCGATCGGGAGCAGCGGCCCGTCGCCGTCGTCGGCCGTGTCCTCAAGGTTGAGGCCGACGGCGCCGACCTCAACGACGCCGCGCGCGGTCGCCGCCGCGTCGGCGGGGTCGTCGCCGTAGCCGGCCTCCATGTCCGCCGTCACCGGCAGGCCGACGGCGCCCGCGATCGGGGCGACGGTGGCGAGCATCTGCTCGCGCGTGATGCGCTGGCCGTCCGGATGGCCGAGCGCGTTCGCCGCGCCTGCGCTCGTCGTCGCGATCGCGTGCGCGCCGGCACGGGCGATCACGACGGCGCTCGCGGCGTCCCAGGCATTGAGGAGCAGCAGCGGGTCGCCCGGGACGTGCAGGTTGCGCAGCGCCTCTGCCCTGGCTCGCTGATCCATGGTGTGATCCCATTCCGCCGGCGGGGTGACCGGCTTCAGCCGGTCGCCAGGGTTGCGGTACGCCCGACGACGGCTACGATGGGGTGCAGTAGAAATGACATACGGGGGCGACCTGGTTTCGACGTGGTCGGTTCTCCGGCTGAGTTGCGAGCCGAGGTCCCCGGTTGGCCTCGTTAATCCACCGGGAAACACACAAATGCGAATCGTTCAGATCTCGCAATGGCTGCCTAGTCAGCACTGACTAGATAGCCACGCTCCTCCTGGCTGGGCCCGAGGCCAGGCGCGGCGCTAACCATCGGGCTCGGCGCTACGGGAGAGCCACTCGCCCAAGGCGCGACATCCAAAGGAGGGCTGGCCCGCCGGTAGGTCGTTCGCCACCGGCCGTCGGGTGAGATCCAAGGCGAACTACGCTCGTAGATCCTCAGTCGGTGCGTCCGCGGACGCGGGTTCGATTCCCGCCGCCTCCATTTTCGGCTCGACCAAGCGTTGGGTAGCACGCACGATCCGCAATCTGCGTGCTCTGGCAGATGGAGGGTGGGAAGCGGACGAGGCCCCGTTCAAGCGGAGCCTCGTCAGCCTTTGGGAATACCGGCTCGTCTAGCCCATCTTCGAGATGATCCCCGTCATCTCGTCTTCGGTAAAGCCGCGCATCGTGAGCGTGCGCAGGTTGCCGGCTGCTGCAAGCTGGAGGTTGATGGCCGTCGCCGTCTCTTCGTCGGGGACGTCCGTGATCGCGACCATGTCGTATGGGCCGGCCGTCCAGAGGATCGCGTCGAACGTGCCGCCCATGCTCTCGACCATCTGCTTGGCGGCCTGGTAGCGGGTCACGGTGTCCTTGACGTTCTTGACACCCTGCTCCGTCCAGTTGATGAGAATCGCGTACTTTGCCATGTCAAACTCCTCTCGTCATTGCGGGGCACGCGCCCGAGGTGTGCGAGACGCACCCAACGGACGCTTTCGGCGCCAATCCTATGTGTCGGCGTCGATGCCGCAAAGAGCCGCTGGTCAGAGATGGGATTCCTCGCGCACCGAAGTCAGCGGCGGCAAGGTGCGGCAGCATCTCGGTTGCAGAAGCCGACGGCAGCGGCGTCCTGGCGGGATTCTTCGCGCGCTTCGAACCCGCCGCCGCCCCCAGGACTCCTCCGCAAATCGCTCCGCAAATTCAAGAGTTCGGAGCGGGAAGCGGAGGAGCAGAAAGCGGAAATAGCCCCGGAAGGGGACGTTTCAGTGCTCGGAGCAGGCTCGAGGAGCGCGTTATTGGCGGCGCGGAGCGGGGAGATGTTCGGCGAGCATGCCGAGGCGGCCGGCGTTCGCGGCGCGTGAAGTCAGATCGGGGTCAGTGGAGCTCGGGCCGCGTTACGAGGCCGCTGCTGCCGCCTGAGATGCTGCGGCCTTCTCTTCAGCGGTGGCTTTGATGCCCTTCTTGGCGCGTCGTCGGGTGGCCTTTGCCTCGTCGCGGCGGATGCTGATCGGAACCCAGTTCGAAGGGAGGATGCCCAGGAAGACGAGACCAAGCTTCTCGGCCTTCGGGCCGGCGGGAAGTAGCAGGCCAGCTGCGCGGCGCGTCAGCTCCATGACGGTCACAGCTTCCTTGCCGCCCGATCGCTGCCGGGGCTGGCTCATGTTCCTGGTCGAGTGATTGCCGATCCAGCCGTTCCGCAGGCAGAGCCGGAGCGCCTCGACGAAGTGGCTGATCGACGAGCGCAGCTCAAGGAACTCGATTCCGATGCGCTTCGGCCGCGTGTCAACGTTGTTGGCCGCGGTGCCATAGCGAGTGCGCCCCTTCCTGTGCGATTTCTCGAAGGGCTTGCCCTGGTTGCGAAGCTCGAAGTAGAGCTCGCTGCCCCTGCCGACCACACCAAGGACGAGGGGTTCGTCGTCGAGCGCGCACGATTGCTGCTTCATGCATTTCGCTCGGGTCTGCGGATGTGGGTTCGAGCAGTAGAGGGTCTGGTAGGCCTTGCCGCGCTTGAGGCTGAAGCCGAGGCGGGTCCCTGCGCCCGCCGACGGAACTCTCCCGGATATCGCTTCCGTGCCATCAGACCTCCTCCTGAGGAGGCCCGAGTCTAGAACCCAGACCCTACGGAACCGGGGGAACAGCAGACCAAGCCGTCTCTCCGGCACAACAGCGGCGGGGCTTGAGTTGCCGGCGCTTCGGAACGTTGCCGGCGAGCAGTCCGGCGTCGACGGCGGAAGAGCCGGAGCGACTGGTGGGGCGGTCATCGGCCCTGGCCGAAGGGTATCGACGGGCCAGACGGCGCCATGCCTGACAGGCCCGAATTGCGTGCTTCGGGAGTAATCGAGCCAGGGCTATCTCGCCGAGCTCGAGATTCCCGGCTCTCCGCACGGGATGCATTCCACCGTGAGTGCCAAACCGATCGAGTTGATGAACAGCTACCCGGAGCCTGAGTGGGGCTCTATTCTCCAGGGAGATCGAGCGTCAAGGGCACGATCTTCTTAGACCGCGGACATACCCGCGATCGCCTCGGTCGTTACTCGACGAACGCGTGCCCGTGGGAGCGAAGCTTGTCCGTCATCGTTCGCTTTTGCTGGTCGGTGACACCGCCATTGATCGTCCATTCTGACGAGAATGCCGGTGAAGTCGCGAGGAGCTCCGCCTGGCGGTGCAGATACTCGTCGGTTGAACCGATCAGCCTCGCCGGGTTGCCGCCGACGATGGTTCCCGCGGCGACGTCAGCAGTCACTACGCTTCCCGCCGCGACGATCGCTCGAGCACCAACCGTCACCCCGGGAAGGATGATTGCCCGAGCGCCGATGAAAACGTCCGCCTCGATAACAACTCGGCCAATCCTTGTGTAGCCAAGCGCCCGCTTCGTGC
>Ga0302322_100005642_pt1 | contig 10987 bp, 4 predicted proteins | sample Fen_T0_2_FD_203757 | JGI IMG/M metagenome (GOLD analysis project Ga0302322, IMG submission 203757) | Peat permafrost microbial communities from Stordalen Mire near Abisko, Sweden - Fen_T0_2 | ecosystem: Environmental > Terrestrial > Soil > Wetlands > Permafrost | place: Sweden: Abisko... | reverse complement strand
GCGACGAGAACGATCTTGACGCCCTGTTTGATGGGATGGACTTGCAACTCAGATGCATCTGATGAAGATAGGACTTTGCCTTCGGTTGCTGCCTTGTCGGCCAGCTCCGCTGGATCATAAGCGCCACCGCCCTCGAATTTAATGTTGCCCGGAACTACGCATGCCGGCGGCTCTTCCCCCAAACTCAGCATCAGAAAGCCTTTGGCATCGCGCTCCAGGGACATGCCAGGAACTAGCAACACCTTGGTAAGCTTGCGATAGGCCGATTTGTCCATTCGCGATGTATTCAGGCAGAGATATACTTCATTCTTTCCGTTCAGGATGAAATCGGCTATTTGCTGATATTGCTGCCCATCGCCAGCAGGATAGATCTCGATTGCAGTCAACCCAGCCGTCTTGGCGTAGAGCGGAATGGAGCCCATATGCGGCAAGAGCAATGCAACAAGGGAAAGTCGGCTAAAAAGCCTTGAGAACCCGGCAGGAAAAGGCGACATGATTGAATCCTTGAATACAGGCAGCATAGACGTTTCGATGAGAGGGGAGCCTCTCAGAGCCCTATGGTATAATCCGGTCCACTGTAGCAATTCCCACCTACAGCGTGCAACAGGAATCCAAACGCGGACGCCAACCTCAAAAGTGTCATGGGATCAGAGCCTTCCAGCACGCAATCGACCATCCGCACCGAGCAACTATCTGTTACGGGACCGCCTTTGAAGATCGAAATGGTCTTCCGGTGCTGGGTCTCATCCACAAGCAAGACGGAATCCGAGGCCTCCGAACCACCCCCTCGTGACCCAGGGCTCGTATCCCTCATTGAGGACGTCGCCGCAGCAAGAAACGGTGTCGTGGTGTTCCATGAGGATCAACTCTACGTCACAGGATTGCGGCTGCCAGCCGATGCACTCGTTGTTTCAAGGCAGGTTCAACTTGCCTTGCTGGGGTTCCTTGGCGAGCACCACGCGGCCCCTACATTTGTCTCGATTGCCTTGGATGTAAGCGCGCCGGTTGCCTCGACTTTCCAGCCGGAGCAAGACTGCGGGGCCCAGCTTGAAGACAGTCGCTCATCAACACCCAACAGCAGCGGCGGTGATATTGGCCCCTCCCATGATCTGCTGACATTGCTGAAGCTTTCCAAGCCGGCGCAGATTCTGGTCACGCACGATTTCTGCGAGCAGTTGGCTGCGATCAGAGGCCTGCCTCTCAAGCCTTTTCCAGGCCGGTTTGGGGTCTGCGAATATCTCTGGACATCGGAAGACCAGCTCACGCTGCTCCAATCGCAACCCCAACTCACGCTCCTCGCTCTTCCCGTGGCACGTCCTGCAAAGCAGCTACCGAAAGAGGTCAAAAAGGCGGTCAGCCAGCCGGACGCCGCGGATTTCGGAACGGAAGTCACCGATCTTCGCAAGCAGTCAAGCGGACCGTTGGAACGGTGGCGTGACTCGCGGCGTTCGCCACGATTCCTCGTTTTGGCCGCAGTTGCCTTCGTTGCCATTGTCGGAGCAGCTGTGGCTGGCATTCGCTTGGCCCACATGCCTCCCTCACCGTCCGCGAATCCTGGTTCTACCGGCAAACGAACGAGCGCGTTGCCCAACGTCGGAATGGCTCCGGCAGGAGTCACAAATGGGGCCTCCCCACCTGAATCTCGTGCAATCCAGCAACGCAACTCGGCTTCAGGCTCACCCCTTGCCACGCATGCTGTTGCGCAGACCCAGAAGAAGTCGTACCCAGCAGCGAAACCTGAGCCTGCTGCGTCCGCCCCGGCGGCGCAACCATGCACTCTGGCCGGCGCTCCTTCGCGCTATGTCAAGCTGGCTGAGCAATATCGCGGTCGGGGCGACTACGCGAACGCTGTGCGCATCTTTAGGCAGATAGTCGACTGCGACCCGGACAACGCTCTAGCGCGCGAAGGTCTCAGCAGGGCCCTCCAAGGCCAGGAGCAAGGCCGTCGTCAGCCATGAGCGTGAGGCTCCGCTCCAAGACTTGAGAGTGTTGCAATCGAGCAAGAGAATGGCGATTGTGACCTCTTCATTTCCTAACCGATCTCGCGCCCTGCCGGCTACCACCTTTCAGGCAGCAGGTGCGGGCTCTTCCTTCACGCCCAGATGCTATCCCCCCGGCGGTACCTTCTGCACTGTCCCTTCTGCTGGCCCCTTTGACTCTGCCAGACCGTTGCCTTTTTGCTCTGCCCATGACAGCGCCGCTGCCCGAGCAGGCGATGCCCGCCCTGCGCACCTTTGCAGGAATCCAGCAGATACTCGCCGCGCCCGAGAATTGGAGCTACCCGTCGCTCAGGTTCTAGAGCATGAGCAGATTCGCGTCAACGTTTAGCCCCCTAAATAGCAGCGACTCTAACAGTAGGCTGCCTGATTTAGGCTTCGAGACACAGTCCATAGCGAGGATTGGTTGACGGTTCTCGGCGTCCAGGAGCTGCAACTGGCCTGGGAGACTCGCAATCAGATCGCTTCCTCCCGTCCGTCCTTTTCCGAAACGGCTTGCCAATCTCTCAGACTGCCTTGCCGAGAGGCTTATAGCGGCTCCTGCCTCGCCTCCAGGGAGTCAGTGTCCGAGTGCCCCGAGGATCACAAATCGAGCAGTCGGCGAGGTGAGTTGAGAGAGAGTGCATCTGGTCAACGGCAATCACCAAAGTCAACCCATTGCATATGAATAACTTGCCTAACCATATAGCCTACAGAAGGCACCTGCGTCACCCTGTCCAACCACTATCACGCCTCGTCTTCGGAAGATAAACCAGACGAGATTCAGCAATAAAGGTACCCGCAGCCGAGCGGATTTGTAACGGCAAGGGGGCGGAAATCCGAGCAGCTGAGTTCTTTCTGGTGTATAGGCCCCTCTCGGTCGGCTGGCCGGGCGGCCACCGCATGAGGGCAGGGGCGCCATCCCTAAGAATCCCAGCCAGCGAGAAATGGGGGACAAGGGCTCATCTGCGCAGCCACGGGGGAAGGTGAGATTCGCAACTTAATCTGGAGTACTCTGAGAAAGGCACATTCACAATGCCAGGTTGCATTTGGAGTTTGGAATGGGCGATTTTGTTCTCAAAGTCAACGGTGCGCGCCTTCCCGTAAGCGCCTCTCCTGAAGAGACATTGCTGTCGGTCTTGCGCAACCGGCTTGATCTCACCGGGACCAAGTACGGCTGCGGGGAAGGACAGTGCGGGGCCTGCACAGTATTGCTCGACGGGCGGGCGACCCGCTCCTGCCTGGTTTCGGTTGAGTCGGCCGCCAAGGCGAAGATCGTCACCATCGAGGGCCTGGAGCAGAACGGGAAGCTCAGCACGGTTCAGCAAGCCTTCCTCGACGAGAGCGCATTTCAATGCGGCTACTGCACTTCAGGCATGATTCTGGGGGCAACCTCCCTGCTGCAAGAGAGGCACAATCCCACAGAAGAACAGATTGTCGAGGCTATGGAAGGGCACATCTGCCGGTGCGGCACCTATCCCCGCATCATCGAAGCGGTCAAGCGAGCTTCGCGCCTGCTGGCCCAGGGGGCAAGCCGATGAACCATCGCGATGAGCCCATAACTGAATCTGTCCAGGGCAGTCTGACCACCCGGCAGGGCGGCTCCGAGATGGGCCGCCGCGACTTCCTGAAGGTTCTGGGAGGTGGTTTGCTGGTTTGTCTCGCCCACACCTCCTCATGGGCGCAGGAGTCGGGCAGGGGATTCGGCGGCCACGAGCCTTCCAACGATTTGAGCTCATGGCTGCACATCGCGGCCGATGGCCGGGTAAAGGTGTTTACTGGCAAGGTCGAGGTGGGCCAGAACATCCGCACCTCGCTTGCCCAACTGGTCGCCGAAGAACTGAGAGTGCCTTTCGATGCCATCACGATGGTGATGGGGGATACCGACCTCACTCCCTGGGACATGGGTACCTTCGGTAGCCGCACAACTCCGACCATGGGGCCGCAGTTGCGCACCATGGCCGCGGCTGCTCGCCAGATGCTGCTGGAGATTGCCGCACAACGCTGGCATATGGCACCGGCTGGTTTGACTGCCGCCGGCGGCAAGGTCACAGATCCTCAAAATACGCGGTCGCTCACCTATGGCGAGCTCAGCCGCGGAGAGAAACTGCTGAAGACCGTCTCCAGCGAGCAGCGCCTCACGCCTGCTCCGGAATGGAAGATCGCCGGAACCGCCGTTCCCAAAGCGGAAGGCCGTGACCTCGTGACCGGCAAACACAAGTATCCTTCCGACATTACCCGGCCGGAGATGATGTTTGGCGCGGTACTTCGTCCGGATGGGTTCAACGCGACCCTCGTCTCGCTCAACACAGGCGCGGCGGAAAAACTTCCCGGGATCAAGGTCGTGCGCGACGGCGATTTCATCGGGTTGGTCGCCCCCGATGCTTTTGCCGCGCAACGGGCATTAGCCGCAATCGAGGCAAAATGGAATGTACCCGCGCAGCCCTCGAACCAAGGTCTCTTCGCATATCTGAAGAACAACCCCGAAGGCGGCCGCGAGGACGGCCCGCAGTATGTCTCCGGTTCGGTGGGGCCGGCGTTGGCCGGCGTGGCGCTGAAACTGGAAGAACAGTACGCCGTGGCGTACATCGCCCACGCACCTCTTGAGCCACGCGCCTCGGTGGCCGAGTGGATTGACGGCAAGCTGACCGTGTGGACCGGAACCCAGCGCCCCTTCGGCGTTCGCGACGAACTCATGCAGGCGTTTCACTTGTCTCCCGCTGAAGTGCGCGTGATTCAACCCGACATGGGCAGCGGCTACGGTGGCAAACATACCGGCGAGGCTGCCATTGAAGCGGCTCGACTGGCCAAAGCCGTCGGCAAGCCCGTCAAGGTGGTCTGGACGCGCAGCGAAGAGTTCACCTGGGCCTATCTCCGCCCCGCCGGCCTCATCGAGATCAAAGCCGGTGCGCAGCGCGACGGAACCTTGGTCGCCTGGGAGCATCACAACTACAATTCAGGCCCCGCCGCCATCGGCACCCCTTACAGCGTGGCCAACCAACTGATCCAGTACCATGCGGCCAAATCCCCACTGCGCCAGGGTTCCTATCGCGGCCTTGCCTCAACCGCGAACCACTTCGCTCGCGAGTCGCATATGGACGGCATGGCACATGCTACGGGCATCGACCCGCTGGAGTTCCGTCTGAAGAACCTGACCGACGCCAGGCTGCGGGCGGTCTTTCAGGCCGCCGCCGAGAAGTTCGGATGGGGGCGTTTGAAATCCACGCCTGAGCGAGGCTTCGGCATCGCCGGCGGAGTAGATAAGGGAGGCTACGTCGCCACATGCGCCGAAGTGGAGATCGATACCGCCAGCAAGCGAGTGCGTATCCGCCGTATCGTTCAAGCCTGGGAATGCGGCGCCATTGTGAATCCCGACGGATTGCGCAACCAGCTTGCGGGGGCCATCGTTCAGGGTATCGGCGGTGCTCTCTTCGAGAGGATTCTCTTTGCCGATGGCCGGATTCTGAACCCACACTTCGCGCAATACCGAGTCCCCCGGTTCAGCGATACGCCGCAGATCGAGGTCGTACTCATCGATCGCACGGACCTGCCTTCGGCCGGCGCAGGCGAAACTGGCCTCGTAGGTCTAGCGCCTGCGGTCGGCAACGCAATCTTTGCCGCCTCGGGGATACGTCTTCGCAACATGCCCATGGCGCCGCGAAGCGGAGTGCCGGGAGAACCAGATCCAGGTCTCAGGAGTTGAATGCCACGACACAGCTCATTTGAAACCCGAAACGAAGGAACGTCAGAGAATGCTTGCAGTCAACTCGGCCCAGGACCCACAATGCGGCGGCAAAATAAAGCGAAGAGGTCATGCCGGTGCAATGGGCATTTCAGGGGAGTAATCATGACTGGTTGCTCTTGCAGAGCTCAGCCAACTGCAAATTGCCTCCAGCAGAGACAATTGTGGTCGACAGAGAGTGAAAATTGATTCCTTAAAATCTGTGTCACGCGAATGACGATGAGCGGCTAGGGCTGACGGCCTTCAGTTCCAAGTCTGCCTCAGACCTTGGTCAAGAATGCCTGGCTCTCGCCATCGCGGTCATTCGCCAAACCTGCGGTAAAACCAGGTCTTGATCAACTGGGTCAGCACCACATAAAAAACCAATATCACTGCCAGGAGCAACCAGTACCGGGGTGGAAGTGGTACAAACCCGAGAGCACCGGCAAGGGGGGAAACTGTCAGTCCGGCGCCCACCGCGACGATGATTATCGAAGTGAGGATGAGTGGCCAACTGGCCCAGCTCTGGAGAAATGGGATCTTGTTTGTGTGGATGGTGCCTTGACGGCCTTAGTAGCCTTCGCAGCCCTGGCGGGTCGGCCACGGTTGGGGGTAGATGCCTCCCCGGCCAGAAGGGCACGGGCTCCGGTCAGCCATAGATCAAGAAGATCCAAGTTGTGTCTACGATTGCAGCCGAGGCTGCGGAGATAGTAAGGCATAGCAGGTCGGCGGGAAGGACGACACAGGCAAATTCCTCACCCAATTCAAGTTCGCATTGTCGAACCGATGCTTTTGGAGTGGACGGTGGTTGAACCTCACTGCGCCGAACCTCAACTGTGGCTCGGAGGATATGACCACGTAAAGCGTGCCTTTGAATGTCAACACCAAATCACGATCGCACAATTCGTACCCTCCGCTCCGCGCCCGCGCTTAATCGCCCGGCGGTCTCGCCTTTGAAACTTGGGCACCGCGCGCATAAATCAGGATCCAAATACGTTCCGTATCGCGTCCAGATAGCCCATGCCGTGAACTGAATCCGGCTCTAAATAGCTCCCCTCCGTCCACTCATTCCAGGAATTGATCGAAAGTATCCTTGGTCGGTCGCGATGCTTGTCGAGGAAGCTTCTGGCCTGCTGAAGGGCCATCTGAAAAAGCTCGGGAGAGTTATTTGTCAATATCGAGGTAAAAGGGTACTCCGTTTGCATATATATGTCGGACTGGCAGGTTCGCGGACTTGGATCCCATCCGACACTGATGTCCAGATGATAAGGCACTTCAAACAAATCCTTCGCCTTGGCCCAATAACTCTGGGCGCGCTCTGCTGCACCCTGGTAATCGCTGCTGGGGAATGTGGGGAACGTATCGTGGTGTACCCAAGAGTAAGAGGTGACGCTCTTTACGTTCAGATCGGACAAGAGTTGCTTCACATCGGCTATTTCACTTACTCCCCAGGCCACTGCATTCAGATGCAGATCCGGGAAGCCCGCGCTCTTGGTCTTCTCCCGAAAACGTGCCAGCGCGGTCTTCGCAACTTCTATTCCTCCCATACGATCGATCATGTGCTTAAGTTCGTAAATCGAAAAATAGGGCTCGCCGACTACGGTAAAGTAGGATGGCTCGCTGAAGTAGTGCGAGATAACGTAGTCTGTAGCAGTCTCAAACTCGGCGGCATCGTAGGTTCCTTTGTACAGAAGCGGCCTCGTTTGCTCGTGCAAGCGGGCAGGCATCAGATTAAACCAGTCGTGATTCGCCCACATCAGGCAAAACCGAACATCCTTCTTGTTCCCCGCACGCAGGTACCCGCGCTCCAGAGCTCGTTCCAAGAACGGTTTGCCTTCATACCAATACCAGTCGAAGATGAAATGGCTGATCCCCGAGGTATAAGCCGCGGTAATCTTCTTTTCGAATACACGAGGGTCTGACTCATCTTCAAAACCCCACGCAGGCCGCTTGGGTTGCACATGTCCGGGAAACTTGGGCTCGCCGCGTTTCAATATCTCCCATTCCGTCCAGCCTTGCCCATGCACCTGCTCGTTACGCGGATCCACGTGCCAGTTGGGAAAATAATAGACGCCAACCTGATACTCGCGCTCCTCGGCCTTGGCGGTTGCATTGGCCAATGCGGCATAGGTGCCAGCCTTCACAAATTCCCTGCGATTGATCTCCACAAAGCTCCCTTTCATCCATGGCTCATCGGCGGTTCGGCGCCCACCGGTTGGACGCCTCAGATCTCGCATTTGAGATCTCGGGAACAAGAGAATTCATCCTGATGACTGACGCTATGGTGAGTTCCGGCCACTGTCCACTTCCGGGGTGGTTGTCCATTGTACTCAAATTAAGATGTTTCGATTAGAGGATAAGCCTGAATAGTTACCGGCCCGAGCAGGCCGGATTCGAGCAACGGATCATCGGGATGGAAGGGGTTTCCGGTGATCCAGGTAAGCCGCTGGTTTTCAGGCAGGCCGCTGTCGCCGATGAGGCGGTTGATCCAGAGGTTAGCGACGACGATCTCCAGCGTGTTGCCGCGTGGCCGCAAGAGTCCCTCGCGTATGGCTATACGCCAGGGCAGGCACCAGGCCACCCCCAAATCGCGGCCATTGATATTGATCGAGGCAATGTTTGCCACCGCGCCCAAAGAGAGAAAAACGCGCATGCGCGACTTCAATTCGCAATCGAAGACTGTCTTGTAGGTTGCCTTGCCGGAGTAGTGGCGAATTCCCTGCTCGGGCCGCTTGCTCCAGTCTTCGAGCTTGGAGAATACAACTCGTTCCGGCCCGCCCCATCTTGGATCGAAAACTACTTCCCATGAAGCATCCAGCGTGCTAACGGTTTCAAAGCGGGGGAAATTTGCGCCTCGCGAGGAGGACGGCATTTTCGCCGATTTGCGGAAGACAACAAATCCGCTCTCCAGCGGTTCGAGATGGATGGGAATCTTGGTGCGGCCACCGCTCTGGGAAAACTCGGGAAGATCGCGGCATTCACCGGTTAGAATGTCCCACCACTCGGGCTGTAGGCCGGCGACGCGAAAATGGCAGGTTGTGTCCACCGGCTGAGATTCGCCGTTGGCGATGAAATAGAACTCTTCGCCGGTGTCGCTGCGATGGATATAACGCAGGGGCGCATCGGCATCAAAGTCGCACTCGACGCCCATTCTCCCAAGCAGCGCCGCGGTGACGGCATAACTGGGATAGATATCTTCCTGCTCGATGGAGGCGTCATTCAGCTTCCATGGCGGCATATCGAAGGGACCACGTTCCGCAGCGGCAGCCTGTGGTCCGGATTCCATCAAAGAACAGCTCCATTCACGATCGGTGTGGATATCGAGTTTGCTTCCATCCCGGAAACGGATGGCCAGGGAGGCTATGAAGCCCGGTTGAGCCGCCCTGTTCATCACGCTGTCTGAGATGAGAGCGGACTGCCCTAGTTCCATCGCGCTGCTTTCGACAACAGCTCTAAATTCGTTCCTGCCGGAGCGGACCAGGCTGCTGACATCCACACGGCTTACCCGCTGCACCGCGCTTCCACTCAGGACGAAGCTCCCGTTCAGATATAACTTGTAACTCTTGTCCGCGGTGATCGCCAGCGCCGCGGTTTGAATTTTTCCAGGATCTTCGATGGAGAATTCGCGCTGGAAATAGAGGTGTCCGTCGCCGGCAGCCGATGTTGCGCCTTCTGCCGCGGAACAGATCCATTTTGCTTTCGTTAGAGGATTTGCAGACTCCCTGTGAGCCCCATCCGCATCGTAGATTACGTGTCCCTTCCCAACTTGGCGTTCCGGAAGTGTCTCACCCTCCGGCCACAGCTTAGTGGCAAGTGCGCGCACCTGACGGTCACATTCCGGGTAGTTCGACAGGCTGGGCGACTTATCCGGCGGGGCTCCCAGTACTGTGGCGCCCTCTTCGACTAACTGCACCACCTTCTCCAGAGTGCGCGGCGTCATGGTCCGGAGCTGCGGCAACACCAACAGCCGGTAAGACATGCCATCGGGGAAAACAATGCGTCCATCCTTGACCGATGCTCGCGCTATCAATGTCTCCGGCGCGCATCCGTCGAAGTTATAACCGCGGCGATCGGGGAACGCGCCGGGACGAAATGCCGAACGGGGCGGAAAGAAGACCGAGGGCGCACCCTCCGGGCTGAGATAGAGGATGTCGGCGACAAATAGCCCGCGGCGCAGCATCTGCGAGCAGCGGGTGACGTAGGCATGATAGGCGGGCACAAAGTCCCACCATGTCTGGGTGCGCTCCCAATGCACGCCATAGCCGCCCTCGGTGCCCATTGTCATTCCTGGAAAACGATCGAGCCAGGGCTGCGCCTGATAGCGGTGAATGACAAACTTGTTGATCCCCTGGCAGAAGGCCCAGTCGCCCTCCGCCTTCATCGAGGCAGGGTGCTGATGACCCCTCTCCTCGATCATGGCCGTAAATGATTCCGCGCCGATGACCTTGTGTCCTTGGGTGTGGCCAACCGAGGTCGCTTCCGCGAGACTGAAATCGGTAGGAGGAAAATAAGGATAGGTTCGGGACCAGAATTCGGCCATGGGGATGTCGGCGGTGGCGCCAAGATCGAGGTCGGCGGAAGGATTCAGGTCGTATGGTTCCAGAGAGAGTACCAGTCCATATTGTTTGCCGCGTTCTCGCAGCCGCCGTGCCTGGTTCTCGCACACCAGTTCACTCGCAGTCTGGCGGATGTCCCAAAGAAACCGTTCCGAAACTTCGCGAGTGTCTACCACCAGGCCGGTAAACGTGGGGAGCATGGCCACCGGATCGTAGCCGCGGCGCCGCCTGAACTCCTCACGAAAGCGAGGCGACCAGTTCTGCGAGCTCATCTCCCAACTGTCGAAGTGCAGGGCGACGAGCCCGCGGCCAGGATGTTGAGGCGCGCCTGTTTTGTTGAGCAACGAGGCGATGTAGGCGTCGAAGTGCGCATCCATGGCGCCGGCGTTGAATTTGTCCGACTCGAGCCCCAGTCCCGGCTTGGGTGAAGGACGGGTGGTTTGTCCGGTGAGTGTGCGGCCAAAACGTAGGATCGTCCAGTTTCCCGGAGGAACATCCCAGTTCAAACTGCCATCCGGCAGGAGTTTGCCGGTGAGGTTCAGGACTTTCGCCGAGGCTACGCAACACTGCGCGGGAACAGCATCATAGTTGTTATCGCTGGGCAGGAAAGGACGCACCCAGGGGCGCGTGGTGTAAGGGCCAGGAATCTGGGAGGAGTAGGAGCCGCGGGTGTAGAGCGCCTTCTCATCGATGTCGCGAATCGATATGCCGGCGTCCGGCGTCGGGAAGGCGAG
>Ga0302322_100005641_pt1 | contig 10988 bp, 13 predicted proteins | sample Fen_T0_2_FD_203757 | JGI IMG/M metagenome (GOLD analysis project Ga0302322, IMG submission 203757) | Peat permafrost microbial communities from Stordalen Mire near Abisko, Sweden - Fen_T0_2 | ecosystem: Environmental > Terrestrial > Soil > Wetlands > Permafrost | place: Sweden: Abisko... | reverse complement strand
GGCCGCGGCCACCGCGGTGTGCGCCGCTGCGCTGGCCCCGCTCCGCGGCCGGCTGCAGCGGCGGGTCGACCGCCGGCTCTACCCGGCCCGGCGTGCAGCGATCGCCGCGATCGAGGGCCTGCAGCGGCGTACCCACGCAGGTGCAGCCCGCCCGGAACAGCTGGAGACAGCCCTGCGCGAGGCGTTGCACGACCCGGCCCTGCGGGTCGGCTACCGGCTACCCGGCCAGGCCGGCGACTCGGGCCTGGTCGACGCCACCGGCACGGCGCTGGACCCGGGCGACGCCTACCGCGCGCCGGTACGCCTCGCAGGGCAAGAGATCGGCGCGATCCTGCGCGGCACGGTCGGCTCCCGCGAGCTGCTCCGCGAGGTCGCCGCCGCGGCCGCGCTGCTGGTCGAGGTGGTACGGCTGCGTATCGAGCTGAACCGGGCCCTGACCGATGTCGAGTCGAGCCGGGCCCGGCTCCTGCACGCCGGCTACCAGGAACGCCGCCGGTTGGAACGCGACCTGCACGACGGCGCGCAGCAGCGGCTGGTGTCCCTGGGCATGGCGATCCGGCTGGCGCAGCGCCACCTCGACGACGCCACCGTCGACGTCAACGGGCTGCTCGACCAGTCCGTGACCGAACTGGGCACCGCCGTCGCCGAACTCCGCCAGATCGCCCACGGCCTGCGCCCCAGCAGCCTCGACGACGGGCTCTGCCACGCACTGACGACCCTGACCAGCAACATTCCGGTCCCGGTCACCCTCGACCTGCGGGCCGACCGGCTACCGGACGACGTCGCCACCACCGCCTACTACGTCGCCAGCGAAGCACTCGCCAACGCCGTCAAACACGCCCGACCCGCCACGATCGCAGTGTCCGTCGTCCGCACCGACGGGCAGGTCACCGTCCAGATCAGCGACGACGGCCACGGCGGCGCCCGACCACGTCCCGGCGCCGGCCTCGCCGGTCTCGCCGACCGGATCGCCGCCGCCGGCGGGACCCTGCGACTGTCCAGCCCCGACGGCCACGGCACCCTGATCGAGGCGGTCCTGCCATGCGGATCGTGATCGGAGAGGACTCCACACTCTTCCGCGAAGGACTCGCCGCGCTGCTCGTCGACGCCGGCCATGATGTTGTGGCCAAGGCGTGCGACGCGCCGGCGCTGGTCGCCGCCGTCCAGACCACGGACCCGGACCTGGCCATCATCGACGTCAGGATGCCGCCCGACCTCACCGACGACGGCGCCCGCGCCGCCCGCCAGGTCCGGGCCGGCCACCCGACGCTGGGCATCGTGCTGCTGTCCCAGCACGTCGAGACCCGGCACTCGGTCGAGCTGGTCTCCACCGGCCGGTTCGGCTACCTGCTCAAAGACCGGGTCCTGGACGTCGATGACTTCCTCGACACGCTGCGCCGGGTCGCCGCCGGCGGATCGGCACTGGACCCCGAGGTCGTCGGCCGCCTCATCAACGGCCACCGCGGCGACGACCCGCTCGCCTCACTCACCGCCCGCGAACGCCAGGTCCTGGCACTCATGGCCGAGGGCCGCACGAACGTGGGCATCGCCCGCCGCCTCTGGCTCACCGACCGCACCGTCGAAACCCACGTCGGCTCGATCCTGGCCAAGTTGAGCCTGCCCACCTCCGACGACGACCACCGCCGGGTACTCGCCGTCGTGCTCTACCTCAGCCGGCACCCCGGGGTCTAACAGACCGTTCAGACCGGCCGTTTCCAGGACCGTCTCGATCACGATGCCGTGGCCGTCGGGCTGGACCACACGTTCACCGTACGGGCCCACTGCCGGTAGCGGATGCGTGCCAGCACGGAGACAGATCCCCGCACCAGCCCCGATCCGCCAGCCGGACCACCCGGCCGAGAATCCGGACACGACAATTTCCAACGCCATGCGGGAAGCCGCGCGACGAACCGTTCGCAAGCTCATCGCCGGGCCGGTCGACTGATCAAGGATGGGGACGATGGCCATGATTCTGATCGATGTTCTCCCGTCGGGTTCTCCGAGTGGCAATCTTTCCGGGCGGTCCGTAGCGCCGGAGGCATTCAGTCAGCGCAGCGGCGAGATCGCAGACAGCCTGGCCGTGATCGGTGAGGCGTTCAAACAGCGTCTCGACCGGGTCCCGGTCGAGGGCACCGCCGACTGGGGACTGGCCGAGATGACCATGGTGCTGAGTCTGGCGGTCCAGGCGGAGAGCGGCGTGGTGATCACCAAAGCATCGGCCGGTGCGACCTTCACCGCCACGCTGACCTGGCGCCGCGGGCAGCGGAGCGGATCATCATGACGGAAGGCGTGACACTGGCCATCGCACGTCTGCAGAGCACCTTCCGCGACGGGCAGGAGCAGAAGAACGGTACAGCCTTTGCTTTCACGCCCGTCGACGTGCTCACAGCGTTCCACTGCGTCCAGGATGACCACGGGGACGGCGCCGCCTACTCGCATGACATCATGCTGCACTTCCAGAACGTCCAGATCCGCGCCAGGGTGATTGCGGCCAGCGCCCGGTTCGACGTTGCCGTGCTCAGACTCGAACGGCCGCTACCCAAGCAACTCGCGCCGATCGGACTGGTCCGCGACTGCCAGCTCAACGAACGGTGGAATTCGGCCGGATACCCACGTGCGGTCGATCATCGTGAGGTGTCCGGGACGCCGCTGGCCGGCAGGGTGACGGCGACAACGGTCCCCATCCTCGGCGGGGTACCGGCGATCGGGTTGCACTGCGACCAGGCCGCCGCCGGACTGCCGATGGAGGGTGCGAGCGGGGCACCGGTCCTCGTCGGACCGGCGCCCGCCGCGGTCGGGCTGGTCAGGTGGAACCCGCCGTCCGCGACCGCGGATGCCGGAACCGTCCTGGGCGCCGGTATCTACGCGACCAACTTGAGCCTGGCAGCGCGTGACCTCGGCAACGTCCGGCTTGCCTTCTGGGGACCGCACCGACCGCGGTACACCCCTGACCCCGATCTGGACCGGCGCATCATGAGTCTCCTACCGGTAGGAAAGCCGCAACGTCGCAGCAGCCTGACGAAGGCGCTTGTCGCAGTGGCGGCGCTGCTGCTCGCGGTTGTCCTGGTGGTGATCGGGATACGGCACGCCATCGACAGCATCACCGGGTTCGGACTGTGCCGAACGACGTCCGACCCAGGCGGTGGACCCCCGCCGACCGATGCGACCACCCTGCCGAACCAGTCCGGGCCGGGCGACGCCGGGCCGTGTCCGGCGTCGACCTCGGCGAGCATCGCGATATCTCCGTCGAGAGGTCCGGTAGGAACTACCATCACGGTCACCGGGACATGCTTCAACCCGAACGAGCGGGTGGAGATCCTCTTCCATATCGACGTCATCGCGCAGACGGTTGCCAGCGCGAACGGGTCGTTCACCGCCAAGGGGCAGGCCCCGACGCACTACCAGTACGCCGCCGGGAAATTCCAGTTCAGGGTCATAGCCACCGGCAAAGACAGCGGGAATGCTGACATGCAACCCTTCGACCTGACCTGCTGAACCGGCAGAGCACATACCGGAAGGGCACCGACAGCACGTACCGGTGGGGCACCGGCAACCATACGGATTCGCGGGAGGTATACCGCCGGCCGCTGCCCGTGACCGCCGACCGCATTGCGGGCCAGGTGTCCGGCTACCTGTCCGTGGATGTGCCGGTGGACCGGCCCCCCGTCGCTGTCCCTGCACGACAACAAGGTCATCTGGACGGTGCAGGTACAGGTACAGGTTCCGGGCGTGCCCGACGACAAGGGCACATTCGCGGTGCCGGCGGTCCGGGGCGGTTGACAGGCTCGAGGTCATGCCAGCGCTCCTTGCAGTCCCGCGGCGACGCAGTCGATAATCGCGGCCGGGTAGGTGTGGTCCGGGGCGAGGTGCGGGTCGTAGATCGTCACGTCGACGCCCAGGATGCGGCCTGTTCGCCGCAGCCGGGACAGCAGCCGGGACAGCAGCCAGGTCAGCTGCTCGAAGGTGAGGCCGGGGGTTCCCGGCGAGTCGACGGCCGGCAGGACCGCCGCGTCCAGGACGTCAAGGTCGAGATGTACCCAGATCGGGCGCCCGGCCGGGAGATGACCGGTGACCCGGCGGGCTGGCGAGCATCTCCCCAATGCCGATGACCAGCAGGCCGGAAGGCAGCGTCCGACAGGTCCGGTCGCCGAGCTGGACGACTTGCCGGTCCTGCACGAGCGGCCCGTCGAGGCCCGGCCAGCTGGTCAGCAGCAGTTCACCGCGGCCGGTGGCCAGCGCCAGGTCCATGCCGGCGGCAGAGCCGAGCGTGGCGGAGTCATGGTTACCGGGATGGGTGAAGTCGGGGTACCCGTCGATGTGCGCCAGCGCGATCTTGTGGTGGCGTCGGGCGCCGGCCAGGCAGCCGAGCAGTACGGAGCAGTCACCGCCGACGACGACCGGCAGCCGGCCGGCGGCGATCGCGGCGCTACTTGACCGCGAGAACCTCGACCGTCCGGATGTCCGCAGCGGCGGCCGGCAGCTCGTCGGCGACCTTGCCGAGGGCGATCGGGATCTCACCGTTGAGATGAACAGGGAGGCCGACAGGGCACCCGAACACCACTGTCGCACCACCCGCTGACCACGAGATGCTTGTGCGCGTTCGGCATCGTCCCCGTCTCCCCGGGCGCCGCCGATCGTCGACGGCGGCCCGGTACAGCGATCGACGCCCGGGGTTCTCCATGCGTCCCTACGCGGTGATGACAACCTTGCCGCTGGCGTGGTGCCCGAGCATGCGGGTGACCGCGTACGCGGCGTCGGCGAGCGGGTAGACCCGGTCGATGACCACCTTGACAGCGCCGGACTCCAGGAGCATGGCGAGGGCCTGCAGATTCTCCTGGTTGACCGTGCAGGTGACGAACCGGATCCTGGTCGGACCCAGGCCCAGCAGTGCCGCCCGCGCGGTCCTGGGCAGGCCGGCGAGGACGCGGCCGGTGTTGCCGATGCTGTTCGGGATCAGCACACCGCCGCGGTCGAGCAGCCGGGCCAGCGCGGACGGCGGACAGTTGAGCACGTTGTCGAGGATCACGTCGTACCGCCGGCCGCTGCGGGTAAAGTCGTCCCGGCTGTAGTCGATGACGTGGTCCGCGCCGAGGGACCGGACCAGGTCGAGGTTCCCTGGGCCGCACACGGCGGTGACGTCGGCGCCGAGCGCCCTGGCGATCTGCACGGCGAAGGTGCCGACACCGCCCGAGGCGCCGTTGATGAGCACCCGGCTGCCGGGTCTGACGGCGCCGACGTCGCGCATCGCTTGCAGCGCGGTGAGGCCGGTCATGACCGATCCCGCCGCTGCTTCGAACGTGAGCGCGGCGGGCCTGCCGATCAGCTGAGCGGCGGGCGCGACGGTGAACTCGGCGAACGTGCCGGGCGATGCGGCGCCCCACGTCGATCCGAACACCGGGTCGCCGGCCTCGAGGCCGGTGACGTCCCGGCCCACCGCCTCGACGACCCCGGCCACGTCACTGCCCCGCACCGGCTGCGCGGGGCGGCGCAGCCCGGACCGCAGCCGCAGCAGGTAGGGCACGCCGGTCACGGTGGCCCAGTCCGGCGTGTTCACGCTGGTGGCCCGGACCCGGATCAGGACCTCATGGTCGCCGACGGCGGGACGGTCGACCTCGGCCATGCTCAGCACCCGGTCCGGCGCCCCGTACCTGAGTTGCACCACTGCCTTCATCATCAGCGTCCTCACGTCGTAGGCTCATCTATACACCGTAAGGTTAACCCTTACGACGTAAGGAGGCAACCGACGCCGTAAGGTCGATCTGCATCTGGCCCGTCCTTAGCCGAAGGAGCTGCGCGGATGAAGATCACCGCCGTCGGTGACACCAGCGGGGAGCGGCGCACGCAGCTGACGCGGGAACGAGTCCTCGCCGCTGCCATCGAGCTCGCGGACCGCGACGGCATCGCAGCGGTCAGCATGCGCAGGCTCGCCGCCGACCTGGGCGTCGAAGCGATGTCGCTCTACACCCACGTGCGCAACAAGGAGGGCCTCCTCGACGGCATGGTCGACGCCCTGATCGGCGAGATCCCGATCCCCGTGCAGGACGCGGCCGACGACCAGTGGAAGACAACGCTGCGCCGGCTGGTGTTCACGGCCCGCGGCGTCATGCTGCGCCACCCGTGGGCGCCGCGCGTCATCGAAACCCGGAAAACCTCAGGCCCAGCGGTACCGCGGTATGTCAACGCGGTCCTCGGCGTCCTCCGCAGGGGCGGTTTCACCGTCGCCCAGACCCATCACGCGCTGCACATCATGGGCAGCCGGCTGCTCGGATTCAGCCAGGATCTCTTCGACGACTCGGAGGAGCCCGACCCCCAGACCATGGCCGTCATCGCGGGCGAGATGGCCCGGACGCTGCCCTACGCCGCCGAGATGGCCCTCGCCGTCACCCACGACGGTCACCTCGGCCGCTGCGACGACGAGGCCGAATTCGCGTTCACCCTCGACTTCATCCTCGACGGCCTCGAACGGCTCCGCGACGCGGCCTCACCGAGCGGCAGCGCTCACGGTGGGTGAATCTCCGCAGTCACGGGTCGTGACGTTCGAAGTCACGCCGCAGGGATGTCAGCATTTCCGGCCCGGTGCCGGTCAGGAATGCGTCTTCACGTACTGGATCATCCCGATCACGTCGTCTGGGACCAGGCGACCGATCGCACCGCTGGAGTAGACGCTGACCAGGACCTTGCCGGTGGGGGTGAGCACGAAGCCGGTCGACTGGACGTAGACCGGGTCGGGGTTGACGAAGGCACCGGTCGCCGCAGCCAAGGCGGCGGCGTCCGCCGCGGAGCCGATCGGAAACTCGATGGTCGCGTTCAGCCCCGACGGCACCCAACTGCTCGTCACCACGAAGGCCGGCACGAACGCGGTCGACGTGTTCGCGGTCAACCGCCTCGGCGGCCTGTCGCGCACGCCGGCCGTCAACGTCGAGACCGGCGCGGTACCGTTCGCGGCCGCCTTCGACCGCGCCGGACACCTCGCCGTCGCCGAGGCCGGCCCGAACGCCGTCGCCACGTTCGACCTGCACCAGGACGGCACGATCAGCGCACGCCAGACGGTGCTGACCGGCCAGGCCGCGACCTGCTGGATCGTCTACACCAGTGGCACCTTCTACGCCTCCAACGCCGGCAGCGGCACCGTCTCGGCTTACCGCACCGGCCGCGACGGCACCCTCACGGCGCTCGGCACCACCCCGACCCACCCCGGCACCGTCGACGCCGCCGCCAGCGCCGACGGCCGGCACCTCTACGTCCAGACCGGCCGCGACGGCACCGTCGATGCCTACCGGATCAACGCCGACGGCACCCTGACCGCCACCGGCTCCGTCACCGTCCCCGACACCGCCGGCGGCGAAGGCATCGCCGCCAACTGACACCTTCGGCCGTCTACCCGGCCGGCGTCCGGGTAGACGGCCGAACGTGCCGTACGCCGCGTCGCTGATCCAATGTCCAGTCGAAGATGACGTCGCCTCGGCGCACCAAGTGTGCGGGAAGCAGGCGAGCCGGTCGGCGGCGACCGCGTCACCTTCGAGGTACTGCCGAGCAAGCCGTCTGGACCCCGGGTCGGCCCTTGCCGTCAGCGGGCGGCCGGGCGGCCGAGGAAGGCCATGAGTGCCTGGGTGGCGCCTGCGTCGGGCGCGGCCGGCGCCTCCGCGGCGAACAGGCTGTGGTCGTCGCCGGCACGCAGGTGGGGTACGTAGGCGTGGGACACCGCGGCGGCGTGCGCCAGCAACTGCGGCGGCAGCTCCACGGCGGACCGCCCGGTGGCGGTGGCGATGTCCCAGCCGTGGACGATCGTCGCGAACGCCGAGATCGACAGCATCTCCCCCGCCGGCAGGACGCCGAGGATCGTCGTCAGCTTCCGCTCCGGGTCCGCGAGCGCCGCCCAGGCCGCCTGCGAGCGGGCCGTGGCCCGCCGGGCGGCGCCGGCCGGGTCGGTGCCGACGAGGTCGGCGCCGGAGAACATCTGCTCCTGGGTGGGTGCCGGCTGCTCATCCACCGTGGAGGCGAAGATCTCGATGCCGGCCAGCGTGTGGCTCAGCAGGGCACGGACGTCCCAGCCGGCGCAGGGTGTCGGGCGGTTCAGGTCGGCCGGGGACAACGACGCGACGAGTTCCACGAAGCGGCGCTCGGCATCGACGAGGAGCGGGCATGCGGTCATGGTTCGGGCTCCGTTCAACGACATCGGATGACGTCCGGGACCGTAACCATGGCTGCCGGGTGACCGGTAGCGGCGATCGCGGCATGCCGCCAGCAGCACGGTGAATACCCATTCAGCGCGTGAATGGCCGCATGTCCCGATACCGGCTACCGGCGGGCGCTGCAGCTGCGCGGCACGACCACGCTGACCGCGACGACCGGCCTGGTGCCCGAGTACGTGCTCAGCGCCCGGCGCTACCTGGGCGCCGAGCGCGCCGAGGCGTTCCTGCGCCGGCTCGGCGACAGGGACATGGTGCGCATCACTGTCGACGTCGACGCCGCGCACCTGCTCGACATGCGTCGCTAGCGCCTACCGCGGCGAGAGCCGGTCGAGCCGGCGGCTCAGGGCGCGGATGGAGCCGCAATGCAGGGTCGTGCGGCCGCGCTCGGCGCCGTCATCGTCTGGGGTTTCCAGTTCAGCATCTTCGCGGACGCGTTGCGATACGTCGACGCGTATTCGTTCAGCACGATCCGGTTCACCCTGGCCGCGGCCGTGCCCGCCGCGTTGCTGTGGGTCCGGGAGGAACGCGGGGCGCTGCGCTTCGACGGCCGGCTGCCGGCGGCGGTCGGGTACGGTAGGCCACCGCCCCGATCATCACCCAACTGCTGCGCTCCTGGGCCGGCTGCTCCACATCGACCGGACGGGCCTGACCCTGGTCGCGCACCGACCATAACGCGCCGCGCGAGCTCGAGTCAGCGTTCATCTGCAGCCGCCTTGCCGTGGTGCCGTTCGTAGTGCCGGGCGACGCGGGCGCGGTTGCCGCAGGCGGTTGAGCACCATGCGCGGCGCGGATGGTCCCGGACGAAATACAGCACGCAGCCGGGGGCGTGGCAGGCGCGGATCTCGGCGCGGTCGTCGCCGGTGAACAGGGCGATGGCCTCGTGCGCGATGGCGGTCAGCAGCCGGTCGCCGGTGGGGGCCGCCCCGGTGGGGGCGAGCCGGAGTTCCCCGCCGCGCAGGACGAGCTGCGGCCTGCTGGGTGCGAGCGCGGCGGCCTCGTTGACCGCGGCGACCGCCCGTCCGACGCCGGTGGTGGCCGAGGCGGCGGCGGGTCGGTCGTCGCCGGTCAGCAGCGCGGCGAGCCGGCGCAGCGCGTCACGGAGCGCACGGAACCGGGCCAGGTCGGCGCCTCGAATCTTGTCGTCCGGGTATGCGCCGGCGAGCCAGGCGCGCAGATCGCGGGACGTGGTGAGCGCGTCGTACACGCCGTTGCGGTCCGCCCAGATGGTGTTCATCAACCGCACCGGAACCGGCTCGTCGGGCAGCACGACCGCGAATGACGCCGTGACCACATCACCTTCCACGTCGCTAATGCTAGCGATCCCACTGTCCGTTAGTAGTCGGTCGGCCGCGTCATGGTGGCGTGGTATCCGTCGCCTGCGCGAAGGCGGGACGGCGGCGGGGAGGGCTCTGCGGGTCGACCATGAGGCTACCGCGAACCGGCGCCGCGAGATCAACTGTGACCGCCGACGGCGCCGGAGTTGGCGCTTCCACACGGTCGGGTGGCGCCTCCTCCGCGCGATGGCGTGCAGTGAGTGCGGGCTGCGCCGCTGTCCGTCAGCTCGTCCAGTCGTCCGCGACCAGCACGATGCGGAACCCGTCGGGGTCGGTGATGGTGACGCCGACCCGGTCCCAGTACGGGTTGGTGCTGGGGACCGGTTCGGCGCCGGAGCGGGCGACGAACTGGTCCACGGTCCGGCGGTCGCCGAGGTAGAGCACGAGGAGGTTCTCGACGTGCGGGTGCGGCGGGTCGACGTGGGTGGTCGCGGTGAACTCGAGGTGGGTGGCGGTCCCCGGCAGGTCGAGCAGCACGCCGTCGTAGCCGTCGTGGTCCGGAAGTGGCCGATCTCGGGCAGGCCGAGGCGGTCCCGGTAGAAGGCCACGACGGTGTCCAGTTGCGCGGTCTGGCGGGCGACGCGGACCTGCATGCGGCGCATGTCAGCGGCCCGGTCGGTCGACGAGGCCGCCGATCGTCCGCACGTCCGGCGACGGCGCGTCGCTACGGCGGTCGGCCGGGCGGGGACCGAAGATGCGGCGCTCGGCCCGGTCGATGCGGACGTCGTTGATGCTGGCCTCCCGGCGGCTCATGAGCCCTTCCCCGGTGAACTGCCACAGTTCGTTGCCGTAGCTGCGCCACCACTGGCCCGAGGCGTCATGCGATTCGTACTGGAACCGCACGGCGATCCGATCGCCGTGGAAGGTCCACAGCTCCTTGCGCAGGGCGTAGTCGAGTTCACGATGCCATTTGGCGGTCAGGAACTCGACGATCGCGGCCCGGCCGGTGAGGAACTGGTCGCGGTTGCGCCAGGTCGAGTCCTCGGTGTAGGCGAGCGCGACACGTTCGGGGTCGCGGGTGTTCCAGGCGTCCTCGGCGGCCTGGACCTTGGCCAGGGCGGTGTCGAGGGTGAACGGTGGCAGTGGCGGTCTGGTGGTCATGGTTGCTCCGGTTGGTTGTCGGGGCGCGACGAGAGACGATACGGTCGGCCGACGATCCAGCCGCCGACGCGCTCCGGCACGACGGTGCCGCTCATCAGGGTGACCGGGTCGCCGAGCTGGACGAGGCCGGGCCGGATGACCCAGCAGTCGAGGCCGAGCCGGTGGCCGAAGCGGCGGCCGATGTGCCGCAGCACGTCGAGATCCTGTGCCCCGGTGTCGGGGTCGATGGTGGTGACCACACACCGCTGCCGGACCGTGTAGACGCCGATGACGGCGTCTCCGATCGCGAGCGCGCGGCCGGGCCAGGTGGTTTCGGCGTCGGCCGGGATGCCGCCGATGAGCAGGTTGGGTCGCAGCCGGC
>Ga0302322_100005640_pt1 | contig 10988 bp, 5 predicted proteins | sample Fen_T0_2_FD_203757 | JGI IMG/M metagenome (GOLD analysis project Ga0302322, IMG submission 203757) | Peat permafrost microbial communities from Stordalen Mire near Abisko, Sweden - Fen_T0_2 | ecosystem: Environmental > Terrestrial > Soil > Wetlands > Permafrost | place: Sweden: Abisko... | reverse complement strand
GGCCGATGTCGCCAGGTACTCGGCCGAGAACGACAGCCAGCGGTTCGCCCGCCAGGTCGCGTCCAGGATCGTCCAGCGTCCGAGGTAGCGGGCCGGCACGGCGCGCGTCGCGGCAATGGGAATGAGCGGCACCATGTACACCGCATCCTGCGCGTTCTGTTTCCAGCGCCAGGCCGAGGCGAACTGCAGCGTCAGCGCCGGCGTGGGTGTCAGGGTCAGGTTGGGACGCAAGGACCACAGGTTCGAGAACGTCACGAGGCCTGTCTCGTCGAAATAGCCGCCCCGCGGGAACATCGGATTGAAAGTCCCCAGTCGCGAAGGCGATGAGGCGGCTCCGCCCGCTGCGGCATCGACGCGCAGGCCGACGCGTGGCTTCAGCGACCCCGTGAACGTATACCCGCCATCGGCGCCGACGGCCCAGGCGTCGATGCGCCGCGCGCCGTAGTGGCCGAACTGCCAGTCGAGGTCCGCGTCCACGTCCCAGGCCCCGTCGCGCAGGGCCAGGTGCGTGCCGAGGGTGCGCCGGTGCTCGAAGGCGCTGCTGGTGCCGAAGCGCGCCTTCGCACGGTCGAAGGCGAGGTAGTAGACATCCATCGTGCTGCCGGGCCGGGCAAGCGCGTGCCCGGCATAGACGCCGGAGAAGCGCGTATCCGGATCGGCACGGTTGTCGAAGGCGTCCGGTTTTACGACGAGTACCGGCCGCAGGCTGAACGCATCGACCCGCCAGGGGCCGTCCTGCCAGGTCAGTCGCGCGCCGTCGTAGCTCTGCCGCAGGTTGGGTCCCTCGCGCACCGCGACGAGCCGCTGCATCGGGTTCAGCAGCAGTTCCTGGCGGCCCAGGCGCAGGCGCCAGTGCGCGTTGGCGTCCGGCGAGACCTCGAGGAACAGGTTCTGGACGTTGGGCCAGCTTTCGTCGACGGGCGTGATCGGTGTGCGTCGGCCGAACACGCGGTGGTCGCCGAGCTCCGCGTACAGGCGGATGCGTGATCCGGCATGCAGGTCGGCGTGCAGCAGCAGGCGCTGCACGACGTAGCCGTCGGACCGGGAGCCGATGCCGAAACGCGGCGCGTCCATCCCTTCGTAGCGTTCGCGCAGTTCGCCGCCCAGCGACAGCCAGGTGGCGCCGCCCTCGACCAGGGGCAGGTACTTGTAGGGTTCCGGTGCCGGCGCGACGCCCGGCGCCAGCCGCCGCGGGTCGTAGTTCTCGTCCGAGCGGACGAGGCGGAACGGCTCAGGCTGGCCTTCGGCGCCCGCGTGGCGGGTGCCGAGGCAAGCCAGGCCGAGCGTCAGCAAGACGAGCGCGCGCCGCCGGTGCATGGACGTCCTGTCGCGGCGCGCCGTCCGCGCCTCAGGGCTTCGTCGAGACGTTCGGATCCGTATGCAGGGCGGCCTTGCTCTTGGGCACGTGGTCCCAATGCTCGGCGATCTTGCCGTTCTCGACCCGGAACAGGTCGAAGTGCGTGGTTGCGTACTTCTTGCCCGGGTTTTCCGTGTCGTCCGCGTAGGTGACCGTTGCCACCAGCACCAGGTCGCCCTCGGCCATGATCGAAATCACCGGAAAGGAGATGAGCGGCGGCACCGGGCGGACCGGGCGCGTGGACTTCATGAAGGCCACCATCGCGTCACGACCGGTCACGACGTTCGGGTTGTGCTGGATGTAGTCCTTGTTGAAGTACTTCTCGGCGTTCTCCAGGTGACCGCCGTTGATCACTTCCCGGTACACGTCGAAAACGAGCTTCTTGTTCGCGGCGAGCTTCGGGTCGCTGCTCTTGAGCAGGGCCAGCTGGTCGGGCGCGGCGGTAGGTGGCACCTGGGCCTGGGCGGCGCCTGACAGGGCCAGGGCGAATGCAACGCTTGCGAACAATGACCTGACGCGCATGGGGTTCCCCGTTGGTTCTGGAGGCGACAGGGTAGGGGCCCGGGCGGGGCAGCGCAAACGGGCGCTTCCAAAGCATCGATTTGGCAGATACATCCGGCCCCCAAAACAATATTTGGAAATGCTGATTGCTTCTGATGGAATCTGCTCACGCCTGATTCCGGGCGGACCGGTTCCGGGGTAGGGGGCGAAGATGTCGATGAATCGACGCGCGATGCTGCTGGCCGGCGCCGCAGCGCTGTCCGTGGCTGCGAAGGGTGCCAGCGCCGCCACGGCCCCCCGCAAGCGGTCCTTCCCGGCGGGGTTCCTGTGGGGCGCCGCGACGGCCGGCCACCAGGTCGAGGGCAACAACACGGCGAGCGACACCTGGTTCCTGGAAAACGTGAAGCCCACGGTATTCGCGGAGCCTTCCGGCGACGCCTGCAACAGCCTGGAGCTTTGGGCGACGGACCTGGACCTGGTGCAGCGGATGGGCCTCAACACCTACCGCTTCTCGCTGGAGTGGGCCCGCATCGAGCCGGAGCCCGGCCAGTTCTCGCTCGCGATGCTCGATCACTACAAGCGCATCGTCGAAGGCTGCCGCGAGCGCGGGCTGACGCCGATGGTGACGTTCAACCACTTCACCAGTCCCCGCTGGTTCGCGATGCGCGGCGGCTGGCTCGACAAGGAGTCCCCGGCCCTGTTCGCGCGCTACTGTGACCGGGCGGCGCGCCACCTCGGCGCCGGCATCGGCTACGCCACGACGCTCAACGAGCCGGATCTCATGGCGATGCTCAAGTGGTCCGACCTGCCGCCGCAGATGTACGAGGCACAGCGCGCCATGCTGGTGGCCGCCGCCAGGGCCGCCGGCTCGGCGACGTTCTTTGCGGCCAACGCGATGAACCTGGAGGACATCCCCCGGGCCACCCCCAACCTGATCGCCGGCCACAAGGCCGGTCGCGCCGCCATCAAGGCGGTGCTGCCGCGGCTGCCGGTCGGCGTGAGCCTGGCGATCGTCGACGACCAGGCCGTGGGCGAGAACAGCCGCCGCGACGAGAAGCGGGCGGAGGTCTACGGCGCCTGGCTCGAGGCCGTGCGCGGCGACGACTTCGTCGGCGTGCAGAACTACGAGCGTTCGCGTATCGACGCGAAGGGCGCCCTGCCACCGCCGGCGGATGCGCGCATCAGCGACCGGGGCATGGAGGTTTACCCGGCGTCGCTGGCCGGTGCCGTCCGCTATGTGCACGCGGCGTGCGGCTGTCCGGTCATGGTCACCGAGCATGGCGTGGGCACGAAGGACGACACGCTGCGCGCCTGGCTGATCCCGGCCGCGCTGGCGGAGCTTGAAGTCGCGATGGACGAGGGCGTGCCCGTGCTGGGCTACGTCCACTGGACGCTGCTCGACAACTACGAATGGATCTTCGGCTACGGGCCGGCCTACGGCCTGTGCGCCGTCGACCGCAAGACCTTCCGGCGGACGCCGAAACCCAGTGCCGCGGTGCTGGGTGCGATCGCCCGGAGCAACGGACTGTAGTGCAGGCTGATATTTCGTATATAAAATATATAAAAATCATATCTCAACGATCATTTCTTAATGTTAAAAATACCTGATGCACGGGCGTTCGCGCCGCAAGTCCGGAGTGGGAAGCACATGAAGAAGCCGATGACGAAGACCCTGGCCGGGAGCCTGGCTGCCGCCGTGCTGACCGTGACGACCGGCGCCATGGCCGATCCGCTCCAGGACGGCTTTGCCAATCCCCCGCAGTCCGCCCGCCCCCGTGCCTGGTGGCACTGGATGAACGGCAACGTCACGCAGGACGGCATCGCCAAGGACCTGGCGTGGATGAAGCGCGTCGGCCTCGGTGGACTGCAGAACTTCGACGCGAACCTGGCCACGCCGCAGATCGTCGACAAGCGGCTCGTCTACATGACGCCACCCTGGAAGGACGCCTTCCGCTTCGCCGTGAAACAGGCGGACAGCCTCGGCCTTGAATTCGCGATCGCCGCCTCGCCGGGCTGGAGCGAGACCGGCGGACCCTGGGTCGCGCCGCAGGATGGGCTCAAGAAGCTCGTGTGGAGCGAGACGCGCGTGTCCGGGGGCCAGCGCTATGCGGGACGGCTTGCCGCGCCGCCGATGGCGTCCGGTCCGTTCCTGGACCTGCCGGTGCGGGATGAACTCGCCGGCCTGCAGGGAGGTCCCTCCGCCGGGCCGCCCACCTATTACGCGGACATCGCCGTGCTGGCCGTGCCCGTCGCGTCGCCCGCGGCGGACGAACTGCCGCAGGCCGTTTCCGGCGGAGGCAAGACGCTCGACGCCGCAGCGCTCGCGGACGACCACCTCGAGACCGCCGTTGCGCTGGAGCCCGGTACGCCTCAATCGCCGGCTTCGATCGTGCTGACCTACCCCGCGCCCCGCGCGATCCGTACCGCCAGTTTCTTCCTGGAAGGCGGCGCGTCGATGTTCGGTGATCCGCAGTTCCTGCCGGTCCTGGAAGCGCGCGTGGACGGCGCGTGGCGGCAGGTCGCCACGCTGCCGCTCGAGGCGGTGCCAACCACGGTGAGCTTTGCGCCGGTAACCGCCCGGGAATTCCGGGTCGTGATGTCGCCCTATACGGGTCCCTCCCGGCGAAACCCGGGGGAGGGTGCGCCGGGCGCTGCGCCGTTCAGCCTGACCGGCCCGCCACCCGGTTCGCCGCCGCCGCTGAAGATCGGTCAGTTCCGGCTCGGCACGGAGCCCCGGATCGATCGCTTCGAAGCCAAGGCCGGGTTTGCGATCGCGCCCGACTACTACGCGCTCAGTGGCGGTGCGGATGCCGGCGCCCCCGGCGTGCCGCTGTCACAGGTGCTCGACCTGACATCGAAGATGAAGCCCGATGGCACGCTCGACTGGACGCCGCCTCCCGGGACCTGGCGCGTGCTGCGCCTCGGCTATTCGCTGCTCGGCACGACCAACCATCCGGCGCCGCCCGAAGCGACGGGGCTCGAGGTCGACAAGTTCGATGGCCCCGCGGTGCGCCGCTACATCGAGACCTACCTGCGCATGTACCGCGAGACGGTGGGCGATGCGCAGTTCGGCAAGCAGGGCCTGCGGGCGCTGCTGACCGACAGCATCGAGGTCGGTGCCGCGAACTGGACACCGCGCATCGTGGAGCAGTTCCGGCGCCTGCGCGGCTACGATCCGATGCCCTGGCTGCCCACGCTCACCGGCACGATCGTCGAGTCGCCGGCCCGCAGCGACGCCTTTCTCTACGACTATCGCCGCACGCTCGCGGACCTGATGGCCAGCGAGCACTACGGCACCGTCGCGGCCGTCGCGCACGAGCAGGGCCTTGTCGTGTACGGCGAGGCGCTGGAAGACCATCGCCCCTCGCTGGGCGACGACATGGCGATGCGCGCCAACGCGGACACGCCGATGGCTGCGCTGTGGGCGTGGAACCGCGGGTATGCGCCGCGGTCGACGCTGCTGGGCGACATGAAGGGCGCGTCGTCGGTGGCGCACCTGTATGGCAAGCCCTACGTCGCCGCGGAGTCCATGACCGCGTCCGGTTCACCCTGGGCCTTCGCGCCCTCGGACCTTCGGCGGATCATCGACCTGGAGTTCGCCTACGGCATCAACCGGCCAGTGATCCACACCTCCGTGCACCAGCCGGTGGATGACAAGGTGCCGGGCCTGTCGCTGGCGATCTTCGGCCAGTACTTCAACCGGCACGAGAGCTGGGGGGAGATGGCGCGGCCCTGGATCGACTACATCGCCCGCAACAGCTACCTGCTGCAGCAGGGACGCAACGTGGCCGACGTGGCCTACTTCTACGGCGAGGAGCAGCCGCTGACGTCGCTGTATGCGCTGGCGCCCCTGAAGGACGTGCCGGTTCACTACGCCTTCGACTTCGTGAACGCCGAGATCCTGCAGAACCTGCTGGGCGTCGAGAACGGCGAGCTGGTCGCGAAGAGCGGCGCGCGCTACCGCGCGTTGTACCTGGGCGGCACGAGCCAGCGCATGACGCTGCCCATTCTGCAGCGGATCGCCGCGCTCGCCGAGGCCGGTGCGACGGTGATCGGCACGGCGCCCACGTCGTCGCCCGCGCTGGGTGATGACGCCGCCGCGTTCGCGGCGATCGCGCACCGGCTGTGGTCCGGCGTGCCGGTCACGACGGTGGGCAAGGGCAGGGTGCTGGCGGGCCGCGACGTGGAAGCGGCGCTTGCGACGGCCGGCATCCGGCCCGACTTCCAGTTCCCGAAAGCCGCGGCGGACAGCCAGTTCCTGTTCGTCCATCGCCGGACACCCGACGCCGAGCTCTACTACGTCAACAACCGGCTCAATCGCGCCGAGACGATCGAGGCGCGCTTTCGCGTGGCCGGGCGCAGGCCGCAGGTCTGGCACGCAGATACCGGCGTGATCGAGCCGGTGTCCTACCGCGTCGAAGGCAGCGAGACGGTCGTGCCGCTGCAGTTCACCGCGGAGGACTCGTTCTTCGTCGTGTTCCGCGAACCGACCAGCGCGGCATCCGCGACGGTGCCGCGGCCGTCGAGTCGGGTCGCCGCCACGCTCGACGGCGCCTGGGACGTGGCCTTCCAGGCCGGCCGCGGCGCGCCGGCATCCACGCATCTTTCCGCGCTGAAATCCCTCAGCGACAACGGCGATGCCGGTATCCGTTACTTCTCCGGCACGTCGACCTACACACGCAGCTTCATCCTGCCCCGGGACATCAAGCCCGGTACCCCGCTGCAGCTGGACCTGGGGCAGGTGGGCGACGTGGCCGAAGTGCGTGTCAACGGCACGCTCGTGGGAACCGCCTGGAAGGCGCCCTACAGCCTGGACATCGGCGCGGCCGTCCACGCCGGCCAGAACACCCTGGACGTGCGTGTGGCCAACGTCTGGGTCAACCGCCTCATCGGCGACGCGCAGCCAGGTGCGAAGAAGATCACCTTCACCGCTGCGCCGACCTACGTGCCGGAGGCGCCACTGCGACCCTCGGGGCTGATCGGGCCGGTGGTGCTGCGGGCGCCCGCGGGGAAGTGACGCCCCCGGGCTAGGCCCCCGTGTGACGGCCGACCAGGTTCTCCAGCAGTTCCTGGCGGCCCGAACGCGGCCTGGGATCGATGCCTGCGGCGACGGCACCGTCCGCGATGTCCGCGAGCGTTGCCCCGGGTGCCAGCAGCGCCTGCGCCGCGGGCGCATTCCAGCCGCGGTAGCGGGCTTCCACGGCATCCGCGAGCTGGCCCTCCTCGATCAGCGCCGCCGCGTTCAGCAGGCCGCGTGCAAGCACGTCAATGCCGCCAATGTGCGCGATGAGCAGGTCCTGCGGATCGATGCTCTGCCGCCGCACCTTGGCGTCGAAGTTGTTGCCGCCGGTCGTGAAGCCGCCGCCCTGCAGGATGTAGTACAGCGCGAGCGTGATCTCGCGGACGTCGTTGGGGAACTGGTCCGTGTCCCAGCCGTTCTGCGGGTCGCCGCGGTTCATGTCGATCGAGCCGAAGATGCCCAGTTCCACGGCCGAGGCGATCTCGTGCTCGAAGCTGTGCCCCGCGAGCGTCGCGTGGTTGGCCTCGATGTTGACGCGCACTTCCTTCTCCAGGCCATTGCGGACCAGGAAGCCATAGACGGTCTCGACGTCGAAGTCGTACTGGTGCTTGGTGGGTTCGTGCGGCTTGGGCTCGATCAGGATCGTGCCCTTGAAGCCGATGCGATGCTTGTGTTCGACGACCATCTGCAGGAAGCGCCCGAACTGGCGCTTCTCGCGCTTGAGGTCGGTGTTCAGCAGCGTGTCGTAGCCCTCGCGGCCGCCCCACAACACGTAGTTCTCGCCGCCCAGGCGGTGCGTGGCCTCCAGGCAGTGGCGCACCTGCGTCGCGGCAAACCGGAACACGTCCGGGTCCGGGTTCGTCGAGGCGCCGCCCATGTAGCGCGGATGGCTGAAGAGGTTCGCCGTGCCCCACAGCAGCTTCACGCCCGTGCGGGCCATCTTGTCGGCGATCCGGTCGGTGATCCGCGCGAAGTTCTCGACGTGCTCGCGGATCGTGTTCGCCTGCGCCATGACGTCGACGTCATGGAAGCAGAAATAGGGCAGTCCGAGCCGCGTGAAGAACTCGAAGGCTTCATCGAGCTTGTGCTCGGCGGCACGCGCGTCGTTCGCGCCGCGGTGCCAGGGCCTGTCGAAGGTGCCGCGCCCGAAGACATCGAAGCCGTCCCAGCAGAACGTGTGCCAGTAGCACACGGCCATGCGCAGTTGCTCCGCCATCGTCTTGCCGAGCACGACGCGCGAGGGGTCATACCAGCGGAAGGCCAGGGGGTTGGTGCCCTGCGGGCCTTCATGGCGGATCGGGGCGATGTCGCGGAAGATCGAATCAGTCATCGTGGAACTCCCTGAAGCTCGTCTGCAGGGCGCGATACAGCGCCCGGTACCGCGGCAGTCGCGCCGCGTAGTGGGAAACCAGGCCGGGGTCGGGCGTGACGACCTGCTGCACCGGCGGCGGCTGGCAGGCGGCTTCAACGGACGTGCCGCTGTGGCCGATGCAGGCCAGCCGCGCTGCGCCCGCCGCTGCGCCGACGGTGGCACCGTCCCGGTAGGTCAGCGGCGTATCGAGTGCCGATGCCAGGATCCGGCCCCAGTAGGCCGAGCGCGCGCCGCCACCGATGACCGAGATGCTGTCGATCCGGCTGCCGGCATGGCGCAGGGCATCCAGCCCGTCGCGGAACGCGAAGGCCACGCCTTCCAGCACCGCACGGCCGATGCGTGCGGGCGAGGAATCATGCGTGAGGCCGTACAGCACGCCCCGCGCGCGCGGGTCGTTGTGCGGTGTGCGTTCGCCGGAGAGGTAAGGCAGGAAGACTTCGCTGCCCGGGGGCGGGTCCTGCGCCTCGACCAGCGCCAGCAGTGCGCCGGCATCGACGCAGCCGCTGGCGCGTGCCGCCCATTCCAGGCAGCTCGCGGCGCTGAGGATCACCGACATCTGGTGCCAGCGGCCCGGTACGGCGTGGCAGAAAGTGTGCACGCCGGATGCCGGGTCCGGACGATAGGCGTCGTTGGCGAGGAACAGCACGCCGGACGTGCCGAGCGACAGCAGGGCTTCGCCGTCGCGCACCACGCCTGCGCCGACCGCGCCCGCGGCGTTGTCGCCGCCGCCGCCATAAACGGGGACCTGCGGCAGTCCCCAGTCCGTCGCGCAACCGGCGCGCAGCGTGCCGGTCTGCGTGGTGCCCTCGACCAGCGCCGGCATGTGCCGTTCAGCGAGGCCCGTCGCGTCGAGCAGTTCGCCGGACCAGCGCCGGGCCTTGACGTTCATCCACAGCGTACCTGCCGCATCCGACATGTCCGACGCAGACTCTCCGGTCATGAGCAGCCGCACGAAGTCCTTCGGCAGCAGGACGCGGCGGACGGCCGCGAACACCTCGGGCTCGTGACGGCGCACCCAGAGGAGCTTGGGCGCCGTGAAGCCCGGCATGGCGCGGTTTCCGCTGAGCTGTCCGAGGTCCGGCACCGCGGCCTCGAGTTCGCCGCATTCGCGCTCGCTGCGGCCGTCGTTCCACAGGATCGCGGGCCTGAGCACGCGGTCCTGCGAATCAAGCAGGGTCGCGCCGTGCATCTGCCCGGACAGGCCGATGGCCCGGGTGGCCTGGCGGCCTGCGGCGGGCAAGCCCCTGACAGCCTCCCCGGCGGCGCGCCACCAGTCCCCGGGATCCTGCTCCGACCAGCCGGGGCGGGGACGCGACACCCCAAGCGGCGCGGAGGACTCGGCGTGGATCCGGCCGCCTGCGTCGGCGAGCACGGCCTTCACCGCAGACGTGCCGATGTCGATCCCCAGGTACAAGGCCTGCCCCCTCGCGTCGATTGACCCGGTTCCTTATACCATGAGGTAGCGCTACCATGAACGGCAGGGGAGCCCTGCCGTGGGGCCATAACAAGAACCAGGGGGATGCATGGCCCAGAGCACCGAAACCGGCGTCAACCTGCCGCTCATCGCCGCCGTCGTCGGCGTGGCGACGATCGGCGGCTTCATGTTCGGCTACGACAGTGGCGTGGTGAATGGCACGCAGGAAGGGCTGCGCGCCACCTTCGGCCTGAGCGATGCCACGCTCGGCGTCACGGTCAGCGCGCTGCTGCCCGGCTGTGCCCTGGGGGCCTACCTTGCGGGCAGGCTGGCCGATCGCTGGGGTCGACGCCGCGTGATGCTGGTCGCCGCGGCGCTGTTCATCGTCAGTGCGCTGGCCTCCGGCGGCGCGGCTTCCGCGTTGATGATGATCATCGCGCGCTTCGCGGCGGGCGCCGCGGTCGGCGCGGCGAGCGTCCTGTCACCGGCGTACATCAGCGAGGTGACCCCCGCACGCATCCGCGGGCGCCTGTCGAGCGTCCAGCAGGTGATGATCATCACCGGACTTACCGGTGCCTTTCTCGTCAACTACCTGCTCGCGGACACGGCGGGCGCGTCGACGTCGGCGTTCTGGCTGGGCTTGCCGGCCTGGCGCTGGATGTACTGGGCGCAGGTCGGTCCCGCGACGGTCTTCCTGCTGTCGCTGCTGCTGATTCCGGAAAGCCCGCGTTTCCTCGTTGCCCGCGGCCGTGACGACGAGGCCCGGGCGGTGCTCGCCCGGCTTTTCGGGACGGACGTGGCCGTGCAACGGGCCGCGGAGATCCGGCGCTCGCTGCATGACGAGCGTGGACCGGTTGCGGCGGACCTCGTCGATGCGCGGACCGGCCGAATCCGGCGCATCGTCTGGGTCGGTGTCGGGCTCGCCGTGTTCCAGCAGCTGGTCGGCATCAATGTCGTCTTCTACTACGGGGCCGTGCTGTGGCAGGCCGTGGGCTTCAGCGAAGGCGACGCCCTGAAGATCAACGTGCTGTCCGGCGCGTTGTCGATCATCGCCTGCCTGGTGGCGATGGGGCTGATAGACCGCATTGGCCGGCGGCCGCTGCTGCTCATCGGGTCAGTGGGCATGACGCTGACGCTCGGGGCGCTGGTCGTCGCGTTCGGCACCGGACACTTCGTCGGCGGGTCTCTGCAGCTGGCACCGGGCTATGGTCTGGTCGCACTGTGCAGCGCGAACCTCTACGTCGTGTTCTTCAACCTGAGCTGGGGTCCCGTCATGTGGGTGATGCTCGGCGAGATGTTCCCGAACGCGATCCGCGGCGCGGCG
>Ga0302322_100005638_pt1 | contig 10989 bp, 7 predicted proteins | sample Fen_T0_2_FD_203757 | JGI IMG/M metagenome (GOLD analysis project Ga0302322, IMG submission 203757) | Peat permafrost microbial communities from Stordalen Mire near Abisko, Sweden - Fen_T0_2 | ecosystem: Environmental > Terrestrial > Soil > Wetlands > Permafrost | place: Sweden: Abisko... | reverse complement strand
AGACAATGTTGACCCAGATGATCTTGAGGAGTGCCGTCCAGAAAACGAGATCTAATGGATTCATCCGGTTTGCTCTTGAATTTGATGCGCGGCAACTGCCTAATGGATAAAATGATACCGCAAGCTGCGATTCGCGACGGACACCCATCGTCGACTCGCGTACGGACCTGACATGCATACACCTTCGAATAAGATTGCGCTTGTAACGCCTCGCACCAGCGAGAGGCGTCGCGGCGTGCGCCTTTTTTACGCTCCGCTACTCGCTCTTTCATTGATGCTGGGCAAGATTTGTTTTGCCCTCGCCGCAAGTGCACCCGCAATCGCCGCCACGGGCGGTACCGAGTTGACTGCGGCGGAACGCGTATTTCTCGTCGCGCAAGACGCGTATGCAAAAAATCGCGGCGCCGAATTGCAGGCAGCGGAAAACAAATTGCGCGGCATCGATTCAGGTTTTCCCTTACTCGGTTATGTGACGTCCTGGCGCATGCTGGCGATGTTGAACAAGGCGGACGAATACGCGGTCGCGGAGAAATCGCAGATCGCCTCGTTCCTCGATGCGAATCGGGGCGCTCCCTACGCCGACGGCTTGCAGCGCGAATGGTTGCGCGCGCTGGGCCGGCGCGATGCCGCCGATCTGTTCGAGGCGCGGGCGCCGCATCTCGCCGTAGACGACGCCGAAATTTCCTGCCACGCCTGGCGTTTTCGGCTGCAGCGCGCCGATGCCTCCGCCATCGATGAGGCCCGATCGTTCTGGAAGGCCGCGCGCGCCACGCCGGCGCCTTGCTACGATCTGGTTGCCACACTGATGAGCGACGGCGCGATCGGCGCGGCCGAGACCTGGCCGCGCATTCGCAAATTGTTCGACGCCAACCTGATTGCCGACGCGCGGCGCAGTGCCGGTTTGATCAAGAACCTGCCGGCGCAATTCGAGCGCAAGAGCGCGCAGGTGGTGCTCGATGCCTGGCGCTACCTGGAGCGCGAACAACCCGACGCCAAGTCGCCCGCCTCGGTGGAACTGTTCCTGTTTGCCATCGGCCGCGCCGCGCGCGGCGATGCCGACCGTGCCGCCGCCATCGAGCGCAAGTGGGACAACAGTCTTCCCGCCGACGCGCGCGCCTTTGCGTGGTCGCAGATCGCGCTCTCTGCCGCAATGCAGCACCGACCAACGGCGCTCGACTACTATGCCCGCGTGCCGCAAGCCTCGGCGGATGCGGCACTCTCCGAAACGCAGGCCGCCTGGAAAGTGCGCGCCGCCTTGCGCGCACTCGATTGGCGGCAGGTCAAGGAAACCATCGAGTCGATGCCGCCCGCCGAACGCCGCGAACCGGCCTGGCGCTACTGGCTGGCACGGGCCTATTCGGAGTCCGGCAAGACCGCCGCCGCGCTGCCTTTGCGCGAATCGCTGGCACGGGAAAGTCATTTCTACGGCATGCTCGCCGCCGAAGAACTGGCCATCGAACCGGCCATCAGCTGGCAGGGTGTTGCGGTACAGCCGGCGGAACTGGAAAACGTGCGCAAGCTGCCTGGCGTGGTGCGCGCAATCGAACTCTACCGGCTGGGCATGAAACCGGAGGGGTTGCGCGAGTGGAATCTCGCCATGAGTGAATTGAGCGATGCGCGCCTGCTGGCTGCGTCGCAAGTCGCGCTCGAAGCGGGATTGCCGGATCGCTCGATCAGTGCCGCCGACCGCACCGTCAGCGTGCACGACTTCAACCAGCGCTATCCGATGCCGCATCGCCGCCTGATGGATGAATTCGCGCAGACGCGCCAGCTCGATGAAGCCTGGCTGTACGGCTTGATCCGCCAGGAGAGCCGCTTCATGGCCGACGCGCATTCCAACGCCGGTGCGCGTGGGCTGATGCAACTGATGCCGCCGACCGCGCGCTGGGCGGCCAAGCAATCCGGCGTCAGGGATTACCGGCCCGAGAAGGTGAACGATGTCGCGGTCAACCTGGAGCTGGGTTCGTTCTACCTGCGCCACGTACTCGACGATCTCGGCATGCCGCTGCTGGCGACCGCGGCGTATAACGCGGGCCCCGGCCGCGCGCGACGCTGGCGGGCCGACCTGGTGCTGGATGGCGCCATCTATGCCGAGACAATCCCTTTCAACGAGACCCGCGACTACGTAAAGAAGGTGATGGTCAACGCCTGGTATTACGCGCAGCGCCTCGGCGTGCGCGGCGTCAAATTGCAATCTCTGCTCGGCACCGTGCCGGCCCGCTCCGGCGGCAGCCTGGTCGCCCAGGCGGCGCAGGCCGGCGTCCGCTAGAGATCAAGGCGGCAAAAGCTCAACGCAGAGGCACCGAGTAAACCGCAAAAACGTAGAGACTTTCTCCGTGCCCCCTTTGTCCTCTGTGTTTCAAGGTTTTTTGGAAAGCGAAACCCATTCGCGACAATATACGCGGCTACCGTTTTCGGGAGATAGGTCATGCTGACGCTGGTCATCGGTAACAAGAACTATTCGTCGTGGTCGATGCGGCCGTGGGTTTTGCTGCGCCAGTTCGGCATCCCGTTCGAGGAAATCATGCTCAAGTTTCACTCCGACGAGTGGGCCGCGCGCATCGATTTGCTGTCGCCTTCGAAGCTGGTGCCGGTATGCTGGCAGGGGCCGGCAGGCAAGCCCGGATCGATCGCGGTGTGGGACACGCTGGCGATCATGGAATCGGTGGCGGAGTGGTTTCCGGACCGGGCGGTATGGCCGCGCGACGGTGCGGCGCGGGCGATGGCGCGCTCGATGGTCGCGGAGATGCATGCGGGCTTCCGGCCGCTGCGGACGATGATGCCGATGAACATCCGCGCGCGTCACGTCGGCAAGGGGATGGACGCGGAAGTCGCCGCCAATATCGCGCGCATCGAATCGATATGGCAGGAAGCGCGTACACGCCATGGATCTGCCGGCGACTTCCTGTTCGGCGAATTCTCGGCGGCGGACGCCATGTTCGCGCCGGTGGTGATGCGCTTCAATACCTACCAGCCGCCGCTCACCGAGGCGACCCGCGCCTATTGCGCGCGCCTCACCGAGACGGCGTCGGTGGCGGAGTGGATTCGCGAAGCCTTGCGCGAGAAGGAATTCGTCGCCGAGGACGAACCGTATTGCCCCGCGCCCGCCACGCCATGAGGGAGCAGGCTTGAAGGTATATGAGGTTGGTGGCGCGGTGCGCGACCGGCTTCTTGGCGTGCCGGTGCAGGATCACGACTACGTGGTGGTCGGCGCCACGCCGCAGCAGATGCTGGACCTGGGCTATCGTCCGGTCGGCGCGGATTTTCCCGTGTTTCTGCACCCGCAAACGCACCAGGAATACGCGCTCGCCCGCACCGAACGCAAAGCCGGCCGCGGCTATCACGGTTTTACTTTTTATACCGACGCTTCGGTCACTCTCGAAGACGACCTGCGGCGGCGCGATCTCACCATCAACGCCATTGCGCGAGACCCGGACAACGGCGAATTCATCGATCCGTTTGACGGCCGCTCGGATCTGGAGCGAGGCTTGTTACGCCATGTCAGCGATGCGTTCGGCGAAGATCCGGTGCGCATCCTGCGCGTCGCCCGTTTCTCGGCACGCCTGGCGCAACGCGGCTTCCGCGTCGCAGACGAGACCATGCAGCTGATGCGCCGTATGGTCAATGAGGGCGAAGTGGCGCACCTGGTGGCAGAACGCGTCTGGCAGGAGCTCGCGCGCGGCCTCATGGAGGGTACGCCGATGCGCATGTTCGAGGTATTGCAGGCGTGCGGCGCGATGCCGGTACTGCTGCCGGAACTGGCCGGGCTGCTGGCGGAGCAGTCACGGCCGGCGGCGGCCCTGCAGAGAGCGGTGGTACGACAATTCCCGCTTCCGGTTCGCTTCGGCGCGGCGACCTTTGCCCTGCCGCTCGCGCAATTGGCTACACTGTGCGAGCGCTTGCGGGTGCCTGCCGATTGCCGCGACCTGGCGGCGATGGCGGTGGCACACCGAGCCGGCATCGACCGCACAGGCGACCTGACCGCGCGCGAGGCGCTCGATCTGTTGCAATCGCTCGACGTGCGGCGGCGTCCCGAACGCTTTGCCGAACTGCTGGACTTGTGCGAGATCATTCACAGCGACGGCACCAACGCGGCAAGCTATGCACCGCGCGAACAATTGCAACGCCTGGCGGCGGGCCTGCGCGAAATCGATGAAAAATCGATCTCGCAACAGGCCGGCTTTCAACCTGCGATGATCCAGGCCGCACGCCTGACCAAGATCGAAACCCTGCTGACAACGGAAAAATCATGACGCACGCCATTCGCATTCACGAACACGGTGGTCCCGAGGTAATGAAGTGGGAGGAGATCGAGGTCGGCGCACCCGGCGACAATGAGGTGCGCCTGCGCCACACCGCCGTGGGCCTCAATTACCTCGACACCTACCATCGCACCGGCCTCTACAAGATTGCACTGCCGAGCGTGATCGGCAGCGAAGGCTGCGGTGTCGTCGAAGCGGTCGGCGCCAAGGTGACCGACCTCAAGGTGGGCGACCGCGTCGCCTACGGTTCGGCGCCGATCGGCTCATATTCGGAAGCGCGACTGATCCCGGCCGACCGGCTGGTGAAGGTGCCGGAAGGGGTCAGCGACCAACAGGCGGCCTCGATGATGTTAAAAGGCATGACGGCCTATTACCTGCTCCATCTCACCTACGCCGTGAAGCCGGGCGACACCGTACTGTTCCACGCCGCTGCGGGCGGCGTCGGCCTGATCTTCGGTCAATGGGCCAAGCACCTGGGCGCCAACACCATCGGCACCGTCGGCAGCGCCGCCAAGGGCGAGCTTGCCCGCTCGCACGGCTTCGATCACATCATCAATTACACAACCGAGGACTTTGTCGCACGCGTAGCCGAGATCACCGGCGGCAAGAAATGCGCGGTGGTCTACGACGGCGTCGGCAAGGACACCTTCCTCAAATCGCTCGACTGCGTGCGGCCGCGCGGACTGGTCGCGCTGTTCGGCAACGCGTCGGGCAAGGTCGAACCGTTCGACCTGGGCCTGCTCGCGGCGAAGGGCTCGCTGTACGTGACGCGCCCCACCCTCGCCACCCACGTCGCCACGCGCGCCGACCTGGTCGCCGCCGCCACCGCCTTGTTCGATGTGGTGAAGCGCGGCATCGTCACCATCGAAGTCAACCAAACCTACGCGCTGAAAGATGCCGTGCAGGTGCATCGCGACCTGGAAGCGCGCAAGACCACCGGTTCGACGGTGCTGATACCATAGCCGGGGCTGGGGGCGCACGTAAACCAATTACATAAGGAGGAACACATGAAACGAGTATTGCAATTTGCAGTGGCTGCCGTTGCTGCGACGCTGGTGGCCGTGCCGATGAGTTTGTTCGCGGAAACTTATCCCTCCAAGCCGATCCACCTGATCGTGCCATTTGCGCCGGGAGGCACCACCGACATCGTTGCGCGCATCGTCGCCGACCAGTTGGGCAAGGAACTGGGGCAGCCGGTGCTGGTCGAGAATCGGGCGGGGGGCGGCGGGTCGGTCGGCGCCGACGCGGTCGCCAAATCGGCGCCGGATGGTTATACGCTGGGCATTGCCACGGTTTCGACGATGGCGGTGAACCCGGCGGCCAATCCGCGCATTCCCTATAACAATTTTACCGATTTCATTCCGATCACCAAGTTTGTCGCGGTGCCGAACGTACTGTGCGTGCACCCATCGGTGCCCGCCAAGGACGTCAAGGAATTCATCGCACTGCTGAAGAAGAATCCCACCAAGTATTCGTTTGCCACATCCGGCACCGCCGGCATCGGCCACATGATGGGCGAACTGTTCATGGCGGCCAGCGGTACCGAGATGGTGCATATTCCTTACAAGGGAGCGGGACCGGCCGTGACCGACGTGGTGGGCGGACAGGTGCCGGTGTTGTTCGACAACCTGCCCTCGTCCAAATCGCAAATCGACGCGGGCGGCATGCGCCTGCTGGCGGTGGCCGCACCCAAGCGTTTACCGGCCTACCCCGATACGCCCACTTTCCTGGAACTCGGCATGGGCGAAGTGAATGACCCGGCCTGGTACGGACTGGTGGCGCCGGCCAAGACGCCCAAGGATATCGTCGACAAGTTGTATGCGGCTTCGGTCAAGGCCGTCAATTCGCCGGCAACCAAGATGAAGCTGTCGCAGCAGGGTGCCGACCCGGTCGGCAATTCACCGGCCGAATTCGCCAAGGACATCAAGGTCGAATACGACAAGATGAAGGCGATCGTGACGAAGAAGGGTATCAAGCTCGAGTAAATTTCGCGCTCTGCCTGCAACAAAAAAGCCCCGCTCGCGCGGGGCTTTTTACTGTGCGTACGATATCCGCTTAGCAGCCGGCCAGGAAGAAACGCGCCGCAGCCGGCGAGAAATAGCGGCAACCGGTTCCGGTCAATTGAACGGTGTGCGGACTGCCGGCGGCGTTGCTGCTGATCGACAACGTACCGGACCTTGCACCCAGGGCGCGGGCGGTGAAGGTGACCGTGAGACTGCACTGCGCCGATGCGCTTAGCGAATTGCCGCAATTGCCGGCCTGTGCAAAATCGCCGTTCCCGGACATGGCGATCGAGTTGATCCGCAGCGGCGCCGAACCGACGTTGGCAAGGGTTACGACCTGGGCCGACGACTGGCCCCCATAAATCGCGTTACCGAATCCCAGGGTGGTCGCAGACAGGCGGGCGATCGGCACGGGAACCGGCACCGCATTGCCCGACAAGGTAGGCGTCACCACGACATCATTTTGCGCATTGCTGGCGACGGCGATTTGCGCCAATTTGCTTCCCACGGTCGCCGGCATGAAGGCTACCGACAAGCCGCAATTGGCACCGGGAGCCAGTGTCAGGCTGCAATTCCCGCCCAAGGTAAATTCGGCGGAATTCGCACCGGTGACCGTTACGCTACTGATATTGAGCGGCGCCGTGCCAATGTTGCTGACGGTGATCGCCTGAGACGCGCTAACCGTGCCGATGATTTGGTCGCCGAAGGTCAGATTGGCGCTGAAACCGATCAGCGCCTGCGGGCGCGGCAGCCCGTTGGCCGAAAGCGGGATGCTGGTCGAACCGCCTTGCGCGTTGTGGTTGATGACCACGCTACCGTGGGCGACTCCCACCACACCGGGCGCAAAAACGAGTGCAATCTGGCAACTCAGTTGCGGGCCGACCACCGCGCCGCAATCGGCATCGGCCGGCGTCGGCGCGACGCGCAAATAGCCACTGCCGTTGATCGAAATGCTCGCCAGATTCAAATTGCCGTTGCCGGTATTGGTGACGGTCAGCGATTGCACAGGACTCAACGAACCGATCACGCGATCGGCAAATGTGAGCGAATTCGGCGTTACGCCGATGGCCGGCTGCGGCACGATGATGCCTTGTCCTCTTATGCCGATACCGTGCTGGCCCGAGCCGGCGTTGTCCTCGATGAGGATGGACGCGCTTTGCGAACCGACGCCCAATGGGGCGAACGTCACATTGATATTGCAAACTCCGCCCACTGGCAGATACGCCGGGGCGCGTGGACAGTTGGACGAGAATCCCACATCGCCGACGCTCGTTATGCTGCTGATCAGCAGATTGCCGGTTCCATTATTGGAGAGCACCGAAGTCAGCGGTGCGCTCACGGTGTTCACCGCCTGCGATCCAAAGAACAGAATGGGTGGGTCGAACGCCACCGCCGGTGTGTTCGGCAGGACCAGGTTCGCCGATCCGGCCAATGCGATGCTGCGCGTGGCCAGCACAGGTGCAGACACCGGGATATTGAACACAGCACTGAAGTTGCCGTTGGCTGCCGGGCTGAACGTCACCGTGAAAGTACAACTGGATTCGTTCGACAACGTGCGGCCGCTGCAATTGTCGGCACTCTTCCCGAAAGGCGCGGTGGTGGCGAGATTGCCCAGGGTCACCGTTGATCCGCCATTGGACAAGGTCACGACTTGCGAAACGCTGCTACCCGGCAATTGCGAACCGAAGTCGATCGATTCCGGATTCAACAGCAGGTTCAACGCGGTGGCCGTCAGCGTGGCGGATGCCGTTGACGAAAGGCTGCCACTGGTGGCCGACAGTGAAATCAGGCTGGCGCCGTTTGCACTCAACGGCACGCCAGCCGAGACGGTGACGGGCAACGATGAGTTGGCCGGGATGGTCCGCGTAGCGCCGCCATTCAGCGTGGCGGTCCATCCGGGGCTGCCTGCGGTTGCGGCAAGGTTGACCGAAAGGGCGCTATTGCTGAGGTTCTGCACCGTGAAGGACAGCGTGGCCGTGGTGCCCGACCCGACGATCTGCGCATTCGGTGCCAGCACCTGCAAGTCATTGGCGGGCGTCCACACCTCGGTGGCGCTGATCGACCAGCTGGCGCCAGGTGCAAGAGTGGCGCGATTCCATTGCAGGTAATAGCTGGCATCGACATAGCTCGCGTCGATGCTGTCGGGCAACTGGCCGGAACTGGCAAGTTGATAGCCTGTCCCGTAAAAACCCTCAAAATAGTGATCCGCGGGCGTCGCCGAGTTGGCGTAAAACCCCATGATTCCCCAATCGGTCGTATTCTGATTTCGGATAAACACCATGCTGTTGGCGGCATCGAAAAATCCGTAGGCGAAGTCGTTGTCGCCGAAGTAAGTGTCCTGACCGAAGATGAATCGCAGGTCATTGTGCGTGGCGGTGCCCAGGTTTTCCAACAACCAGCTTTTGCTCACGTAGCGGGTGCCGGCCAGGTGGGTGAAGGTTTGCGTGAGGCGCACCCCTGTTCCACCCAGATTGACCACGGTCACAATGGACGTACCGCCCGGTACCGGTACGGTGGTGTTGCTGACGGGGGTGACGAGGGTACCGCTCAAATAGCCGGTGGCAAAATGATCGCCAGTCGTTCCATCGAGGAAAAGAGAAAGGCCGCCGCAACTGCCGCAATAGTATTGGCGAACGTATGGGTCATTCGGCTGGCTATGGGTGGAGGGTTTGACGTTGATCTCGGGGCGCCCATAGGGATCGATGGCCATGTAAATGACGTCGCCCGAATAGACCTGCGTGACCGGTTGCGCCGCAGCAAAGCCGGCGGCGAGGCCCGCCATTGCCAGCAACGCAGTTCCGATGCGGCGAGCCGCGGCCATGGGCGATATCTTCGCCAAGATCCCAAATTGAAATACGCAAGAAGTCATTGCTGCCCCCATCGGTTCCACGCAGGCCGGCGCCGTTGTCCGCGTCGCGTTGCCAATGCGGCATCAGTGTGACGACGGCAGGCAATCGGTGGACGGCTTGGCTTGGCACCAAGACAGTCGGGCTCCGCATTATTCGGCGCACGGATGACCGCTAACTCCTCGATATGTTTCATGCTACTACCGTCCGGCCCGAAAAAAGTATTAAACCACCCAAAAAGTGTTCTAGCGCACATTTTTTCTCCTGCGCCCGCAACACAATGTTCCTTCCATCGGAACACTCTGTCCTGTTCACTGCACGTGCCTTGGCGACAAATGGGCCGATCCGGGCCAGTTTCCCGTGCAGGGCATGCACCCGCCGACGAAAATCGATGAGTGGCCGCCCACCTGCCGTATTTGCGCTGTCAGAGCAAATCTCCGCCTTTTGCAAACAAATGTAAATCTCCTTTCTATCCCACAATCGGGGTATAGCTTTGACGTATCGCCAGGACGGACAATGCCAGCCTATGCAAGCTGCCCCCCTATCCCATTCGCTTCATCGTGTCCTGATCGTCGAGGACGACCCCGCATTTCGCGAGCGCTATGTAGGCATCCTGTCGGCCGACCCTGCCTTCGAGGTGGTCGGCAGCGTCGGCACTGGCCGCGAGGGACTCGCGCTGATCGACCAGTTGCAGCCCGACGTGGTGCTGGTCGATCTCGGCTTGCCCGATATCTCCGGCATCGAAGTCATCCGCCACGCCAATCGAACGCTGCCCGACACCGAATGCATGGTGGTGACGGTGTTCGGCGACGAGGAGCACGTGCTGGCCTCTAGCGAAGCAGGTGCCTCCGGCTATCTGCTCAAGGACGCAACCACCGAAAGCTTCCTGTCGGGGATTCGCGAATTGATCAATGGCGGGTCGCCGATCAGCCCGATCATCGCGCGGCGTCTGCTGAAGCGTTTTCAGCCGGAAACGGGCCCGATTCCCTCATCTCCTTCCGACAATCCCAACGATGTGACGATTTCCGACCGGGAGCGCGAAATCCTGTTGCTGGCCTCCAAGGGCTATAACTACCCCGAGATGGGTAAACTGATGGGCATATCGCCCCATACCGTGACCAGCCATGTCAAGAAAATCTATCGCAAGCTCGCGGTTCATTCGCGCGGTGAAGCGGTGTTTGAAGCCAACCGCATGGGGCTTATTCGCACCTTGTAGCCGCCGGCTGGTCGCACTTGCATTGCTGGCCTGCGCGACGCTGCCGGCGCTCGCCCAGGAAGTGTTCGAGGTTTCGCAGGCGGAATTCGCGCCCACCGGCGAACGCCGCCATCCCGGCGCCGATACCGTCTGGGAAAAAGTCGCCCTGCCCGATAGCTGGCGCCAGCACAATCGCGATCGCAGCAAAATCGGCTGGTACCGAATCACCTTTCACCTCAACGAACTGCCGCGAGCGCCGCAGGCGTTGTATATCCCGCGCATCACCAACAACGTGGCGGTGCACGTCAACGGCATCCTGATCGGCGTGAGCGGCCGCATCGACGCCACCGAGTACAGCTGGAACCTCGCGCAGTATTTCCCGATCGCGCCGCAAATGCTGAAAAGCGGCGACAACGAGATTTTGATTCGCCTGCATCCGGACCATTTCCCGCGCGCCGGCCTGTCGCGGGTATTCGTCGGCGCCGATTCGGTTGTTCGTGGCTTGTACGAATCGCGATTTTTCGTCCAGACCACTGCGCCGAAGTTCATCGCCGCGCTGCTTGGCCTGACCGCGATTCTGTCGCTGGGACTGTGGGCAGCGCGCCGTCAGGAAGTGGTGTTCGGCTATTTCGGGCTGCTGTGCCTGGCCACCATCGTGCGCCTGTGGCACTCGTTCACGCGCG
>Ga0302322_100005637_pt1 | contig 10989 bp, 7 predicted proteins | sample Fen_T0_2_FD_203757 | JGI IMG/M metagenome (GOLD analysis project Ga0302322, IMG submission 203757) | Peat permafrost microbial communities from Stordalen Mire near Abisko, Sweden - Fen_T0_2 | ecosystem: Environmental > Terrestrial > Soil > Wetlands > Permafrost | place: Sweden: Abisko... | reverse complement strand
CGGGCGCCTCGCGATAGCTGCCCGGCCAGAGCGTCGAGAGCTGCGACTTCATGTCGGTATAGTCGTCGGTCAGCTGATACAGCGAGAGATCCTTGTTTTCGTTCGAAGCCGAAAGAAAGTACGCCGCGCCGTCGTCGTCTTTGAACAAGGTGTCGTCACGCGACATGCGGTCGTTTGGACGAAAGTGGCGGATCTGCGCGTAGTTGCCATCCACCGTGTCGCTGCTGAACACGCCGGCTTCGGCGGTGGCGTAGCTTTGGCCTTCCCAATGCAGCCACATCACGTACTTTTTCGTGGCGTCGTTGTAGATGACCTTCGGGCGCTCGATGATGCGATCGGCAGCGGCGAGCTCGGTCGAAGTTTGTTTGGTGATGATTGCCCGCCTGAACTCCCAGTGCGAGAGGTCCTTCGAGGCGTAACAATTCACGGCCTTGAAGCCGCCCGAGTTCGCGGACTTATCTTCGCCGATCCAGTACCAAGTGTCGGCAACTCGAATCAGGCCGGCGCCATGCGCCTCGATGCGGTTGCCGGCGGTGTCCTGCCAAAAATCGCCATTCTTGATGGTGACGATCACGTCGCCGTTGGCGCCGGTGCCGGAAGTTCCGCCGCTACCTCCGAAGACTGCACCCCCGGCGCTCGCGCCGCCGTGGCCCGAGCCTCCCGAATTGGTCGAATTGCCCGCGCCCGCCGAGCCAGTGCTCGATGACCCAGCGCTCGAGGTGCCCGCGCTCGAGGTGCCCGCGCTCGAGGTGTCCGCGTTCGAGGTGCCCGCGTTCGAGGTGCCCGCGCCTGCGATTCCGCCATTCGAGCCGCCACCACTCTTCGCTCCTGCGCTCGAGCCGTTCGAGCTGGCGCTGCCCGCGTTGGAGTCGGGGGTGGGCCCGCAGCCAAGCAGCAGGAGCGTTGCGCTCACTGAGCAGAGGCCCAAGATGGCCATATCGCTCATGACTCCTCGGTTCGGTATTCGCGCGTCGAGCCGCATTGCCAATGAGCTTCGGGGTATCATCGACAGGCCCAATGGGCGAGTCAGATCGCCAGCCAATAATTTTCCGTTGGCGCGCGCTCGCTCTTCAGGTCACGCGGAACTCGCGTGCTTCCCAGAAAAATCCAGCACCGCTAGGCAGATCGGAAGCCCCCCTTCAGCTAGCTCGTAGCGACCGAGATTGCGCCGAGCCCGCCGCTGGCCATCACTCGCGAGATGGCGCTGCGCAGCGCGGTCACGTCGAAAGGCTTCGTGATCAGCACGTTGGGGACCGCGTCCAAGAACTGGCGCGCGCTGCCGCCGAACGCGCCCCGGTCAAGAAGACTACCTTCGCTACCAGTTCGGGTAAAGCGTCGACCAGCGCGGCGTGGAAGTCCGCGCCGGACATTGCCGGCATCATCAGGTCGCAGAAAATCAGATCGAAACGCTCGCCTTCTCGCAACCGTTTGAGCGCCTCGCGCGCGTCTCTCCGAATATGCATATTGCCGAGCCGGTCTCGAGTCGGTCGCGTGGCGAATCGTCGGCTCCCTGCTCCGCGGACGTTCGCTTCGCTCGAGCGCGTACCTGGAGCGTGCACCACGCCACCGCGCGGGACCTGCCTCGCCGATTCGGGGCCGCTCGGTCGCGCGAAGGCGTCCTCACACGATACGTGGCTTCGTACTCGCCGAAGGGCCACTCAGAGGACGATGACGCCTGAGCCGCGTCGATTGGTCGAGTTCGTCAGCACACGGAGCCCTCTCGATTGTAAAATGGTGGGTTGAGTGAAGCGCTTTTTGGCGCGGGCTCGAGCGGACGGATGTGCCATAGTCGCGAAGTCGACGACTATGGCGGGGCACCACGCGTGTTGCACGCCGCGCACGCCGCTCGCCACGCCGCCACTTGGTAAACCAGCATGAGTAGAAGAGTGCGGTCGAAGGGAACGCTCGCGGCACCGTTCGCGCTCGGGATGTGCGTACTTGCTTGCGGTACCAGTAGCTCGGCGGGGGGTGGGTCGGGCGGCACGACCACTGGCGCAGGCGGCTTGGGTGGGGACACTCCCGCTGGCGGCAGCGCTGGAAGTCCGCTGGGCGGCGCCGGAAGTCTCGGCACTGCGGGCGCGTCGAACAACGGCGGCAGTACGAGTGCAGGCGGCGGTTCCACGGCGGGCGGCGCTGCCAGCGGAGGTAAGGGAGGGGCGATCGGCGGGGGCGCGGCTGGCGCCACGAACGGCGGTGGTTCTTCGCAAGCAGGGGCCCCAACGGGTGACTCGCCAAGCTGCGCACCGGGCGGGCCAGGCATGAACACCTGTGGTGCCGACGGCCACGAGAGCTGCTGCACCAGCCTACTCGTTGCTGGCGGCACGTTCGATCGGACGTATTCCAACAGTGGGAGCGGCGCGACGGGCAAAGCCGACCCTGCAACCGTGAGCTCGTTTCGTCTCGACAAATACGAGACGACGGTTGGCCGCCTGCGGCAATTCGTCAATTACCTGGCCGCGGGAGGCGCTGCGCCAGCGGCGGGGAGTGGCAAGCACACGCACTTGAATGGCGGCAAAGGCCTGGCCGACAGCGGCAAAGCAGGAAGTTTCGAGCCGGGCTGGGATGCCGGCTGGAACAGCAATCTTCCCGCCGGCGCCAGCGCAGTGGCTACCTGGACGAAGAATCTCGCTTGCAGCACGGGCACGTATGGCACGTGGACCGCCAGCGCTGGCGCCAACGACGCGCTGCCCATCACCTGCCTCGATTGGTACGAAGCCCACGCATTCTGTATTTGGGACGGCGGCTTTCTGCCGAGTGAAGCCGAATGGAGATACGCGGCGGCTGGTGGTGACGAGGAACGCATGTACCCGTGGGGCTCGACCGCTCCAGGCACGGCGAGCCAATACGCAATGTACGACTGCTACTACCCGACCGGCACCGCGGGCAATTGCACGAGCGTCGCGAACGTCGCCAAAGTCGGCACTGCGACCCTGGGCGTGGGCCGCTACGGCCAGCTCGATCTCTCGGGCAGCGTTTGGGAGTGGGACCTCGACGTGTATGCGGCCAAGTTCGCCAATCCCTGTACGGATTGCGCCAACCTGACCGGTGGCACGGACCGCGTCCTTCCAGGCGGCGGCTTCCACACCAGCCTCATGCCGTACATGCTCTCGTCCAACCGTATGTCGGTAAACTATGCGACCACCTACCGCGGCGACTATGGCGTCGGGGTGCGTTGCGCCCGAACGCCGTAGTTTCAGTGCTCGGCAGCCGCAGCCTTTCGCGCAACCTTCGGCAAGAACCGCTCGGGCAGAATCACAACCCGCTGATGGGTGCCTTCGCCGATCGACTCCACTCCGTCGTGGGCGCTGACCCGGAAAGACAACCTTCGACCGTCCACCGCCTCGACCTGCACCTGCACTTTGACGACGAAGCCGGGCGGCGTCGCTGCCGTGTGCGAGACGCGGATATCGACGCCAACCGACTGCTCTCCGGGCTCGAGGTGCGGCTGAATCGCCTCCATGCAGGCCCACTCGAACAGCCCCACCAGATACGCGGTCGCGAAGACGTGCGGCATGGCGCTGAACAAGGGGGACTCCGGAAAGACATGAGGCACGGTCTTCTGTTCCGGTACCAAATAACTCAATTCGAACGTTAGCCCTTGGCTCAGGGACGGCTTCATGAGGTTCCTCCGATCACTGCGAGGCGACGGTGGCCCAGCCGGCGGCGGGCATCGCGAACGAGAACATCTTACCGCCAGCGGAGACGATGGCGGTCTTGGCTGCGCCAGAGTTGTACAGCACAGTCACGATCTTGCCGTCGGGGTTCTTGAATGCCAGTGCGTCTCCGCCCGTCGTCGCAACCACCTTGGCCCCGGGCACCACGTATTGCGAGAGATGGCGGAAGACGTAGTAAGTCGGAGTCATGTTCAGCTTCTTGCCAGTCGTGTCGACCGTGAGGAGCGCGTTCTGCGGCCAGACGCGGGTCGTATCGTTGCCGATACCGATGGTATCGAGCACCATGTTCCAGGCGCTGTACGCGGTAACTCCCGCTTTGATCCAGAGCGTGAGGAGTTTCCAACTCTCTACGCCGTAGGCGAGGTCGTTGGGAGCCATCGTCGAGTTGAAGTTGGGGTAGTCGGACGGCTTCCAGGGGTAGTTGCCGCACTTGTGCTCGGTTTGCCACATCGGTAGCCCCGAGCCTTTCGCGCCGGCAATGGCGCCCGTGGATGACATGCCCCATTGCAGGCCGATCATCTTGATGAAACTCTTGGCGGTGGCGTCGGCCAGTACGGCGGTCACGATGGCAGGGTCTTTGTCCCCGTTCGACATCGTGCCGAGCATGATGTTGGTGGTGGGGCTGGCGGTTTTCATCGCTGGGCCTAGGAATTGGCCGACGAACTTCGTGAACGTCGCCGTGTCCCACAGGCAGGAAGGATAATTCTGTCCGAAGTTGGGCTCGTTCTGCGGGGCGACTGCTTCTATCTTGATCCCCTCGGCGCCGTACTGCTGTACGAATTTCACGAAGTACTGGGCATGCGCCGCCAAGGTGGCATCGTCGCTCTTCATGGTTCCCCCATCGAAGGGCGAGACCATGTTTCCGGCTTGGAATGGGCTATCCTTCATCCAGGTCGGCGGGGTCCAAGGGCTCGCCCAGAAATGGATGTTCGGCCTGATCGCCATCGCCGCCTTGACGTACGGGATGAGGTACACCTTGTCCTGCGCGATCGAGAAATTGGCCATCGTCGTATCGCCGGCCGTCTCGTCCAGAGTATAGCGGGCGATGGCGTAGTCACTGGCTCCCATCGGGATGCGCCCCAGGTTGAAGCGGGCGCCGTCGTCTCCGAAGAGCAGCTCGAGTGCTGCGTTTCGGTCTGCATCGCTCAGCATCATCAGGTACTTCCAGCCAAGCTCGTTGAAGGCACCGCCAAACCCCTCCCACGTCTGAGCTGCCGTGGTGTCGTTTACGGTCACGTCCGGCGTGCCAGTGGTGACCTCCGTTAGCTGCCCATCCGCCTTCCAGTAGGCGCCGGCCGCGGACGTCACTAATCTGGGTAGAGGCGCCCCGGTATTTCCCGAGCCACTTGCACCTGCTGATCCCGTCGCGCCGGCGGTGCCGGGGCCGCCGCCCGTTCCAACCGCACCTGCAGCGCCGTTGCTAGCGCCCGCGGTTCCGTTGCTAGCGCCCGCGGTTCCGTTGCTAGCGCCCGCGGTTCCGTTGCTAGCGCCCGCGGTTCCGTTGCTGGCGCCCGCGGTTCCGTTGCTGGCGCCCGCGGTTCCGCCTCCGGTACTCTTGACTTCCGAGGAGCACGCTGCGACCAGCAAGGCGAGCCAAACTCCGGAAATCGATACCCACGCTGTCTTCATTCCCACAGATGCCCGGCCAGGCCGAATGTGATCTCAATCCAAGCGAACACAGCAATTTCCAGGGACGCGACCTGTGCGCACTCACTGTCCGAGCGCGTCTCGGACCACGCTATCGTCAATTAGCGGAGCGAGCTCGGCCCGGCTGCGTGCGGTGCGGTTGTTGACCTTGGCGTGCCAAACCTCCTCCGCGACCAGTTGATCGAGCGCGTCGCTGACCAAGGTACCAGCATAGCGCTCGTATTTGAACGACTGTTCCAGTACGGCCTGGCTGACTCCGGTGGGGCCCGTCATCAGTGGATAGACGACGTTCGGATCGGTTCGGATCTGTTCGGAGGCAGTAATGAGGGAGCGGACGAAGCGAACGATCGTGCGTCGCTTCACCGGGTCCGCCAGGCTCTCGGCGGTGGCGTGAAGATCGAAGAGCTCTCGATACACTTCGTGCCCTTGATCGTCTTTTTGGAATTCGATTCGATCCGCGTCCGTGATCGCCGCGGCGTACTGCTGCATGTTGGGTTCCCAAAACGCAGCCGCTTGTCCCCCCGAATTCGCCGAGGGGGCGGAACCGGTCTTGACGTCGCTTTCGCTGAGGTTCACGAGCCCGAGCATCTGATGTAGGAAATAAGCGGACGACGTGCCGCTGCTATAGTCTACGGTCTTGCCCTTGAGGTCGGCGAGCGTGGTGATGCCCGCGGACTTCTTGGCCACAATCCGATACAGGCCTTCGCATACCGTAAAGATGATCCGCAAATTCCCGTGCTGAACCGAGGAACGCAGCGCCTGGGTCTCGGCGTTGGTGGCCACGAGGGGCGGGTTGTTGCCAAAGAGCGCGTCCACGCCGCCGCTCGTCACGGTGACCTTGGCTGGATAGATGCCACCCGCGGCCAGCCGCACTGGGGCGAGCTCCACCGCCGTCGTCAACCCAGCCAAGGCGATGTCCGGATAGGGCCCAGTATCCGCGCCCGCCTTGCCAGCGCCGCCTGGGTTCGTCGCTCCGCCGGCACCGCCCAGGTTGCTGGCACCGCCCAGGCTGGCACCGCCCAGGCTGCTGGCACCGCCCAGGCTGGCACCGCCCAGGCTGGCTCCGCCGTTAGAGTTGCTGCTGCCGGAGCTCCCAGCGATGCTGCTTGCTCCCCCGAGCGCCGCTCCGCCGCTGCCACTCGGCGCACCACCGCTGGGCAGTGCTCCACCCGACCCAGCGCTGGCTCCATTACTTCCGGTCCTGCCTCCCGCGCCACTGCTTTGCTGAGGACCGCTGCCGGCGTGGTCCGTGCCCGCGCTACCGCAGGCCGCTGCGCACGCGACTACCGCACAGCATGCGAAGCTCACCGTTCCCGGTGGGATCAACCCGCCAAACTTCGACTTCATCATCCGCTCGTGATTGGTGGTCGCGAGCCCAATCAGCGGCTCGCGCGCAGTGGCCCAGCTTGGGTTATGCCCATTTTGCCCGACTGGCAAGGATGGTCCCGAGCGGACCTCGCGCATTTCGTTAATTTCGAGTTTGCGTGAAAACACTGCACGTGGAAATTTCTTGGCCGATCGCGTTACGTCCGGAGGAAGCTCCGGAGTAACGCGAGTTTGCGTGGGGATGGCAAACTTGTCGCCCCCACCCCCCACTCATCTTGACTAATATGCGTTGCGCGCCGCGTCCTGAACTAAGATGACAATCGAGCTGCTGATCGAGGCGATCGTGCGCCAAACCACGATCTTGATCGCCCAGCTTGCCACGTCCGGGGGGACGCGGGCTCCGCTTTCGCAAGTGGCAAACCAAGTCTTCTTGGACTTGGTGAACGAGCTCAGCGCGGACATGTTTGGTCTCGGTCTACGCACGTACCAGCGTAAGATCCAGCGCTTCTTGGAGAGCTCCACGGACCGCGGGCGCTCGCTGTGGGTCGCAGTTCTCGACTTCGTGCAGCACGCAGAAAGCGTCACGCGCGCCGAAGTTCTGGTGCAGTTCGCGAGCGACGACGAAGGCCAGGTGCGCGGCGTTTTGCATGACCTGTGCGAGAGCGGTTTGATCACGGTCGCCGGCTCCGGCTCGCGGCTCAGTTACCGCGTCACGCCCGAGGACACACTGGCTCGGTTGCGACAAGCACATTCGAACGAAGGTCTCGACGAGCTATTGTGGGCGCTGATCTATCGTGAAGGGCCATGCACCTTCGCCGAGCTGCAGAAGACGCAGGTCGACGGCAACGAACTCGGTCCGGCGCTTGCGCGTCTATTGGAGGCAGGTCGAATCGAGCAGGCCACTCCGGAGGGTCCGTATACGGCGCGCACGTTGGTGCTACCGCTGGGCTCTTCCGTGGGCTGGGAGGCCGCCGTGTTCGACCATTTCAAAGCCGTCGTCAACACCGTGACTCATCGGCTGCGGCTCGACCGCAACCGTCCGGCCCTCGCCGACCGCGTGGGAGGGAGCACTTACACACTCGACGTCTGGCCGGGACATCCACACGCTGAGCAGGCGTTCGAGACTTTGCGATCGCTCCGCTCGCAGCTTGGCGCGCTACGGGACAAGGTTGAGCGCTACAACGCGGACCACCCACTGCCCGAGCGCCACACGCAGGTCTTGATGTACGTGGGGCAGTGTTCGATAGAGCGGGGTGAGGATGACGCGGATGAATCTTGAACGGATCCTTCGTCGGCTTCGGAGGGTGGCACCACTGCTGGTTGGCCTCTGGCTGATCTTCTCGTGCAGTACTCCAGAGTCGTCGCAAGAGGGGAGTGAGACCCACTTTCTGAAGGGCTGCGATGTGACGTGCGGCGACGGAATGCAATGCATCTGTGGTGTCTGCACGAAGGCCTGCACGCGGCAGACCGATTGCACCCATTTGTCAGGGCTCGCGAGCTGCGCGCCGCTGGGTCCCCGAGTCGCCGAGCAGCGTTGCGGCGATACGGAATTGGGCGCGATGTGTGACGCGCCCTGCTTGGCCGACTTCGATTGCTCGAAGCTGGCTGCCGATCGCATTTGTGACTCTGGCTATTGCCGCCAGCTCAACCGGCAATTCGAACCGCCCGTCTCGGCTTGCATGCCAGCGAGTTTCGCTGCCACGGACGTTCTGATCCTGGGTGACGTGCTGATCGAACTCAGCATCTTTGCGCCGCAGCTCGAGCAAGCGGCGGTGACGGCAGGTAGCCTCACTGCGGGCCAGCATTACAGGAATCAGGCCGCGGGCGGCAGCTCGCTTCTGGCGACGGGCCCGCTGAGCATCGACAGTGAGTACACCGCTGCCCGTGCGGATGGCCCCGCGCGCGTGATCATCATGGACGGCGGCGCGACCGACGTGCTGACGGGGCAATGCGTGGGCACGCTGACCGCCGATTGCCCAGCCGCGCATGCCGCGGTTACTGGGGCCGAGCAGTTGTTCGAGAGGTTCGCCAAAGACGGCGTGGAACACGTGGTCTACTTCTTCTATGGCGACCCCGTCGACAATCCCACGTTGAAGGACGGCCTAGATCTGATGCGCCCGCTACTCCGTAACGCGTGCGGTCGCAGTCCAGTTCCCTGTCACTGGCTGGACTTGCGTTCCCTCTTCGCTGGGCACCCTGAGTACGTAGGGACGCAGGGGCTCGTCTTCACGGACGCCGGCGCAACCGTGGCTGCGGCTGCGACCTACGCATTCATGCACCGGCAGTGCTTGGCAAACTGAATCGAAGCCTAGGTGAATAACTCGACGCGGTGACCGCCGTTGTTCGTCAGCGTGTCGAAGGTGATCGAGTCGCCTAGCGGAAGCACCTTGCACTCTCCATGCGCTCTGTTTTGCAAACACCGGCGACATCGGAGGTCGCCCGCTCAGGTCTGAAAATTCGAGTGTATGTGCAGAGCCGTTGGCTCGGCGCTGGCACACGTCCCGCCGGAGTCTAGGGAACCATCCTCAGGCGCGTTCGACCGCCCCCCTCGCCTGCCGGCTGTTGTAGTTCTGCGCGTCCGCGCGGGATGAGCTAGACAATGAAGTCGTACTCGCGCGACTGGTTCGGCCAACTGGGCCGTATGTTGGAGTGCCCCAACCACGGCAAGTGATTGTGGGACCTGGGACAAGGATCGATCCAATGAATAGACTACTCGATAGCACCACCGGTATTTGGCTGGCATTTTTCTTTGCGGCCTGCGGTTCGTCGTCCTCGAGCTCGCAAACGCCTGGGCAAGCCGGTTCGGGCGCCGGAGGTGGCGCGCACGCCGGCGCGGGCGCAGTTGGCGCGAGCGGAGCCGGCACGAGTACAGCCGGTGCGAGCGGAGCCGGCACGAGTACAGCCGGTGCGAGCGGAGCCGGAACGAGCACGGCCGGCGCGAGCGGGGCCGGCGTGGGGGCGAGCGGCGCGAGCGCTGCGGCAGGAAGTCCTGGCACGACTGCGGGGACTTCCGCAGGAGGCAACGGCGCGGCAGGCGTTGGTCAGGCGGGCGGCTCGTCTGCCGCGGGCGGTGGATCGGTCTCGTTGAACCTCCCTGACGTGGTGACTTCTGCCGATGGGGCCTTTTGGAAGACGGGGACGCTGACCCCGGCCAGCAGCGGAACAGCCGACGTGACCGCGGACGATACCTCACTCAAGCAGCGTTGGGACGGCTTCGGAGGCACGTTCAACGAAGCTGGCTGGGACGCTCTCTCGGTGCTCTCCGACAGCGACAGGGCCTTGGCGCTCAGCTACCTCTTTGACTCGGCAAACGGCGCGAACTTCGCCTATGGGCGGCTGCCCATAGGCGCCAGCGACTACGCCTTGGCTCGTTATACGCTGGACGACTCGGCGAACGACTACACCATGGCCAATTTTACGATTGCCCAAGACAAGAAGTTGTTGATTCCCTACATCAAGGCAGCGCTGGCGATCAAACCAGGCATCCATCTGTGGGCCAGCCCGTGGAGTCCGCCTGGCTGGATGAAGGACAACAACAGCATCGATGCCGGCAACATGAAAGATGACGACAAGGTCCTGACCGCGTTTGCGCTCTACCTCGAAAAGTTCGTGCAAGCGTACGCTGCCGAGGGGCTCAAGATCGAGGCGGTTCATCCACAGAACGAGCCCGGTTATACCAATCCCTATCCCAGCTGCGGGTGGACGGGAGCGCTGTACATCAAGTTCATCAGGGACTACTTGGGGCCGCTGTTCGCAAAGGACAACGTGCCCGCCGAGATCTGGTGCGGCACGATGTCCAATCAGACCGATGGTACCATCGCCACGAATCTGGCGAGCGACGCGAAGGCGATGTCTTACGTCAAGGGTTTCGGCTTGCAGTGGAACACGAAGGGATCCATCTCCTCTTTGAAGTCGAAAAACGTGCCCATCATGCAGACGGAGCACAAATGCGGAAACTATGACTTCGCGACCGATTACTGGTCGCAGAGCAGCTACAACGCCAGTAAGCCCCCGAATGACTACGCCTACGGTGTGGAAAGCTGGAAGAACATCAAGGACTGGATCGTGGCCGGCGTGAATTCGTACAGCGCGTGGAACATGGTGCTGGACACCCTCGGCACGAACTTGAATGCCTCGAAACCCTGGCACCAGGACGCCCTGCTCACCGTGGACCGATCCACGAAGAAGCTGACCGCGACCCCGGCCTACTACGTCTTCCGCCATCTCTCCTATTTCGTCGCCCCCAAGGCCACCGTCATCGGGACCACCGGCGGCGATGCGTTGGCGTTCAAGAACCCCGACGGCGCAATCGTGGTGGTGATGTACAACTCGGGCGCGGCCA
>Ga0302322_100005636_pt1 | contig 10995 bp, 8 predicted proteins | sample Fen_T0_2_FD_203757 | JGI IMG/M metagenome (GOLD analysis project Ga0302322, IMG submission 203757) | Peat permafrost microbial communities from Stordalen Mire near Abisko, Sweden - Fen_T0_2 | ecosystem: Environmental > Terrestrial > Soil > Wetlands > Permafrost | place: Sweden: Abisko... | reverse complement strand
GATCTCGTAGCCCATCGTGGAGTAGCCGTACTCCACCTGGTAGCTCAGCGGGTCTCGCGAGCGCCAGAGCTTGAGCAGGTCGCCGGGCAGCGAGCCCGCGGACGTGACGACGACGTCGCGCGGGTCCGTGGACCCCTCCACCGCGCCGATGACCTCGCCCTGCGTGAGCACGTCGCCGACGCTGAAGGCATAGACGCGGCTGACCTCCGCGTCCCACTCGCGGTTGAGCGCCGCGACGCGCTCGCGGTACGCGGGGTCTGTCGAGTAGTCCCCCACCGCCACGCCCAGCTCCTCGAGCGTCGCGCGGGCGTCGCCGACGAGCGGGATCGCCGCGTGCTTGTAGGCGTCGAACTCCGCGACGTTGATGTTGACGAACCGGACGCCCGGGTCCTGGAACGCGGTCTTGGACGCCGTCGGGAAGTCCGTGAACCGCGTCCCGATGCCGATCACCAGGTCCGCCTCGGGCGCGATGACGTTCGCGGCCAGCGTGCCGGACACGCCGGCGCCGCCAAGGCTCAAGGGATGGTCGTAGGGCATCGAGCCCTTGCCGGCGTGCGTCTCGGCGACCGGGATCCCGGTCTGCTCGGCGAACGCGCGCAGCGCCTCGGTCGCCTCCGAGTAGCGGACGCCGCCGCCGGCGAAGATCACGGGGCGCGTGGCCTCGCGGATCCAGGCGGCCGCGGTCGCCAGCGCCATGCGGTCGGGGCGGTTGCGCGGGATCGCCCAGACGCGCTTGCCGAACATCTCGACCGGGTAGTCGAAGGCGTAGGTCTGGATGTCCTGCGGCAGGCCGAGGAAGACGGCGCCGGTCTCGGCGGGCGAGGTGAGGATGCGCATCACCTCGGGCATGGCGGTGATGACCTGCTCGGGACGGTTGATGCGGTCCCAGTAGCGGACGACCGGGCGGAACGCGTCGTTCGCGCTCGTGTCCTGGCTGCCCTGCCACTCGAGCTGCTGGAGGACCGGCGACTGGACACGCTCGGCGAACGCGTCGCCCGCCATGAGCAGCACCGGCACGTGGTTGATCGTGGCCGAAGCCGCGCCCGTGACCATGTTGGTCGCCCCCGGGCCGATGGAGGTCAGGCACGCGAAGGCGCCCAGCCGGTTGCGCAGCTTCGCGTAGCCGACGGCCGCGTGGACCATCGCCTGCTCGTTGCGCGTGAGGTAGTACGGGAAGTCCGCCTCGGCCTGCTGGATCGCCTGGGCCACGCCGCCGATGTTGCCGTGCCCGAAGATGCCCCACAGGCCCGCGAAGAACCGGTGCTCGACCCCGTCGCGCTCGACGTGCTGGGCGGCGAGGTAGTTGATGATCGCCTGTCCCGTGGTGAGCCTGACCGATGCCACGCCGTGTCCTCCAGGTGTGCCGCTGGGTGGGTGGTGGATCGCTGGTGTCGTGCGGATCCGAGGTTGGTGCGCTAAGCCGAGCGGGCGGTCGCGAGCGCCAGCGAGAGCCGGCGGGCGACGTCGACCACGTGCGCCGCGGCCCCGGGCACGCGGTCGATGGTGAGCCGGACGCTGGGCGCGTCGATGCCGATGCAGCCGATCGCGGCGCCGTTGGGCCCGTAGACCGGCGCCGAGATGCAGCGGGTGTGGGTGTCGTTCTCCTCGTCGTCGAACGCGTAGCCCTGGTCCCGGATCGTGTCGAGGTGGGCGCGCAGGGCGTCCGGCGCCGTGATCGTCCGGGGCGTGCGGCCAGGCAGCGTGGCCGGGATGTCCGCGAGCCCCCACGTGAGGAGGCACTTGCCCGCAGAGGTGCAGTGGAGCGCGACGTGGCGCCCGCTGGTGGGCACGACGCGCAGGGGGTTGTCCGTCTCGACGTCGTCGATGACGAGCGCGCGCGCCCCGTCGGCGACCGCGGCGTGCGCGCACTCCCCCGTCAGGTCCACCAGCTGCTCCAGGAACGGTCGGGCCGCGCGACGGAGCCGCACCGTGCCGATGGCGAGGTTCGCGTCGCGGCGCATCGCGGGCCCCAGGACGTACCCGTGGCCGTCCGCGGGGGCCGCGTAGTCCGACGCGACGAGCGTGCCGACGAGGCGCAGCGCCGTGGTCTTGTGGACGTCCAGTTCCGCGGCGAGGGCGGCGAGCGGCACGCCGCGGCCGCGGCGCATCGGGTCCGCGTCGGCCTCCACGAGCGCGTCGAGGATGCGCAGGCCGCGCTCGAGCGACTGGACGGTGGTCATGCCGAGCAGCGTATGACGCACCACGCGGCTCGTCAAGGTGCGTTCTACGCAACAGAGCGACTCGCAGGATCGGCGGCGGCGGCCGGCCGCGTACCCTGCGCGCATGCCCATCGATGACGCGCACGGCCTTGGCTACGGGCTGGTTGACGACGATCCGAACGTCGAGGTGCTCCTCGCGGCGATGGGCGCCACGGCGGCGTGGGAGTCGACGCGCCGGCTGCGCGCATGGGAGCGCAACCGGCTGGGGCTCGGAAGCGGCCAACGACTGCTCGACGTGGGCTGCGGCCTCGGCGAGGCGGCGCTCGCCCTGGCCGAGGATCTCGGCGACGACGGCGAGGTCGTCGGCATCGACATCTCGGCGGAGATGGTGCGCGTCGCCCGGTCGAGGGCGGCGGGCGCGCCGTGTCGGGCGCGGTTCAGCGTCGGCGACGCCTGTTCGCTCGCCGAGCCCGACGGGTCCTTCGATGCCGTGCGGTCCGAACGGACCCTCCAGTGGCTCGCGGACCCGATCGCCGCCGTCGCCGAGATGGCGCGGGTGCTGCGCCGGGGTGGCCGGCTGTCGCTGATCGACACGGACTGGTCCACGTTCGCGATCGATGTCGGTGACGACGATCTTGCCGCGATGGTTCGCACCGCGATGAGCACCGAACGAGGCCGGCCCTCCCACGTCGGGCGCCGGCTCCGCGCGCTCGCCGGCGACGCCGGCCTGACGCCGGTCGCCGGGACGGAGGCCACGCAGGCCTGGACCGCGTGGGACCCTGACGTGACGCCGGCGCCCGACGGCTGCTTCTCGATGCGGAGCCTTGGCGATGACCTCGTTGCCGCCGGTCAGCTCGGGGCCGAGGAGCGGGACTCGTTCGTGACGAGGATCCACGAGGCGGCGCGCCTCGGCCGGTTCTCGATGCGGCTCACGATGTACGCCGTCGTGGCTTCGGCTCCGTATTGACGGCGACGAGCCCCCGGCGGATCGCTCCACCGGGGGCTCGGTTGCGCTGGTTGCGCGGGTGGCGCGGTTGGCGGAACTGGGACTACGCGGTGACCTCGTCGAGCCGGACGGGCCGGTTCTCGCGCCAGCTGCGGGTGCAGGCGACGGCGAGACGAAGCGTCTCGTAGGCGTCGTCCGGGCCCGGGCCGACCGGCTTGCCGGCGCCGAGGTTCTCGAAGAAGACCTCCAGCTCGCGGCGGTACGCCACCTCGAAGCGGTCCATGAAGTCGCCGTACAGGTCGCTCTCCGTGGCCACGTCGCGGTAGTGGGTGGCCGGTGTCTTGCGCTCGCCGTCCACGACAACCTTGCCGATCGCGCCCGCGACCTCGGCCCGGATGTCGTAGCCCCACTTGGAGTGCCGGGCTGTCTCGACCACGCCCAGGGCGCCGTTGCGGAACTTCATCATGATCACGGACGTGTCCCAGTCGTCCGCCTGCGCGAAGCGGTCGTCGAACAGGACCGAGGCCCAGGCGTGGACCTCCTCCACCTCGCCCACGAGGAAGCGCGCGACGTCGAGGTCGTGGACGGACATGTCGAGGAACGAGCCGCCGCAGGTGAGCAGGAACTCGAGCGGGGGCGGGTTGGTGTCGCGCGACAGCGCGCGGAACTGCTCGATGCGGCCCAGCTCGCCCGAGTCGATGAGCTCCTTGGCCCGCACGTAGCCCGGGTCGAAGCGGCGCATGAACCCGACCTGGACCGGGAGCCCGGTCTCCTTCCAGAGCGCGACGATCTTCGCGGTGTCGGCGAGCTCCTGGGCGATCGGCTTCTCGGTCCAGACGGCCTTGCCGGCCCGCAGTGCCGCCTCGATGTAGGTGGCGTGGGTCGTCGTCGGAGTATTGATGACGACGGCCTCGACGTCGGGGTCGTTGATCGCATCGAGCGGATCGGTCGTCGCGCGACGCGCGCCCGCGAGGACACGCCCGGCCTCGGCGACATCGGCGATCGGGTCCGCCACCACGATCACGTTCGCGTTCGGGATCGTCCCGAGGTTGCGCACGTGGACCCGGCCCATGCGGCCGGCGCCGAGCACGGCGACGCCGATCTTGCTCGGATCCTTCAAGACAAAGCCCGTCATCGAACGCTCCCTAGCGGGCCCGGAGGCCCCTCACTCCTGGTTCCAGACCTTGCGCACACGCTCCGCGACGCGCTCGGGCGTGAGCCCGTGGCGCTCCAGGAGCCAGGCGTTGGGGGCCGACTCGCCCCAGGTGTCCTCGATCCCGATCCTGATCACCGGTCGCGGGTCGTGGCTGGTGACGATCTCCGCCACGAGCCCGCCCAGGCCCCCGATCACGGTGTGCTCCTCCACCGTCACGACGATCGGCACGTTTGCCGCCGCGGCCGCGATGGCCGCCTCGTCCACGGGCTTGATGGACGGCACGTGCAGCACGCCCGCCGAGATCCCATCGGCACCGAGCAGCTCCGCCGCGGCCAGCGTCCGCGCCGTCTGCATGCCCGTCGAGACCAGCAGGACCTCCGTCCCCTCGCGGAGCAGGTAGACGCGCCGTGGCTCGAAGACGTAGTCCGGCCCGAAGACGTCCGGCCCGGCCTCGCGGCCGAGGCGGAGGTAGACCGGCCCTGGGGTCTGCGTCGCCCAGCGGGTCATCGCTGCGACCTCCGCGGCGTCGGCCGGCGCCAGGACGGTCATGCCGGGCATCGCGCGCATGATCGCGAGGTCGCTGACGTCCACGTGGGTCTTGCCCGCGAGCCCGGCCATCAGCCCCGTGTACGCCGCGCCGATCTTGACGTTGGCGTGCGTCTGGGCGACCGACATGCGGACCTGGTCCAGCGCCCGGTTCGTGAAGAAGATCCCGAACGAGCTGAGCCACGGGACGTACCCCGTGAAGGACAGCCCGGCGGCGGCGCCGACCATCCCCTGCTCCGCGATGCCCATCTCGAGGAACCGGTCGGGGTATGCGTCGGCGAATCTGTCGGCCTTCGTGGAGGTCGCGAGGTCCGCGTCCATCACGAGGATGTCGGGGTTGGTGGCCGCGAGCTCCACCAGCGTCTCGGCCCAGACGTCGCGCTGGGGCTTGCTCACGGCGCGTCCTCCCCGGCCAGCTCCGCGCGGGCGACGGCCGCTTCGTCGGCGGTGGCAGGTCGGGCGTGCCACTCGGAGCGGCCCTCCGTGAAGGAGATGCCGCGGCCCTTGATCGTGTGGGCCAGGATCGCCGTGGGCACCGTTCCGGCTCCGGCGGCCCTGGCGTCCTCGAGGGCCGCGAGGATCTGGCCGAAGTCGTGCCCATCGATCTCGAGCACGCGCCAGCCGAAGGCCTCGAAGGCCTTGCGCAGGTCGACGCCGGCCCACGGGTCGGCGCGGTTGCCGCGGTGCGCCTCACCGTCGTGCAGGGCCCAGCCGTACTGCTGCATGCCGTTCCAGTCGAGGATCGCCGTGAGGTTGCCGGCGGCGTAACGCGGCGCGACGTGGACGGTCTCCCACGCCTGTCCCTCCTGGAGCTCGCCGTCGCCGAGCATCACGAAGGTGTGGGCCGGGTTGCCGCGGCGCCGCAGGCCCATCGCGATCCCGAGCGCGACCGAGAAGCCCTGCCCCAGCGATCCCGTCGACGCGTCCAGCCCGGGCAGCGCGAGCATGTCCGGGTGGCCCTGGAGGCGGCTGCCGCCGCTGTCGAAGGTCAGCAGCTCCTCGACCGGGAAGTAGCCGCGCATCGCCATGACCGTGTACAGCGCGACGGAGCAGTGGCCCTTGGACAGGACGAACCGGTCGCGCTCCGGCCAGCCCGGCTCGTCCGGGCGGATCCGGAGGACACGGAAGTAGAGCGCCACGAGCAGGTCCATCGCGGACAGCGGGCCGCCCACGTGGCCGGCGCCGCTGTGCGCCACCGTCTCGATGACGTGGAGGCGCCCGCGCCGGGCGAGCGCCTCGAGATCCGCCCTGGGACCGGTGCCGGAACCCGGGGCCGGCATCGACGCGTCCGTCATCAGGCCGGCGTGAGGCTGCCGAGCAGCGCTTCCAGGTACTCCCGGTTGGCGCGCGCGACGTCCTTCGGATCGTCCGGCGTGGTGTCCTGCTCCAGGACGAACCAGCCGTCGTAGCCGCGGGCCAGGAGCGCCTCGACGCACTCGGGAACCTGGGCGATCCCCTCGCCGAGGGCCGGGAAGATGAACGACTTGAGGGCCCGCCCGAAGCTCCAGCCCCCGGCCTGCGCCTGGGCCAGGACCTCGCCCGACACGTCCTTGAGGTGAATGTGGCGCACCCGGTCCCCGTAGGTCCCGAGCATCTCCAGGCTGTTGCCGCCGCCGTAGGCGAGGTGCCCGATGTCCAGGCACCAGCCCACCTTCGCCGGGTCAGTCTCGTCCAGCAGGCGAGCCGTCTCGCCGGGCGTCTCCACGTACGTGCCAACGTGGTTGTGGAAGACGACGCTCATCCCCAGGGGCGCAAGGTTGTCCGCCAGGTCGTGGAGACCCTTGGCCAGGTTCCGCCACTGGTCGTCGGTGAGGCCATCAGCCTCCACCACGTGGCCCGCCTCGGCGCGCCGGCGGTCGTCGCCGCCCTCGGCCGCGATGAGGAGCTTGCCGCCCGTGGCGTGGAGCCGCCGCGCGATCTCCATGGCCTTGGCCATCTCCGCGTCGTAGCGGTCCGCGTCCCGGAAGCCCAGGCCGACGAAGGCCCCGACCATCTCCAGGCCGCGCTTGTCCAGCTCGGCCTTGAGCTCGGCGGGGTCCTCCGGCATGCCGGGGCCCCACTCCGTGGCGTCGTACCCGGCCTGGACGAACTCGTCCATCATCCGGCCATACGGCAGCCAGGCGCGATACTCGGGGACGTCCGGGTTGTTCCAGTTGACGGGCGCCGTCGCGATCCTCATCCGAGCTCCCTGGCGGCTGCGCGCCAGGTCCGCATCGCCGGCCGGCGAGGCTGGGTAAGCGCTTACATTCCGTCGCCGAACTGTAGTACGCTGACCGCCGGAATGCAAGCCCACCCCGACGCCGAGACGATGCCCGCCGTGGAACCGTCGGATCCCGCGGGCCCCGCGGAATCCGCCGACCCGACGGGAGGACGCGCCGATCCGGCGGAGGGACGCCGGCGCCGGCCGCGGTCCGGGCGCCCTGGGTCCCATCCGGCGACCATCGGGCAGGTGGCCACGCGGGCGGGCGTCTCCATCGCCACGGTCTCGCGGGTGCTCACCAATCGAAAGCCCGTCCGGCCGGAGACCCGCAGGCGCGTCCTCGAGGCGGCCGGCGAGCTGGACTACGTCCCGTCCGGGCCGGCGCGCGCCCTCGCGGGCAGCCCCACCGGCATGCTCGGCCTGCTCATGACCGATCTCACGCAGCCGTTCTACACGGAGCTGGCGCACGCGATCGAATCCGAGGCGCAGGCTCGCGGGTGCACCCTGATCCTTGCCAACGGCGCCGGCGACAGCGGGCGCGAGGCCGCCTACCTCGACCTCCTTGCCCAGCGTCGTGTCGACGGGATCCTCGTCGCCTCGCGCGGCGTCACCACCCGGCACATCGACTGGCTGCGCCGGGCGCCCGTCGAAGTGGTCCTCGTGACCTGCGAGGCGCCCGGCATCCCGCTGCCGGCGATCGTCGCGGACAGCCACGACGGCGCGGCCCTGGCGGCGGACCATGTGCTGGGCCTCGGGCATCGCCGCATCGGCGAGATCGTGGGCCCGGCGGCCAGCGCGTCATCGCCGGAGCGGCACGCGGGCGTCCTCGAGGCCCTGGCACGGGCCGGGATCCGGGAGCGTGACCTCGCGGTCGAGGCCTGCGACGGCGACGTGGCCGGGGGCCGCGTCGCGGCCGAGGCGCTCCTCGCGCGGTCGCCAAGCCCCACGGCGATCCTCTGCTACAACGACCTCGTGGCGGTCGGCGCGCTCCACGCGATCGCCGCCGCGGGTCTCTCCTGCCCGGGCGACGTCAGCGTCGTGGGCTTCGACGACATCCCCATCGCGTCGATGGTGAGCCCCGCCCTGACGACCGTAGCCCAGGCCGTCGGGGAGATGGCGCGCTGGTCCGTCGACCGGATCACGACGCAGATTGCCGCGAACCGCGGCGAGGGCGCCGTGGAGCCGCCGGAGGTCGTGCGCAAGTCGTGCCGGCTCGTGGTCCGCGGGAGCACGGCGGCGCCTCCGGCCTGACGGAGGCGCGGGCCCTACTCCGGCCCCGGGACGATCGTGCGTGCAACGACCCCCTTGACCCAGGACATCGGCGGCGGATGATCGGGGTCCCGTTGGAAGGACCACGCATGCGGATCGAACCGGACCTGGACCGGGCAGGACTGCTCGAGCTCCTGCGCGGGCGCTACCTGCTCGATGCGACGCGGCTGACGTTCGTCCCGTATGGCATCGACTCCTGGAGCTACGTCGCGGCTTGCCGCGATGGCAGCCAGGTCTTCGTCAAGCTCTCGCGACACGCGATACCGACCCCATCGGACGTCCCGCTCCTGGTCGCGCTCGCCGCCAGGCAGGTCGCCGTTCCCTGTCCCGTCGCGGATCGAGAGGGCGGCTTCCTCAACGCTGTTGATGGCTACGAGGTCCTGGTCCTGGAGTACCTCGAAGGCCGCAGCCTTGAAGCCGAGACGGCATGGCCCGATGACCTCTACGCCCAGGTGGCCGAGACGGTGGCTGCGGTCCACGCCAGCACGAATGCCGTCCGACACCTGGTCGAGCGCCGGGAGCGATACGACCTCCCCTTCCTCCCACGCTTCGCCGGGACGCTGACAGCGATCGAGGATCGCGCCGGCCTCCCCGTGGGCGACGATCGGACAATCGCCACGCTGCGCGAGATGGTGCATCCGCGGGCCCAAGCGTTGCGGATGGCGATCGCTCGCCTCGAGGCCCTCCGTGACCGCGCCAGGGTTCGCGACCCGGGACAGGTTCTCTGCCACACGGACATCTGGGGCTCGAATCTGCTGCGCTCTGAGGATGGGACGCTGCATCTGCTCGACTGGAACGGCGCGCTCCTCGGCCCACCGGAGCACGACCTGTTCATGTTCGCTGGCACGGAGTTCTTCCCGGCGGCGCGGTTCGGGTGGTTCCTCGATCGGTATGAGGCGGCCTTCCGTCGCGTGCACCTGGATGCCGAGACGTTCGGCTACTACTTCTACCGACGCACGCTCGAGGACCTGGCCTGGTTCATCGACGCGATCGCCGAGCGCCGGATGGAGGCGATGGGCCCCGACGCGATGCTCCAGATCATTGACGGCAATCTCGCCGAGCTGCCACGGCTCGAGGGTCGGATCAGCCAGGTGTCCCGCGTCCTCGCCAAGGCTCGCCGGCCATCGGCTTGAGCGGTCGTCGTTGCGGGCGCCGTCCCACGGCCGGGAGAACCCCGCGGCGCCGCGGAGCCATTGACGGATCCCGGGCCTCCGGGAGCCCGCCTGGGCAAGCACGGACGAGGACCGCCGGGCGTCGGCGGCGATGACCGCCCGGCCGCGTGGAGCGTCGTTCCGAGCTACAGGAGCTCGGACCGCTGCCGGGTCACGTTGACCTCGTACTTCTCACGCGCGGTGTTGACGAGCCCGGAACCCGACACGGCCGCGACCGGAACGTCCCACCACGTGTCGTAGCCGGGGGCCCGCTTGTCGGGGCTCACCGCCACGTGGATGACCGTCACGCCGTCGTGGGCCCGCGCCGCGGCGATCGCCGCGCGGATCTCGTCCTCGGTCCGGGCGAAGATGCCGAGGGCGCCCATGGCCTCCGCGTGCTTCGCGAAGTCGACCGGGATGAAGCCGCCCGACAGCCGACCGGTGCCGGTCTCGCGGAACCGGAGCTCGTTGCCGAACTGGGGCACGCCCACGTTCCAGGCGAGGTCCTTGATGCACTGGTAGCCGTGGTTGTCGAACACCACGATGGTCATCTTGAGGCCCTCGCCGACCGCGGTGACGATCTCCGAGTTGAGCATCAGGTAGGTGCCGTCACCGATGGCGACCACGACCTCACGCTCGGGCTCGGCCATCCTGACGCCGATGCCGGCCGGGATCTCGTAGCCCATGCAGGAGTAGCCGTACTCCACGTGGTAGGCCTTGGAGTCCTCGGGCCGCCACAGCTTGAGCAGGTCGCCAGGGAGCGAACCCGCCGCGCAGATGATCGTGGCGTGGCCGCCGATGGCGTCGTTGAGGATGCCGATGACCTCGGGCTGGGCCAGGTCTCCCGGCTCGCCATTGGGCGCGCGATGCTGGGAGACGACCTGGTCCCACTCGGCCTTGAGGGCTGCAACCTGCGCGCGGTACGCCTCGCCGCTCCCCTCGACGCCCGCGGCGGCGAGCCCGGCGGCGATGGCCGTCAGGGCCTCGCGCGCATCCGCGATCACCGGCACGGAGCGCATCTTGGAGGCGTCGAAGCCGTTGATGTTGATCCCGACGAAGGTGACGTCCGGGTCCTGGAACGCGCTCCGGGACGCGGTGACGAAGTCCCCCATCCGGGTGCCGACCCCGATGACGAGGTCCGCCTCCTTCGCCAGCCGGTTGGCCGCGAGGCCGCCCGCGGAGCCGATCGGGCCGACGTTCCACGGGTGGTTCCAGGGCAGGACGCCCTTGCCGGCCTGCGATTCGCTGACCGGGATGCCGTACGTCGTGGCCAGCGCGTCGAGGGCCGCCTCGGCCCCCGCGTAGATCGCGCCACCGCCGGCGACGATGAGCGGGCGCCTTGCCGCCCTGATGCGCGCGACCACCTCGTCCACGACCTCGGGCTCGGGCCGCGGCCGGCGGACGCGCCAGACCCGCTTCTCGAAGAACCGCTCCGGCCAGTCGTAGACCTCGGCCTGGACGTCCTCGGGCAGGGAGACCGTCACGGCGCCGGTCTCGGCCGGGTCAGTGAGGACGCGGAATGCCTCGGGGAGGCTGGACAGGAGCTGCTCCGGACGGGAGATGCGGTC
>Ga0302322_100005634_pt1 | contig 10998 bp, 8 predicted proteins | sample Fen_T0_2_FD_203757 | JGI IMG/M metagenome (GOLD analysis project Ga0302322, IMG submission 203757) | Peat permafrost microbial communities from Stordalen Mire near Abisko, Sweden - Fen_T0_2 | ecosystem: Environmental > Terrestrial > Soil > Wetlands > Permafrost | place: Sweden: Abisko... | reverse complement strand
CAACCAGCAATGCAGGTACGTATACAGTCACTGTTACGAACTCTGCTGGTTTCGTCACAAGCAGCGGCGCAACCTTAACGGTCAATGTCGCTCCATCCTTCACCACGCAACCATTGAGCCAGACAGTGACGACGGGCGGATCAGTCACCTTTACGGCCGCAGCCAGCGGGACACCGACGCCGACATACCAATGGAAGAAAGCCGGCGTGGCTATTTCCGGAGCAACCAGCGCGTCCTACACCATTGCCAGCACCGTCGCCGGTGACGCCGGGTCATACACGGTGGTGGCGACGAACTCTGTCAGTGCCGTCACCAGCAGCGGCGCAACGTTAACAGTCAATGTCGCTCCGGCCTTCACCACGCAGCCATTGAGCCAGACGGTGACGGCGGGCGGATCAGTCACGTTTACCGCTGCGGCCAGCGGGACCCCGACGCCGACATACCAATGGAAAAAAGCCGGCGTGGCTATTTCCGGAGCAACCAGCGCGTCCTACACCATTGCCAGCACCGCCGCCGGTAACGCCGGATCATACACGGTGGTGGCGACGAACTCCGTCAGTGCGGTCACAAGCAACACGGCTGTCTTAACGGTAACAATTGTCGCTCCCACGAACGCGGTCATCGTGATCACCATCGATTAAGTCAGCTTCATTTTACCAGGCCGTGCGGAAAGCGACGAATCATAAAATCGCCATCGTGCGCTAGAGTATATTAAATAATACTATAGCCACAGGCGGCGAACCAATGGGCGGCGTCCTGGGCGTTGACCCGTTGCAAGGCGTGGGCAATGGCGCGTGGTAGTTCCTCAGCGGTGCGGGCCTCGGCGGCCCGCAGGAGAGATTTGATTTTACGCCACATCATCTCAATGGGATTGAGGTCCGGGGAGTAGGCCGGCAGGAAGCGCGCGGTGGCGCCCGCGGCCGCGATCAATGCGATGGTCTGCTCGTTTTTATGCGGACTGAGGTTGTCCATGATCACGATGTCGCCCGGGCGCAGGCTCGGGCAGAGGATTTCACGCACGTAGGCTTGGAAGACCGCGGTGTCGGTGGCGCCCTCGATGGTCATGCAGGCGGTGCTGCCATCGAGTCGGACGGAACTGATCATCGTCGTGGTGCGCCAATGCCCATGCGGTGCCTTGGCCAACAGGCGTCGGCCCCGGGGGAGCGCGACCCCGCAGGCGGGTCAGGTTTGTTTTCGCCGCTGACTCGTCGAGGAAGACCAGCCGGACCGGATCGAGCCCGCCTTGGTGGCGCCGCCAGTGCCGGCGGGCGCGGACGAGGTCCGGCCGGTCCTGCTCGGCTGCGCGGAGAGTCTTTCTTTAAAAGTCAGACCCATGTCGGCCAGAACATAATGAATGGCTGGCAGCGTACAGGTCAGCCCGGTGGCCGACCGCAGTTCCGCCAAAGTCAGATCCGGCTTTGCCTTCAGGTGCCGGCGCAACTGTTTGCGGTGAGCGGAGAGGATGCACGGCTTGCGCCCGGCCCGATGGTGCTGGGGCCGGATATCGCCGAGCCGTCGGCGCTGCTGGATCAGCTTCTTGACCATGCCGAGCGAAACCCGAAAGCGCCCGGCCACCATCTCCCTCGTGGTGTCTCCGGCGTCATAAGCGGCAAGAATCCGTTCCCGTAGGTCCAACGACAGCGTTTTCATGCCTCCACTCTGATCTGTTCCGGGACACACCAGAAAAAACGGCTACACTATTATTTAATATGCTCTAAATGGAAAAGAATGGAAAAGGGGTCAAAGAATGGAAAAGGGGTCAGGTCATGGGGCTTGGGGATGGTAATTGTTTTGTTCCTTCAATCTGAATCAGCGGCACAGCTCGCGCCAGCGAAGCTGTCACGAGCCCTGCTTCCTCCCTCTACTTCGTTCCGGTCCGGTGGGAACGATCTGACGGGGTCAGGCTTTGGGGCGTTGGATCCCAAAAGGGGTTTGGTTGGAGATATTATAATCTGCTTGGTTTGCGGCGTTCTCCGATACTGCAACAGCCCACGACGCGCGCCAGCAAGCCCGCTCTGTTCTTTCGTTCAGCGTCCGAGTTTCCGGTAGTCGATTACCGTATGGCTGATTGAGCCGGACTCGACGCATTTTAGATCGGAGAGCGGCTCGGGCGGGGAAACGTCCTCGCCAGCGGTCCAAATAAGGCGATGCGTTCCATCGTCATTCGCGGGCGAGAAAAGTCCCGGCACAAAGTAGAGCGCGGGTACCGTGCTTCGGACCGCGGTATCGGGCTGGCAGGGATACGGGAAATTGACGTTGTGGATCGTGAAGCTGCGGGGCGGCGTGGGCGGCAACAATTCTCCGACCAGGCGTGCGGCGTGGGTGGCCGAGGTCTTTAGCGTCGCGAGCAGCTCCGCATCCGGTTGGCCGCCGTGATCCTTTAGGTGATAATAGACCTCCTCGGGAATGTCTTGCGACAAGGCCATGGCTGGCAGGCCGTGCAGCGCGCCTTCCCACGCGCCGGCAACGGTGCCGCTGGCGAGAATGAAGCCCAGCGAGCAGTTGAAGCCGGCATTGATGCCGCTAACGACTCCGTCAACTTTGATGGGCAGCAAATGTGCGATGCCAATGTTCACGCAATCGCAGGGCGTGCCATCGACGGTCCAAGTCGGGCAACCGAACCCGTGGTCGCACACCGTAGACTTCACCGGCCGGCTGCGGGTCTTTGACGCGCTGGTCCAGCTTTGTTCCTTCAGCGGAGCGACCACATAGAGCTCGTGTCCCGCGGTTTTTAACGCGGCTACGAGTTCGTGGAGAAAGGGGGAGGAGATGCCGTCGTCGTTGGTGACCAGTAGTCGCATAGATGGGAGGTAGAAGGCAGCGACATAAATTTCTTATGGTGAAAGCGTCGAGAGCAGATCGCGGGGTGTCAAAACGTGCGTAGCGCTCGCCAAGATGCGCCGAGTCCCTGCGCCCGGGATGCCTTATCGTGAAACCCTAACAGGCGCGGGCCTCAGGCAGGGGCGGGCAACCAGCCTCGGCTTGAGCAAACCAGCGCCAACCGGAGTTTATCTATGATCAAGCCTGTCATTTTCAACAACACGGTCCTTCGTGATGGCCACCAGTCGCTGGCGGCCACCCGGATGACCACGCCCCAAATGCTGCCGGTCGCCGGCCAGCTGGACGACCTCGGTTTCGGTGCTTTGGAAACCTGGGGCGGGGCCACCATCGATTCATGCCTTCGCTTCCTGAAGGAGAATCCGTTCAACCGGCTCGACCAGCTCAAGGCCGCCGCTCCGCGCACGCCGCACATGATGCTGCTGCGCGGCCAGAACATCGTGCAATACACGAGCTTTCCCGACGATGTCGTTGAGGCGTTCGTGCGCTGCTCAGCCAAGCACGGCATGGATATCTTCCGCATTTTCGATGCGCTGAATGATGCGCGCAATCTCAGGACCGCCGTTCGCACGGTGAAGGCCGAGGGCAAGCACGCGCAAGGCGCCATCTGCTACACGACCAGTCCGGTGCACACGCCCGAAAAGCTGGCGGCGTTCGCCGACGAACTCGCCGAATTGGGCTGCGACTCGATTTGCATCAAGGATATGGCGGGGCTGATCACGCCGAAGGTCGCCTACGATCTCGTGAAGGCGATCAAGCAGCGGCACAATCTCCCGGTCATCGTCCACAGCCACGATACGGCCGGCTTCGCACTCGCTTCCTATCTGGCGTCCATTGAGGCCGGCGCTGATGCGGTCGATACGTCCATCGTGCCTTTCGCCAACGGCACCGGCCAACCCGACACCGTGCGCATGCTGGCCGCCATGGCCGGCAATCCGCGCGTGCCACAGTACGATACCAAGGTGCTGCTGGAGCTGCGCAAATATTTCGAAGGCGTGGCCAAGGATCTTACCAAATTCATGAGCCCGGCCAATGACCGCGTCGACAGCGATACGCTCGTCTATCAAGTGCCCGGCGGGATGCTCAGCAATTTCCGCACGCAACTGGTCGAGATGAAGATGGAATCGCGGTTCAACGAAGTGATGGCCGAAGTGCCGCTGGTGCGCGAAGCGCTCGGTTGGATTCCACTCGTCACGCCGACCTCCCAAATCGTCGGTACCCAAGCGATGCTCAACGTAAAGTTCGGTCGCTGGAAAAATCTGGCCCAAGCCACGATCGACATCGCGCTCGGAAAGTTCGGCCGCCCGCCCGGCGTCATCAACGCCGAACTGCAGGCGCTCGCACTCAAGCAATCGGGTCAGGCACTGGTCACCGGTCGTCCCGCGGACTTGCTGACGCCGCGCATGGCCAAGCTACGCGAGGAACTTGCCGCCAAAGGCCTGCCGGTCTCCGACGAGGACGCCGTGCTCTTCGCGATGTTCCCGCGCGAAACCGAGGCATACTACAAGCCCGCAGCCGCTCCTGCTGCAGCCGTGCCGGCGCCGACTCCGGTGATTGCCCAGGTCGCAGTCACGAATGTCCCTGCCGCTCCAGCAGCCGCGGTCCCGGCCTCAACCGGTCCCGTTGCGCGATATGCGCTCACGGTGAATACCCGCCGTTACCTGACCACCGTCGAAGAACTCAACTGATCCGCCATGAGCACCAGTAAAACTCCCGCCCTCTTCGCCGATTTTCCGGCCGCCACCGACGCCGACTGGCGCAAAGCCGCCGAAGAAGGCCTCGCCGGCGCATCTTTCGAGAAGAAACTGATCACCCGCACGCCGGAAGGAATTGATCTTCAACCGATCTATTCGCGCGCAGATGGCGAAAAATTGTCGCTGCCCGAGGCTTGGCCCGGTCTCGCGCCTTATGTGCGGGGAATCGACCCGCTCGGCAGTCGCGTCTCCGGTTGGTATATCTGCCAGGAACCCGGCAGCCGGAATCTTGAACAATTCAATGCGGCGCTGCAGCACGATCTGCTTTGCGGACAGAATGCCGTGAGCCTGCCGCTCGACACCGCGACACGCCTTGGTCTGGATTCCGAGACGGCCAAGCCCGCCGAGGTGGCGGATCGCGGGCTCTCCATCGCCTCGTTGGAGGATATCGAAGCCGCCCTTCAGGGCGTCGATCTGGCGGCCGTGCCGCTGTTCGTTTCCGCTGGCATCGCGGCTTTGCCCGTGACCGCCCTTCTCGCTGCCTGGCTATCGAAGCAAGGGCGGTCTGTCGTTGGCTTGAATGGCGCGATATTGTCCGATCCTTTTTCCGAATGGGTGCGACGGGGCCAGTTGCCGGTTAGTATGAGCAAGGCTTGCGACGACATGGCGCTGCTCACGCAGTGGGCGACAAAAGACAAATTGAAGCTGCGCACCATTGGGGTCGATGCCGCCCTCTGGGCCGAGGCCGGAGCGAATGCCGTCCAAGAGCTCGCGTTCGGATTGGCCACAGGCGTCGACTATTTGCGGGCGATGCACGAGCGGAAGATTTCCGCCGACGACGCGGGATCGCGTTTCATCTTCAGCTACGCGCTCGGCTCGAACTTTTTCATGGAGATCGCCAAGCTACGCGCCGCCCGCTTGCTCTGGGCCCGCACGATTGAGGTGGCAGGCGGTGGCGCCGAGGCGCAACGACTCGTCTGTCACGGGCGCACCACGCAGTGGAATAAGACGGTGCTCGATCCGCATGTGAATCTGCTCAGGACGACAACCGAGGCCTACGCGGGCGTGGTGGGCGGTTGCACCGGGCTGCAGGTTGGCGCGTTCGACGAATGTCTCCGCACTCCGGATGATTTTTCCCAACGGCTCGCGCGGAACATTCAGATCATTTTGGCCGAGGAGTGTCAGCTCGGTCGCGTGGTCGATCCCGCTGGCGGCTCGTGGTACGTCGAGACGCTCACCCGCCAGCTCGCTGAAAAAGCTTGGGCGCTTTTTCAGGAAATCGCGCGCAAGGGCGGCATGGCCGCCGCGATTCGCGAGGGCTTTCCGCAATCGCTCGTCGAGAAAACGGCGAATGAGCGCGTCACCGCCGTGGAGTCACGCCGGGATGGAATCATCGGCACGAACCTGCATCCCAATCTCCGGGAGAAAATCGCGGCCATTGTTCCGTCGTCTGCACGGAAGACCGACGCTCGTCCGCAGCCCAGCGCTGCGGTGCGTGCGGCACTGTCCAAGCTGGTGTCATGCGATCGGGGCGTTCTGCCGCGCGAAATTCAGGTGGCATTTGGCCACGGTGCCACGATCGGATCAGTGACCGCTGCGCTCGCCTCCGCTGGTGACACGGCGCCGGCCGTAAAGCCGGTGATTTCGCGTCGTCGGGCCGAACCTTTCGAGGCCTTGCGTCGTCGCTCCGAGGCGTTTCTCGCCCGAACGGGCGCACGCCCGAAAGTATTCCTCGCCACGATGGGTCCGCGCAAACAGCACGCGGCCCGGGCGGATTTCTCGTCCGGGTTTTTCGCGGCGGGAGGATTTGAGATGATTCCAAACAAAGGTTTCGAAACTGCCGAGGCTGCCGCCGGGGTGGCCATCGCATCCGGTGCACCGATCGTGGTTCTTTGCTCGACCGACGAAACCTATCCTGCGCTCGTGCCGCCCTTCGCCCAGATGCTGAAGGCTGCCGCCAAGCCGCCTCTGATTGTTCTCGCGGGCCTGCCCGCTACACCGGAACTGCAACAACAGTTCAAAGCCGCCGGCGTGGACGAGTTCATCCACTTGCGCGCCAACTGCGCGAAACTGCTCGGCAATCTTCAAGATAAGCTCGGTCTCTAACCGGAATCTCCGTCCCATGAATTTCCCCGATTACACAAATCTTCCTCTCAATGTCCCGGCCTCGCCGAAGCCTGGGACCGAAGCCGACTGGCTGGCTGCAGCCCGCGCGCTCGAAGGCGGTCCGGACGCCTTGGGCGACTGGCAGACGATCGAGCAGATCCCGGTCAAGCCCGTGTACGGCCCGGCCGACCTGCGCGATGTGGAGCATCTCGACTACACTGCCGGAATTGCGCCGTACTTGCGCGGACCTTACGCGACGATGTACGTCCTCAAGCCATGGACGATCCGGCAATACGCGGGTTTCTCCACCGCCACCGAGTCCAACGCCTTCTACAAGCGCAATCTCGCTGCCGGCCAGATGGGACTCTCCGTTGCGTTCGATCTCGCGACGCATCGCGGGTATGACAGCGATCATCCGCGCGTCGTCGGTGACGTCGGCAAGGCAGGCGTGGCCGTGGACTCGGTCCTCGACATGCAGGCGCTTTTCGCCGGAATCCCGCTCGACCGTATCAGTGTTTCAATGACGATGAACGGTGCGGTGCTGCCCGTGCTGGCGTTCTACGTGGTGGCCGCGCTCGAGCAGGGCGCGAAACTTGATAACCTCGCCGGCACGATTCAGAACGACATCCTGAAAGAGTATATGGTGCGGAACACTTACATTTATCCGCCCAGCCCCTCGATTAAGATCATCGCCGATATTTTCGAGTACACCTCGAAGAACATGCCGAAGTTCAATTCGATTTCGATCTCCGGCTACCACATGCAAGAAGCCGGAGCGACGGCTGACCTCGAACTCGCCTACACACTCGCCGACGGTCTCGAGTATCTGCGCACGGGCTTGAAGGCTGGCATCGACATCGATGCTTTCGCACCGCGCCTCTCGTTCTTTTGGGCGCAGGGAAAAAACCTGTTCATGGAGGTCGCGAAGATGCGCGCGGGACGGTTGCTCTGGTCCAAGCTCGTCAAACAATTCAACCCGAAGAACCCCAAATCAATGGCTCTGCGCACGCACTCGCAGACTTCGGGTTGGTCCCTCACGGAGCAAGATCCATACAACAACGTTGCTCGCACTTGCATCGAAGCCATGGCGGCGACGCTCGGCCATACGCAGAGCCTGCATACGAACTCACTCGACGAGGCCATCGCATTGCCGACGGATTTCTCCGCCCGCATTGCGCGCAATACGCAGCTCTTCCTGCAAGCTGAGACCGGGATCTGCAATGTGGTCGATCCGTGGGGTGGCAGTTATTATGTCGAGCGTCTCACTCACGAACTCGTGCAAAAAGCCTGGGCGCACATTGAGGAAGTCGAGAAACTTGGCGGCATGGCCAAGGCCATTGAAACCGGTTTGCCGAAGCTGCGGATCGAGGAAGCGGCAGCGCGCCGTCAGGCCATGATTGATTCCGGGCAGGAGACGATTGTCGGCGTCAACAAATACAAATTGGAGAAGGAGGCACCGATGGAAATTCTCGAGGTGGATAATTCCGCGGTACGCCTGGCCCAGATCAAACAACTGCAGGAACTCAAGGCTGCGCGCGACAATGTTGCGGTCAAGCGTTGCCTGGAAGCGCTCACCGCGTCCGCGCGCAGCGGCGAAGGAAACCTGCTCGCGCTCAGCATCGATGCGGCGCGGGCGCGGGCCACGCTCGGAGAAATCTCCGATGCATTGGAGGCCGTCTACGGCCGCTATAAAGCCCAGATCCGGACGGTGGCGGGCGTTTACAACCGCACTTATTCCACCGGGCAATCCGAGGTGGGCCGCGTGCGCGGATTGACCGATGCGTTTGCCGAGCGTGAAGGCCGTCGTCCCCGCATCCTCATTGCGAAGCTCGGACAGGACGGACACGACCGCGGCGCCAAGGTCGTTGCCACGGCGATGGCCGATATGGGCTTCGATGTGGACATCGGGCCTCTATTCCAAACTCCGGCCGAGGCCGCGCGCGATGCCGTGGAAAACGACGTGCATATCGTCGCCATGAGCTCACTCGCCGCCGGGCACAAAACGCTGTTGCCGCAACTCGTGGATGAACTCAAGAGTCACGGGCGCGAAGACATTCTCGTCGTAGTTGGAGGCGTTATTCCGGCCCAGGACTACGCTTTCCTCTATGAACACGGTGCCGCCGCGGTCTTCGGTCCCGGCACGCCCATTCCCCAGTCAGCCTCAATCCTGCTCGAGAAATTGGGTGTGCCGCAGGGGAAAGCTGTGAGTTGAATGACGCTCACGGTGCGGCCTTCATTCGATGAAGCCTCCTTCCACACGTCCCGAATGGGTGCCCGACAACGCTGGCGTCGAGTTCACGACGACGGTTGTTCCGGGCACTCCGGTCCTCGCTCCTGATCGGCGCCCCGTCAAACGGCGGAAGCCCGACGATACGGAAGCGCTGGCAGTGGCTATTCGCACGGGGGATCGGGGAGCGCTCGCGCGCGGCATCACGCTGATTGAAAGCCGGGCTACGGCGCATCGCGCGGCGGCGGACATTTTGCTCAATCTGCTGACTCCGTTGGCGGGCGGCGCAATGCGCGTGGGCATCACTGGCGCGCCCGGTGCAGGTAAGAGCACGTTCATCGATGCGTTGGGAGCGCAACTTTGCGAAGAGGGCCACCACGTGGCGGTATTGTCCGTCGATCCGAGCAGCCCGGTCACACACGGCAGTATTTTGGGCGATAAGACCCGGATGGAAAATCTCTCGCGTAAGCAGAACGCTTTCATTCGTCCTTCACCGAGCGGAGGGGAATTGGGTGGCGTGGCGCGTCGCACACGGGAATCGATCGTCCTGTGTGAGGCCGCGGGTTTCGACATAGTCTTGGTGGAGACAGTCGGCGTCGGGCAGAGTGAAGTATTGGTGCGCGGCATGGTGGATTGTTTCCTGGTCCTGTTGCTGGCCGGTGCCGGCGACGAACTCCAAGGCATCAAGAAGGGGATTCTCGAACTCGCGGACATTCTGGCGGTGAACAAAGCTGACGGAGAAAACCGCAAGCGGGCCGAAGCAGCGCGTCGGGAATTCAGCCGGGCGATGCACTACCTCGCCGCGCCCGAAGACGCCTGGCAACCCCAGGTGCTGGCCTGTTCGGCAGAAACGGGTGAAGGGATCGGCGAGGTTTGGACGACGGTCCTGAAGTTTTTCGAAAAAAGCCACCAGGCCGGAACGTTCGCGGCGCGGCGGCAGGAGCAAGCCATGGCGTGGCTCGATGCCTTGGTTGGGGAGGGATTGCGCGAGGCGTATGCGTCGAAACGGGGGACGGCAGCGCTGCGCAATGAACTGGAAATGCAGGTCGGGGCCGGGCTTGTGCCGGCACCGGTGGCGGCGCGGCGGTTGCTCGCGGCTGCGGGCTTTGCCCGGGAGTAATTCACGCAAGAAAGCGCATAGTTTGCCAAGATCTGACCAGTCGCGAGCCATTGTCGGGCTTATACTGAGCAGACACAGAATTAGATAAAACTTATGATAACCTGCATTGATCATCTGGGAATCGCGGTTCGCTCGATCGACGAAGCCGTGCCAATTTATGAGAAGGCCCTGGGGCTGCGTTGCCTCGGCCGCGAGGAAGTGGCGTCGCAACGCGTCCGCACGGCATTCTTCGATGCCGGTGGCGTGCATCTCGAATTGCTTGAGCCAACCTCCCCGGACAGCCCGATCGCCAAATTTCTCGCTGAAAAGGGCGAAGGCATTCACCACATCGCCTTCCGCAGCGACGACATCACGGGCCAGCTTAAGCAGGCGGCTGATGCCGGCCTGCGACTGATCCATGAGCAGCCGTTCGAAGGAGCGGCCGGCAAACTGGTCGCTTTTCTTCATCCAAAATCTACGCGCGGAGTCCTTACGGAATTCTGCGCTCTCAAGCCCGGCGCCACTAGCGCCCACTAAGCCGAAGGGAATTCACTACCATGGCCATCGCCCCCATTCATCTCGAAAAACTTGCCGAACGGCGCCGCATCGCGCTCGCCGCCGGCGGGAAAGACAAACTAGCGGCCCGCAAAGCGAAGGGTATCATGAGCGCCCGCGAGCGGCTGCTCGCCTTTTTTGACCCCAAGACATTCACGGAATGGGGCATGCATACCGACCATGATTGCCATGACTTCGGCTTGGAGGACAAAACGTTTCCAGGTGACGGTGTCGTCACTGGCATCGGTTACGTCGCCGGTCGCCCGGTCGCGGCGTTCAGCCAGGATTTCACCGTCTGCGGTGGATCGCTCGGCCGCATTCATTCCAAGAAAATCTGTGACCTGATGGATTACGCAATGAAGGCCGGTATGCCGATTCTCGGCATCAACGACTCCGGCGGTGCGCGCATCCAGGAAGGCGACGATTCGTTGAGCGGATACGGGCAGGTATTTTTCCGCAATGTGCTGGCCTCCGGTCTC
>Ga0302322_100005633_pt1 | contig 10998 bp, 10 predicted proteins | sample Fen_T0_2_FD_203757 | JGI IMG/M metagenome (GOLD analysis project Ga0302322, IMG submission 203757) | Peat permafrost microbial communities from Stordalen Mire near Abisko, Sweden - Fen_T0_2 | ecosystem: Environmental > Terrestrial > Soil > Wetlands > Permafrost | place: Sweden: Abisko... | reverse complement strand
TGAGTGCGTTATGTTTCAATCCGCGTCCCGCTCGTGTGAGCGGGACGATAAATGGCGCTATCGCCTAGACACAACGGTCTCTCGTTTCAATCCGCGTCCCGCTCGTGTGAGCGGGACGATCACAGGTTGCGGCCAATGAAACGAAAGAATTGACGTTTCAATCCGCGTCCCGCTCGTGTGAGCGGGACGATATTCCGCACGACGTTCACGATGTGCTTGTTGCTGTTTCAATCCGCGTCCCGCTCGTGTGAGCGGGACGATCTCGTAGGCGGCGCGAAGGCGGGTGACGATCATTGTTTCAATCCGCGTCCCGCTCGTGTGAGCGGGACGATGACTTCACCCCTGTAATCGGAATCGACTGTACCTGTTTCAATCCGCGTCCCGCTCGTGTGAGCGGGACGATAAACCTAAAGTAAACAAGGATAAAGAGAGGCGAGGTTTCAATCCGCGTCCCGCTCGTGTGAGCGGGACGATTCAATATGGCCGAAGCGGCTGCTATGCCTAAAAAAGTTTCAATCCGCGTCCCGCTCGTGTGAGCGGGACGATGTTTCACAAGAAAAGAAAGTAGGGCGGGAGCCATGTTTCAATCCGCGTCCCGCTCGTGTGAGCGGGACGATGTCGCCCAGCCTGTGGCGCTGGACGGCAGAAGGTTACTGATGGCATTCTGCGAATGATGTCAAAGAACTTGGTTCTATCGTGGCCGGAGCCAGCCGCATTTGCCCCAACGCGCTTGGTATTCAACCTCATTGGTGGGGTTGCGAAAGGGTACGCTCCGGCCCGACGCATTAGCTTCGCGAAGACCCTCAAAGGGCCAGTACATCCCGCTCCACATCCACAGGTTTTGCTACGCCGTGGTGTTCGATCCGGTCTCTGACCGATTGATCGATGTAATAGAAACGAAGCGAATCCCGGTTGGCGTCAATCTCAGCGAGTAAGCGTCCGCGCATTTCGGCCCATTCTTTCCCGCCGAGCTGACATTCGAAAACGGATTTCTGAACTCGAACGCCGAAGGACGTGCAGACCTTGGCCACGCGGCGTAAACGTCGGGCCCCGGCTTTTAGGTCGACGGTGGAAACATCATAGCTAACGACGATGAGCATAGTGAATAGTTAGGTGAAAAGGTGCGGGGTGTAATCGGACGCGTCGCCGCGTAGCACGCGGGCGAGGATGCGGGCTTGAATCAGTGGCAGCTGGCCAAAGCGCACGGGCATTTCAAAAAGTGGGTGACGGATTTCCTCCTGCTTCCGCTGCTGCCAGGCGGCAACGATGGTCTTGCGCGCGCGTTCGGAGAGTTCAACGGCACCGCCATCGCGTTCAGTAAAATCATTAGCTTGGAGCTGGGTCCGGTTGAGCAAAGTCAGTGCAACGCGTTCTGCTGCGGGACGAAATTCTTCCATCAAGTCGAGTGCGAGCGATTCTCGTCCGGAGCGATGTGCATGCAGGAAGCCAATAAACGGATCCAATCCTACACCGGCGAGGGCGGAGACGCAGTCATGACGCAGTAGGGCGTACAAAAACGAGAGCAGGCTGTTGATCGCATCGCGGGGTGGCCGTCTACTGCGTCCATCGAGCGGGAATTTCGTGCGGAGCGCGGGGCGGAGATGGCGGGTGAACTCGCTGAAGTGGAGCGCAGCGGCCCGGCCTTCGAGACCGCGAATAATATCGGTGTCGTCGGGCGATTTTTCGAGTTCGCGGAGGAGGTGGGCGAGGGTGTCGCCGAGATTGCGTAGGACGTTGGTGTCTGATTCGGCGTCGCTTTCGCGAGCAGTGCGGCCGATGAGCCAGCGCGTGTTGGCGATTTTACCGGCGACGAACTGGCGCGCGAGTGCGCTGGTGCGAGCGAGATCGCCAGCGGCGCGGCATTGGGCGAGGCGAAGGAGGACCGAACCTTGCGGTACGCCTTCGACCCGGGCGAGGAGGCGGCCCCATTCACTAAAGAAACAAATACTCACGCCGCGCTCCCAACAAAGATGCATGCTGGGCGCAGAGACATAGATGCTGGGATGAAAAACGAAGACCGACTCGATGTTATGCGTCGGCAGGGAGAGTTTAAGTTGTTTCTCCTGTTCGATACGGAGTGCCAGACCGTCGGCATGCACGCTGAGTCCCGGCGTTAGGAGGTAGAGTGTGTTTTGGATGATTTGTGTCACGGTGGTTTAGGCGCAGTCGGTGGGGTGCCAGAGTTGTTCGCGGAGGGCGCGCAGGCGTGCGGGGTGGGCAGCGAGTTCGGGTAGGCAGGTCTCGTGCAGCGAGCAGCCTTCACACAGGGGTTTTAGTTCGGCGGGCGGTATGGCAGCGGTGGCGATGAGGGTTTTGAGATTGGCGAGGGCGGTCAGCGTTTTTTGGCGGAGCGCATTATCGAAGGGCACTTCGTGACGCTGTTGGGATTGGGCGTGAAAGATCGCGCCAGAGCCGATCGCGAAGCCGAACATTTCCTCTAGGCAGAGGGCTTGGGCACAGAGCTGGACCTCGTCGTTATCGAACCGGCGCTTTGGGCCTTTTTTGTATTCGACGGGGCGGGCTTCGATTATGGCACCGATGGCGTCGCGCTGGACCTCGACGAGGTCGGCTTTGCCGGTCAGGCGGAGTTTGTCGGAAAATACCGGGAGTGCGCGGAGAAGCGTCCACCCGGCGCGTTGTTCGAAGCCGGGAAGATCGACGTGCGCGTGGGCGAGATTGCCGATGATGGTGTGTTCGTTGGTTCCGCGAAGGCCGTCGATGAACTTCAACCCTGCGCGGCGTGTGCAGTAGAAGAAGTCGTTTAATGCAGAAAGCGGCAGGGGGCTTTCCCCGGCCGCTGGTGAAGATGACGGCACTGGTGCCGTCGGAATCACAGGAGAGACTGAATCGTTATTCCTGCTGGGAGGTTTTGGTCGTTCACGGTGACATCGTAATCGGCGAATTGCCGAGCGGAGCGGGCTGTGGATATTAGTTCGGGCTTTAACGCCACGGTGACGCGCTCAAAGAGTTTGTGCGCGGGGGCGTTGCCCAGGGCGGAGGTGTGTTTGAAGACGATGAGCTTTTGCGGAGCCATGGTGCCGCGAGCAGCCGAGCGGTCGTGGTCGAACATCTGAGAGAGGGATTGCCAAAAGAGTTCGAGGTCGGCTTCGGTGAAGTTTGTATCTTTGGCGAGGTGGGCGCTGATGAAGCCGTGGCAACGGTAGAGCCCGTAAGGGATGAGGTTTTTTCGGCCCATTTCGCCTTCTTCTTTGTCGGTATCGGTGACCCGGGTGATGCAGAGGTCGATCGGGAGAATCGCATCGATGCTGCGTGAAAAGGTCATTTGAACTGGACCGCGAATTTGTCCTGCATTTGGTCCAGTGGACATGACACCGCCAAAAGTGCGTATGTCGAAGTAGCGCTCGCAGAGAATTTGTTGCAGGGAGCGGATGTCTTTTTGAGAGCGGCTCTTCGCTTTTTCTGTATCCCATTTGCCTACACCTTCCTTTTTGAAGTCGGGTAGATTGGCTTCCTTACACGCTTCAGCGATGCGAGGATTTAGGGGGGATTTTGTCTGAACAAAAATGTCGTTTCGCGGGCCACCTACTTGAAGCACGAAGTTGCGGATTTTGCGTTTCAAGCAGACGTCGGAGACGAGTCCGTGCATGTCTTGTGGATCAACGCGAGGAGAGTTGGCGGCATCAGGATCGCCGTTGGGGTTGCCGTCTTTGCAGTCGAAGAGATAAACGAAGTCGTAGCGGGATTGGATGGATTGGGACATGTTAGGATGGATTTGAGATTTGAAATTTGAGGATTAGAGAGATGGAGAATTGAGGAATGGAGAGGTTAGGTGGTGGTTGCGGCTTCGGCGGCAGCGTTTGCTTCTTTGCGTTCAGTGGTGCGGCGGCGGTAGTCGGCTTTCTGGTGATAGTAACCGAGGGCGAAACGGCCCTGGGCTTCGAGGTCGAGTGAGGCAGGGAAGGCGTTGCCGAGAGCGGATGAAATTTCCTCGAAGTCTTTGCGGGCGTTTTCCGCGATGCCGCCACCTGCTTTGGCGAGATGGAATTGGGCGTTGCGGAAAAGACGGCCCATGACGAGTGCGGGCGTGACGCTGGCACTGGCGTAGAAACGTTCGACCACACCAGCGTTGACCCCGCCGAGGGCGAGGTATTGCAGGCGGTCGAACACAGCGAAGAGACGACCGCAAAGGTAGGCGGCGTCGGCGGAGTTGGAATCGAGGGAGGCAGTCATAAGAGGATTGGCGGTTTGGGTATGATTAGAGTTGGGAGAGCGGTTGAGGCAGGCGCGGATAAGCGCCATGCGGGCGGGGTTGAGGCGAGGATCGGCGTGGTCGCCGGGTTGTTTGTTTTCGATCTGTTGTCGGCGAAGGGCTGCGGCCAGAGCAGTCTGCGGAAGAGATGTGCCTCGTAGGGCGGCATAAAGGATCTGGGTGGGAATTTGCGGCGGAAGCTCGTCAATTTTATCCCGAACCATCGCGTAGAGTAGACGGCCTAGCTTGAGGGCATTTTCTTCACCCGTGCCGTCGGGTGAAATGATTGTGAGATCTGAGAACCAGCGGCGCACGTGTGCTTCAATCTCTTGAACCGTGCATTCGAGCCAATCGCGAACGACGATCCGTCCTCCGTTGCCCGAGAGACTCATGGCGTAGTAGGCATTGGTTTCAAGCGGCGCCGGGGCAATGCCGGTTTGCGCCGCCGAGAGGAGGTTTTTCACTTCGGCCTCATCGGCAGTAGTGAGGAGAGCGAAGAGATCACTGGTGGCGGGGTCGCGGGTCCAGTGGAGGTGAACTGCGTCATTAATTCTCAGCCCAAGAGGAATAAGTGTGTTGATCGCGGAACGGAATTTGAGTTCAGCATCTGCGCTGATGGCTGCGTTTTGAGCCTGTTCAAGGCCGTAGGAGGTGAAACTGTCTTTATCGAATGAGATTAGGTTAGTTCCTGTCGCCAATCCACCGGGCACGCCTTTGATTTTCTCCGTAGTATTAAGGGTCTCGGCGAGCTGCCCGCTGGCGAGGCAAACACGCTGGCTGCGCGTGGTAGAAGCGCGGAGTGCGGTGCGGCGAGTTCGCCAAAATGTTTTTAAGGCGAGGTCGTCCAGAAGTTTCGCGCCCGCGATTTCAAATGTGGCGTTGTCGGTGGGTTTGGCTTTGGCGGTGACGAATGCGGCGTGAAGACGGGAGAGCTCGGTCTCATCGGCGAGGAAGGCTTGGAGCGCGCTTAACTTGGCAGTTGCGGCTGGTGTTGCGGCTGAAGCTTCGCTGAGAAGTCTCTTGAAATAGCCGTGCTGGATTTTTCGGCCCTCGGCCTTTTCGGGTGCCTTGGGATTCGGCATCAAGACGGCGCGCTCAAGGCTGTCGGCGAGGAAGTGGGATTTGTCGCCTTGATTTAGTTCGTTAGGTGACGTGAAGGCACGGAAAAGTTTTTTGGGCTGAGGCTTTTTGACGGTGGGATCTTCGTAGAGAGGGATAGGATCACTGGAGAGTTTGCCGTCTGCGGTTATCGGAATCAGCCAATGGATGGACGCGGCTTCAAAGTCGGGGTCGCCGAGGTTTTCGCGTTCGGCGTAGGCGATGAGGGCTTGCAGCATCATGCGGCACCTCCGAGTTGCTTGCGGACTTCGGACCAGGCGGGGACTTCGACGATTCCGTTTTTGAGGGCGGCACGAAAGAAGGTGATTTGCGGGCGGGCCTCGATCTTGCCGGCTTGCCAGGTGTCACCGATGTCCAAGTCGAACACGTCGTAGAGCATGAGACCGAGGACGGCGTCGGCATTCAGACCGGGCGTGACTTGCATGGCCGAGGCGGTGGCGAGTTCGAAGTGGGCAGGAAATTCGCGGCAGCCGAAACTGGGTTGATGGAAGCACTGGCCTTGTTCGATACGGCGGCGGGCCATGCCGTAGTATTTGCCGAGATTGTCGTCACCGGTTGGTTCGTCGATACCGTGCGGGCTGTGGCGGGGGCGACCGGCAAGTTGAGTGAGGGTGAGGCTGGCTTCGATGATGTAGTCGACTTGGCGGAGCGCGAGGGTGTTGCGCTGGGTGCGGTCTTCGTCGGCGAAGATCGGTTCGGGGTTGCGCGAGGCTTTTGATTTCACCTCATTGCGGCGGAAGGCGAGGAACTGAATGGGGCGGCGTACGGCAATGCGGTGAATGCACCAGCGAAATTGTGGCTTGTAGAGTATGGCTTCGAGCAAGCCGCGTGCGGCGCTGGGTGTGATGACGGGATAGCTGACACGTTCGACTTTCATCTCGGGACGCGTGAAGCACGCAAGGTCGCCCCAGGCGCGGAGATAGATGGGGTTATTATTCATATTGAGAATTGGTGTAGGGCTGGTTCGGATACGCCGAGGTATTCGTCGTAGTTGCCGTTCCAAAAGTAGAATTCAATGTCGGGGAGGGGTTGCACGATGATGCCACGGGCAAGGGCGAGGGAAAATTCGGAGAGGTAAAAGTTCACCGAGAAACGTTGTACGAGTCGCCAGTCGTCACGGGAGAGATGTTTTTCGTGACGCATCTGAGTGACGAGACGTTCGCCATCGCCCCAACGCACGACGACGGAGCGCGTGTCGTCGCCGACGAGTGAACATTCGCGGGAGGCGAGCGGGAAATTAAGTGCGGCCGACGCGGCGTAGGCGGGGTCGTCCTGTGCGGACGCGGGGCCGAGCGTGCCGTAGAGCCGGGCGAAATAAGCGGCATAGGTCGCTGGATCGTGCAGATCGATACCGGGGTTCTCGGTGAGAAAGGCTTCGGTGATGGAGGCGGCTTGTTTGTAGGCGCCTGGCGGCAAACTGTGGTCGACGGGCCGAAATATGGTGACTTCACCCGGTTCGGTGTTGAGGCCTTCGCGGTTGCAGCGCCCGGCGGTTTGGATGATGGAGTCGAGCGGGCCGGCGGCGCGATAGACGCGGGGGAAATCGACATCGACGCCCGCTTCGATCAGCTGGGTGGAAATGAGGCGACAGGGTTCGGCGTTGGCGCGATCAAGGCGGCGGCGGATCTCGGTGAGCTGTGTCTGGCGGTGGGCTGGGCACATGGCCGAGGAGAGGTGAAAACGGTCTCCTTCTGGTAGCGCAGAGAATAGTTCGTGTGCGTGGCGTTTGAGATTAACGACACACAAGACTTGGCGGTGTTGGGAGATTTCGGCGGCGAGTTCCGGCCATGTCGGCTGCTGATTGACAGAGCGGCGTACGATGCGGGTGCGGCGCAAACCGTCGGCCATTATCTTTGGCTGGGAGGATATTTCCATGGGCTGCCAGCCACCGGGGATCGCGGAGGAGGCTGCGGTAAACGCGGGTTGAGTCGCGGTTCCAAAGACGGCGGTGATGCCGTAGTCACGCACCAAGCTCGTGACCGAAGAAAGGAGCGATGGCACGAGTCGGGCTGGAAGAGTTTGCACCTCGTCGAAAAGCACGATGGAGCGGGCGATATTGTGAAGCTTGCGGCACTGCGATGGTCGATGGCCAAAGAGGCTTTCAAAAAACTGCACGTTAGTCGTGACGACGATGGGCGCATCCCAATTTTCTTGGGCGAGGCGTGCGCGGCGGAGGCGCTCGTCTTCGGCATCTTGTTTCACATCAGCACGGCGTTCGCGGGGTGCGATAGCGCTGTGGTGTTCGAGGACGTAGTCGGGGCCGAAGTAGGGTTCGAAAAGATCGCGGTAGGTTCGCGCGGTCTGCTCGATGATGCTCGTGAACGGGATGACAACGATGATGCGGCGAAGGCAGCCTGAGTCATCGGGCGCGAGTGCAGCGTTGTTCTGTGCGGCGTGGCGAAATGCGAAGGCTAGTGATGCGAGGGTTTTGCCGCTGCCGGTGGGTGCGGTGAGCGTGAAAAGACCGGGTGGTTTTTCAGCGGCGGCGAGTGCGTCGTGAAGAAGTTGGCGACGGAGCTGGTTGACGAAGCCGTGGGCGGATTTTTTGTCCAGAGCGGTGAGCAGGTGTCGCAGCGCGACTGCGGGTTGAAGCGAGACGGGGGCGCGGCGTGCGGCTTGAATCGTGTCGAAATGCTGCTCGGTATCGAGGAAGTCGGCGTCGACGAGCGAAGAGAAAATCATCCGCGTGCGAAGTGCCGTTGCGAAGTCTTTACCTGTGGAAGTGGGAAGCACGTGTTCTGGCGGCGTAATGCCGTCGGCGGCGAGGCGTGTGGTAAGTTCAGCGAGCGTTTCAGGGAAACCGTTTAGCTTTTCGGCGGAAGGTGGCGCTTGAAGATTGGCGAGGCGAGGCTTGAGCGCTTCAAGGCTGGTATCGGCATCGTTTTCGGCAAAGGCGGGCATTCCAGTGTGGTGCCCCTCGATCGCGAAGGCCGCCGGGATTTGTTTCTTTGTCGCGGCGGCGAGTGTGCCCATCGACCAGTGGTTGATGCCGTGGATACTGGGGTCGCGCAGGCGTTGCTGGAAGCGGCAGGAGTATTTTCCCAGATCATGCAGCAGACCGGCGAGGCGGGCTTCTTCGCTGGCACCGAAGGGAGTTGCAAAACGGGCGGCGAGCTCGGCGACGTTGCGCAGGTGGGTGGAGAGTAACTGCCACTGGCCCGAGCTTTCGGGAAGCGGTTTGCCATCGGGGGCGTTGGCGGTGTGGGCGTAGTAGGTCACGGGGGTAACTTTTCGGAGAGACTACACCGGCGGGTGGGACAACGGCTGTCCCAAGTATAGAATACTTGGGGAAATTTCAGATAGGGGCTTCTTACGTGAGGTGCGTTGAGTGCGTCTAGCCGCGATATGGCTTTTCAATCTGCGAACAGACGTTTCCTCCGGCAGGGACATGGCTGAATGTAGTCACTTAGCCCGTGAATCTCACCGACGGCAATCTCTCTTTCAATACAGCCTCCATATGCAACAAATGACATAGTGGGTAGTGCCAAAACAACTGATCCCCGCGTAAACCTCAGAACCGATTGCTGGGAGGGGCATGGCGTCTATTTTCGGCGGTGCGTTGCGGGTGTCGCCGGAGCTGCACGCGCCGGTCCCTGCGGCGCTTAGCCACGGCGCGCGCGGCTCCGAACGCCGCTTGCGCCTAACTGGGGTCGAGGCTGGCCCCAGCCCCCTTGCCGTCAGTTCTACGCGTCCACAACAGTTTCGTGCGAGGCCGACCCGCGCGTTCGTCGCGGCGAATGCCGTGGCGTTTGCAGAAGCGGCGAAAGTCTAACGAGCTAATTCGCAGTTCTAGTGTTTCGAGATGTGCCCGAACCTCACGTGTACGATAAGCTTCGCAGGGGTGTCGCAGCATGTAAACCAAGGCGTGCAGCTTCCACCAATCCGCATAACCAAACATCGTACGTAACCGACTTTTCTTGAGGCCGGACAAAAACCCAACCGCGCTTGCAAGCTGCAAGAGTGGCTTGGTGTCACCTTTGCGGACGACTGTATCCAGTAATTGGGCACTGGCGCGGAGCAGCTTTGGCGAGGCTTTGGCCGCTTCGCCCGCTTTGCGCCAATCACGGGCTAGCAGGAAAATGGGCAGCCCGACCGAGCGTGCTTGATAATGCCGGACGAGAGCTTCCATTTCTTCCCAGGTCAACCCGCCGAAAGGACGTGTTACCCGGGCCGACAGTTGCGTTTGTATGCACCGTTTTTCCTGCTGCCAGCCGTCGAGTTCGCCGGCCAGTTCGGCAAAACCATCTGACATCGGCTCTCCGCTGAAATCGCCTCGCTCCACGAGCGCGGCGAAGTTCGCGCGGGTGGCAGGATCGCGTGCGAAATCCTCGATGAGCCAGGTCTGTAGGTCCGGGAACTGCCGACAAATATCTGCCAAGAGGCGTAAAAAGGCGCGGCTCCGGCGTTCCGAAGATTGGGCAGACGAAACTGAGGCGCCAGTGGCGGTCATCGTTTTTTAGGACACGTCGGGGAGTTTAAGTTCGCGGTCGCAGGCGCGGCAGGTGCCGGTTCGAACCACAGGCGAAGCTTTTCATAAAGCGCCCGCAAGTCACGGCGGTAGGCTTCGCCTTGTTCGTTGATTGTCTGGCCGGGTCGTCGTTTGAGCGTGCGCACGAGTTTATTGGCCAGCACGACATGTGCCGGGAGCGTGTGCCGTAGACGACGCTTGCCGGGAGTTTTGGGCTCGGTCGCGATGCCGAGCCGGGCATAGGATTGACGTAGACTCAAACCCTGCAAAAACGCTACATCGGTAACGCTCTGGGCAAGCCGCATGTAGCGCTGTGCGGTTCGCGCCGTTCCTCGAAAATTAGCTTTCAACCAGAGAAGCCAGGCGCCCGGCCCCATAGCGTGAAACACACGTTTTTTTTCCAGGATCAAAAGTTGCCCTGCCTGCCAGGCCGCGACGAGCGCACTGTGCAACGCTTGGCGAGAAGCAGCAGCGTACCGCTTCGCATCATCATGCAGGCGGTTTATTTCAGCAGCGGCTGTGGCGATTGAAAAAGCCGAGTTCATGACATAAACCCCGTTGCTTCGTGGAAACTGTCCGCCAGTTGATGTACTGCCTGTTTCGACCGACCGGCAACATGGCCGATTTCTTCGAGGGTGGATTCGCCGATCAAATCGGGACGGACGCAGTAGAGCACGACGGTGGCCCGCACGCCCCGTTCTTCGAGCGACGCGCCTTCCGACATCCAGATGAAGAGGCGGGCGATTACTTCAATCGTGAGCGCACGAGCTTCATGTTGTGGATCTACTGGTTCGGCAAAAAACGAATCTTCGTTGGTTTTCATATTTTATAGGTTGAGGTTCACTCACACATTATCCCGCCGAAGCATTTCATAATAGATACAACGTTGGCCGGTCGCAGTGATCGTATTTTGCGAGGGGCAAATTTTCTATGCGACACAGCGTGTGTCGCCTTGCTAAAAACAAAAACGCCGCCCGGCGGTGAACCAGGGCGGCGTTGGCGTGACAGTAGTGCAGAGACTTATCCGCGCGCGGGCACCTTGAGTTTAGTTCGGATGTGTGTCGCGACTTCGGTAGCGTCGTAGTAAACGAAGTGGCCGACTCGGTGGTGAGGAATGCGCCGGAGTTTCGTCCAGCTCCGCAGCGTGCGGATAGAGGGTTCTTTGTCTTTGGGAAAGATTCCGCTACGGCGGAGACCAATG
>Ga0302322_100005632_pt1 | contig 10998 bp, 9 predicted proteins | sample Fen_T0_2_FD_203757 | JGI IMG/M metagenome (GOLD analysis project Ga0302322, IMG submission 203757) | Peat permafrost microbial communities from Stordalen Mire near Abisko, Sweden - Fen_T0_2 | ecosystem: Environmental > Terrestrial > Soil > Wetlands > Permafrost | place: Sweden: Abisko... | reverse complement strand
ATGAGCGAAATCGCGGGCGACACCATGAGCGGCACGAGCAGCCCCGCGCCGGGGGCGCGCATCGCGCCGGCCGCCGCGCCGTTCAGCCCGCGGGCGCAGGCCTGGTTCGACCAAGTGATGCCGCCAGGGGTGGCGCCGCTCGTCCTGTTCACCACCCTGGCGCGCGACGAGCGCCTGTGCGACAAGTTCTTTTCCGCCGGGCTGCTCGACCGCGGCCACCTGACGCTGCGCCAGCGGGAGCTGGTGATAGACCGCACCACCGCGCTGTGCCGCTCCGAATACGAGTGGGGCGTGCACATCGCCATCTTCGGCAAGCACGTGGGCCTGAGCGCCGAACAGATCCATTCCTTCGTGCACGGCAGCCCGGAGGACGCCTGCTGGAGCGCGCCGGAGCGCGTGCTGCTGCGCATGTGCGACGCCCTGCATCGCGACAGCACGCTGGACGACGCTCTGTGGCTGGCGCTGCGTGAACAATTTTCCGAACCGGCGATGCTCGAGTTGCTGATGCTGGCCGGCTTCTACCGTACCGTCAGCTACCTGACCAACGCCTTGTGCCTGCCGCTGGAGCCGAATGGCGCGCGCTTTCCGCCCGCCCCAAAAGAGGTGTGATCCGCGCGCCATCGCTCCTTGTGCGCGGGCGGCGGGCCGGTGCCGCGGTGCCGGTACCGCCTGATTCAGCGTGGCCCGGCTGCACGCGCGCCGGCCGCGCGCCGGCCAGAAATGTCATCCGCCCCTTTCGTATGTCACCTTGACGTGGCGACCTGTTGGCGCATCCGATCCGGCGTTGTGCGGCCACGACACCTGCCGATTCCATTGGCATATTTGTCTTGACGCGCAGCCAGCCCATGCCACAAGCTGCGACCGTCGCAGGCGCCCCTTCAAGGGTGTGGCACCGCCGCCTGCCGACGGCACCATCCGGCAAGCATGATCCCGGGCACGGCCGCCGGCCGTGTCGTCTGACGTGGCGATGATGCGCTGCCTCCGGCAAGCCCGCGTTTCGCACCGAACCACAGGCAATCAACAAGAATCCACAGGGAGAGCTACCCGATGAAACGTTTGGCCAGTTGGACCATCGCCTGCGCCGCGCTGTGCTGCGCCGGCGCCGCGCAGGCGCAGGAATGGGGCGGCTTTTATGTGGGTGGCAACCTGGGCTATGCCTCGGGCCGCTCGTCGGTGACCACCCAGACCACCGCCGGCACCTACTTTGCCAACACCAGCACGCCGGCGATCAGCGGCTCGGGCACCGGCAGCATCGGCCTGAGCGCCCTCGGCGGCGGAGTCGGCGCCGGCTACAACTGGCAAAGCGGCAGGATCGTCTACGGCCTGGAACTGGGCGTCGACTCCCTGAACGCCAAGGGCACGCGCAATTCCGGGGCGGTCTACCCCTGCTGCGCGCCGACCCGGTTCAACATCGAGCAGTCGGTGAACATCAACTACGTTGCCACCCTGCGCGGGCGGGTCGGCTACGCGCACGAGCGCTGGCTGTTCTACGGCACCGGCGGCGCGGCCTTCACCCGGCTCAAGTACAACGAGCTGTTCACCGACACCTTCCAGCCGAACAACGAGACCGGCATCCAGGGACGCGCCAAGTCCGGCTGGGTGGTCGGCGTGGGCGCCGAGTATGCCTGGCGCGACAGCTGGACCGTCAAGGCTGAGTACCAGCACATGGACTTCGGCGGTCTGAGCGGCAGCGGCGGCACGCTCTCGGATCTCACCGGTGGTGGCACCTGGACCAGCGTCTTCACCCACACCGCCAACCTGCGCCTGGACGTGCTGCGCGTCGGTCTGAACTACCGCTTCTGACGGAGTCGCGGCGGCGGCGGCGTGGGCGACGCCGCCGGGCCGGTTCCGCTTTCCCCTACGCCTCCACCTTCGCCGCCCCGAACCCGCTGCCGGCCTGCTTGTACTCGGCGCGCGGCGGGCTGAACACGTCGAGGATCACCGCCGGCGAGTCGCCGGTGCGGATGCCGTGCACCGAGCCGCCGGGCGAGTACCAGAAGTCGCCGACTTCGCACTCGACTTCCTCGCCGTTCTGGATTCGCGTGCATTTGCCTTCGAGCAGCACGCCCCACTGCTCCTCGGGATGGCTGTGGATGCTGCCGGCCGCGTGCGGCTCGACGCGCACCACCGAGAGCATCACCTGCTCGCCGGGAAACACGCTGGTCTTGATGCCTGCGCCCAGCTCGCGCACGATGCCGCGCGGGTCGCCATTGAGTTGAAACACCCACGATGCCTTGCTCATTGCGTAGTCTCCATTTCAGATCCGATGTTTTCGCGCGGACTCCGCGAAGTTTGTGCGACGCTACTTCGAAGCATTGCGCAATACTACCGTCTCGCCACCCGGCTCCGCACGCGCGAGCTGGGCGATTCGTGGCATGGACACTATCACCGGGCGCGCCGGCCGGAGCGCGCGCCCGACATCCTCAAGCACTGCGCGTGACTGGTCGATGCCGCCGGCGCCGCCGGCCTTGACCTGCACCGGCGGCCAGCCGCTGATTGCTGCCGCATCAGCAAGGCGGCGGGCCTGATTCGCCGGCCCGGTCCCTGAATCCGGTCTGTCCATTTTGCATCGCCCCCGGGCCGGCAGCCCCGTCAGTCTGGCAGAATGGCCCGGATGGACCCCGGCACCACCCTGATTATCGCCACGCTGATGATGCTGCTCAACGGCGGCGTGCTGGGCCTGATGCATCGCGGCCTGTCGGCCGACGTGCGGCCCAGCGCGGCGGACTGGCGCATCGGTACACTCTTGATGGCGGGCGGCAGCGTGCTGCTGGCGGCGCAGGCGAAGTTCCAGCCGGGGTTCATCCTGCCGCTCGCCAACGGCTGCCTGTTGCTGGCGCTGGCCCTCTACTGGCGCGCGGTGCGCCGCTTCGACGGCCATCCGGACACGGTCTGGGTGTTCGCACCCATGCTGGTGGCCGCGTTGGGGGTCTACTGGTTCGCCGCCGTCATGCCGACCCTGCGGGTGCGGGTGATGGTGGCCTCGGTGGCGTGGGTGTTCTACCTGTCCGCCGCCGCGTACAGCCTGCTCGGGAGCTATAAGGCGCAGGCGGCGGTCAGCCGCGCGGTGCTGGCCGGCCTGTTCCTGGCGGTCGCCTGCTGCATGTTGCTGCGCGGGCTCTATTTCGGCACCCACCCGGACGGGGCGGCCTCCATCCTCGACGGCGCCTACTGGTTCAACGCCCTCACCCCGCTGGTGGCGGCGGTGCTGCCGGTGATCGGCACCACCGCCTTCCTGATGATGTCCTCGGAGCGGATCCGCCAGCAGTGGGAGCTGGCCGCCAGCACCGATTACCTGACCGGGCTGCCGAACCGCCGCACCATCCACGGCACCGGCGACGCGCGCTTCAACGCGGCGCAGCGCGCCGGGGCCGGCCTGGCGGTGGCGCTGATCGACATCGACCACTTCAAGCCGGTCAACGACCGCTACGGGCACGACGTGGGCGACGCCGCGCTCAAGCACATTGCCGGTATCCTCGAGCGCCACTGCCGCGGGCCCCACCTGGTGGGCCGGATGGGCGGCGAGGAGTTCGTGGTGCTGCTCGAAGTGGCCACCACCAAGGAGGCGCTGGCGGCCGCCGAGCGCCTGCGCCGGGCGGTCGAAAAGCGCCCCTTCGAGCTGGGCGGCGAGTTGTTGCCCATAACCGTGTCGATCGGCGTTGGCCTGTTCGCCCCCGGCGACACCGGGCTGGCCAGCCTGCTGCGCCGCGCCGACACGGCCATGTATGCCGCCAAGGCGCGCGGCCGCAACCGGGTCGAGGTGCAGGAAGGCGGCGACACGGTGTGGGGCGCGCCGGTGAGCCAGTGGCCGGACAAGCCCGATGAACCGGTGGCCTGAAACCGGCTGAGCCGGGGTGATGGCCCCTGCGCGCGGACAGGCGCGCGGCCCGCGCACTGATGCGACACCCGGGAGCGGCTCCACCGGGCCGCCTGGTCCTGCGCGGCCGTTATGTGCGAAAGCGCACAATTCCGCCTGCATATCCTCACCCGCTTCCGGGGAACCCTCTAGAATCCCCTTCAACACAGGGGAAGAGCGGGAGAAGCAGAATGTTGGCATTGATGGTCGGCGGACCGCTGAACGGCAAGGTGCTTGAGGTGGAGCCTGATGCCGCGGCGGGCTTGAGCAGCGCGGACGACGCGGGCGTACTGCACCGGTATGTACGGCGTACCGTTTACACCTACGCGGGCCAGGCCAGGGTGCTGTTCGCTTGCGGCGAGCTCGACTATCGGGAAGTGCTGGAGGCGATCCGGCTCGCCCACCTCGCCGACACGGGCCAGCGCCCCGTCTTCGGGGCGGGCTTGCCCCCGCTGCCCTCGCCGCACCCGTCGCGGGCCGATGCAAGCTGAGCGGCGCGAGGCGCGGTCCGCCCGCGTTGCCCGCGGCCTTTCCCGGGGGCACGCGCGTACGATGTGGCGTGGACCGGCACCGATGCCGGGCCGGGCGTGCAAACTCGGTTAATATTTGATCGCTGGAGTCCGGGTGGACGACCCGAACCGGGGCCAGCACCCGGCACTCCTGGCACGCGAGGCGAAGGTAATCCAGTGGAGCATTTCAAGGATGCGTCAGGCGCGGACCCGGCCGGTCTGGCCGGAGACCTGTACGCCGCGTTTTTCGAGCATGGCCTGGATGCCTGCCTGCTGAGCCGGCCCGGCGGCGGGGTGCTGGTTGCCAACACCCAGGCCTGCCGCCTGTTCGGCTACTCTTCCGACGAACTGATCGCCCTGGGGCGCGCCGCCGTGACGGTGGAGGAGGACCCGCGCCTGGAAGCCCTGCTCGCCGAGCGGGAGCGCCAGCGCAACGTGCGCGGCCGCCTGACCCTGCGCCGCAAGGACGGCTCGCGTTTCGAAGCCGAGGTGGCCTCGACGATCTTCCGCATCGGCGCGGACGACAGCTACGCCACCCTCATCGTGCGCGACCTCACCGAGACCCTGCGCGGCGAGCAGGCACGCCGCGAGAGCGAGGAGCGCCTGCGCTTCACCCTGGAAGCGGCCAACATCGGGCACTGGGACACCGACCTCATCACCAACGAGGGCTTCCGCTCGCCCTCGCTGTTCACCCAATTCGGTTTTGCCGGGCCGGTGGCGGGCTGGAATTTCGCCGCCTTCATGGCCCTGCTGCATCCGGACGACCGCGCGCGGGTCGGCGCCGCCTATCAGGCGGCGGTCCACACCGGCGCCCCGTACGACGAGGAATTCCGCGTAGTCTGGCCGGACAGCAGCGTCCACCGGCTGTGGGCCAAGGGCCTGACCTATCTGGACCCGCAAGGCGTGCCGCGCCGCATGCTGGGCGTGCAGATCGACATCACCGCCCGCCATGAGGCGATGGCCCGCCTGGCCGAGTCGGAGGCGCGCTTCCGCTCGATGGCCGATGCCGCGCCGGTGATGATCTGGATGACCGACGCGAGCATGGCCGACATCTACTGCAACCGCGCCTGGCTGGACCTTACCGGCCGCGCCATCGACGCGCCGCGCGGCAACGGCTGGCAGGAATCGATCCACCCTGACGACCTGGCGGCGGTCCAGGAGGCCTGGCCCGCCGCCTTCAACGCGCGCGCACCCTACCGGCAGGAGTACCGGATGCGCAACGCGCGGGGCAGCTACAGCTGGCTGCAGGTCGAGGCGCGGCCGCGCCTCGATGCCGGCGGCGCCTTCCTGGGCTATATCGGCAGCTCCACCGACATCACCCTGGCCAAGGAGGCCGCGCTGGCGCTGCGCGAGGCCGAGGAGCGCCTGCGCCTGGTGGTGGAAGGCTCGAACGACGCGCCCTGGGACCTGAACCTGGAAACCGGCGCGGCCTACTACTCGCCGCGCTGGTGGCACAGCGTGGGCTACGCCCCCGGCGACCTGCCGGCCGGGCAGATCACCTGGGAACGCCTGCTGCATCCCCAGGACCTGGCGCGGGTGCTGGAATTCTTCCATGCCCAGCTGGCCGGCACCGGCCATGCCTACGAAATCGAGTTCCGCCTGCGTCACAAGGACGGGCACTACGTGCCGGTGCTCTCGCGCGGCTACATCCTGCGCGACGCGGCGGGCCAGGCGATCCGCGTCTCCGGCACCAACACCGACCTCACCGAGCGCCTGGCCGCCCAGCAGGCGCTGGCCGACAGCGAGCAGCGGCACCGCTTCCTGATCGACCACCTGACCGCCGGCGTGGTGGTGCACGGCGCGGACTCCTCCGTCCTGCTGGCCAACGCGGCCGCCGCCGCCCTGCTCGGCCTGACCCCGGCGCAGATGATGGGCAAGGAGGCGATGGACACCTCCTGGTCGTTCTGGCGCGAGGACGGCACCCGCATGCCGATCGAGGAATACCCGGTGGTGCGGGTGATGGCCACCCGCAAGCCGCTCACCAACTACGTGCTGGGCATCGACAAGAGCGCCGGCGCCGAGCGCTCCTGGGTGCTGGTGAACGCCTTTCCAAAGACCGGCGTGGCCGGCGAGCTCGAGGAAGTGATCGTCACCTTCGCCGACATCAGCGCCCTCAAGCGCGCCGAACTGACCCACCGCGACCTGGAAGCGCAGTTGCGCGAGGCGCAGAAAATGGAAGCCATCGGCACCCTGGCCGGCGGCATCGCGCACGACTTCAACAACATCATCGGCACGATCCTGGGCAATACCGAGCTGGCGCGCCAGGACCTGGTCGCGCAGGCCGCCGGCGCTGTCTCCGCCACCTCTCCGGACAACCTGCCCGGCAACCCGCCACCCAACACCGGACCGGTCCTGCAAAGCCTGGAAGAAATCCGCAAGGCCGGGCAGCGCGCGCGCGACCTGGTGCGGCAGATTCTCTCCTTCTCGCGGCGCCAGCCCACCACCAAGCGGGTGCTCGAGCTGCCCGGCCGGGTCGACGAGGTGGTGCGCCTGCTGCGCTCGACCCTGCTCACCCAGACCACCATCGAGGCCACCTTCGACGCCGACGCCCCCAACGTGCTGGCCGACCCGGTGCAGGTGGACCAGGCGCTGCTCAACCTGATCACCAACGCCACCCACGCGATGGACGGGATGGCCGGCAAGATCCACATCCACGTCGACGGGGTGACCATCAGCGAGGCGCAGGCGAGCGCCCGTCCGGCCCTGCCACCCGGCCGCTACGCGCGGGTGCGGGTGCGCGACGCCGGGCACGGCATGGACGCGGCCACCCTGGCGCGCATCTTCGAGCCCTTCTACACCACCAAGCCGGTGGGGATCGGCACGGGGCTGGGACTGTCGGTGGTGTACGGCATCATGCAGACGCACGGCGGCGCGGTCACCGCCGAGAGCATGCCGGGCGCGGGCAGCACCTTCACGCTGTATTTTCCCGGCGCGCAGGAGATGGCCGCCGCGCCCGAGGCGCCGGCCGAGGTCGCGGGCGGCGCCGAGGGGCGCGCGCGCCGCATCCTGTACATCGACGACGACCAGGCGCTCACCTTCCTGGTCCAGCGACTGCTGGCGCGGCGCGGCTACAGCATCACCGATTTCACCCACGCCCACGAAGCCCTGGCCGCCCTGCGCGCCGACCCGGCCGCCTACGACCTGGTGCTGACCGACTACAACATGCCGGGCATGACCGGCCTGGACGTGGCGCGCGCGGTGCGCCAGATCCGCCCCGACCTGCCGATCGCGATCGCCTCCGGCTTCATCACCGAGGAAATGCGCGCCCAGGCCGCCGCCATCGGCGTGCAGGACCTGATCTTCAAGCCGAACGCGGTCGAGGAATACTGCGAAGTGGTGGACCGGCTCGCGCTGGACCTGAAGTAGGGGCCGGCCCGCTCAGTCGCGCGGCACCGTGCAGCGCCGGGGGTGGCCAGCGACGGGTCTCAGCCCGCGGCGCCGGCCTGGCGCCGGCCGGCGCCCATGCGCACCTCGCCGGTTGCGCCCAGGTCGTCCGGCCGGGTGCCGGTGAACGCGGCCTTCGCCAGCTTGTAGAGCTGCACCAGCTTGTGCTCCCTGACGTCCCAGAAATGGGCCCGGCTGATGCGCACGCGGAGCAAGGCCAGGTCGGGATCGTCCATGCCGCCGGGAAACCAGGCCTGGGTCATGCGGCTGAACAGCTCTTCCTTTTTCGAACGGTTCTCGACGATCGCGGCGATCCCGGAAACGCTCACGTAACTGTCCCTGCCGGGGTGGGCGTACGCCAGGCTCACCCGGGACTGGCGGGCGATATCGGCGGCAGGGTGGCCGGCGCGGGAGATGAAAAACCACAGGATGTCGCCGCGGTCGATGTTCCGGTTCTGGGTCGTCACCGGGTGCGCATGCAGATGGCCGTCGGCATGCTCGGTGGTGAGCATGGCGAACTTGATGTCCTTGATCAGGTCCCAGAGGGTGTCGAGATGGTTCACGCTGTCGTCCATGATGTTTTCCTCGTATGTTGTTCCCGCTTATCAGGTTGCCTGTTGGTCCGTTGTTGGTCGTTCGCTGGCTGCCAGCTGCCTGGTGCGCAGGCGCCACACAGCCGAAAAGATAGCCAAACCGCCCCCCCGACACTGCCGGAATGTTCGGCTTTTCCTGTAGGAATGCTCTGACGGCGACGCGCCGGAGACCGGCGCGCCAAACTCCTTTATGATGCGCGCAGCGCCGTTCCCCGACACCGCCGGCCCGCCCGGGCGCCACGCCAAGAACCAAGAAACCAAGAGGTTAGCCATGCCCTACATGTTGATGATGATGGAACAGGTCGGCCAGCGCGCCACCCGCACCCGCGCCGAGGGCGAGGCCGCCTACGCGAGCATGGTGCGCTTCGGCGCGGACCTGAAGGAGCGCGGCCTGCTGATTGCCAGCGAGTCCCTGCAGGGCACCGAGGGCGCCGCGCGCGTCACCCTGCAGGAGGGCCGCGCCCAGGTGCTCGACGGCCCGTTCGCCGAAGCCAAGGAAATGGTCGGCGGCTTTTTCCTGCTCGCCTGCGAGAGCCGCGAACAGGCCGTCGAGATCGCCAAGCAATGCCCGGCCGCGCAGTGGCTCACCGTCGAGGTGCGCGCGGTGGCGCCCTGCTACGCGTGATGCGCCGCGGCTGACCGCACCTGCCCGATGGCCAAGGACTCCCGCAAGGAAGCCTTGAAAAAGGCATGGAAGCAGCAGGAGCGGCAAGGGCTCGTCGCGTCGATACCGATGCCGCACGCCGACCTGCGCGCCCTGTTCGATTTTCTCGATGACGACGCGGCGTCTCCCTGCGATCACACGTTGGGACGCACGCTCGATTTCCTGGCGCGGCGCGGGCTGGACCCGGCGCGCGTGGTGCCGTGGCTGCACCAATATGGCGGTGGCTGCGACTGCGAAGTGATCTTCAATGTCGAGGACAAGTTCGGCGAATTGATAGCCCCAGCGCGGTAATCGGCTTGCATCGTGCAAGCACCAGAATCGCTTGCAATGATTGCCGGCCCGTTTCCGCCGCGCGCCCGCTCCACTTCCCCCTTCAGATTCCCCTGGCCGCCTCCACCTCCGAGCGGGTCTTGCCGGGGTTGAGCAGGCCGGCGGGGTCCAGGCGCCGCTTCATCGCCAGGGTGCGCGATTCGGAAGCGAGCTTGCCGCCGTCCTCCAGCACGTAGGTGTGCGGGTTGTTGATGTGCACGCCGCGGGCGCGGTGTTCGGCGGCGATTTCGTCCAGGCGCGCCGCCGTGGTGTAGCGCACGATCGGGATGCCCACGCAGGTGAGCTGGCCGTTCAACTGCATGTACTCGATGTGCATCAGCACCTCGTCGCCGAAATGGCGCCACAGCTCTTCGACCTTGGTCAGGGCGTCGCCGGCGGGGTAGATGGATTCGAGATAAGTGACGGTCTTGTCGCGCGCCAGGGTGTGCAGGGTGGTGTGGTTCCAGCTGCGCTCGATCAGCGAGTCGCGGGTGTTGTAGACCGCGCCGTGGTCCTGGGCCAGCACCACGCTGCCGCCATGCGCGGCGGCGATGCCGGTGAGCGCCTCGACCGAGGAGGCTGCGACGATGCACAGCGCGGCGGCCTGGCCGGCGGGGATGCGCGCGTCCGCCTTCCCGGCGGACGTGCTCGCACCGATGCCGCACAACTCGGGCAGCGGCGCGTCCATCACGGTCAGGCTTTTCTTGGCGATGCCGCCGCTGCTGCCCACCGCCTGGGCGAAGCGCATCGCTTCCATGAAGCCGGGGAAGGCGAGCATCAGCTCCTGCCAGTCGTAGAGCGGGGCGAGGGCGAACTCGATCTCGGTGATGATGCCGTTCACCCCGTAGGCGTGGTACAGGTCGCGCGCCTCCTGATCGCGCAGTTCGAGGAAGCGCGGCTCGGCTTCGAGCGTGAGCACGCGCACCCCGGTGACGTTGCCGGGGTCGCCGATGGTGCCGTAGTTGATCGAGCCCACGCCGCCGAAACCGCCGCAGTAAAACCCTGCCGCGCTGCACATGCGGTAGGTGGAAGGCAGCATGCGCAGTTCCCAGCCGAGCGGGCGCGCGGCCAGGTCGATGTCCGAGAGCAGGGCGCCGGCCTGGGCGCGCGCCACTCCGCCGCGCACCCAGCGCACCTGGTCGAGCCGCGCGAGGTCGAGCACCACGCCGCCCTGCATGGGCGTGCACTGGCCGTAGTTGCCGGTGCCGCGGCCCCGCGCGGTGACCGGCACGCGATGCCGGTAGCAGGCGGCCAGCACGCGCGCCAGCTCGGCCTCGTCGGCCGGGCGCGCCACCAGGTCGGCCGCCTTGTCGGCCAGCAACTCCTTGAGCACCGGGCTGAACCAGGCAAAGTCGCGCGCATAACGCGCCGCCTTGGCCGGGTCGCTGATGGTCTCGATGCCGCCCAGGTCGGCACTCAGCTGGGTGATGATGGAGTGGTCGCTCATGATGGTCTCGTGGGGTCTGCTGCGTTCTACTGGTCTACTTGGGTCTGTTGGTTTGTCGGGGGCTGCCTGGCTTGTGCCGGCCTGCGCTTGCCGTGGCCGGCGGCACAGGTCGCGCCGCTAGGCGTCCGGCATGAAGCGCGGCAAGTTGAGTCGGGACCCCGCAGGGTCCAGGCGCAAGGTGATCACGCCGTGGTCGGCGGCGCGCACCGCGCCCGGGGTGAAATGGCGGCCCGGGT